>Ga0209566_100070_pt1 | contig 176023 bp, 144 predicted proteins | sample Araplavi_mTSA_r2_2_FD_184287 | JGI IMG/M metagenome (GOLD analysis project Ga0209566, IMG submission 184287) | Arabidopsis root microbial communities from North Carolina, USA - plate scrape CL_Cvi_mTSA_r2 (SPAdes) (version 2) | ecosystem: Host-associated > Plants > Roots > Endosphere | place... | reverse complement strand
CGGAAGCTGCCACGATCGTCTCGACCTATGTGCCTTACCAGGTGGGCACTACGCCTCAGGAAATTGTCGCCGAGGATCATGGCACATACAGGAAGCTCCATTTTACCGATGGAACGGACGTTTATGTACGAAACGCACATAGCGGTGTTGTCAATGCCGGCGCCATTCAATTTGATGGTATTGCCGCAACGGTAAAAAAAGCAACGGAAAAAGAAAAAGACGATTCCATCCTTTTGGTCGGCGGTACGAAGCTGGTGGTGGACGGCGTTACGCGGATTTCCGGCACAGAGCCGGCCACGATCGCGCTGTCGGGCGACGAGCTGTCGATCACCGGCATGAAGGACAACCAAGTCTCCTTGTATAAATCCGATGTATCCGATGTTACGACCGTTCTGGATGAAAAATACCGCAGCTTGCCAAAGGGCGGCAGTGTAACGGAAGCCGTTTATTCACGCGGCGTACATTGGGATACGGCGGGCAGCACCTTGACGCTGAATGTGGAGCCCGGTCAGCATCAGCTGCTGTTAAGCAATATTCCGGCGCCGGCTTCCATGACATCCGTTTCCTATCCGGTTGTGATTAACGGCGAAGCTTCGTCAGTAACGTTATCTACGTACGGCGACGGTCGCGGAGGTAAGGCAGCTTGGGGGACCTTGCCGAACACCGCCGGCCTGTATGAAGTACTCGAAGCGCCGCCCGGCTTGTTCTTCGATAAAGTCAGCATGGCAAAGCCGGTCATCTACTTGAGCCAAAATGCCGGGATCGTTCTGCCTCATGTGGCGGGTACCATCAAGCTGCGCAGCGCCGGTACCGGCGAACTTTCAACGACTGAAGTTGCCAGCAATTTCGATGACATTAAGAACGGTTTGACGGTATTTACGGAAGCAGAGAGCTTCTTTAACACCGAGGACGGCTCGTTCAACGTGTACCCGAAGTCTTGGTTGTCCGGGGGCACGGGAGTCAGTAATTGGGCTACTGCCGGTCAGAATATCACGTGGAAATTAAACGTTCCTGAAGCCGGTAAATACGATGTCGTATTGAAATACGTAGCGGGCTGGCAAATGCCGGCAGGGACCCTTACAACGCGGTTAGTTCAACTGGGTACCCAGTTCTATTCGGCGGAAGCGCCGACGACCTATGACGCCAATGGGGCCCCCGATTGGGGAAAGGACTCGTCGTCCTGGAGAGCACTGACCATCCACACCGGCACAACGCTGCCTGCGGGCCAGGTTGAGCTTAAGATGTGGAACGTCAAGGGGCCGATGAATCTGGATTGGATCGGCTTGGTCAAAAGGGAATCGGCTTCGGAGCCGTCCGTCAAGCTGACGCCAACCGCAAGTTCTCTCAGCAAAGGGCAAACCTTTGGCGTTCAATTAAAGCTTGATCAAGTAGAAGCCGCCGCCGGTGCGGACCTTACGCTCACCTACGATCCGAGTAAATTCGCTTATACCGAATATGTGAAAGACTACGGACAGCAAGCGGTTATCGTTACGAATGATGCGGCGGCCGGCAAGCTGCGTGTATTGACAGGGCGAACCGGAAGCGGAGCGCTGCCGACGGATTCCGCCTTCCTGACCTTAAAGTTCCAGGTCAAGGCGGGTGCGCCTAGCGGTGCAGCAAGCTTCGCGAGCTCGGCCGGATCGGTTTCCACGGAGGCCGGCGTGCTCACCGCGCTGGCGGCAAGCTCGGCGCAAGTGAACGTTTCCGGTCAAGATGCGCTCGGCGCCTTGATCACGCAAGCTGAATCGACGCGCGACCAGGCTGTCGCAGGAACGACAAACGGTACCTTCTTCAGCGCGACGCTTGCAGGACTGAAGGCGGCGCTGACATCGGCCATCGAAGCCGCGAAGGCTGTGTTCAATCAGGCTAATGCGACCGAGGCGCAGAAGCAGGCGGCACAGGAGGAGCTGAGCGCAGCGATCGCCGCGTTCGAATCGCACCGGATTACGGCGACGACGGGCGATATGTTCGCGGATCAAAAGTTCGACTTGAGAGACTTCATCGGAATCACCAAATATTACGGCAAAACGACCGCCAGCTCCGACTGGAACGTTGCCAAAAACGCCGACATCAACGGTGACGGCGCCGTTGATATCGAAGATCTGGCGTTCGTTGCGAAACGGATTAACGGATAACGTATTTACGAGGATGGCGCCCCTTTGTTCACGCGAGGGGCGCTTCTCCATTCGAATCTCATTTAGGAGGGCTATATGAGAAACAAAGCGGTAGTAGGGAGAGCGGCCTTATTGTTTGTTTTGGTTATGACCTGGCTGCTTCAAGGGACCTCGGTTGATGCGGCGGAGGGACAGACATCGTTCAGTATGAAGCCGTCTACAACTGCCGTGAAAAAAGGCGGCAGCTTTATCGTGTCCATCGATGCGACGAACCTCAAAGAACTGTACGCTTACGAAGTGATCGTCGAGCTGTCGTCGGGCGTGACCTTTGATCGCGGGACGGACAACTTGCCTGGGGGATCGCCGGCTTCTTACCTGGATAACCATTTGCTGCGCTACGGTTCGACGAAATTCGGGACGGCCGCCGGGGAAAACGGATCGAGGACGCTCGCCCGATTTTCTTTTACGGCAAATGCCGAAGGAACAGCGAGCATTAAGCTGGTTCGCGTCAAAACGCTGGATCCTGCCCTAAATCCGACGGTTCACGAGGTGAATCAAACGATCACCGTTCAAGTCGCGTCGGACGACGATAGCGGCAACGAGAATGGCAATGGGAACGGCAACGGGAATGGAAATGGAAATGGGAACGGCAACGGTAACGGCAACGGGAACGGCAACGGGAACGGCAACGGTAACGGTAACGGCAATGGCGTCGGGAATGGTGGGAGCAACCCGGGCACGCCTCGAACGGTCACCGAAGCGGATGGAAAAGGCCAAGTGGAATCGGGCCGCATCGCGATTGCCGCGGAAGGCCCCGTGCAGGCTCCGCTGGCCTTGCTTCAAGCCTGGTCGAAGCAAAATCCGGCCGCAGTCATTGCGCTTCAAGCAGGCCATGCGACGTATTCGCTGCCTCTTAGCGAATTATCCTCGCCGGAGCTTCTTGCTCAATTAGGAGCCGACGCCGCTAAAGCGGAAATAAGAATCGCCGTAGCCGAAGCTGCCCCCGAGCAAAAGAATCAAGCGGAGCGGAGCGCATCGAACAGCGGCTCCAAGCTGTTGATGGACCCGGTGGAATTCGAAGTGACCGCAGTCATGCCGGATGGACGATCCATTCCGTTAACGAAGTTTGCAACGTACGTCCCCCGCTCTTTCGAGCTTGGCGCTGAAGTCGATCCCGGTCAAACGACAGGCGTCTATGTCGATCCGGTTACCGGCGAGCTGCTGCCGGTGCCTACGGTATTTCGCATCGTCGACGGGAAGATTGTCGCCGACTTGTACCGGAAAGGCAACAGCGCTTATACCCTCGTGACAACGGATAAACACTTTGCCGATCTTGAGGGTCACTGGAGCCGAACGGCTGTAGAGACGATGGCTAACAAGCTTCTGGTTCGCGGAACATCCGAACTAAGCTTCGAGCCCGATAAGTCTGTCACTCGCGCCGAGTTCGCCACGTTGCTGATGCGGGCGCTGGCCCTAAACCCTGCCAGCGGCAAAGCGACGTTCACCGACGTTGACGGACAATGGTACGGGACAGCCGTCCAGTCTGCCGCGGACGCAGGTTTGGTCACCGGCTATCCCGATGGAAGCTTCCGGCCAGATGCGCATATCACCAGACAGGAATTGGCCGTTGTCCTCAAGCGGGCGGCAAGCTACGCGAATCAACCGATCGCTAACGCGGACCGAAGCCAAACGGCTCTCCCGTTTATTGACCGGACGCAGATAGCGGATTGGGCAATGGAGGATATAGCCGATATTGCGGCCGCCGGAATCATGGAAGGCGACGCGCGCAACGCCTTCAATCCGGAGGCTCGGACGACAAGAGCCGAAGCGGCCGTCGTTCTGAAGCGATTGCTGCTGCACGTCAAGATGTTCAGCGAATAAAGGACCTCGCATACGACGCAGTAGTCGTTACCGGTATAATAATAAACAAGCCCTTCAGCGCGCTGAAGGGCTTGTTGCGATGGTATGATTAAACCTCGAATGTGATCGTAGGCGAGATCGACGTATCCTGCGTGAGCGATGTGATCTTGCCGTCGTAGGTCATCGCAAATGTGTAGTTGCCCGGAAGCAGCTTCTTGCGAGCCTCGCCGCCTGCGTCCGTCGTGCCAAATGTCCGCCAGTTGCCTGCGTAGAAGCTGATTTTGCCGCCTTCGACCGGATTTCCCTGGCCGTCCTTGAAATGGACCGCGATATCCGCCGTCCGGAAGACCACGGTCGCATCCGCACCGACATCTTGCTGCTTGCTCAGGTTCGCGCCTTCGTACGACACGTTGAACGTATAGTTCACGGGCAGCAACTCCTTGGTCCCTTCACCGCCGGTCAAGGCGCCGAATGCATGCCAGCCGTCCATGTAGTAGCTGGCTTCGCCGCCGTCCAGCGGCTTGCCGTCGCTGTCTTCCAGCCGTACCTTGACGCGTTTCGTCTGGAAAACGACGTTCGGATCGCTGCCGACATCCTGCGCTTTGCTCTGGTAAGCGCCCGCGTACGACAGGCTGAACGTATAGTTGCCTGGCAGCAGCTCCTTGCTGGCCCTGCCGCCGCTTGTCGCGCCGAACGTCCGCCAGCCGTCCGCGTAGTAGGTGATCGGTCCGCTGCTCTCGAGCGGGTTGCCCGCGCTGTCCTTCAGCTGCACATCGACCTTCGATGTCTGGAAGACGACGTTCGCGTTATCCCCCGTGTTCTGGTCCTTCTGGCTGCGGGTGCCTTCATAGGAGACGGCGAAGGAATAGCTCTTGCCGGGCAGGGACTTGCTTACCGAGCCGGAAGCGCCGGTGACGCCGAAGTCCTTCCAACCGCCGTCATAGTACGACACGACAGCTCCGCTGAGCGGATTGCCTGCGCTGTCCTTCAGCGAGACTTTGACGGCGTCCGCCTGCTGCGGCTCGGCCTTTTTGTACAGCGTCACGTAGTCGAACGTGTACATGCCTGTGAACCTGGAGGCGCTGAATCGGAACGCGTCGACCGAGGACGCCGTGCCGTTGTAGAACGGCACTCCGGTCACCCGATAGACGCCGGCTGCAGGGTCTACAGAACCCGGGGCGTCCACCGTGCCCGCGTAGCCCTTGAGCGCTTCCGCCGCTAGGGTCACGTCGTATGTCTTGGTCTCCGTGTCGAGATCGAACCGCAGCGTGATCCACTGATCGCGGGGCAGCATCATGCCGGCGGCTTTGGGGATCTTGACGGCGGTCGCCGTCGTGCCGTTCGGTTTCCAATACCCGAACGTCCCGTCCGAGAAGGCGTTGAACCGTACGACGTCCTTGCCGCCGCCGCGCAGCCACAACTCGAAGGTGCCGATGTCGGTGCTCACTTTGCCGAACATGAACCTCGTCTCGAACGTCAGCTTTCCGCTCATCGCCGCGTTCGCCCGAAGTACGATCGGGCTCTCCGTGTAGTCCGTATCCGACAGCGAATAATTGTCGGTCAACCGGAGTCCGTTGCCATCGGCGTCAGGCAGCGATACGATCGCGGCCGAGGTGCCGTTGCTCGCGTTCACCGTCCAGCCGCCGCCGCTCCCCATGGCGCCGACAGGTTTGTCGTCGAACGATTCGTAGTAGTCGCCGCCCGCCGCCGCTGCGGGCAGCGTCGCGGTTACGGCAGGGCCGTCGCTCGATACGTTGCCCATCGCGTCCGCCGCCTGCACTCGGAACGTATACGTACTTCCCGGCTGCAGACCGGTCATATCATAGCCGTACGTGCTGCCGCTCACCGATGCGACCTTCGTGAAGGAAGATTGTCCGGCTGCCTTCCGATAGATCGCATAGGCGTACACGCTGCCCGAATCGTCTGTTGCCGGATCCCAGTCCAGCCTGGCCGTCGTCGGGAACAACTGATTCGCGCGGAGCTCGGCCGTTTCGCCCCATGCGGGCGCCGCAGCGTCGACCGGTACGTTTTTGTACATCGTCACGTAATCGAACAAGAACTTGCTCGTCGACCTGAACGTACTGAAGCGGAACGTGTCGATGGCCGCGGTCGTCGTATTGTTGTTGTAGAACGATATGCCGCTGACCGTGTAGGTGCCGGTCGTCCTGTCCAACTGCGCCGGAGCGGCGGGGGACGATCCCGTATAGCTCTTCAGCGCGTCCGTCTGGAACGTGACGTCGAACTTCCTGGTCGCCGTATCCAGATCGAGCCGGAGCGTGATCCACTGATCGCTCGGCAGCTGGATGCCGGTGGGACCCGGGATCCTGACATTCGTATTCGTACCGCCGGCCATCGTCCAATAGCCGACCGTGCCGTCCGAGAAACCGTTGAATCGCACGACGTCCTTGCCCCCGCCGCGCAGCCACATCTCGAAGTTGCCGATGCTGGCGCTGTCGACCTTTTTATACATGAACTTGGTCTCGAACGTCACCTTCCCGTCCAGTCCTGCGTTCGACCGCAGCACGACCGGACTCTCGGTCGTATCGTTCGTCGTCGGCGCGTATTGATCCGTCAGCGCCAGCGCCTGGCTTTCCGCGCCGGGCAACGATTCGATCGCTACCGTCGTGCCGCTGTTCGTGGTTACCGTCCAGCCGGAGCCGCTGGGCATATTGCCCCCGGGCTTGTCATCGAACGATTCGTAGTAGTCGCCGGCGCCGCCCGCTTGCGGCAGCGTGACCGTCGCGCTTGGTCCGTCCGCCGACGCGTTGCCTTGGATATCCAGTGCCTGAACCTGGAACGTATAGCCGCTTCCAGGCAGCAGGCCGGTCGCGTCATAGCCGTACGTACTGCCGCTCACGGTGGCGATCTTCGCGAAGGAAGTCTGGTTGGCATCCCTTTGATAGATCTCATACCAAGCGACGGCGCCCGAATTGTCCGTCGCGGGATCCCAAGCCAGCCTGGCCGCGTTCGGGAACAAGTGAACGGGGCGCAGGGCGGCATTTTGGTCCCATTCCGGCGCGCCTTCGTCCCCGATCGTCACGTTCAGCGCTTCGCCGAGCTGCGAGCGGTTGTCGCTCGTGTCGATCGCTTCGACAGCGACCGCATACGTCTTGCCGGCCGCGAGCCCGTCGATCGTTGTCTCCAGCGTCTCTCCGGACACGGTTTTCTTCTTGACGCCGTCCACGTACACGGCGTATCCGTCCACGGCAACGTTGTCCGTCGAGGCGCTCCAGGCGACCGTCGCCGACGTGTCCGTCTGAGAGACGAGATGGAGGTTGCCTGGCGCCGTCGGACGTTCTTCGTCGTCCTTGCGTTCGATGAGACCGATCCAGTCCAGGTTCATCGCGCCGACGTCGTACCACATCGAGAGGTCGACCGGACCAGCCGAGAGTTGCTTGCCGATATTGACCCGCAGTCCTCGCCAATACTGCGGCTGCGTGCCATGGTCCGGCTGTCCGTTGACGTCCAGCGTCGTCGGGGCTTCGAACGCCATCGCTTCGCCGCCGATCATCATGCTGCGGCTCGTGACCTGCCCGGCGCTCAGATTAAAGCCCGCCACGTATTTGAGCACTAGATCGTAGGTGCCCGCCTTCGGCACGTTCAGCGTCCAATCGATCCGCTGTCCCACCGTGGTCCAAATGCCAACGCCCTTGCCGCCTGACAGAAACGGGCGGGTCGCGTACGTGATCACGCCCGTATCGGCATGCGTGTACGTTTCCGCTTCGACCCAATCGATAGACAGTTTGCTTCGCTGCGCATCCGGGTCCGCCCATACTTCAGAAGGCGCGAAGCCACCGCTGCTGACCTTAGTTAGCTTCAAAGGCCCGAGCGCGCCACGAATAATGATGGACGCGTTCGCCTCCAGGTAGATGTCCTTGGGCGCGCCGTGCCGATCGAAAACCAATCCCTGCGGCGCTTCCGTCACATGGTACAAGCCGGCCGCGTTGCCGAGTTTGCCATATGCAATGGGAACGCCCTCTGTATCGGCGTACACCTGCAGTACCGTTTGTCCCTGAACACCGTCGATCTCGGTAGACAGGGTGACCGGCGCCATCGGCTGCGGCATCGGCGCGTCGTCCAGCTTGAAGGCGCGCTGACCTTTCTCTACATGAAGGACGAGCGTGTCTCCCGTCTTATCCCATTGTACGCCGCGCAGACCGAACGCCTCCGCGAGGACGCCGCCCTGCGGAATGTCCGTGCCGGTGTCCGCTTCGCGCAGCCGCGCGACGTCCGGCGCGTGAAGGCTCACCTGCGTATCCGACGGGCCGGATACGGACAATTGGCCGTCGCCGTAGACGACTGTCGCCGGATGATCGTTCTGGATGACCGTGACGCCGTCCTTGACCAGCTTCGTGCCGTCCACGAGCAGGATGGTGTCGCCTTTCACCGCGGCGGCCGTGCCGTTGAACTTGATGCTGCCGGCGTCGATCTCGCCGCTCGCCGCGAGCCGGACGTAGACGACGGAGCCGTCTTCGAACGTCAGCTTTTCGTAGGTGCCGTGATTTTCGGACGCGACCTCCGAAGGCGCCGTGCCCTGCTTGTACGCCTCCATCGTGGAGACAAAGGTCGTGGCGGGCGTCTGAGGCGTGATAAAAGCCGCATGCAGCTGTCTTTTGTTCGCGTAGGCCGAATCCTTGTCCGGATTCCGCACGATGCCGTCCGCGTCCAGGTATTGATCCTCCAGCGTCGCAGTCAGGCCGGACGGCGTATAGAAGCGAAGTTTAAGCGCGGCGTCATTCTTCACGATCGTCGCGCCGGCTTGGTCGTCGTCGATCGTGAGTTCTTGGTCGGCGTGCAGCCGCCATTCGAACTTCGAACCCGCCGGGTTTGCCGTCTTCAGCTTGTCGATCACGACGAAGGCGTCCGGGCGCACGTATACGATGCTCCGGTTCGCTTCGGTCAGCTTGCCCGCGTAAGCGGGGACGGCATCTCCGCTCGTGGCGTCGAAGTCCGGGTGCGTGACGAAGCTCACGATCTTGCCGTCCGCATCCAGATTGTCGTAAGCTTGCCCTTTCTTGCCGTCGATCGTGATGGCGTTCGCGGCCAGCGTCTGCTTCGCAAAGTTTGCATCGTGAGGACTGCCGTAGTAATCGTAGAAGCCGGCTTCGACGGCGAGCGATTCGCCGAAGGCGTTGACGATAATGCCGTTCTGATCCGCGAAACCATGGTTGTAGGTACCGTAAGGGCTGGACTTGAAGTAAAGGGACACGCGATCCGGGTCGTACAGCTCGGAGTGCATCGTCACGAGTCCGATGTCTTGGAACCATCTGGCGTCCGGCAAGTCCACAGGGGGTCTCGTCGTCAGATCGCCGTCTCCGTAAAAATAGTTATAGAGCTGTCCGTCCATGCCCGCGCCGACCGTTTGGGCCGCCCATTTTAGACGGGGATCCTGATACATCTGCGCGAGGCGATTGTAGGCGGTCACGCTGAACGTGCCCGGCGCGGACTCGCTGTCGTGTCCGAAGATGCCCTTCGGCGAGCCTTTAGGGAATGCGTACAGCGGATACAAGCCTTCGTTGCGCGAGAAGGCTTTATCGTACAGGTTAAAGCCGCTGGCGCTCAGGAGCACGTCGGTGAACTGCTTGGACAGCAAGGTCGAATATTGCCAGTAGCCGGTGCCCTGGGACCAGCCGCCATCCTCTCCGCCATAAGGGGGCAAGATGTTGATAAAGGCGGGCACGACCTTGCGGAACCATTCGTCCGCCGCATCGATATCGCCCAGCATCGCGGTGGCGATGACGCCGATGAATCCGAACGCCGTCCAGCCGTGGGAGTTGTAGGGGCTGGTCTGGATCGGATACTTGTCAATCAGCTCGGTTACCAACTTGGAGGTACGCACGTTTACCATATCCAGGATCGTCTGCTTCTCGGATGGGCTCAGGATGCCATACAGCCAGTCGTACGCCATCGCGCCGTCCAGGGCGATCAGCCGGTACATCTGATCCTGGTGCTCGTAACTGGACGCGCCGTTCGGATCCCAGGCGGAGATATCCAGCAGCCTCGCCTTCGCATACTGCCCGACTTCGGCGTTGCCTGTCAGCAGGTAGATGAAGGCGGCGTTCAGCATTTTGCTCAGCAACGGCTCGATATCCTGGCGAATCTGGCTCGCCGCGTCGATGAATTCCTTGGCCGTCCGGTCCTCGGTGGTCGAGTTGAAGACCGGCTCGGCGAATTTGCATTTATTCGGTTCCGCCGTCGTCGGCGTGCAAAGATTAGCGATCACACTATTGTTGATTTTCTGATAAAAGTCCCGCGACTGTCCCGGCGACTCGCTGAGCGCCTTGAAATCGTCCAGCGTCGCTGCGTTCGTCCAGATGCGCGGGTGCGCGGTGCCGACGTTTTGGATCAGCTGATCGATAGCGGGGACGGGGAAGGGAACGTAGTCCTCCTCGATCCGGAATCTCCGGGCGTCGCTCCATTCGGACCAGCCGTCAGCCGGCGTGTGATAACGAACATGCCAGTACCACGTACCTGTGTCGAAGATATGAGGGAAGTTGTAAAAGTTGTCTTCCAACGTCCGCTCGTAGACCGCGTCTGCGACGGAGGCGCTCCGTCCGACCTGCAGCTGGTATTGATCCGATCCGGGGACGGCCGGCCAGCTGAAGTCCGGCGGATTTTGCGTGGTGACGAGTCCGTCCGCGGGCCTGAACGGCAGGTTGTTGCCGGAAAATACGCTTGCGGGCCAAGCCGTAGCGGCCGACGCCGCCTGCAGCTTGGCAAAGGGGAAGTTGGCGAAGCAGCTGAGCACCCATACGAATGCCATCGTTAGCGCGAGTCTTCTTTTCATCGTTCGGCCCATCATCTTCAATGATCAGCTCCCTTAGTAATTTCGTTTTTTGTTTCTCGCAGCCGGCTGTTTCTTGCCGGCTTCATGCTGACGAACGATGCCTCACCCCCCTTTCGTCGCAAAAATGAAACCGCTTCCTATTTGCCATACGCCGATCTTATTCGCGAACTTCCGGACACGCAAGCTGATCTACAAAAAATGCAGAGCCGTGCAAATATGTAGAGAAGTTCCGGTAAAAAAGTGTAAGGGCAACCGATCCGTTGAGGTGCGTTTCGCAAAAAAGTGTAAGACTTTTACCGGTTTGTGAAGTATACAGCGGACTGCTCTGACGGCTACGATAAGATGCAGGAACCGGTCATCCTGCCTAACGTCGCAAGCTGGAGGAGTTCGATGGCGCTTAAGCCTGCTACTGAAAAATACGTCTTTAATATCGTCGGCTATGTGTGGGTGTCCGTCTTTGCAGCACTGTGCCTGATTCCTTTTCTAATGATTGTCATCGGCTCCGTAACCGAGGAGTCCCACATCGTTAAAAATGGATATAGCCTTTTCCCGGACGCTTTTTCATGGGACGCCTACCGATTCATTCTCAACAACCCGGCGCAGATCGTCTCTGCGTATCGGATCACCATCCTGGTCACGGCCTTTGGCACGCTGATCGGTTTGTTCATATCGGCAATGACGGCTTACGTGCTTCAACGCAAAGACTTCAAGCACCGGAATGTGTTCGCTTTCTATTTCTTCTTCACCACGTTGTTTTCCGGCGGTCTCGTCCCTTGGTATATCTTGATCGTGAAGTATTTGGGACTGAAGGAATCGCTGCTTGCGCTGCTGCTACCGATGCTTCTCAACGTGTTCTATATCATTATCCTGCGAAGCTTCATCAGCTCCACGATTCCCGATGCGATCAGCGAATCCGCCAAGATGGACGGCGCCGGAGATTTCCGCATCTTCATCGGGATCATATTGCCGCTGATCAAGCCTGCGCTGGCTACGATCGGGCTGTTCATTGCGCTTAACTATTGGAACGATTGGTACCATGCGATGTTGTTCGTGAACAAGGCGAATTTATTTCCGCTGCAATATTTTTTATACAAAATACTGAACAGCATCGCGTTCGCCAACGCCTCGGTGTCGCAGAGTTCGATCGTCATCGATACGCCGAAGGAGTCGTTCAAGCTGGCCATGACGGTCATTGCGACGGGGCCAGTCGTGCTGCTCTACCCGTTCGTTCAGAAGTACTTCATTCAGGGACTGACAATTGGAGCCGTCAAAGGGTAAGCTCGGCATGCGCCGGTTTATCATATAATTCTTGCTAACCATCACTGGGGGAGGATTTTAAATGAAAAAAGTAAGGGGACTCATGGCGATCGGCTTGGCGGCTACCATGGTCATGGCGGGCTGCTCGTCCAACTCGGGCAAGGGGCAGGCATCGACTTCGGCTGGTACATCCGCGAGCCCGACAGCGAGCCCGACCGCGAGCACAGCCTCGCCGTCGGCGGAGAACAAGCCGGACACGTCCAAGGAAGTCAAGCTGAAGATGTACCTGGTCGGAGACCCGCCGAAGGATCTTGGTCTCGTGTATGACGAGATCAACAAAAAGATGAAGAACGATATCAACGCGACGATCGAACCGATCTTCCTTTCTTGGGGCGATTACTTGCAGAAGTACCCGCTTCTTTTCGCGACGGGAGAGGACTTCGACCTGGTATTCTCTGCCGACTGGGTCAAGTACGGCGCCCAAGCGGCCAAGGGCGCGTATCTCGAGCTCACGCAGGAGATGCTGGACACGTACATGCCGAAGACGGTACAGGAAATGCCGAAGGACGCCTGGGAACAGGTAAAGGTGCAGAACAAGGTTTATATGGTGCCGGCCTCCACGAAGGAGTTCTCGCATACGGTCATCGGGGTCAGAGGGGATTTGCGGGAAAAGTACAATATTCAACCGCTCAAGACGATGGATGACTTCGAGAAGTACCTGGACGCGATCGCGAAAAACGAGCCGGGTCTGGTGCCGTTCGACGAAGGCGTGAACGGTTATGCATTATTCGATCAGCTGCTCTACACTAAATTGACGCCCAAATTCATCATCAGCGGCTCGCTCGTCACCGTCGACCTCAAGGACCCGTCCGGCAAGCTGGTCGATATCGGGCAGACGCCGGAATATCTGGCATTTGCCCAGAAGATGGCCGACTGGAACAAGAAGGGCTACTGGTCCAAAAATGCGATGGTCAACAAGACGTCGATCGTAGACTCGTTCCAAGCCGGCAAGAGCGCTTCGATGGCGGCAAATATTGTGAGCATGGGCCAAGCTGTTACAACGGCAAATCAGGCGCATCCGGAATGGAAGGTCGAGATGTACGATCTCTACAACGGAGCGGCCACCTATGTCAATCCGTATGTGGGCGGCGGCATGTCGATCAACGCCAATTCGAAAAATCCAGAGCGGGCGCTGATGGCGCTGGAGCTGCTGCGCAACGACGAGGAATACTTCAACCTCTCGACCTATGGGATCGCCGGCAAGCATTACGAGCTGACGGCCGACAACCGAATTAAGGAGCTGGGCGGCGCGGATTCCGGCTTCAAGATCGATTCGGCGTCGCCATGGGGCTGGAGAACGCCGGCGATGGTCAAGCCGCTTGTCGACGAACCGAAAGAAGTGGCTGCGATCAGGGCGACTTGGGAAAAAACGGCGGTTACGAACCCGCTCTTAAACTTCGTGTTCGATACGACAAACGTGAAGAACGAGCTTGCGGCCATTAAAAACGTTAGAGATCAATACATGCTCCCGATTACGTTTGGCGACGTGAGCGATCCGGCAGAGGCGATCAAAACGCTGAACGCCAAGTTCAAAGAAGCGGGTCTCGATAAAGTCAAGGCCGAAGCGCAGAAGCAGATCGACGAGTTCTTGAAAAATCACCAGTAAAGCGGATGGAAAGCGAGAGAGACTGCGGTCGTTTGCAGGCCGTCTCTCTCGCTTTTCGGTTAACGGGAGGGAATTCGTATGCGCTCGAGAGGTTTGCTGGGCGATCTGCTCAGAAATCGCACGCTGTATCTGATGATTTTGCCGGCCTTCGTCTTTTTTCTTGTATTCAGTTATGTGCCGATGGCCGGGATCATCGTCGCGTTCAAGTCGTACTCCTATAGGGACGGCATTGCGGGAAGCCCATGGGTCGGGTTCGATAATTTTCAGTTTTTCTTTCAATCCGGCAAAGCCTGGCTCGTCACGAAAAACACGGTCATGTACAACTTCATCTTCATGATCGTCAACAACGTACTGGAATTGACGTTCGCGATCGTGCTGTTCGAGCTGGCGGGCAAATATTTGAAGCGGTTTTTGCAATCCGTCATCTTTTTGCCGTACTTCATCTCCTGGGTGGTGGCCGGCGCGATCGCCTACAACATGTTCAACTTCGAGTTCGGCGCCATCAACACGCTCTTGAAATCGATCGGGCTCTCGCCGGTAAACTTCTATAATACCCCGGGCCTGTGGCCGTATATTTTAGTGTACTTCAGCGCATGGAAAACGGTCGGCTACGGGACCGTCGTCTACCTGGCCAGCATCGCCGGCATCGATACGGAAATGTACGAGGCTGCGAAGATCGACGGCGCCAGCCTTATGCAGCGGATCGTCCATATCACGGTGCCGTCCGTGATGCCGACGATGATCATCTTGCTGCTGCTCAAAGTCAGCCAGATCGCCAGAGGCGACTTCGGCATGTTCTATCAGCTGATCGGCAGCAACGGGCTGCTCTACGACAAGACCGATGTCATCGATACGTTCTCCTTCCGGGCGCTCCTGGATCTGCAGGAATTCGGCATGGCGGCGGCAGTCGGCGTATACCAATCCGTGCTGTGCTTCGCGATCATCCTGATGACCAATGTCGCCGTGAAGAAGGTTAGAAACGAGAGCGCGCTATTCTGAACGAAACGGCTCAGAAGTCGCGCACTGACGATCAAAGGAGCCGGTCACCGATGAAAATCGAGCAAGTCACGTTAAGACGGGTTCAAGTCCCGCTGCAAGCGCCGTTCGAGACCAGCTTCGGGCGGATGGACCGGAAGGATTGCGTCATCGTCAGCGTGCATGGAGAAGGAATGACCGGATACGGAGAAAGCGTTGCTTTCCCGGTGCCCTACTATAACGAAGAAACGACGGATACGGTCTGGCACATGCTCGAGCAATATCTAGTGCCGGATTTGCTAAGCAAGGAAGTGGAGGGTCCGGAGGACGTCTCGGCCCTGTTCGCGCCCGTCCGCCGCAATCATATGGCGATCGCGGCGATCGAGACGGCCGTATGGGACTTGCATGCGAAACAGAAAGGCATCTCGCTGGCGCAGGCATTGGGAGGCGACAAGCGGGAGATCGAAGTGGGTGTCAGCATCGGGATCGAGCCTACGGTCGACCAGGTCGTCGGGAACGTAGAATGATTCGTGGAGCAAGGTTACAAGCGCATCAAGGTGAAGATTAAGCCGGGATTCGATATCCGCTTGGTCGAAGCGATCCGCAGGCGGTTCGGCGACGACCTGCCGCTGATGGCGGATGCGAACTCTGCCTATACGCTTGACGACATGCCTATATTGAAGGAAATGGACAACTACAAGCTCATGATGATCGAGCAGCCGCTCGCGCATGACGACATTATCGAGCATGCCGCGCTGCAGCGGGAGCTGCGAACGCCGCTGTGTCTGGACGAGAGCATTCACACGCTGGCGGACGCTCGTCATGCCATCGATCTGGGCAGCTGCCGAATCATGAACATTAAGATCGGCCGGGTAGGCGGGTTGGCGAACGCCAAGCGCATTCACGATCTTTGCCTGGAGCGGGGCATGCCCGTCTGGTGCGGCGGAATGCTCGAGCTCGGCATCGGCCGTCTTCATAATATCGCGCTGTCCTCGCTGTCCAATTTCTCCATCCCGGGGGATGTCTCCGCCTCGAAGCGATTCTGGGCCCAGGACATCGTCGTGCCGGGCATCGAGATGGTCCGGCCGGGCGTCATCGCCGTTCCTGCCGGCGCGGGGATCGGCCACGAAGTGTGCGAGCAGTCCCTGGAGCGATTGACCGTCAAGAAGCTGACTCGAAGCCGGGGCGCTTAAGCGCCGAGGGAAAGGGAGTGCCTGCATGTCCCGATACGTGAAAATAAGCTGTCTGGCGCCGCCGCATAAGGAAGTGGATGCCGGGCTGAGCCTTGAAGATATCGTGCTGCAAATGATAGCGAGGTGGGAAGAGCGGCTGCAGCATGTGCTGCCCGAACGGCCGGATCTCATCGTACTGCCCGAGTGCTGCGACGATCCGGCCTATGACGGGATGCAGACGGAATGGCTGTACGAATATTATCGCTATCGGGGGACTCGGATCCGCGACTTCTTCTCGGGAATCGCGAGCGCGCACCGGTGCTATATCGCCTATTCCGCGATGATCGAGATGCCGGACGGCACCTTCCGCAACGCGACGCAGTTCATCGACCGCCACGGAGAGCTATGCGGCGTTTACCATAAAAATCATATTACGATCCGTCAGAAGTCGACGTCCGATACGCTGTACGGCAAAGAAGCGAATGTCATTCAGACGGACTTCGGCCGCGTGGCTTGCCTGATCTGTTTCGATATCAACTTTGATGAATTGTTGGAGACATATGCGGGGCAAAAACCCGACGTGATCGTGTTTTCTTCCGCATACCACGGAGGCCTTATGCAGGCCTATCGGGCTTATAGCTGCCGGGCGTACTTTGCCGGCGCGATCTGGCTGCCGGATCCGTGCTCCATCGTGAACCCTGTAGGGGAAGTCGTCGGGGAGAGCACGCATTTCTACCCCTTTGTAACAAGAACGATCAACCTGGACTGCGCGGTCGTTCATTACGATTACAACAAGACGAAGCTGGATGCGATGAAACGAAAGTACGGCGCTAAAGTAGGAATCAGCGATCCCGGCCGGCTGAATGCCTTCCTGATCTCGAGCGAGACCGAGGCATTCACGATCCAGGACATCGTGCGGGAGTTCGAGCTGGAGCTGTTGGACGATTATTGGATGAGATGCCGGGCGGACCGCGGCAAGCCGGGACATCTTGAGCCTTAATGACAGAAGGGCGGAGGAAGTCGGCAAGGGGAAGGACGGTGGAGAAGGATGACGACAATGGATGACGCAAGCATTCATTATCGGTTAATTGTAAACGTAAGCGAGCTCCATGCGTGCGTGAAGTTGCAGAAGCAGGTTTGGGGGCCGGACACGATCACCTCCATGCAGCAGATGCGCGCCGCGATCCTGCACGGGGGATCGGTCATCGGGGCCTTCGCCGGCGAGGCGCTCGTCGGATTTTGTTACGGCTTCGTCGGCTATGACGGCAAGGAGCCCTACGTCGGCTCGCATATGATGGCGATCCGGCCTGAATACCGCGACCGGGGAATCGGCATGCGATTGAAGCTGGCGCAGCGGGAGTGGGCGATGGAAGCCGGGTACGGCAAGATCGTGTGGACCTACGATCCCTTTGAGTCGCGGAACGCCTACCTGAATATCGTCAAGCTGGGCGGGACGGTGTCCGCTTATATTCCCGAGTTCTACGGGATGGATGGCGCCGGCTTCCCGACAGATCGCTTCGTCGTGACGTGGGACTTGTCATCGGATCGCGTCGTTCGCGCGATCGGGGGGCAGCAGGCGCGAATAGAGGACGAATCCGAGTATCCCCGCCTGCTGACCGTTGCGATGAAGAACGGGACGTCCGCAGGCGTTGGCGATGCGGAAGCGGCGCGCGGGGATTGGATAGGGACGGCGCATCGCGTGAGACTGCCTATCCCGAGGTACGCGTCCAAGCTGAGGCAGGCTCAACCGGATGTGTTCAGGAGCTGGCAGCTGGGCGTACGCGAGTCGGCTACGGCCGCTTTTGACCATGGCTATCAAGTCGTGTCCTGCCATCCGACGGAGCCCGAGGTTCAAGATTATATTCTTGAGAAGAAGAGATGACAGAAGCGATGAAAGAACCTATGAAGGCACCTGTGGACGAAACTATGAAAGAAGCCATCGTGGCATGGCTCCGCGCGCGCCGGCAGGCGTTGAAAGAAACCTATGCGGAATTGCATGCGATCGCGGAAGCGAGCTGGCAGGAGCATCGGACGACGCATTATTTGCAGCAGGCATTGGACGGGATGGGCGTCGCGTACGAACGCTTCCCTGCGCATACCGGGCTCGTCGCGCGTTGGAAGGGAAGCGCGGGCGGGGACGATGCTTTTCAGAGGACGGGGGCCGTCGTCGCGCTGCGAACGGATATCGATGCGCTGTGGCAGCGGGTGGACGGGGTCGATCGAGCCAATCATTCTTGCGGTCACGATGCGCATATGACCATGGTGCTGTATGCAGTGAAGGCGTTGCAGGCGGTCGGGTTCGTACCCGTGCGCGAGCTGCGGGTGCTGTTCCAGCCCGCGAAAGAAGTCGGGGAAGGGGCGCTGAAGCTGCTCGAAGCGGACTGCCTGGCGGACGTGGACTACTTGCTAGGCATACATCTGCGTCCGGCCAAGGAGCTGGCTTACGGTCAAGTCTCCAGCGCCATCTATCACGGCGCTTGCGCCGTATTAGAAGGGAGCGTGACCGGCCTTCAGGCACACGCTTCCAGACCGGACGACGGCATCAATGCGATCGAGGCGTTGGCTGACATTATAGCGGCCGTGCGCGAAGTATCCCATGCGTTTTCCGACAAACCCGCCTCTTGCAAAGTAACCAAGCTGCACGTGCCGAACGAGAGCAGCAATGTTATCCCTGACTATGGGGCGTTTACGATCGATATACGCGCGCAGACGAACGAAGCTATGGATGCTTTGATGTCCGAATTGGAGCGTGCCATCCATTCGGCCGGCGCGGCTTATGGCAGTGCGGTCGAGGCGCGCTTGAAGTCTCGCATTGCGGCGGCGCGTCTGGATCCTCATCTTGAGGCGGTGGTCGGAGCGGTCATCTCGGACCTCCTCGGGGCCGCCGCGCACGCCGAGCCGCCCGTGTCGCCTGGCGGGGAGGATTTTCACTTCTATGCCCTTGGCAAGCCCGGACTCCACGCCACCATGATCGGTCTGGGCTGCGATCTGCTGCCGGGGCTGCATCACCCCGACATGCGATTTAATCTGGATGCCCTGGAGGTCGGGGCGGCGGTCTTGGCGTTGTCCGCTGCGCGGTTATGCGCCGGACTTGGTGAAGAAGCGGGCCGATGAACGCAGCATCGCTATACGAATTGCATTTGCGCTACACTTTTTGCACATTCCCTTACCTGTCGCCGCGTTATTCATTATAATAATGAGCACATAACCGCCCGACGAAGGAGCCTGGACTTCCGATGAATCCCGCCGAGGCCCGCACCTCCGACAAGCTCTATGCCAAGATCTTTCTCTCCTTTTGCGTCTGCATCGTCCTCACGATCGCGGCCCTGTCCGCCGCGCTGTACGCGAGCTTTGAAAAGATCGCCCTCTCGAACATCTACGCTTCGGAGAAGCGCAGCCTGTCCCAGACGAGCTACGGCGCCAAGTCGATGATCGACTATTCGACCAACTATGCGCTGCAGATTTATGCGGACCCCCAATTAGACAAGCTGCTTCATTATGCGTCTCCCGGCACCGTCACGGAGACGAACATGGCGCTCAATCGGTTGAACACGTACTTGAACGTGAACTATTCCTTTCACTCGATCTATATTTATAGCAAAAGCTCGAAGACGTTCTACACCGCCTCGATGTCCCCCGTCAGCGCGGTACAGGCTTATCGGGACTTTTACGATGCTGACGCGCGGAGGCTGGTCGAGCGGTTCGGCGACTACAAGCGGCTCGCCCCGATCCCGCGAATCCTTCCCGTCTCGACGCCCTTCCACGACCCGAAGACGGCCAACGTCTATACGTTCGTCTTCTACGATCTGCCGGGCGCGTCGAGCGACATCGACAACATGGTCATGCTCAACGTGCCGGAGAGCTGGATGAAGGACGCGATCGCAAGCCTGGACCGCAATCAGGATGGCACGACGTTTGTCGTCGACGGCAAGGGCACGCTGGTAACCAGTACGGAAGCGTTCCCATTTCTCGAAAACTTGAGCGGCAAGTCTTACGTCAAGGAAGCGTTGAGCGACTCCGCGGCGCATGAGACCGGATACTTCGTGGGCGACGTCGAAGGGGCTCGCTCGCTCGTCGTCTTTTCCAGGCACGAGGCGACCGGCTGGATCTTCATGCGGGTGCTTCCCTACGACACGATCATGGGAAAAATAGACGCGATGAAGAAAACGGTGCTCATCGTCTGCTTCGTCATTTTGCTGCTGGGACTTAGCGTCTCCTTTTTCCTGTCCAAGTCGCTCTACAAGCCGATCGAGAAGGTTCTGGCCCGGCTTAACGCGCTCATGAAGGAAAAACGCAACAACGATTATCAGCTGAAGCAGAACTTTCTGCGCCAGCTGCTGCTCCATAGCGGGCATCGGTGGCAGCCGAATCTGGAAGCGGAGATGAAGACCATCGGCATCGGGATGGATCCCGCCGGCGATTATGTCGTCGTCCTGTTAGTGATCGACCGGTTCGACGCCTTCGCAGGCCAATATCCGTTCAACGACAGAGTGCTGCTGAAGTACGGGGTCATGAACATCGCGTCCGAATGCTTCGCCGGGATCGGCGGCGTTCGCGAGTGCGTCGATCTGGACGAGAGGACGATCGCCCTCGTGGCGAACGGTAGTGCGCTGGAGGCGCAATCGATCTACGATGCCGTTCAAGGCATTCAGGAGTCGACCGAGCGGTACCTGCGCCTGTCGCTGTCCGCCTCCGTCAGCCGAGTCTGCGACGGTCTGGCTGGTGTATCCGACTTGTACGAAGAGGCGCGCCTGCAGCTGGAGTTCAAGTTTACCGAGGGCTATCGCTGCATCCTGCATGGCCGCCAGCACAGACCGCAGGCGACCGCTGCCTTCATCTATCCCGCGGCGCTCGAGCAAAATATGCTGGAGACGCTCAAGCTGGGCAAGGCGGAGGAAGCCAAAAAGCGGTTCGCCGACATCGTCCGCAGCGTCGATCCGCCCGTTTACATCGTCTACAACATGCTGTTCAACCGGCTCGCCTTCTCGATCAGCGCGACCGCGGCTTATATGGACAAAGGCTCGGGACTGGCCGCAGAGCACGACTTCGGCGCCTTCGTCCAGCGGCTGCATCAGCTGGAGACGCTGCAGGACGTCAGCGACCATTTCGGCGAGCTGATCGACCAGCTGTGCCAAGGCGTCAGGGAAAAGAAGAACAACGCGAAGCACGACAACCTGGTCGCCGCGATCGACGATATGATCCGGCTGCAGTATGCGGACCGGGAGCTGTCGCTGTACAAGATCGCGGAGATGCTCGATATGTCCCCCGCTTACCTCGGCCGCATATTCAAGAAGCTCACCTTGAAGTCGGTGCCGGATTACTTGAACGAATACAGAGTCGAACGGGCAAAGGAAATGCTAGCCGCTACAGCGCATTCGATCGAGGAGATCTCGCAGAAGACGGGGTACAACAACAGCACTTACTTCTACAAAGTGTTTAAGAAATACACCGGGCTGACGCCGGCGGAATATCGGCATACGGGGAGCTGAGGCTTCGCAGTGAAGCTGAAGCGGCGGTCTTGGTGTCGAAATGGTGCGGAGGCGAGGGAGATCACCGCGTCTGCGCCCGCCGCCGCGCTTGGGGCGGGTGCGCGCGTATAGTCGCACGCCAAAAAGGACGGACAGAGGCGTTCCCCTGTCCGTCCTTCGTTTCGTTCGAAGCGCTTGGCTTCGCTCAGTTCGAGTAACCTAAGGCGCGCAGCGCCCGCATGACGGTCACGATGATCTGCTCGCGCGTCACGCTCGATTGCGGCGCGATGACGTTCGCGGACATGCCGCGGATGATCTGCTGATCGGCCATCCAGGACATCGCGTCCTTCGCGAACGGTGCCACGGACTTCCGATCTTTGAAGGCGCCGAGCACAGCGCCCGAAGCTTGATTCGTCTTGCCGGCGTAGCTCAGCGCGTTCGCCAGCATGACGGCCAATTCCTGACGGGTCACGAAGCCGTTCGGATCGAACGTCGTGCCCGTCTTGCCCTTCACGATGCCCGCATCGTAGGCCGCCGCGATGTCAAAGGCGAACTTGGACGACGCAGGAACGTCCGCGAAAGAGGTCTGGCTGGTGCTCGGCAGCAGCCCGAGACCGCGTACGATCAGCGAGACGATCTCGCCGCGCGTGACATTGTCCTTGCCGTTCAGCTTGCCGGAAGCTTCCGGCATCAGGATCAGCCTGGCGGCTGCGAGCAGAGCGTCGTCCTTGGCCCAGGAGGCAGGCGCGTCCGCGAATGCCGGCGCGGCGGAGGCTGCAAGCGCATAGATGCCGCCCGCCGTGAGCTTCATCTCGACCGCGGCGCTGCCGTCCGAGTTCGCTTTTACGAGCGTCGGCACGGGGCGAAGCCCGCCGGTCGCAGCGTTATATACGACGCCGGCGATCGATGGCTTCGCGCCGGCTTGCTTGGCGTCCAGCGCGAGGAATACGCTCGCGGGGAACTTGCCGAACGCCTTCAGCGCGCTCGTCGTCTTGTCCGCGGCGATCTGCTCGATCTTGAATACCGTAGGGCCGGCGAGCAGCGATCGGCTGCCCAACGAAGACTTAAGCGCCGCGGCGTCGGCTTCGGAAGCCGTCAGCACGGATACTTTGATGCTGCCCGTGTTCCCGAGCAATGCCGCAGGGATGCGGTATTCCCGGCCGTCGAGGAGCAGCGACAGACTGGCAGCGCCGCCTTTTTTCGCGATGGCGTCGATCACTTCCTGCGAGATCTCCAACTCGGCTTGCTTCGCGCCGGCGCCCGCGGACACCTTGAAGTTCGTCACGCTTGAAGCGCCGATCGCCTTCAAGGCCGCTTCTGTCGGAATCGTGATCGCGGCCTTGTCGCCGGTCAGAATGACGTTCGCGCCGAGTTGTCCTTCAATCGCAGGCGCCGGCGTCACGGGACTGGGTCCGCTCCCTATGGACGGAGCCAGCGTCGATGCGACGAGCTTCGCCGAGGCGGGAGATACCTGCGTTACAGCGCCGTTCGTTTTGTCCAAAGCCAGCAGATGGATGCGGTAGCTCGTGTCGGACGCCAGCGAGCCGATCGCGTAGGTCGTGCCGGACACGGAAGCGACCATCGTGTCGTTGACGTATACTTCATAACCGTCCGCGCCCGGCGTCGCGTTCCAGGCGATTTGAATCATGCCGGTGGATCGGCCGGTCGTTTGCAGTCCTGTGGGGGCCGCCAGCGCCGACGCGTTGACTTTGCCGTCGATCGGCAGATCGTGAACGAGCTGCGTCGACAGCGTCTTGTTGCGGTCGCCGCTGATATCCCAGCTCATGACGCCCGCGATATCGAGCGACTTCACGAGCGAGGTCGTGTACATCATCGTCGTCTTGTCGTTGTAAGTGATGAAGGCCTTCGTATCCGGGCTGTACAGATAAGGCACCTTGGACTCGTCGTTCCAATGGCGGACGTAGCCGTTTTGGCCGATGAACTTCGTTTCGATATCCGTGTAGTCCAGAATGCCGTTCTCCCAGGATCCCGGGAGGATGCCGCCGCAAGTCTGGTACTCGCCGTTAGCCGGACATTCGGACCAAGCCTTGCCGTAGTAAGGGACGCCGACCATCAGCTTGTACGTCGGCACGCCCCCGTTCAGATGACCCTGAAGCCCGCCGAGCACGTTGTTGCGCGGCGCGGTGGACGCGGCTCTCGGATGGGCGGGATCGTAATACAAAGGCGAGTTGTGATGCGCGAGCTGTTCCCAACTGCCGCTGTAGTCGTACGACATAATGTTGATGAAGTCCAGATATCGCGAAGAGGTGCCCAGATCCGCGTTGCGGACGAAGTTGTCCCCTTGACCGGAGGCGATGGTCAGCAGATAGTACTTGCCATCCGTTGCGCCGGCAGCGTCGAGCGCCTCGCGGACCGTCTTCATCAGCAGCGGGAAGTTTTTGGGGTCGTCCGGGCTGTGGGCGTTGTCGTCCTCGCCGCCCTCGACAGGATACTCCCAGTCGATGTCGACGCCGTCGAGATGGTAGGTCCGAATGAACTCGACCGCGGAGTTGGCGAACGTGCGACGCGCCTCCTCGGTCGCGGCTACGTTGGTCCAGTTGTTGGACCACGACCAGCCGCCTACGGAGATGATGAGCTTCAGATCGGGATTTTTCTCATCGCGAATTTTGGCCAGCTTGCCGAGATTGACGGGATCCAGCTCCGAATCCCCGATGATCAGCTCGCCGTCGTACACGTACCGGTTCTGCGCGGGCACGGACGCGTCTTCGCAAGCTTTAGGACCGCTGCCGAACTTCTTCCAGCAGACGTCCGCGAAGGCATACAGAATATGAGTGGTCTGCTTGACGTCGATATTCTCGGGCTGGAAATTGCGGGCCGTGGGACTCGCCGCCCAAGACATGTAGTACGTGACGCTGGAATAGTCGGCGCCCGGCACGACCGAAAGCGAATCGCTCGCGGGCGAGGTCCACAGGCCGTTTCTGGCGACAACCTTGTACGCGTAGGAATGGCCTTCAGTGAGATTAAGCGCGACGTAGCGGTTGTCCGTGCTCGTCCCGACCAGCGCGCCGTCTTGATAGACGTCGTAATAAGTGGCACCGGCTACGGAAGCCCAGCCGAGCGCCGCCGTCGTCCGTGTCGCGGTCACGGTCTGGAGCGCTTGCGGCTTGGCCAGCTCTCCCCACTTGATCTTGACGACGTTGCTGCTCTTCGAGACTTCGAGCGGCTTCCCGGTAGCGCTTTTTTGCGCGCCGACTTCGAATGCATATTCGACGCCCGTCTTCAGGCCCGAGTAGGTGACCGACGTCACCGACGGATCCCAAACGCCGCCTTTCCAGGCCCCATTGACATAGTAATCGTAGGCCGTCGCGCCGGGACTACCCGTCCAGGACAGCGTGGCCGAGTCGTTCGTGACGCCGGTGATTTTCAGGAAACTTGGCGCCACGAGCGGGATATCCTTGTACTCGGACGTATCTTTGCCGGTCGTGAACGTGACGACCTGGCTCTTGTGCGCGCGGTCCCCGTCCCACGAGAGCACCGCGCTATACGTCGTTTCCGGCTTGAAGCCGCCGGTAAACGTCTTTTTGCTGCCGTTTCCGTAGTCTTTATAATCGTCCGGCGACAAGAAAAACCAGACGTCGTTGTTGCCTTTGACAGGGGCGTCCCAATCCAGCGTGACGGCGTTGTGCGTGACGCTGACGACTCTTACGTTTTGCGGCGCAACCGGATCGTGTCCGGCATCGGCCGCGGAGACTGGCTTCTGTAATCCAAGGAAAGGCGAGATCAGTAATGCGAATGCCATGAACGCTACAATCCACTTCGATCGTGTTCCGTGTGAAGTCACCATTTTCACCTCTGCGAATGAGTTGGAAGAGTCCTTAGCGAGCGCTTACTTCTCCTTTCCCCGGCTCCCGGCTGATATAGGACGAACTAATCTAATCATGGAACTTCCAGTGCCACCGGTGAAGAGGGACAATTTTACAATCTGGGGATACAATTTGTTAATTTTTATATCGCTTCATCCTTTTTGATGCTTTTCAACGCCGTATGTAAAAAACCGTCTGCGCGGGCAGACGGCTTGATAAATATTATTTTCCGTAAATGACCTTGCGCAGCGCTTCGGCCTCCGCCTTGGGGATCCGATAGCCCACTTCGCTGTGCGCCTGGTCGACGATCAGGCCGTTCCAGCCCGGTTCTTCCTCTACGTTCAGCGTGAAGTTGCGGACGGAACCGTTTTTATACGAGACTTGCATCCGGAAGAGGGCGTCGTAGTCGAGGCTGCCGCGCATCTTGTCCGCCTTCCGCATCGCTTTTTGAAAAGCCCGGAGCGCGTCCGGCTGCTTTTCGTCGAACGTTTTCTCCGCAAAAGGAGGCGGGTTCATCTTCTTGCATAGGTTAACGCATGCCAGCCGGATCGAAGAGATTCCGGTGAAACGCGGCCCGATCCCGCAGCCCGTGAGCAGGAGCGCAAGCACGAGCACAAGAAAGGACGCGGTTCGTGCGGCGCCAATCCGAGTGCGGACATCGGCCATGATCAGGGTTCCCTCCCGCAAATGCCGTAGAAAAACATATGCACCATGCCCTCGAGAAAGTCGTCCTTGTCCTCGCTTCGTTCGGCCATTTCCAGCAGCGTCGGATACTGGTTCATGTAAAGCTGAATAAAAGCGAGCACGTGATCCGCGCTGACACGCTCGGAGATCTCGCCGGCCGCTTTGCCTTCCTCGATGATGCGCACGGTCCAGGGGATCGCTTTCTCCCGGTACATCGTCTCGATGTAGGCGGCGAGCTCCTCGTCTTCCGCCAGCATGTCTTTGATCAGACCCGGCGGGAACTCGTTGTACGACTCCTTTTCCAGCCGCAGGATATATTCAATTTGCTCGCGCAACGTGTGGCCTTCGCTTATATACGCTTCGAAGCGATCGGAAGCCCGGTCCATATACGATTTGAATACGTCCCTGACGAGCCCCTCTTTGCTGCCGAAATAGTTGTACAAGGTCACCTGCGAGACGCCGGCCCGCTTGGACAGATCGGCGATCCGCAGCTTGCCGGGGCCGGATTCCCGCAGCATTTCCAGTGCCGCGCTTCTAATCTTCTCTTTGATTTGTTGCGCTCTTCGTTCGAATCCGTTCATGCTATGCCGCTCCCCTACCGCCGATTCGTAAAATGATGAAATTATTTTATATAAATATTTCATAAGTCCATTGACGAAGGTATCTTCGAGGTCTAGTATAACATATGAAATATTGTTGCTAAAAAATTTCATGAATTTGCGACTGGAGGCGCCGTTATGCTGACGGTGGAGCATCTGACGAAGACCTTCCCGAGTGGGAAAGGCATCGCCGACGTGACTTTTTCGGTTCGACGAGGGGAGGTGTTCGGATTCCTGGGGCCGAACGGCGCGGGCAAATCGACGACGATTCGGCATATCATGGGCTTCATGAAGCCGGACCGCGGCAGAGCGATCGTAAACGGCATGGATACGTGGCTCCGGCAGGGCGAGGTTCAGTCGGCGATCGGCTATCTGCCTGGCGAGATTGCCTTCATCGACGGGATGACCGGACGCGGCTTCCTCGACTTCCTCTCCGGCATGCAGCGAACGCAAGACCGCGCGAGGCGGGAGCGGCTGATCGAGCGGCTTCAGTTCGACGCGAACACGCCGATTCGCAAAATGTCCAAGGGCATGAAGCAGAAGGTTGGCATCGTCGCGGCATTCATGCACGATCCGGAGGTCGTCATTCTGGACGAACCGACGTCGGGGCTCGATCCGCTCATGCAGAAGGTGTTCGTCGAGCTCGTGCTGGAGGAAAAGGCCCGGGGCAAGACGTTTCTGATGTCCTCGCACAGCTTCCCCGAGATCGAGCGGACATGCGACCGGGCGGCGATCATCAAGGACGGCGCAATCGTGACGATCGCCGACATCCATGAATTGCAACGCATGCAGCGCAAGCTGTTCGAGGTGACCTTCGAGACCGCGGACGAGGCCGCGGCATTCGCAGCGTCGGGTCTTCAGGTGGATTCGCTGGAAGGCAACCGCGTACGGATCGCGGTGCAGGGCGACTACGGCCGATTCGCGGAAGAGACGACGAAGCGGCGGGTCCGCAACATTGACGTTTTCACGCAAAATCTCGAGGAGATCTTCATGGACTATTACGATCGGAAGGGGACGGGAGCATGAGCGCGGCGCTGTACAAACAGATGATGCGGGTGAACCTCAAGGGCTTCTTGAACTACGCCGTCGGTTCCGCCTTCTACATTCTCCTCATGTTCTGGCTCTACCCGGGCATCGCTCAAAATGCGCGCGCGCTCGACGACATCGTCGCGACGATGCCGGAGGGCGTTGGCAAAGCCTTCAACCTCAGTGGATTCGGCAGCGCCGAAGCGTTCATATCCGGCGAATATTACGGCCTCATCCTTGTGCTCATCCTTGCGATTGTCAGCGTCCAGCTGTCGACGCAGCTCATGGCGCGGCTCATCGACCGGGGCTCCATGGCTTACCTGCTGTCCACGCCGACGACGCGGGTGCGCGTCGCGACGACGCAAGCTTGCGTGCTGGTCAGCGGCCTGCTCATCATCCTGGGCGCGACGACGCTCGCGGGCTTCGCCGGCAAGGCTTGGCTGCTGGGGGATCGCTACGCGTTCGACGCTGGGCGCTTCATCCTGCTCAACGCGGCCGCTTTTCTTATGTTTTTCGCCGTGGCGGGCATCGCCTTTCTCGTCTCTGCGGCGTCGAACGACGAGAAGAAGGCGCTCGGCCTCTCGGGCACGATCGTCTTCGGCTTCTACAGCCTCGATCTGCTGGGCAAGCTCGGGGACAGCATCGCCTGGATGCGCGACCTGTCGATCTTTTCCCTCTACCGGCCGAGCGACATCGTCGGGGACGGGGACTTCCCGGCGCTGGGCTTCGCGCTGCTCGCGGCCATCGGGCTAGCCGCCTTCGTCGCCGCCGTGGCGCTGTTCAAGCGGCGGGACCTGCCGCTTTAGCCAACGGCGCGACGTGATCGCGATAGGGGGCCGCGACCTATTGCGGCTCCCTCTAAGCAATCCTATAGCATCAGCTAGGGCGGGATTTTTCCGCCGTTGCGATATGCAGGCGCGATCATGACTTCCGACAGTGACTTCTGATAGTGACTACCGATTGTGAATTCCGACAGTGACTTCCAATAGTGAATTCCGATAGTGACTCAAATGCAACTAATTAGCTTCAAATTAGCTCCTTTGTAGGATAGGTGCTCGAATGCAACTATTTCTCTCGAAACGCTAAATTTTTTGCCGCTACCCCGTGATTAGTTGCATTTCGGCAACTAATCGCAGAATGAACGGTACTTGCAAGCAAATAGATGTATTAGAGCACTTATTACTTTTCAATCGCCACGCGGCCACGTATCAGCGCTATGTCGTTTAAGCACACCGTGTCCTTCAAGCGCATCCACGCCTCAGCAACTTCGCCATTCCCCGTATTCGCGTCATTTCCCAGCCCCAACACGATTTCCGGGCAACCGCCCCATGACTCCTTATCCCGCTATTCTGCAGCCGATGCGAGCCTAAGTTTGAATTTTGCGGCAGCGCGTCGACAGCGAGCATGTCGCAAAATGCCCCGTATACGTGAACGGCATAGGACGCGCCGGAATATTCATAAATATAGTATACTGGGTCTGCGAACGGACGAAGTCCGTGCGGAGAAGAGGAGGCCGTGCCAAATGGGATTTCTGGACAAAGTCAAATCCGGATTGAACGACGCGGGCAATAAAGCCAAGATTCTCGTCGACGTGAATCGTCTGAAGCTTCAGAACAGCACGAAGCGAAAAGAAATCGAAGAACTCCAGCAGCAAATCGGCCAACTGGTGTTCGAAGCGGCGGTCGGCAGACGGGCAGAAGTCGGCCTCTATGAGCTGCAGCCGAAGTACGATCGGATCCTCGCGCTCGAACATGAGATCCAGGAGAACAAAGCGCAGATCAACGCCTTGTCGGATGAGAAAGAGTGCGTATGCGGCAAGACGGCGCCGCTTGAGGCAAAGTTTTGCTCCTCGTGCGGAAGGACGTTCGGCGAGGGAACGACGCTGTAACAGGCTTCGAGCAAGGTGGCTGATCATGGCGGGCGAGATGGTGTTCGAAAATCGTACATGGCTGCTGGCGCAGGGCCGAGCATTTTCGTAAGGCGAACCGTGCCGGGTCTCAGATGCAAGGCCCGGCATATTCGAAAAGCAATCCATACTCAGCCGCCGATACAAAGTCTGATCTTCGCCTCAATGCCCGTTGCTAACCCCACGGTCAGCGCGCCCGCAAGGCGAGCCGAATGCGGACCGCCAGGATCGACGCGCGATTCGCGCGTCTTTTGTTCTGTCCTGGGCACTCGGCTTATTTACAAAACTAATATCATTAGTTATTATAAAACTAATTATATTAGTTTTATTAAAGAGGAGATGTCTTCACATGGAAGCGCTGAAAGCAATCAATCTCGGACTACGCTTTCTCATGGAACTGGCGATGCTTGCGGCACTGGGTTATTGGGGCTTCCGGAGCGGATTCCCGCTGCCGGTCCGCTGGCTGCTCGGCATCGGCGCGCCGCTGCTCGCGGCCGTTGTCTGGGGCACATTTATGTCGCCCAAGGCATCCGTACCGCTGAGCGCCCAGCTGAAGCTTGCGATCGAGATCGCACTGTTCCTCTTGGCTGCGGCCGCGCTCTATGCAGCAGGGCGTCCGGCGTGGGCCGCCCTTTTCCTCGTCGTCTGGGCGGTGAACCGCATCGGAATCGCAGCGTGGAACCAATAAATGTGAGGCTGCCAGCCGACACGCGCCGCCAAGCTTCTAGCGGGGCGATCTACCCGACTTAGCTAAGCATTAAAGCGAGCATGATTACGTCCATAAACGTTCGGGTGACTTCGTGCATGACGTAGTGCCGCAGCACGCCTTCCTCCTGAAAACCCAGCTTCCTGAGCACCCTCAGCGATGCAGCGTTGTCGGGGTGCACTTCCGCCTGCACGCGATGCGGTCTCATGAAGGCGCGGCCGAACTCGAGCGCGGCGCGTACCGCTTCTGTCGCGATGCCCCGGTTCCAGAAGCTCGGCTTGAGATCGTATCCGAGCGCAAGCGGGAAACGCGGAAGATCCTCGAGGCTGCCGCGCGTGGGCATAAGCGTCACCGTGCCGATGAGCGTCTGAGGGCCGAGGAGCGTCACGCCCCAGGCAATGAGCCGTTTTTCCGCGTAGCCCCGGTTCCATTCTTCGATGATGTTCCTCGTCTCAGCGACCGAGGCAGGGCCATTCCAATCTTGAAGCCGCGTGACGAGCGGGTCCGAGGACAGCGCGTACAAGTCTTCGGCGTCCTCCGGCACCACTTGGCGCAGCAGCAGACGATTCGTGCGGATTCGAGGAAATGGTGCATTTGAGCCCATGATGTCACTGACCTTCGCATGTCGGATGTATACCGGACATTATAGAACGTCAGTCTTAAAAAAATATGAATAGTGCCAATAAACCGGCTCGTTCGGCGCCATAAATAACGCCATTATACTGGTTCCGTAGGGGCTGCACCTCGTACGGATTGGCGCGCCGCAGCATCCGCACCGCCCTTCTCCCGCCTCCGCCCTAGGCCGGCGATGAGCAGCATGCCTGCCACGACCAATGCCAATCCTGCGAGGAGCGACAGCGTTATGGGCTCGCCCAGCAGCAAGCTGGCCAACAGCAGCGCGCTCGCCGGCACGAAGGCCGTATAGGCCGCTACCATGCCGGATGACAGTATGGATACGCCTCTGAAGTAGAACAGATAGGCAGCGGCCGTGACGAACCAGCCGTAATAGAGCACGGCTCCGATCTCGCGCGGTCCGACTCCCGACAGATCGAACCGGGACAGCTCGAAGAAGGAGGGGACGAGGAACATCGCCAGGGCGAACAGGCACACGTAAGTCGTGCCCAGCAGCGGCGGCACCCGGTCGGACTGAAGCTTGCGGATCACGGTCAAGGCCGCTTCGCCGACGACGGCGGCAAGCACGAGCAGCAATCCGAAGACGGAAGACCGTTCGGACTCAGCGGCTCCCGCATGGAGCAGCGGCATGACCTGGACGGTCATGCCGCCAAGGAGCGAGCACAGCACGCCCGCGGTCAAGCGCGAGGTGAGGCGCTCCTTCAGGAGCAGCCAGGACAGCAGCGTCACGGCCGCGGGGGTGAGGCTGGTGACGACCGCAGAGTCCGCCGCGGCTGCGTGCTTGAGTCCGTAGAGCATGAAGGCGCGGTACAGAAACATCCCGAGCAGCGCTTGAAGCAGCAGCAGCAGCAAATCCCGCCGTCCGATACGAAAAGCCGTCTTGTATTTGCGCAGCGCGAGAGGCACGAGAACGAGCAGCGCCGCGATCAAGGCCGCGGCTTGCGACAGAAAGACGGGCAGCGTTCCGACGGTCCATTTGCCGACGACGACCGCGCTGCCGATGAAGAACGTCGCCGCCAGCATGTTCGCGTGCGCAGAAGCCATATGTTTGTTTTTCAACCGATCTCACCTCGTTCATAGTCCTTGCTGTATACTCTAATCATGAAAAGCGGTCTGCCATAGGTCCGATTCCGTGTCATTTGAATAGAGCCGCTTGGCGTGAGGAGGGCTTAAGGATGTGGATGGCGATCGACCGGGACTCCCGTGTCCCGATGCTGAATCAAGTCTACCGGTCCCTTCGGGACGGCATATGGAAGGGCGAGCTGGAAGCCGGCCGCCGGCTGCCTTCGACCAGGCGGCTGGCCGCAGAGCTCAAGGTATCCCGCAACATCGTGCTCGAGGCGTACGAGCGGCTGATCGCCGAGGGCTTCGCCGTCGCGCGCTCCGGCGCGGGCACTTTCGTAGCCGAAGGAGCTTCGCTGCCGGATGGGGGCACGGCGATACCGGCACCACCCGCCCCGGAGGACGCGAAGCCCGTCGCCTATCCGGAAGTCGCGCCCGCCGACGGCACGATTTCCTTTCGCACGGGCAGCCCCGCGATGGACCGATTCCCGCGCAAAGCCTGGTCGGACGCGCTGCGGCGCGTCTACCGGGAGGCGCCGGACGGCTTGTTCGGCTACGGCAATCCGGCGGGAGAACCCGAGCTCCGCGCCGCGCTCGCCGAATACTTGCGCGATACCCGGGGCGTCGTCGCGACGCCGGACCGGATCGTCGTCACCGGCGGCGCGATCCAAGCGCTCGGGCTGGCGGCGCGGATGCTGCTGTCCGAAGGCGACGACGCGCTCGTCGAACATCCGACGGTCGAGGAGGTCCGAACCCTCATCGCGTCGACAGGTGCCCGGCCGCACGGCGTGCCTGTCGACGAGTCGGGCCTCGCGACGGGGGCTTTGCCGGCGGACATCCGTCCCAGGCTCATCTACGTGACGCCCTCCCACCAATTTCCACTGGGCGGCGCGATGCCGATCCCTCGGCGAGTCGAACTGCTCGCGTACGCGGCGCGCGCCGGCAGCTACGTGCTCGAGGACGATTACGACAGCGAGTTCGCCTACGACGCGCCGGCCGTTCATTCCCTTCAGAGCCTCGCGCCGGACCGGGTGTTCTATATCGGCACGTTCAGCAAGATCCTGTCGCCCGCGCTGCGGATCGGCTATATCGTCCTTCCCGAAGCCTGGGTGCCGGCTTTTGTCCGTCTGAAGCGGCTCGCGGACTACGAGAATTCGCGTCCGGAGCAGCTCGCGCTCGCGGACTTCATCCGGCAGCGCGCGCTGCATGCGCACGTTCACCGGATGCGCAAGCTGTACCGCGGGCGGCGAGAGCTGCTGATCGCATGTCTGGAAGCGCAGCTGGGGGGCCGCGGGCGCGTGCTCGGCAAGGCGGTCGGGCTTCATATCGCGCTTCGCTTCGGCGAACCGCTGCCGTCCGATCTGCACGATCGGCTGCGGGAGGCGAAGGTCGAGGCTGCGCAGATCGGAGAGGACTGCCTGCTGCTCGGTTACGGCCATCTGCAGGAGGACGAGATCCGCGAGGGGGCGGAGCGGCTGGCACGCGCGCTTGGCAACCACGCGATGCCGCGATCAAAGCCGAACCAAGCGGAAAAAGGAGGCGGGTCCCATGCAGCTCGTCGCGCATGAGCGGAGTCCGTACGGCGAGCTCCGGGTGTTCGACACGACCGAGCTCTACGGCGAGCTGGGCCGATTCCGCGTGCTGCAATTCGCCGACGGAGCGGTGCAGGGCGCGATCGACCTGAGAGATCCGGCGCGCATCGTCCTCCCCTATCAACGGGCGATCGTCCATCTCATGGAGACGATCCGGCCGTCGTTCGGGCGCGCGTTCGTCATCGGGCACGGCGCGGGGACGATCGCGGGCCGCTATCCGGAGGAACGCACCGAAACGGCGGAGATCGATGCCGCGGTCGTCGAGCTGAGCCGCGCCTACTTCGGCTATACGTTGAACAACGTCGCAATCGGGGACGGCAGAGAGCTGCTCTCCCGGACGGAGCCGCGCAGCTTCGACTATGTCGTAGCGGACGCCTTTACCGCCGACGGGACGCCGCCGCAGCTGGCGACGATCGAGTTTTTCGAGCTGGCGAGGGACAAGTTGCGGCCGGGCGGCGCGATACTCGTCAACGTCATCGGCCGCGGGGGCCGCGACAAGCGGATTTCTTCGATGTTGTCGACGCTGCAAGCGGTTTTCCCATACGCCGAGGCGCTCGTCGGGACGGAAGGGGAGGCGGGCGAGGGCGCCAATCTGATTCTGGTAGCGGGGCCAAGCGAGATTGCCGGCAGCTATGCGTTTCCGCAGGGCTGGCGCCCGGCTTTCTACGAGCCGGGGCATCCGCGCAGGGACCGCGGCGCGAAGCGGCAATAAGGGTTTTGCGAGGGGCGCCTTTCGACTTAGGCGGAAGGGCTTAAAATTTATGCTCTTTGTGAACGGGATTACAGAAAAGAGGCCGGATTGACGATAAAATAGGACATAAGAAGCGTACAAGCCCCAGAACGATGACGTCCAGCCGCGAATTTGGCAGCCGCGGAGCTGCGCGGGGGCCATTTTTACGGGAGGTCTCTTTGATGAAGACCGTATATGCCGCACAGGACCGTGCGGACGAGATTGCGGCCGTGTTCGCGGAAGCCGCGGCAGGCGTCGGGGCCTATCCCTCTCCGCTTCGCGAAGCGATTTTAGCGCTCATCCGGCGGGCGGAGCCGACGAATGGGGACGGCGTCTCGAACTATATCGCCTTTCTGCTGCCTTTGTGGATGGGGGAGACGACAGGGGCATCCTTGGAGCTGCGCCGCGATTTGGCCGTCGGCAACGTCTACGCGATGCTGCACTTTTTCTTGCTTGACGATGCGATGGACGGAGACGATGCCCAGATCGGAGCGCGTGTCGCGCTCGCGGCGGGACAGCTGCTTCAGGCGCTGTTCCTGGAACGCTATGGTCGGCACTTCGCGTCCGATTCCCCGTTGTGGGAATATTACCGGACCTACCTGGCCGAGTGGGGGACGGCGGTCGCCGACGAAGGCCGGCGGCGCGCGGATCCGCGCGATCCGCGGGCGCTCGCCCGCAAGTCTGCTCCCGTGAAGCTGTGCGCCGCCGGGATGTTGCTGTCCGCCGGCCTGGACGAGCGTATACCCGAAGCCGAGGAGGCCGTGGATCTCGCACTCGCGTCCCTGCAGCTCGCGGACGACTGGGCCGATTGGCGCCAGGATCTGAAGGAGGAGCGCTGCAACGCCTTTCTGACGCTGGTCCGCCGCGAAAGCCTCGCATTGCCCGAGGACCAGCCGCTGCAAGAGCGCCAGGTTCTGCAGACGATCTATCGCAAGGGCGTACTGGAGACGTTGGCTTCGATCGTGCTGAGCCATGGCGAACGCCTCTCGTCGCTGCCTGGGACCGCGCCCGGGCTGGTCCAATTTCACCATACGATTATGCGAGGGCTTCTGAACGACGCTCAGGCAGCGCGGGATTCGACCGACAAATTGGCTAGCGGTGGCGGATTCTCATATTTTTTATCAAAAATGAAAGATTTATAGGGACGAATCGACTAGCGATATGGTAGGATGTGGGAAGATAGACCCAATCCTACAAAAGGCAGTGATCGTAATGTCCCTCGAAACATTAAAGGTCCAAGTGATCAAAAAGGCATGGGAGGATCCCGCGTTCAAGCAGCAGCTGCTGGCCGATCCCAAAGCCGCAATCAGCGAAGCGTTCGGCGTCGAGCTGCCGGAGGGCATCCAAGTAACGACCGTCGAAGAGACCGTCTCGCATTATTATCTGGTCATCCCCCCGAACCCCGAAGATATCGGCAAAGGCGATTCAGGCGTCGAGGTTGTTTGGTAGAACGCTCGCAGGAGCCGCCGCTTCGCCGGCGGCTCCGCTTGCGACTGGCAGGCGGATCAATACCTCGGTCCCTTCGCCCTTGCGGCTCTTGAATTCGATCGTTCCCTTCATGACCTCGATGATCCGGAAGGTCACCATCGTCCCCAGTCCCGTGCCTTTGGACTTCGTCGAGAAGTAGGGTACGCCCAGCTTCGCGATCTGCGCTTCGTCCATTCCCTCTCCGTTGTCCTTGATCCACAGTACGGCTTCGTCGCCTTCGGCGTAAGCGTTGATCTCGATATAGCCTTCGTCCTTGAACGCCTCGATGCTGTTCTTGAGCAGGTTAATGAGCGCCTGCTTGAACTTCGAAGAGCTGCCTAAGACCGTGAGGCCGGGCTCCGCATTGATCCGCAGCCTGCCGCCGTGCATCGCGGCATGGGGCGCGATGATGACCTCAAGCTGCGTCAGTTCGTCTGCCAGATTCAATACAGATACGGTGTCGAGCTCCGGCTTCGCGAACGTCAGGAAGTCCGTGATGATGCCGGAAGCACGGTCGAGCTCGCTCACGGCGATGTTAAAATACCTTTTGCTATCGTTGTCTCCCCGTCCCGCAAGCAGCTGAAGGAAGCCCCGGGTCACTTGCAGCGGGTTGCGCACTTCGTGCGCCACCGATGCGGCCAGATCGCTGATGATCTTGAGCTTCTCGGTGCGCTCCAGCCGATGATTGAACAGCTCCAGCCGTTTGGAATAGGAGAGCAGCGTCCGGTAGTCCGCGGAGATGCGCCTCGCCAGGATGATGACAAGTCCGACGATGAGCAGGACGACCCCGATTTTCCACAGGAAAAGAATATAGCTTTTGCCGCTGGCATAATAAAGGGTCAGGTCGGCGACGCCGGACAACGCGAGCAAGAAGAGGCTGGCGGACAAAATAATGGCGTCCGTGTTCCTTCGCAGCGCGTTGATGACGGACAGCGCGGCTATGAGCAGCAGCTGTACGAGAATAAAGGACCCCAATACCGGATTGGTGAGGATATAGTACAGATCGTAGTAGCGCTCGCCCGTCGCCTTGTAGACGAAGAAGGCCAGGACGCAAAATGCCGAGAAGCCGGCCTGCCACTTGCGAAAGCGCGTGAAAAATCGGAACCGTTCTTCGAACACGCCGTCCACGTAATAGCTGAGCGCGGGAAACAGCACGAACATCGACAGGTCGAACAACGCCAGGAACGCGTCGGCATACTTTTTGTAGTAGATGTACAGCATCGGCGAATACATAGAGATCAGCATGCCGATCGTAAGCGCGATCAGGCAGAGCGAGATCCAGGAATTGCGCTGGCGCCTGTTCAAATAACCGGAACAGATGAGCATGATGATCGCGAGGAACGAGATCGACCCGCCTAGCAGCAGGTCGGGCAGCTCCTTGCGGACGTAGCTCTCTTCCAGCGGGGCGAACTCGCCGATCCGCGCGCTTGAGATGAATCCTGCCCGCGTGTCCGTCGTCAGAACCCGCACGTCGATGCTCGATGCCCGGTCGTACGATCCGAGCGGAAGGAGCAGACGGTTCAGATCGAAGTCGAAGCTGCGCTTCGAGTCGTACAGCAGTTCGCCTTCGCGGAATACAGCCAAGTCCGATCCGTAGAGCCGCCCGACGAGCAGCCCGGGACGCTGCCAAGCGGTCGTCGGCGGGACTTGGAGGCGAATCCACGCGCCTTTGACGCCCGCCGGCAAGTCCACCTGCGGCGTGCCGGCTTTGACCTCGATCCAGGCGCCGTTCGATGGGGGCTCCTCGTCAGTCTGCGCACCCTCATTAATCCACATGACCTGCCAGCGATCGACTTTCGCCTCCGGTGCGGCGGCCCATCCTGTTTTTGGTCCTATCAAGAACAGCGCCGCTATTGCGGCCGCGTACCACAACGCGGCGATTAAGCGAACCCGTTTCATATTGCACCCCATCATGCCTAACTTGACTATCATACGGTAAGGCGAGGAAAATACTGCCTGCGTTCTTCTAAAATTCGACAGCATCAACCAAACTCCTGTAAGAAACGCCAAACCGTTGTTTAAAAGTTAAGTCGCGCTTGGGCCTTATTGCCCATTCGCGATCGCGGAGTGAAACCATGCCTCCCAATCGACGCTATCCTCGTAGCTGACTTGCGGAAGCCATATCCGTTTGTCGTCTGCAGCGCGGAAGCCTGAGCCCCCGAGCAGCACGCGAAGCGCCGGGTGCTTCGCGAGCGTCTCCTCCAGCCATGCCGCGAGCGAATCGACATGACGGGGATCGGTGACCGATACCGCCGCCGCCCGCACATTTTTCATTTCGATGATTTGGACGAGCCCATCGTAGGGCGTATCGGGTCCCAGATAGATGACGTCGACGCCCTTCTTCCTCAGAAAGAGGGCGAAAAGCAGCAGCCCGAGATGATGATGCTCGCCTGGCGGGCAGAACGCGATGACGCTCGGCAGGCGCGGATCGATCGGCAGCGAGCGGAAGATTTGCAGAAAACGCTGTTGAACGAGCTGCGATGCGAAATGCTCCTGGGCGACGGCGATCTTGCCCGCTTCCCAGTCGGTCCCGATCCGCACGAGGAGCGGGGCGAGTATCGCGTGAAACGCCTTTTCGTATCCGTATAAGGAAAGCATCAGATCGATGACCTGGTTCGCTTCTTCGGTATTGAACGTGATCAGGGCCGGATACAAGCGGTCGGCGATATATTCCTCGCCAAGGATCGGCGCTATGTCCGCGCTTGCAGGAGGAGGCGTCGCTGTGGCCTTTTTATTCTTGAGAAGCTGCGCCGCCTCGCCGATTTTCATCCCCTGCTCGTCCATCTGCCGCTTCACCCAACGCAGCGTGTCCACGTCTTCTTCGCTGTAGAGACGGTGCCCGCCAGGGCTTCGGAGCGGGGAGACGATCCGGTGGCGGGTCTCCCAGGCGCGCAGGGTGACGCCGGGAATGCCGAGCATGTCCGTGACTTTCTGAATGCTGTACATGTCGCACCTCCATCAAACATTATACATAAACGATACAAGTCAGCTTCAAGTAACCGGAAAAAAAGATATTAATGCGCTGCTGTTTGTTATTTAGTTGCGATATTTGTATAGTTTATGTACAATTAGGCTCAATAATTATACAAAAACTATACATAAGATAAAAGGATGGAGCGATTGCAACATGAGCGAACTGGCATTGATGAATAAAAGCACCCAAGTGTTGGAGTCCGAGGCCGTGCTGAGCTCGATGGAGCGCTCTCTTGCCATGATCGAGTTCAATATGGACGGCATCGTACTTTGGGCCAACGGCAACTTCGCCGCCGCGATGGGCTACGACCGGGAGGAAATGCCGGGCATGCGCCACAAGCAGTTTTGCACGCCGGAATTCGCGTCGAGCGATGCCTACCGCGCGTTGTGGGCAAATCTTCGGGACGGCAAGTCGTTCCAGGAGAAAATCAGACGGGTGGCCAAAAACGGCGAGCTGCTGTGGCTGGAGGCGACATATATGCCCGTCCGCGGCACCGACGGCAGTTACCGGGGCGTCCTGAAGGTGGCGACAGATATTACGGCGCGCGAGCAGGCGGCGCTGGCCCATGCCGAAGCGCTGAGGCGGATGGCTCAGGAGCTGCTGGGCCGGGCGGGGGAAGGCAAGGCCAAGAGCCGGGAGATCGAGTCGGCCATCGACAGGGTTCGCGCGGATTCGGAGGAAAATATCGATCGGCTGCAGCGCTTGGGGCGTCAGGCCGAAGCCATTCGCGGCATCGTGCGGGCGATAAGGGAAGTGGCTTCGCAGACGCAGCTGCTCGCGCTGAACGCGGCGATCGAGGCGGCGCATGCCGGGGCGTTCGGCAGAGGGTTCGACGTGGTCGCTTCGGAAGTGCGCAAGCTCGCGGGCCAAGTGCAGGAGGCGGCGAAAAAAGCGAACGCGGAAGTGGAGGATATCGCGGCGCGAATGACGGAGATCGGCCGGGGAACGGAGCGGTCCCAAGCGTCCGTGGAGCAGGGGCTGCAAAGGGTTCGGGAGGCGGTCGAGACGTTCCGCCTCATAGACGAAGCCGCGCGCGGTCTCGACCGTCAGGCGAACGCGCTGGACGAAGCGTAGAATATGCGAGGCTTTGGGGTAGCCGCGCATTCAAGTATTTCCATTTCGGACGGCGTGATTTATGATGGGAGTAGAGACAGGCCAAACGTCCCATTTTTGGAAATGGAGAATCCATGATGAAAGCACGTTCGCTGATAGGTCCTCTAGCCGCCTCCATCCTTCCTTATCTTGTGTTCGAAATTCTCCGCAGGCAGCCAAGCTGGGATGCCGTATTCGCGCTGCCCGGCCCCCATTTTTACGTTGTGAGCTCCGTCGCCATGCTCGCGTTGGTCGCCGCCGTTTTTATCGGCGTAGCCGGCCGGCGCGTGCGCAATATCAAGGTCAGCTTTTTGGCGCTGTCCTTTATCTCGCTTGCCGTCCTATTCATGGTCCACGGGCTGTCTACGCCCAAGCTGCTTCTGCATGTCACGCATCTGCCTAGCGTGAGCGCGCCGCTCAGCGTCATTTTTGCCACCTTCTGGCTCTGGTTGTCGTCCTGGCATTCGGACCACCCGCTCATCCGATTCCTCGCTTGCCGCGAACGCATTCTGCTGCCGCTGTGGACATCCTTGCTGGTGCTCGCGGGACTGATCGGACTGCTGTGGCCGGAGATCGTGGACTTCGTCCGCCTCGATATCTACCCGCTCAACAGCTCGACGGCCCTGCTGGTGATCGCGGTCAATCTTATGACGGGGTACCGCTATTACCGCTCATACCTCTATTCGCGCTTCCCGCTCGAGCTGGCGATCGTGTACGGCGCGGGGCTGATGATCGCGGCCCAGCTCATCATGACGCAGGGCGAGGTATGGCATAGCAGCTGGTGGCTGTACCACTTCCTGCTGCTGGCCTCGATGCTGGTCGTGCTGGCCGGATTGTATCGCCAGTACGCCTCGCAGCGCTCTCTCGCGGGCGCGATCAAAGGACTGTTCACGACGGACCCGGTCGAGCGCATCACCCATGCGCTGCAGCCGAGCGTCAAGGCGCTGATGCTCGCGACGGAGAGCAGAGACCCGTACACGGCCGGCCACAACTTCCGCGTGACGCTGTACGCGCTCAAGATCGCGGAGCAGCTGCAGCTCGGGCCGGAGCAGCTCCGCGCCCTCGTCGGGGGCGCGATCGTACACGATGTCGGCAAGATCGAGACGCCCGACGCCGTGCTGAACAAACCGGGGCGGCTGACGCCGGAAGAGCGGGCGATCATCGAAGAGCATCCCGTAAGGGGGTACGAGATGTGCAGGAACCTCGGATTTATGGAAGAAGAGCTGGGCATCATTCGGTCCCATCACGAAAAATGGAACGGCGAAGGCTACCCGGATCGTCTGGCCGGAGAGAACATTCCGCGCTTGGCGAGGATCGTGGCGGTCGCCGACGTCTATGACGCGCTGACGAGCACGCGGTCGTACAGGCCGGCGATGTCCCACGCCGAAGCGATGGGCGTACTGAACGCCAGCAAGGGAACGCATTTCGATCCCGCCTGCGTCGAAGCCTGGGAGCGGGCCTGCGAAGAGGAGCCCGGCATGGCCCAAAGCAGCTCCGCGCTGTGGGAGCGGGGATTCGGGAGATCGGCGCTCGCCTAGCTCGCCCGGACTTCCTGCCCCGTTTGTCGATTGGCCGCTTCGGGTAAGATCCTATATATCATCCGACAGGAGTTGAGGATCATGACCAAGCAGACCGGCGATGAAGTTCGCAATGCCGAGGATCGCGACAACGATTCGCTCGAACAGGAGCAGAAGATCGACCGGGGGCAGGACATCGAGCCCCAAGCCGAAGAGTGGGAAGCCAAGCAGTCCCAGCAGGACGAGCCGAACAACTGACACCCGGACAAGCCCTGCTTGCCGGAAACAAGCAGCGCCGCTCCCCAAATGGGAAGCGGCGCTGCTTTATTATTTAAGGACACGGGCGGCTCGGCAGCCCGATCAGAAGTCGAAGTTGTCCGGATCGGGCCCGACCCGTTCGCCGCGGTCCATCCCGGCGATCAGGCGATGATCCTCTTCGCTCAGCGCGAAGTCGAATACGTCGGCATTTTCCGCGATCCGGTGCGCCCGGGTCGACTTGGGGATGGTCGCCACGCCGATCTCGAGATCCCAGCGGAGGATGATCTGGGCGACGGACTTGCCGTGCCGGGCGGCGATGCCGGCCAGCGTCGGGTCGTCCAGCAGCCCCCCCTGCATGAGCGGAGACCAGGCCTCGACCCGAATGCCTCGCTCTGCGGCGTAAGCGCGCAGCTCCGGCTGCTGCAGGCGGGGGTGCAGCTCGACCTGGTCGACCATCGGTACGACGCTTGCGCCTTGCAGCAGATCTTCCAGGTGATGAACGTGGAAGTTGCTTACGCCGATCGCCTTGACGCGCCCTTCCTTATAGAGATGCTCAAGCGCACGCCAGGCGTCTTTGTACTTCCCCTCCACCGGCCAGTGAATCAAATAAAGATCCAAATAATCGAGCCCCAGCTTGCTCAGGCTAGTCTCATAGGCAGCCAGCGTCTTTTCGTACCCCAGATCGGCATTCCACACCTTGGACGTGACGAACAACGCCTCGCGGGCCAAACCCGTCTCGGCCAGCGCCTCCCGAATGCCCTCGCCGACGCTCGTCTCATTGTCGTAGATGGCGGCCGTATCGATGCTGCGGTAGCCTTGACGGATGGCTTCCTTCACGGCGTTCGCCGCTTCGGCGCCTTCCGGCACTTTAAATACGCCGAGGCCGAGCCAAGGCATGCGGACGCCATTCGCGAGCGGCGCTGCGCTTTGCAGGTTGCGGATTTCATTTTGCATGGTCATGATCTTAATGATCCCCCTTATTTAGATGAAGTCAGTTTGAGAAAGTTGCCGCTTGCGCTTGGCAAAGGCGACTCCGTGCGCGCCTCCGCATGCTCGAGGCGCAGGCTGGCGGCCGTCAGCAGCACGGCAGCCGCAACCATTACGGCGCCTACCCAAGGCGTATGCGAGACGCCGAGCCGGTCTACGACGATGCCGCCCAGGAAGGCGCCGATCGCGATTCCGCCGTTGAAGGCCGCGATGTTGAGCGAGGATGCGAAGTCGACGGCATTTTTGGCGTAACGCTCGGCGAGCATGACGACGTAGAGCTGAAGTCCGGGCACGTTCATGAAGGCGAGCAGCCCCATGAGGAATACCGTCGCGAGTCCTGCGCCCTTGTAAGGAGCGGTGAAGTACAACGCGAGCAGCACGATCGCCTGCAGGGCGAACATGACGAGCAGCGCCGGAACGGGGCGCTTGTTGGCGGCTTTGCCGCCGACGACGTTGCCGATCGCGATGGCTATTCCGTAGAAGAGCAGGATCAGGGCGATGGACGACTCGCCGAATCCGGTTATATCGCGCAGAAGCGGGGACAAATAAGTGAAGACGACGAACGTGCCTCCGTAGCCGAGCGCCGTGATGGAAAAGGCCAGCAGCAGCCGGCGGTTGCCGAGCAGCGGCAGCTGATGCCGCAGCTTCGTCCTGGCGGAACCGCGGAGCCCCGAGGGGACGAGCGCGAGATTCGCGATCAGGGCGGCGATGCCCACGGCCGCGATGGCCGCGAAGGCGGTCCGCCAGCCGAGATGCTGTCCGAGCAGCGTGCCGAGCGGCACGCCGGTCACGGTCGCGATCGTCAGACCCGAGAACATGGTCGATATGGCGCTCGCCCTGCGGTCCCGGGGCACGAGATCCGCGGCGATCGTTGAGCCGACGGACATGAATACGCCGTGGGCGAAGGCGGACAGCACGCGGGCGACGAGCAGCAGGACGATGCCGCCCGATGCGGCGGCAAGGACGTTGCCTGCGATAAATACGATCATAATCCACAGCAGCAGCGTCTTGCGCGGCACGCCGGCGGCGAGCGAGGTGAGGATCGGCGCTCCGAACATAACGCCTAGCGCATATAGCGTGACCGTAAGGCCCGCGATTGATTCGGATATGTGAAGATCATCCGCGATGAGGGGCAGCAGCCCGACGCTGATGAATTCGGTCGTACCGATGGCGAACGCGCTGACCGCAAGCGCGAGCAGCGCGGCTGTACTATTTCTGGCGGCTTGCGTCATGGTTGAATCACTCCTGTAGTAGATATCCCGGCCGGTGAATGCTATTATGGATGAATGATGCCCGGATGGATAGTACGTACTTAAAAGTGATATAGGTACTAAAAAGTACCCATGCACCGCAACGAAGGAGGTTCGCCGGCATGGCCAAAAAATATAATATCTCCGTGGAAGCGACCCTTGAAGTCATCGGCGGCAAATGGAAATGCGTCATTCTGTGCCATCTGACGTACGGCAAAAAGCGCACCAGCGAGCTCAAGCGTCTCATGCCCGCCATCACGCAAAAAATGCTCACGCAGCAGCTGCGGGAGCTCGAGGACGACGGCATCGTCAACCGGATCGTATACAATGAAGTGCCGCCCCGCGTCGAGTACGAGCTGAGCCCTTACGGCTGGAGCCTGAAGTCGATCCTGGATTCCTTGTGTACGTGGGGCGAACAGCATATCATCAAGGAATACGGGGATAAATACGCGGTGCTCGAGGACAATGTGCTGAACCGCTAGAGGAGAGGGAATCCAAGATGAACAAGCCATCGATATACGGCTTGCCTTACGATAAGCTGGCCGCTTGGCTGGCGGAGCGGGGCTTCAAGAAGTCCCGCGCGGACCGGACATGGGAGCTGCTGTACCGGAGCCGGGTGTCGAATTTTGCCCAGCTGGCCGCCGAGCTCGAGCCTTCCTGCGCCGCCTTGCTCGAAGAGAGCTTCGAACTGCGCACGATGGAAGAGCATGTGAAGCAGCAGTCCGCCGACGGGACCGTGAAGTTCTTGTTCAGGCTCCGCGACGGCAATCTCATCGAGACCGTCCTGATGCGGCATAAGTTCGGCCTGTCCGTCTGCGTCACGACGCAGGTCGGTTGCAACATCGGCTGCAGCTTCTGCGCGAGCGGCCTGCTCGCCAAGAGCAGAGACCTGTCGGCGGGCGAGATCGCCGAGCAAATCATGCAGGTGCAGGCGCATCTCGATGCGGCGGGCCAGGGAGAGCGCGTCACTCATATCGTCGTGATGGGCATCGGCGAGCCGTTCGACAATTACGACAATATGGCGGACTTCATCCGCGTCATGAAGGATCATAAAGGGCTGGCGATCGGCCCGCGTCATATTACCGTGTCTACGAGCGGGCTCGCGAACAAGCTGAGGGAGTTCGCCGACTCGGATCTGCAGACGAATCTGGCCGTGTCGCTGCATGCGCCGAACGACGAGCTGCGCACGCGCATCATGAAGATCAACAAAGCGATCCCGATCGCCAAGCTGATGGACGCGATCGACTACTATCTCGAACGGACGAACCGGCGGCTCACGCTGGAGTATATTTTGCTCAAGGACGTGAACGATCGCCGGGAGCACGCGGAGGAGCTGGCGGATCTGATCGGCGAGCGGCGGCGCAGCCAGGTGAACGTCAACCTCATCCCGTACAATCCCGTCGACGAGCATAGCCAATACCAGCGGAGCGAGCAGGAGTCGGTACGGGGATTCTATGACGCGCTCAAGAAGCGCGGCGTGAGCGTCAGCGTTAGGCTTGAGCACGGCGCGGACATCGATGCGGCTTGCGGGCAGCTGCGGAGCAAGCAGATCAAAGCGACCGTATGAACCGAAAAACTCTCCGTCCAATCACGGCCGTATGGCCGTATGGACAGAGAGTTTTTTTAAAGTGCGCCAGGGGCCGCGTTCAAGCCGCATACACGGTTCGGCTCCGATGCTCAAGGAATACGGCAGCTGCCGCGTTATGCGACGAGCGAAGAGTTGTGGATGCCGCGTTAGACGTTGCCCGACTTCTTAACAACGGGAATCCATACCTCGCAACGATAGTCTTCCGCACTCGAGTCGCCGGCCGGGTACACTTCGAGTTCCGGCGCTTCCGCATGCTCGTATTCCGTGGAAGGGAACCATTCGCCGTAGATGCGCGACCATACCTTCTGGATTGATGGGGTCACTGGGCCGATCGATGGGAATACCGCCCATGCGGCTGCCGGCACCGTCCAGGTCACGTAGCCTTCCGGCGCGACGGCGGCCGGATCACTCTCTACGGCGACCAGATAGGTAAGCAGTTCCTCGCCGGGAGGCATAGAGCAGATGCCGAGCAGTTCTCGGCCTGGACCGATCTCGGCCAGCTTGTCTAAAGTGCCGTCCGCATGGCACTCTCCCCAGAAGGCGGGAATTCGCCGGTTGTTCTCGCCGTTTTCCATGCTAACTTGAATCGATTTGCCGATGATTCCAAATGCTTCCCTTTTTACGATGCGATAATCCATCTCTTGATCTCCCTTCAATGATAGATGGAAGGAAATACGAGGATGGGCCTTAAGCTCCGCTCCCGGGCGGCGCGCCTCGGACGGCGAAATGCCGTGCACCTTGCGGAACGCCTTGGCGAACGACTCCGGCGATTCGTAACCGAACCGGAGCGCGACGTCCAGCACCTTGGCCGAGGCCAGCGCCAGCTCCTGCGCGGCCAGCGTCAGCTTGCGCTTGCGCATATACTCCGCCACCGTCATGCCGGTCAGCATATGGAACATCCGCTGAAAATGATAGGGCGAAGTGTAAGCGGTCTTCGCGATCTCCCCCATATCAAGCGGCTCCTCCAGCATCCGCTCCATCCGGTCCAGCGCCAGCCGCATCCGCTCCAGCCATTCCATTCGCATTCCCCTTCCCTGATTGCATCGTACTTGGTTTTCGCAGCCAGTGCCTGTCATTGCGTGCGGACTTGGGACCGGCAGGTTCGATCGAGCACCGTTGCTCTCCCGCTTCTACCTATATTATACAATATTTCCAACTGGGATGAGTCGATAATAAAGAACGGTCCCGCAAGCTTCGTGCTTGCAGGACCGTTTTTTTCGTTTTGGCCTGGGCCGTAGGCCGATCGGTTGCGTTAAATCGTCTCCTTGCGCTGCTTCACCATCAGAAGCGCGCCAGCCGCGATCAGGAAAAACGCGATCAGGGAGCCGCCGCCCGAGATTTTGCCGAGCACGTAACCGATCGAGAAGATCGCGAAGAAGATGAGCGACAGAAACGCAAGGATGTTGATCGGGATCAGAAGCCATTTGTTGCGACCCCCGAACCAGTACAGCTCGAACAATCCAACCGCCGGGGCCAGAATGAAGCCAGGCCACATCATGGCCCAATTGTCGAGCAGCATCGCGATCTGGCAGACGCCGTATACCGTGAGCAGCACGCCGCCGGGGACGAGCACGCCGACGCCTTTTCGTCCCAGCACCGAGAAGTACAGCCAGTGAAAAAAGATGCCCAGCGGCAGAACGAACAGCGTAGGCCAGAAGTAGGCAAAGATGGAGCCCGTGCCGAAATGGAAGTTGCCTCGAAGCAGCAAATAAACGCCGAGCAGAAGCAGGATGGGGCCGAGCAGCATGCCGCGGTGGATTTTCATCGGATCGATCGCTCCTTAAGCAAAGCTTGGTTGCTTACAGGATACCACCTCGGCTGTGGTCTTGTCGCCCAACCCGCGCACAGCGCAAGATCGGACTGCAGACGGAGGCGGGCTGAAGACCGTTGTGTTATAGAAGCCAGAGCGCGGGAGCAAGATAAGCTGCCTGCCCGGAGTTGGGCGCTAGAGCGTCTGTCCGCTGTCCACAGTGATCAGCTGGCCCGTCATCGCTTCCTGTTCCAGCGCGAAACGGATGGCGCGCGCGATGTCCTCGGGTTCGGAAAGGGTGGACAAAAGCGTAGCGGGCGCGAGGCGTCGCATCTGCTCCTCGCGGCCGGACCACCAGCGCGTATTCACGGCGCCCGGGATGACGGCGTTCACGCGGATGCGCGGCGCAAGCGCGCGCGCCAGCGACAAGGTGAGTCCGTGCACCGCCGCTTTGGAGACGGCATAGGGCAAAGACGACCCTTGACCGGTCTTGCCCGCGATGCTGCCGACGTTCACGATGGCGCCTCCACCTGCTCGTACCATCAGCGGAGCCGCCGCGCGGGCGCAATAGAACATGCCTTTTACGTTGACGTCGTACAGCGAATCCCAATCTTCGTCCGTCACGGCTTCCAGATTCTGCAGCGGGATATGGCGCGTCACGCTCGCGTTGTTCACCAGCAGATCGACCGATCCGAACGCCTGCTCTGCAGTCTTGATCATCGCTCTGACGTCGGCGTCGTCGGATACGTCCGCCCGTACCGGAATCGCGCGTCCGCCGGATCGAACGATCGCAGCCGCCGTTTCTTCCGCCTCATCCTTCGACCTCGCGTAATTGACGATCACCGCCGCGCCCTTTCCCGCCAGTTCGAGCGATACGGCCCTGCCGATTCCCGTGCCGCCGCCCGTCACGATCGCCGTTCGGTTCATGAGTTCCATTAGGCTCAACTCCTTGTCATCTTATAATCACTATTTTAAGAGAGGGATTAGATTCTGTATAATTGATTGAATTGAATCGTTCGTTCGAAAAAAATGATCGGAGATGCTGCTTATGGATCCCAAATCGCTGCGCGCGTTTCACCGGATCGCGGCGCTAGGCAGCTTCAGGCTGGCGGCGGAAGAACTGAATTATGCGCAGTCGACCGTCACGATGCAGATTCAGCGATTGGAAGAGGACCTGGGCGTCCTCTTGTTCGAGCGCACCGGGAAGCTGCGGCTGACAGAAGAGGGGAGGCTGCTGCGGGAAAGGAGCTTGCCCATTTTGCAGGACATGGAACGGCTGCGCCGGTCGCTGACGGAGATACGCGAAGGAGAAACGGGAGAGGTGCGGCTCGGGGCTACCGAGCCCGCCGTCGGCAGCCGGCTGCCCGCGATACTGAAGCGGTTCATGGATCGGTATCCGAAGATCCGGCTCACCGTGGAATCGGCCAGTACGCCGATTCTTGCCGAGCGGCTGGTCGGAGGCGAGCTCGATCTGGCGCTGTGCGCCGTGCCGGAGCGAGGAGAAGGCCTCTACTTCGAGCCGTTGTACCGGGAGCCGTTCGTCGCGCTCGTGCCGGAGGGTCATCCGCTGACGGAGCTGCCGACGATCGGGCTGGAGGACTTCAAATCGCACCGGCTGCTCGTCACGGCGGGCAATTGTCCCTACCGCCGCAAGCTTGAGCTCCTGCTGGCGGAAGCCGCGCAGCCGCCGGCCGAGACGATGGAGATCGGCAGCATGACGGCACTCTCCGCCTATGTCGCGATCGGGTTGGGCGTAGCCTTGGTGCCGGCGATTCTTGCTGACGAGCTTCGCGAAGGCGTCGTCTCAAGGCCGATGCGGGGGAGAACGGTCGATATGGCATGCGGCTTGCTGAGCCGGTCCTCCGAATCCCCTCTGACGCCGGCCGGCGCCAAGCTGTACGCCGCGCTCAGGGACGCTCTGGCAGAATAAGCCGTGAAGGACCGAACTCTTTTCCAATTTGAAGTGTATATGTTGCGATACGCTTGGAAAGGGGAGGAGGCGGAATGGAAATCGCCAGAGAAGAAGCGCAGCGGCTTTACGAAGAAAACGCCGTCTATATCTACCGTCTCGTGCTAATGCTGACAAAATCCAGATCGCTGGCGGAAGATATTACCCAAGACGTTTTTATGCAAGCCTTCCGAAGATATAGCAGCTTTGATCCGCAGCGAACCGGCTCTGCGCGGCCGTGGCTATCCCGTATCGCGATCAATCTCACGCGCAACCAGCTGCGAAAGAGCCGCTGGCTCTACTTGATCGGTCAACCGCCCGAGCGGGCGGACCCGGATTCGATCGAGGCCATCGTCCTGTCGGACGAGCGCGATCAGGAGCTATGGCGCGAAGTGTTAGGGCTGTCGCTTAAGACGAGGGAAGTTGTGACGCTCCACTTCTATGCGGGGATGACGCTTCAGGAGACGGCCGATTTATTGGGAATACCGCTCGGAACCTGCAAATCCCGGCTCCATTCGGCGCTGAACAGCCTGAGGACGCGGCTGCCCAAGAAGGATCGTTATTTCTTATACGGGAGTGAAGGTAACCATGAGTGATGTCTCGAAGTATCGACGGGTGATTCATGAGGCGCTCGCATCGGAAAAACCGGCCGCGTCCTTCGACCAACTCTGGGCGCGGGCGGAAGGGCAGACGCGCAGACCCTTTCGGCGTTATTGGCTCGTGGCGCTGCCGTTGCTTGCGGCGCTGTTGGCCGGGGCCTGCACGGCCGTGTACCAGAGCGTGACCAACTGGTCCAACACGACCGTCACTTTTAGCGATAAGAAAGACGATCTGACAGATATGCTTACGCCGCTGGAGGATTTCGGTAAGCGCATATTAGAAGGTTATCCGCTGCTGTCGCTGCAGGAAACCAGAAAAAAGGCCCCGATTCCAATTCGAATCCCGGCCTTGCCGGACGGATGGACGGAGGTCCGATCCACCGGTTTGGTTCCAGGCAACGCTGAATATTGGACCTTCTTGCTCGATCCCAAAGGCAAACGCGTCGTCGTGAGACAAGCCTTTGACAGCAGCTACACCATGTCCTTAAAGAAGAAGCCGAACCAGTCGTTCGGCTCGGGATATCCGTACGGCTCCAAGTTTATCAAGGGATTCGGCGACGATCTCGCGATTCTGATGAACCTGCAAAAGGGAAGATGGCAGATGATGCTCTACCACAAGGAGGCTACGAAAGAAATCGTGACCTGCATCAGCATCTGGAGCATGGATCCGGACGAAGCCGTTGCGCTCGCTCATTTATACATCGAGGCGCCTTCGTCCTGATGCATCGCTCTGTAGAAAAAACGGCCGATAACGGGATATCAAACTCCGTTGTCGGCCGTTCTTTTATTTTGCCGCTGCCAGTGCGGACACGGCTTGAGCCAGCGGTGTCGCGGGGCGTCCGAGCAGCTTTTCAAGGTCGCCGCTCTCGACGGCAAGATCGCCGGCGCGGATCGCCTGTTGGATTGCGGTGACGATCGGCAATGCGAACTCGGGTACGCCGGCCTTCTTCATAATGTCGGCATAGCCTTCGTCGTCGACCTGCAGAAGCTGCACCTCGCGTCCGAGCGCCTCCGTCAGCGTACCCGCCAGATCCGCGTAGGTCCGAAGCGGTCCGCCAAGCTCGTAGATCGTGTTGTCATGCCCGCTGCCCGCGAGGACAGCGGCGGCAGCCTCGGCATAATCGGCGCGAGCGGCCCAGCCGACCTTGCCGTCGCCGGCAGACACGGCGAGCGGAGCGCCGGCGAGGACGCCCTGGATCGCGCCTGCCTCGTTTTCAATGTACCAGTTGTTGCGCAAGAAGGAGTATGGGATTCCCGTGCCGCGAATCGCGTTCTCGGTCTCGCGGTGAACCTCTGCCAGGAACAACTTGCTCTCTTGCGCGTTCGGGGCGCTTGTGTAGGCGATAAAGCCGACGCCTGCTTTGCGGGCCGCTTCCACGGCGTTGCGGTGCTGGCGAATGCGCGTCTCGGTGTCGCCGTCGGTCGAGACGATCAGCAGCCGATCGACGCCGGCGAACGCTTTCTCCAGCGATGCTTGGTCGTCGAAGTCGCCCCGGCGAACGTCTACGCCAAGTGCGGCAAGATCCGATGCCTTGTCCGGATTGCGGACACTGACGGCGATCCGCTCGGCGGGCACGCGCTCCAGCAAAGTCCTTACCGTATGCGATCCGAGATGCCCGGTCGCGCCTGTCACTAATATTTTCATTGCGCTTCAGCCTCCATGAGAGAATAAGTTAGGATGGGCTCCGAACGGCCGATTTAAACGTAAAGGCTGCATCGAAGCACGTTGTAACAATTATAGTTACAACAAACCCATGCGTCAAGACCGCTGTAACGCAAATTGATAGACGGACAGTAAAATCTATGAATTCGCCATGCAAATCGAAGCCTGAATAGATAGACAAAGACTAGCCGACCCGCTATCATTAGTTGCATAACTGCATATCCTCGTTCCAGGCGCGCGCATGCCTGCATGCCGCTTAATAGGGAAGTCCGGTGCGATTCCGGCGCGGTCCCGCCACTGTTATGCCGAGCGATCCGAGCATGGCCACTGTTCAGCCGAACGGGAAGGCGTCGGAGCCGCGTTGACGCAGAGCCAGGAGACCTGCCTGAAGACGACTGTAGCCCGTCCGCTTCGTGGAGTGAGCGGCGGGACCGGCTGTGCCAGCTTAGCGCCTTCGGGCCGCTTTGTCTTGCTGCGCGGCGCGTGTGCTGCGTTTCGAGGGCCACTCCATGACGGAGTGGCTTTTTTGATGCGGACGAAGCAGGCCGCGGGCAAGAGGGAGTCTTATTCGATAAAGGAAAAGGGGTATTCTGATGGCAGGATTCAAACGATTCAAGCCGCTGGCGTCTATCGCGCTGTCGGTATCGCTCGCCGTCGCCGCGCTGTCCTCGGCAGCTTTACCGGCGGGCAAGACCTACGCGGAGACGACGGACCGGACGGCGGTCTCGGCGACCGTTGCTTCGGCGATTAACGTCAAGCCGGATATTCAAGCCGCAGCCGGTTATGTGAACGCGAACGGCGGATTGTCGTCGGACTGGCTCGCGTTCAGCTTCGCCCGCGCGGGACAAGCCGTACCGGCCGAGTATAAATTAAAGCTGGCCGCCGGCATCGAATCCGAGTGGACCAAGGCTTCGCCGGATCCGACGGCGCTGGCCCGCTACGCGCTGGTCGCGAACGCAGTCGGTCTTGATGCGCGCAGCATCGGCGGACACGATCTGATCGCGAAGCTGGCGAGCTACAAGTCCTTTGCGAACGTCTACGCCGATATCTTCGTTCTGCTTGCGCTCGATGCAGGTAACTACGAGCTGCCTGCGAGCACGGCCTGGACGCGCGGCGACCTGGTCGCGGCGATCGTCTCCGGCATCGACGGCTCCACCGTGCCGGATCTGTACGGCATGGCGCTCAGCGCTCTCGGCAAGTACAAGGACCGCCCGGAGGTGGCGGCCGCGGCAGACAAGGCGGCGGCATGGCTGTCCGCCAATCTGAACGACGCCAACAGCGAGGCGATCGCGCAGACGATCATCGGACTGACCGCCTACGGCATTGATCCGGCGGACGCCAAGTTCGCCAAAGGCGGCTCGAATCTGATTCAGCGCCTGTTGGCATTCAAGAACACGGACGGCGGCTTCAAGCATCAGCTGTCCGACGCCGCGTCGGACAAGGCGTTCGCCACCGAGCAGGCGCTGCGCGCGCTGGCTGCCTACGAGCTGTTCGTCGGCTCGCACCGTTCCGTATACGTAGGCGCATCCGCGCAGTGGGTGAAGACCGGCGTCGCCATCGAGGGGCTGAACGGTCCGATCGCGGCACTGAGCGCGACGCAGGCGGTATACGCCTGGGATGCGCTTGTAGAGGTCGCGGATCGCAACAAGCTGAAGCTCGGATATACCGACGATCCGCAATACGGCAAGTTCCTGTCCGCGATCGGCGACGCCAAGGGCGACCAGAAAGTCTACTGGCTGTACGCCGTCAAGCGCGGCGGCGCCTACGCGCAGATCGACACGTCGCTCGAGAAGTTCCGCCTGCAGGAGGGCGACGAGCTGTACCTGTATCTGTCCGGCTCGGATACCGGCCTCGTGAAGTCGGTAACCGCTGCGCCTGCGGCGAATGGGTCCTACGCGCTGGACGTACAATACACTTATTATGACAGCAGCTTTAAGGAAGTCACCGGCCCGGCTGCCGGCGTGCAAGTGGCGATCGGCGGTCAGACAGCCGTGACCGACGCGAAAGGACGCGCGACCTTCAAGGGGCTGTCCGCTGGAACGCATTCGTATGTCGTGACGGGCTATCGCGCAGGCTCCGCACCGCTTGTGCTGAAGTATACGGGAACGATCGCGCTGGGCGCAGGCCAGACCGGCGACGTGCAGTTCGTCGACAAGTCGGAGATCTCCGCTTGGGCGAGCGCTGCCGTTGAGGAAGCCTACGCAGCCGGCTGGATTCAAGGCGTCAGCACCGAAGAGCCGAAGTTCGCGCCCAAGGCGCAGCTCACTCGCGTTCAATTCGCGGCGCTGATCCTGCGCCTGCTCGGCGAGAAGCCGGCGACCGGCGCCAAGCAGACGTTCAGCGACGTAGCGCCGGGCGCATGGTACTACGATGCCGTCATGACGGCCAAGGCCAAGGGCTTGGTGGGCGGCGTGACCGCGACGGCGTTCAAGCCGGGCGACGCGATCTCCCGCCAAGACCTGGCGGTCATCCTCGCCCGCGCCTTCAAGCTGGACGGGTCCGCGTCGAAGACCGCATTCGCCGACCAGGGTCAAATTTCTGGTTACGCGCTTGCGTCCGTACGTGCCGTCTACGACAAGGGACTGCTGAAGGGAACCTCGGGTACGACATTCGATCCGAAGGCCAAGGTGACCCGCGAGATGGCGGCGGTCATCGCATCGAATCTGGCGAAGCAGGGCCTCATCGCGCAATAAGGATTTTATCCATAAAGAAGCGGCACAGGGAGCATCCCTGTGCCGCTTTTATCATTTCTTTTGACAAGAAGGGAAGGCGATTTACGGATTTGCCTTTTCACCGAGCGCTCTGACGCGTTCCGGAGGAAGTCCGGTCATCCGGCAAATGGAATCGGTATCCGTGCCCGCCGCCAATAGGTTAAGGGCTACTTTCTCAATGCCTTTCTCAATGCCTTTCTCAATGCCTTTCTCGATGCCCTTTTCAATTCCCTGTTCAATGCCTTGTTCAATGCCCTTTTCTAGGCCAATTTCCATGCCTTGCCGTATGCCAAGCTCCCTGCCCTGCTGAATGCCAAGCTCCCTGCCCTGCTGAATGCCAAGCTCCATGCCTTCCTCAAGACCCTGTTCCCGGGCATCCTTCAGGAAGCTGATGCGATCCCGCTGCGCCTTTTCCCTGGCTTCGTAGAGCATACGGGTCACATCGTCCTCGCTCAGATGGTTCAGTCGTTCCTCCGCCGTTCGAATCGTAGGATCCATCGCGATCAGCTCCTCCAATTGTTCGTCCGTCGTGCGTTCGTCCAGAAACCGAAGCCAGCGATGCAGCGGATCGCTCTCGACATACGCCGCGGCACGGAACTTCGGGCATTCGATAAAATGCAGCGACATCAGGTCCGTCAATCTGAATTGCCGGGCGCCATCCTCGTAGAAATGGAAGGAATGATGGAACCCGTCCAGCGGCAAAAACGAAAAATCCAAAAGATTGATGCAGATCGTCTTCTTCAGCTGGCTGTAGTCCTCGCCTTCCCGAATGGAGTCCGCCAGCAGCCGTCCCATATAGAACAAGCTCCGCTTTTCCATGTGGCGGTAACGGCCGACTTGCATTTCTATGTTGACCTGTTCCCGCTCCGCCGTCTCGCAGCGAATGTCGAGTACGCCTTCCTTGTCTTCGACGAGACGCTTGGTCAGCAGCTTGCCGTCCAGGATCGTCAGGTCGGCGATCGCATCGGTCCCGCTTCGGCGCAGAACGGCATTAAGCAGTCCGATCAAGAGCGGCTTGCTTTCGGCATCGCCGAACAATCGTTTGAACAAATAATCGTTTTTCGGATTCAATCGTCTTTTCATCCGCACGCGCTCCCTTTATTATAGCATAGCCTTTCGCCATGCCGAACGGGGCGCCGCCTGACGGCGGACGACTAAAACACGCCCCGTCCGCCGTCCCGTTTATACGGAGATCGGCGGACGGCGCGTGCTTCGCGTCCGGTCGATATAGAATCTATCTTCGCGTTGGAAGCATCGTTTTGTCAAGGCTGATAACGCCTCAACGAAGGCCTGATTACGCCTCAACGTTGGGCATCGTTTTGCGGGGAGAACGGCATGAACCCCGCGCCTTCCCTTGACTCTCTTTATCTCTTGTTGCGGAACTGGGAGCGGTAGCTGCGCGGCGACTGACGCGCGAACGTCTTGAACACTTTCTCGAAGTGGGAGAAGTTCTCGAAGCCCGCTTCTTCGGAGATCTCGGTGATCCGCGCGTCCGTTTCTCTCAGCAGGCGCTGCGCCTCCTTAATGCGCGTGATGCTTATATATTCGGTCAGCCCGAAGCCGGTAAACTTCTTGAAGGATCGGCTGAGGTAGCTCGGGCTCAGGTAGAACCGTCCGCTCAGTCCGCTCAAGGTCAGCGGCTCGCGATAATGCGCGGCGATATATCGCGCAACCTCCGTGATCTTGGCGGCCGTCGGCGACGGAGCCTCTTCGGCGGCTTCGGCTTCGGACTCGGCTCCGAGCGCATGGCGGGCTGCGAACAGCAGCAGCTCCGCGGCCGCGTGGCGGATCGGCAGCGAGCAGCCCGGCTGCCGGTCCTGGATCTCGCGCAGCATGCCGTACAGCAGCTGCTCGACGCGAAGGCGCTCGGGAGCGGCCAGCCGCAGCACGCGACGGGAGCCGCGGAACGGGGAGAGCAGCAGTTCGGCCTCCTCCTCGTCGAATTGATTGAAGTATCGCTCGTCGTAGTACAGCACGATACGCTCATGATTGGGTATGCCGGTGTCGGTCGTCTTGTGCACCTCGTCGGCCGGTATGACGACGAGGTCGCCGGGCTGGACATGATAGGCGCGATCCTTGATGAAGTAAAAGCGTTCGCCCCCGAACAGATAGTACAGTTCGCAATGCCTGTGCATATGGTCGGCGGTCATGGAATAGTGGCCTTTGCGCCGGTTGTACTCCACATAGGAAGAGTCGCTCGGACTGCCGAAGCGAAGCTCGCTTTTCAAATTCATGACAAATGCCTCCATCAGGACAAAATAGGCGGGTTTTCATGAATAATAACATAAAATGCGGAGCAAATAAGCACATTTTGCGGTACATTCTCTTTAGATGGAAGAATAATCGGGGGGGGCAGATCATGGCAAAAAGATCGTACGTACAGGTAGGCGCTGGAGGCCGGGCCGAGTTTTTCTATTCCGCGATCGCCACAACGTTCCGCGAGACGTCCGAGCTGCTCGCTTTTTGCGACATCAACCAGACCCGCATGGACTACGCGAACAAGCTGCTGACGGAAAAGTACGACTATCCGGCCGTGCGCACCTATAAGAGCGATGAATTCGACCGGATGATCGAGGCCGAGAAGCCGGATGCCGTCATCGTGACGAGCGTCGACCGAACGCACCATACGTACATTATCCGCGCGCTGGAGCTCGGCTGCGACGTCATCACCGAAAAGCCGATGACGGTCGACGAGGAGAAGTGCCAAGAGATTCTCGACGCGGTCGAGCGTACTGGACGGAGCGTGCGCGTCACGTTCAATTATCGCTACGCACCGCACCACACGAAGGCGCGCGAGCTGATCGCGAGCGGCGTCATCGGCGACGTCACGTCGATCCACTTCGAATGGCTGCTGAACACGCAGCACGGCGCGGACTACTTCCGCCGTTGGCACCGGGACAAGCGCAACAGCGGCGGCCTGCTCGTGCACAAGTCGACGCATCACTTCGACCTGGTGAACTTCTGGATCGGCTCGCAGCCGGATACCGTGTTCGCGATGGGAGACCTGCTGTTCTACGGACGGGAGAACGCGGAGAAGCGCGGCGTGACGAAGTTCTACGAGCGGGCGACGGGCCATCCGAACGCCAAGGACGATCCGTTCGCGCTGACGCTCGACAGCAACGAGCATCTGAAGGCCATGTACCTCGATGCGGAGGCGGAGGACGGCTATAGGCGCGACCAGAGCGTTTTCGGCGACGGCATCTCGATCGAGGACACGATGAGCGTGCTCGTGAAGTACAAGAACAAAGCGCAGCTGACTTATTCGTTGAACGCCTACCTGCCATGGGAAGGGTACCAGATCGCGTTCAACGGCACGAAGGGCCGCATCGAGATGAAGATCGTCGAGCAGTCGTATGTCAATTCGGGCGGCGACAAGGCGCTTGAGGGCGCGGTGCAGGGCGTCACGATCAATGTGTTCCCGATGTTCGGCCAGCCGTATACGGTCGATATCGAGAAGGGCGAGGGCGGCCATGGCGGCGGCGACCCGGTGCTGCTGAACGACCTGTTCGGCGTGCCGGTGGAGGACGAATACAAGCGCGCGGCCAACCATATCGACGGCGCGCGTTCGATTCTGACGGGCATCGCGGCGAATAAGTCGATCCGCACGGGGCAGGCGGTCAAGGTCGGCGAGCTCGTGAAGTTTCATTAAAACGAATAGCGCTGCAACAATGGCGGCGCCTCTCCGGACTAATGGGAGAGGCGCTTTTGGCGGTCGGACGGACCAATCGGAGTATTCGTACCAATCGAAACAAGGAATCAGTGATCGATCGGATGTTCGGGACAATTGGATCAATCGTATCCATCAAAGCTTAGCGCGTTTCCGCGAAGTTAATCATGCAGCTTGCGGTACTGCATCGGCGTCAGCTTGGCCGTCTTTTTGAACGTACGCTCGAAGTGCGTCACGCTCTCGAAGCCGCATGCGGCCGCGACATCGATGATTTTGCGATTCGTCTCGCGCAGCAGCGTCTGCGCTTCCCGGATGCGGATTAAATTCAGATAGCCGACCAGCGTGAAGCCGGTCACCGCCTTGAAGGTCCGGCTGAGGTGAGAAGGGCTCATATAAAAGCGAGCCGCCAGATCCGGCAGCGTCACAAGGTCCGAATAGCGCGCGTTCAAATGCCGGACGACCTCCGCGATCTTGCCGTGAGGCGCATGGGCGAGCGTCTCTTCTTCTTTGCCGTCCGGATCGGGCAGCCGGGAAGCCAACAGCAGCAGCTCCGCGAGGAGCAGGCGCAGCCCGGTCTCGAAGCCCGGCTGGCGGCCCGCGATCTCCGCGCCCATCCGGTTCAACAGGGCGAGCACGCCCGCCTGTTCGTGCGGGGACAGGCGGAATACCCGCGATCCGCCGCGGAACACGCGGAACAGCTCGCCGTAATGCGGCAGACGCTCCATGCCGAGAAAAGCGTCGCTGAAGTTGATTACGACGCGCTCATGCGCATGCGCGTCCTTCATAGACGATTTGTGAACCAGCTGCTTGTCGATGAATACGAGCGAGCCGGCTGCGATATGGTGCGTCTCTTCCTTGATAAAATAGAGCCGCTCGCCCGACACGAGGTAATAAATTTCATAAGTGCTGTGATAATGGTTAGTCCGCTCGAAGGGCCGGGTACGGCGCACGCGATGATAATAAAAGTCCGTTTCTTCGTCGCCGTAGGTCAAGGCGTCCGCTTCGTCGTACATTCGCGCCGCTCCTTTTCACACTGCTCCTTCGGCATCAAGTTGCACTCGAATATCCTCTACGGAGCAAAATAGGTTGATTTTTAATAATATAAGCAAAAATCGCGGAGACTTCCAACCTTTTTTGCGATAATCTGTGAGCAGAAAGCGATTGCATATTACGATGTGGAGGTTGAATAACCTGTGAGAGCGTTCATGGACGACCGCTTCCTGCTGAATACCGACACGGCCGCGATGCTGTACGAGCGATTCGCCGCGCCGATGCCGATCATCGACTACCACTGTCATCTCGATCCGAAGGCGATCTACGAGAATAAACCGTTCGCGAACCTGACCGAGGTATGGCTGTACGGAGACCATTACAAGTGGCGGGCGATGCGCGCGAACGGCATCGAGGAGAAGTACGTCACGGGCGGCGAAGGCGTGAGCGACTACGACCGCTTCCTGGCTTACGCGAAGACTGTGCCGATGGCGCTCGGCAATCCGCTCTACCACTGGTCGCATCTGGAGCTGCGCCGGCTCTTTGGCATCGACGAGCTGATCAACGAGAAGAACGCGCCGGTCATCTGGGAAAAGGCGAACGCTAAGATCCAGGGCGGCGGCTTCACGCCGCAGGATCTCGTGCGCGGCTCGAACGTTCGCGTCGTCTGCACGACCGACGATCCGGCAGATACGCTCGAATACCACCGCAAGCTGATCGAAGAGGACCGCCACGGCTTCCAGGTGCGCCCGTCGTTCCGTCCGGACAAGGCGCTGGAGATCAACCGGGCGACGTTTCTTCCCTGGCTGGCGCGTCTCCGCGAAGCTTGCGGCTACGAGCTGTCCGACTACAGCCTGCTGTTGAAGGCGCTGGGCGAGCGCGTGCAGTTTTTCCACGAGACCGGCTGTTTGCTGTCCGATCACGCGATCGACACGGTCATGTACGCGGATGCCACAGAGGCGCAAGCTGCGGCGATCTATGCGAAGGCGCTGCGCGGAGAGACGGTGTCCGAGGAGGAGGAGGCGCAGTACAAGACGTTCACGCTGCTGTTCCTCGGCCGCCGGTACGCCGAGCGTGGCTGGACCATGCAGCTGCACATCCATGCGCACCGCAACAACAATACGGCGATGTTCGAGCGCCTGGGCCCGGATACCGGCTTCGACTCGATCAACGCGGGCGCGCTCGCGGGTCCGCTCGTCAAGCTGCTCGACGGGATCGAGCGGCAGGGCGGCCTGCCGCGCACGATTCTGTACTCGCTGAATGCCGGAGACAACGACGTGCTCGCTTCGATCATCGGCAGCTTCCAGGGCGACGGCATTCCGGGGAAAATCCAGCTCGGCTCCGCCTGGTGGTTCAACGATACGATCGACGGCATGCTCGCCCAGCTGAAGTCGCTCGCGAACATGGGACTGCTGAGCCGGTTCGTCGGCATGCTGACGGATTCTCGCAGCTTCCTGTCTTATCCGCGGCATGAGTATTTCCGCCGCATTCTGTGCAATCTGCTCGGCGACTGGGTCGAGTCGGGCCTCGTGCCGGCCGATACGGAGCTGCTCGGCGAGATCGTCGAGGGAATCTGCTACCGCAACGCGGAAGCTTACTTCCGCTTCGGCGCCGACGCCGCCCGCATCGAGATCGCGCGGACGGCGAGCGGCGTATGAGCGGGGGCGCAGGCGCGGAGCGCGCCAATCAAGCGAACTCGGCGGCTGCCGGGGACGCAGGGACGCTGCCCCGTCTGAGCCGGGCGACGCTGGACGGAGAGGCGGCGGCGCGTTACGACCGGATGAAGGCTTATCCGGTCAAGGTGCTGCAGATCGGCGAAGGCAACTTTTTGCGGGGCTTTGCCGACTGGATGATCGACCGGTGCAACCGGCAGGGGCTGTTCGAAGGCGGCGTGGCCGTCTGCCAGCCCCGTCCGTCGGGTGCGGCGAAGCTGGCCGAGCTGCAGGAACAGGACGGCTTGTATTACCAATGGATCCGAGGTCTGCAGGACAGCCGACCGGTCGACGAGCTGGAGCTCGTATCGGTCTTCGCGCTGACGGTCGATCCATACGCGCAGTGGGATCGCTTCCTGGCGCTGGGGGACCTGCCGGCGCTTGAAGCCGTCATTTCGAACACCACGGAGGCGGGTCTGGTCTACCAGGCGTCCGAATGGCAGCCGGAGCGGCCGATCCTGTCGTATCCGGGCAAGCTGACGGCGCTGCTGCATCGTCGGTTCGAGACGTTCGGCGGCGATCCGGCGAAAGGCTTGCTGCTGCTGCCTTGCGAACTGGTCGAGCACAACGGCGACAAGCTCCGCGACATCGTGCTGCGGCACGCGGAGGACTGGGGGCTGTCCGAGGCGTTCAAGTCCTGGATCCGCGAGCACAACCGCTTCCTCAACAATCTCGTCGACCGGATCGTGACCGGTTACCCGGCCGAGGAGGCCGAGCGCGTGTTCGCGGCGCAAGGCGCCGAAGACCGGCTGCTGAATGCGGCGGAGCCTTATCATCTATGGGCGATCGAGGGCGAGGCTGCGCTGGACGCGAGGCTGCCGCTGGCGCGCGCGGGGCTGAACGTGCGATGGACGGACGATCTGCGGCCGTACCAGCTGCGCAAGGTGCGCATTCTGAACGGCGCGCACACGCTGATGGCGAGCGTCGGACTGCTGAACGGGCTGGAGACGGTCGGCGAAGCGGTCGGGCATGCCGTCTACGGGGCGTTCATCCGCGACGCGATCATGAATGAGATCGTGCCGTCGGTGCCGCTGCCGGAGGACAACATGCGACGCTATGCCGGCGAAGTGCTGGAACGGTTCGCCAACCCGCACGTCCGGCATAAGCTCGCCGATATCGCGCTGAACAGCCTGTCGAAGTTCAAGGTGCGGTTGCTGCCGACGCTTGAAGCTTATGCGGAACGGACCGGCGGCGAGCTGCCGCCGCGAATCGTGGAGGCGTTCGCCTCGCTGCTGCGGCTGTATCGCGCGCGGGAGACGGGAGACGGCGGGTTCGCGGGGAGCCGGCTGGACGGCAAGACGATCGCGCTGCGGGACGATGCGGCGACGCTCGCGGAGCTGGCAGCACTGTGGGCGCAGTTCGACCGGGGAGAGCTGACGCTGGAAGCTCTGGTAGCGGATATCCTTGGCCGGACCGGCTGGTGGGGAAGGGACCTGAACGAAATCGCGGGACTGCGTGCGACGCTGGTCGACGCGCTGACGAAAATGGAGGCGAGCGCATCATGAGCGAGAAGGATACGACGCAAACGGCGGCTGGAGCCAATGGCGTCAACGGTGCCACGGCTACCGGCACGGCGGCGGTCGCGGCTGCGAGCGACACCGTCGTGCTGAATCCGCGCGATCAGGTGGCGATCGCGTTGCGCGACATCCGCGCCGGCGAGACTGTGGACTGGTCGGACGGCGCGGGCGGCGAGGGTGCAGTGCGCGTACTGCAGGACGTGCCGCGCGGGCACAAGCTGCTCATCCGGCCTGTCGCCGCCGGACAGCATGTGAACAAGTTCGGCTATTCGATCGGCATCGCGAAGGCGGACATCGCGGTCGGAGACTGGGTGCATACGCATAACCTCAAGACCGGTCTGGGCGCGGTGCTGGAGTACGCGTACAAGCCGGGACCCACCGCATCCGGCGCGGAGGCGGCGACCCGGGCAGCTTCTTTTCCCGGCGGACAGACCACCTTCAAAGGCTACGTGCGCGACGACGGCGAGGTCGGTATTCGCAACGAGATTTGGATCGTGAACACCGTCGGCTGCATCAACAAGACTTGCGAGACGCTCGCCCGCCTGGCGACGCGGCAGTTCGAGGGGCGCGGCATCGACGGCGTGTTCCACTTCCCGCATCCGTACGGCTGCTCCCAGCTCGGCGACGACCTGACCGCGACGCAGAAGCTGCTCGCCGCCCTCGTGCGGCACGGCAACGCGGCCGGCGTGCTCGTCATCGGCCTCGGCTGCGAGAACAACCAGGTCGACGCGTTCAAGAAAGTCATCGGCGATTATAACCCCGAGCGCGTGAAGTTCATGAAGTCGCAGGAAGTCGAAGACGAACTCGAGGAAGGGCTGTCGCTGATCGGCGAGCTCGTCGATTACGCGGAGCGCTTCGTTCGGACGGACGTGCCGCTGTCCAAGCTGCGCATCGGGCTCAAATGCGGCGGGTCCGACGGCTTCTCCGGTATTACCGCGAACCCGCTCGTTGGCCGCGTGGCCGACGCGATCACTTCGGTGGGCGGCACTGCGCTGCTAACCGAGGTGCCGGAGATGTTCGGCGCGGAGACGATCTTGATGGAGCGGGCGGCCGACGAGGCCGTGTTCGGGGACATCGTGAAGCTCGTCAACGACTTCAAGGACTACTTCATCCGCCACGGCCAGGAGATCTACGAGAATCCGTCGCCGGGCAACAAGGACGGCGGCATCACAACGCTTGAGGAGAAGTCGCTCGGCTGCACGCAAAAAGGCGGCCATGCGACGGTCACCGACGTGTTGGCCTATGGCGAGCCTTCCCGCAAGCCGGGGCTCAACCTCGTGCAGGCGCCGGGCAACGATCTCGTATCGGTCACCGCCCTGTCCGCGGCGGGCGCGCACGTCGTGCTGTTCACGACCGGACGCGGCACGCCGTTCGGGGGGCCTGTACCGACCGTGAAGATCGCGACCAACTCCCAGCTCGCCGACCGCAAGAAAAATTGGATCGACTTCAACGCGGGCCGTCTGATCGAAGGCATGGGCATGGATGCGCTTCGGGACGAACTGCTTGCGCAGATCGTAGACCTGGCTTCCGGCGAAAAGCAGACCAACAACGAGCGGAACGGCTTCCGCGAGATCGCGATTTTTAAGGACGGGGTCATCCTGTAATCAAGCCCCTAGCGGATGCATGTCCATTTCGTAAACAAATACCGACCGTCAAAGGAGCGCTTCTGCGTCATGTTAGTGACGCGGAGGCAGCTCCCTTTTTGCGTCCTGTTCGTCTCCGTACAGTAAAGTTAAAAATGGACAGTCCGCCAGGCAACAAAATTGGATATTTTACAGTAGGCGCTCCCTTCCCAAGACCTCATACTGTCGATGAACGCACGATTCACGCAGGTGGCCGGCACGACTGGCATGCACGTTTTGGAAGGGGAGAGCATCATGCATTCGAACAACGATACGGCGCTTCGCGACGTCCGGCTCGCGGACTTGTCCGTCAGGGAGAAAATCGGCCAGACGGTCGTCCTGCTGTCGAGTCGGTCCCAGGTGATCGAGAAACACGGCAGCCTGGAAGCCTTTCTGGACCGCTACCCGGTCGGCGGCTTCTTCGTCGGCGCGGAGATCATCAAGGACGTCATGACGAGCAACGGCTTCGAACAGGTGAAGGAAGCGACCGAGCAGTACCGGGCGGCGACGCGGATCCCGCTCATTTTTGCCTCGGACTTGGAAAACGGCTGCGGCAGCATGATTCCCGGCCTCACGAAGCTGCCGTTCCCGATGGCGCTCGGCGCGACGCGAAGCGAGCAGCTCGCGTACGACTACGGCAAGGCGACGGCGCTCGAAGCGGGTCTCGCTGGCGTGAACTGGACGTTCTCGCCGGTCGCGGACCTGAACGTCAACCGCTTTAATCCGATCACGGCCATCCGGGCGATCTCCGACAAGCCTTCATGGGCGATCCCGCTGCTCAAGGCGGTCGTGCGCGGCATGCAGGATCACGGGCTGGCGGCCACGGCCAAGCATTTCCCGGGCGACGGCGTCGACTATCGCGACCAGCATATGACGACGACGGTCAACTCGCTGTCGCGCGAGGCGTGGCTCGCGCAGCACGGCGCGGTGTTCCAGGCGCTGGTCGACGACGGGCTGGCCTCCATCATGACGGGGCATATCTCGCTGCCCGCCTTCCAGTCGCGCACGGCGCTCGGCGGCCGCTACCTGCCGGCAACGCTGTCGGCGGAGCTCAGCGACGACTTGCTGAAGCGGCAGATGGGCTTCAAGGGCGCCATCGTGAGCGACGCGCTCATCATGGGCGGCTATCTCAAGTGGTACGAGCGCAATGTGGCGTACCTGCATACGCTGAACGCGGGGACGGACATGCTGCTCTGGCCGGAGCTGACGTATTTCGAGGCGGCGGAGCGGGCGCTGGAAACGGGCGAGCTGACGATGGAACGGCTGGATGACGCGGTCGAGCGCGTGCTGCAAATGAAGCGTCGGTTCGGCGTGCTGGCAGCGAGCGATGAGACGTCCGACATCGCGGCGCGCAGCGAGGCTTCCGCGGCGAGCGAGCCTGCTTACGAAGTGAGGTCGACGAAGGCCCCGGCGGGGCAAGCCGACATCGGCGCCTTTGCGGAGCGAACGGCGCAAAGCGTGGCCGAGGGCGGCCTGACGCTGGTCCGCGACGAGAACGGCCTGCTGCCGCTGACGGCCGGCGCGGTGCGGAAGACGCTCATCGTTGGCATCAGCCCGTCGACGGCGGACTACGACGACCTGGTCACGCTCAAGGAGTCGTTCGAGCGGCGCGGCATCGAGACGGAGCTCATTCGCAACGTCTGGTACGAGGATCTCATCGCGCGGGAGCCCGAGGTCGACCTGATCGTTTATGCGCCGATCCTGCGCCATCATCATCCGATGGGGCCGCTCGCCTTCAGCGCGGAAGAAGCCTCGGCTTGCTGGAGCGCACTGACCGCCGGCAGGGAAAAGACGGTCGTCGCCGGCTTCGGCTCGCCGTACGCCATCGCCGACTACTTCGACATGGCGCCGGTCGCCGTCAACGCCTACAGCAACGTGCCGGCGTCCCACGAAGCGTTCGTGCGCGCCCTGTTCGGCGAGATTCCGTTCGCGGGCGTCGCGCCGGTCGACAATCTGTAATCATGCATTGAAAAACGGGATGAAGCAGAGTTTTTCCTGCTTCGTCCCGTTTTTGTATCTCTTCCCGCGCGCATACCACGCCCTCGAACTCCTCTGAATTTTGAACAATTCTCCCTGATTCGCAGCGGGGCGGAGAGGCCGCAAGATATAGTAAAATGGAGGCTAACGACCGGCGCGGGACGGCGCTTTTCCAATCGCAGGCGCGAAACATCCTAGAACAGCCGGTCCACCCGCGAAGGAGATCATCCCGATGCGCAAACGGTTCAGATTCGATTTTTACCGCAACATGCGGATACGCCATAAGCTGTCTCTGCTGATCGCGCTTATCGTGGCGCTTTCCTTTTCCGCGACGCTGCTCGTGCAGCAGTACGCGTTTTCTATCTACGACAGCCAGATCTACGCCAAGTCGTCGCAGGTGCTCAATCTGTCCTCCTCCGCCATCGAGGCGGAGCTGAAGCGAATCCGGCAGATCTCTTACAACGTGACGGCGGACGGGCAGGTCCAATCGCTGCTGAAAAAAATCGCGAATCCCGACACCAGCGATTACGACCGGCTGCTGCTGCGGCGCGATCTCGTCGACCGCTTGCTCAACTATACCGGCACGGAGCCGTACCTTTTATCGATCCAGCTGTACGACGCGCTCGGTCACGAGAACGCCGCGGGCAACGTCAAGGCGCTGAACGACGCGAAAATCGCGGATCTGTTAAGCCGGTCCGACCAGACGGAGGGCGAGCAGGTCCTGCTCTATCCGGACGAGAGCGACAGCGCGCTGGTCACGGCGAGAAAGGTGCGATCGTACGAAGGCACCGACTTCAGCCTCAAGCGGCTCGGCATGCTCGTCATCCGCATCAACATCGAGCGGATCGTACGCGAAAACGCGCCTGCCGAGGGCGAGCTGCTCATCCGGTCCGGCGCGGATATCGTGTATCCCGTCCATCCCGCGTTCGCCGACGTCGGACTGGACGAGGAGGCAGGCCGCGAGGGGAGCGGATATTTCGTCGGCAGCTACGGCGGCGAGCGGTACTTCGTGTCCCATATCGAATCGGGCAATTCAGGCTGGATGTATTTCAACCTTACGCCCTTCAACCAAATCTTCGAGCGCATTATCTTCATCAAAGAGCTCGTCGTGTTTGTGTTCGTCGGTCTACTGATCGTCGTGATCGCGTGGGGCTTCCGGTTCTCCCGCAGCCTGACGCGTCCGATCGACGACCTGATCGCCCGCATGCGGCTCGCCGAACGGGGCAACTTCGAGGAGGCCAGCCTGCTGTCGATCGACACGGCCAGCGTGCCGCGCGACGAGGTCGGCCTGCTGCACCGCTCGTTTCGCATCATGATCGAACGCATCAACACGCTGATCACGGAGAACTTCAAGAGCCGGCTGCTCGTAAAAGAGACCGAATTCAAGGCGCTCCAGGCGCAGATCAATCCGCATTTTCTGTACAATACGCTCGAATCGATCAATTGGATGGCCAAGATCAACCGGCAGCCGCAAATCTCGCAGATGGTCGAGGCGCTCGGCTTCCTGCTGCGCAACTCGATCTCGCTCGGCGATCCGCTCATCCCGCTGCGCGAGGAGCTGGGGCTGGTGGAGAGCTACGTCACGATCCAGAAGTACCGGTTCGAGGAACGCTTGGAATTCGAGACGGACATTCCGGAAGCGCTCTTCGGCCGCACGATTCCGAAGCTGACGCTGCAGCCGCTACTCGAAAACGCCGTCAACTACGCGGTGGAGCCTTCGATGTCGCCCTGCCGGATCGTCATCCGCGCCAGGGAATCGTCCGCGGAAGGCCTGCTCTTGCTGACCGTCGAGGATTCCGGGCCGGGGATGGATCCCCGCATGCTCGAGCGGCTCCGCAGCGGGGAAGCCCGCGGCCAAGGCAGGGGCATCGGCCTGCTCAACATCGACGAGCGCATCAAGATCGCGTTCGGCGAAGCCTATGGCGTCCGCGTGGAGAGCGAACCGGGGCAGGGCACGCGCGTGACTCTGGCGCTTCCCGCCGAGGATGCAAGGGCCTAAGCCGATTCAACCGAAGGAGGACTGACCATGTACAAGGTAATGCTGGTAGACGACGAACGGCTCATCCTGGACGGCATCTCCCGCATCGTCGACTGGGCGTCGGCGGGCACCGCGCTCGCCGGCACGGCGCGCAACGGCGCGGAGGCGTTCGAGCGAATCGCGGAGCTCGCGCCGGACATCGTCATCACGGACGTCAAGATGCCGGTCATGGACGGCCTGCAGCTGGTGGAGAAGGCGAGCGAAGCTTACCCGCACATCCGGTTCATCGTGCTGTCCGGCTTCGGCGAATTTGAATACGCGAGCCGCGCGATGCAGTACGGCGTCAAGCATTATCTGCTCAAGCCGACCAATGAGCACAAGATCGCCGGCGCACTGGCCGAAGTGATCGCGGAGCTCGGCCAGGAGGAGCGGCGCGAGGCGTTTTTGCAGCAGATGAAAACGGAGATGGATGCCGTCATGCCGCACGTCAAGGAGCAGTTCCTGAAGGAGTTCGTGACGAACAAAACGTTCGGCATCCGGGACTGGGAGCGGTACAGGCAGCTGTTCAAGCTCGACTACGATTATCGGGTGCGGCTAATTCTGTTTCAACTGCAAGCGCCGTTCGAGTTCGAGCATCTGTTCGCGATTCGGAACATCGCGGGCGACGTGCTCGCGCAGCCGCTGCTCAGCACGACCATCGGCGATCACGTGCTGCTGGTCATCCGCGAGGAGAGCGACGGCGACGACCTGCAGCGCAAGCTTGGGCGCATACGAGACATTTTCCAAGACTACTACAAGCTGAAGGCGACGGTGGCGCTCAGCGAGCCGGATCACATCACTAATGCGCGCGGTCTATACAGGGAGACATTGTCCTGCCTGAACTACGGCTTCTACGTCGAGGAGGGCAGCCTGATCACCCGCAAGGATACGCTGCTGCCGAGCCGGGACGACTCGTTCGCGTTCGACGAGGAGCGGCTGTGCATGGCCGTGCGTTCGGGCCATCTCGAGGAGGCGGAGGCCGCGCTGGCCGAATTCATCGGCGGCTTGAAGGAAGCTCAGCTCGACATCGGCGTCGCCAAGTCGTACGTGCTTCAGCAGTTCGTCGCGCTCATCCGGCTGTGCGAGCCGGGCCGAATGGGCGACTACTATAAGCAGATCCCTGCGCTGGTCGAGCTGACGACGCTTCATGCGATCCAGGTCTTCCTGGAGTCGGCAGCCAAGGAGATCGCGCGGTGGAACTACGAGCAGAACGTGAACAAGCACAGCGCCATCGTACGCAAGGTGATCGCGATCGTCGAGGCGCAGCTCGGCAATCCGGAGCTGTCGCTGAATTGGGTGGCGCAGGAAATGTTGTACATGAACGCAGACTATCTGGGCAAGCTTTTCAAAAAGGAAACCGGGGAGAAATTTTCCGCCTTCGTCACCCAGTCGCGCATCAAGCAGGCGATGGCCGACATCGCGGCCGATCCTGACGTGAAAATCTTCGAGCTGGCCGAGCGGCTGGGCTTCGGGGACAATCCGCAGTATTTCAGCCAGATTTTCAAAAAGTACGCGGGCTGCACGCCTTCGGAATATATCAAGAGCCTGGGGTGAGGGGACGATTTGTCCGGCCTCGCGCTGATGCATGAGAATGAATGAGTCTCGTGCAGACGCGGAGGCGGCCGACTTCCGAATGATGCACAAAAAATGTGCAAGGTGAAGTTGCGCAGGGGGCTTGATGGTACTGAGGAAGCCTGCGACCAACGCCGATAAAGCGCTTTCTAAAACTCTGTTTTTTATACAAACACCTCTGTTTTTTGAGTTAAAATCCTCCCGCGGAAACGCAATAATAGTAAATGTAAGCACTATCAATTACGGAATCCATCGATCCTGGGGGAGGAACGAAATATGAAGAAACTAACGACGACGCTGGTGGCCGCGAGCTTGATGATCGGCCTTGCCGCCTGCGGCTCCGGGAATAACGACGGCAACGCAGGCAACGCCGCGGCATCCGGCAGCGCCGGAAGCAGTGCGAGCGCCACGGCCAAGAGCGACGACAAGCCGGTCACGGTGCGAGTAGCCTGGTGGGGCGGGCAAGCGCGGCACGACTACACGCTCAAGGTCATCGACATGTACGAAAAGCTGCACCCGAACGTGACGATCGAGCCTGAATACGCGGCGTTCGACGATTACTGGAAGAAGCTCGCCCCGCAAGCGGCAGCCAACCAGCTGCCCGACGTCATCCAGATGGATATCTCCTACCTCAACCAGTACGCGGGCCGCAATCAGCTGGCGGATCTGACCCCTTACACCGAGAGCGGCAAGCTCGACGTGGGCTCGGTGGCCGAGACGACGCTGGCCGGCGGCAAGATCGACGGCAAGCTGTACGCGATGAACGCGGGCTCCAACGCGCTCACGATGATGGTCGACCCGGCGATGCTGAAGTCGCTCGGCATCGAGGAGCCGGCGGCCGACAAGGGCTGGACATGGGATGAGTTCGCCGCGCTTGGCGACAAGGCCAAGGCACAGGGCAAGCTGCTGTTCAGCGATCTGCGTCACGACGTCTTCTTCCCGTTCTATCTGCGCGGCCAGGGCAAGCTGATGTACGCGGCGGACGGCACGAAGCTCGGCTATGACGACGATCAGTTCTTTATCGACTACTACAAAAAATATCAGGAATGGTACGACAAAGGCTACACGCTGTCGCTCGACAAGCTATCGCAGAGCAAAGGCACGCCGGAAGAGGATCTCGTGGCGCTCGGCACGGCGTTGTCTTCGAACCAGTGGTCCAACCAGTTCATCGGCATCTCCACGGCGGCGAAACGCGAGCTCGATCTGCTGCCGATTCCGGGCTGGGATACGAATAAGGCGCTTTTCCTGAAGCCTAGCATGTACTTCACTGTAGCCAACTCTTCCAAGGTGAAGGACGCGGCCATCGACTTCATCAACTACTTCATCAACGACGTCGAAGCGAACAAGGTCATCCTCGGCGAGCGCGGCGTGCCGGTATCGTCCAAGGTGCAGGAAGCGATCCGTCCGAACCTGACGCCGGAGCAGACCAAAGTATTCGACTACGTCGCTTGGGCCGAGAAGAACAGCAGCGAGATGAACCCGCCGAACCCGGTCGGCGCCGTCGAAGTCGACGCGCTCCTCAAGGCAGAGGTCGAGAAGATTTTGTATAAGCAAATTACGGTCGAAAAGGGCGCCGCGGAATTCCGCGAGAAGGCCAACGCGATCCTGGCTAAAAACAAATAACCTCAAGCCGTCCGCTCGTCGGTCGGCAAGGTGCCGGCCCCTGCGCGAGCAATCGCGCGGGGGCCGGCTTTTTTTGCGGCACTTTGCGTTGGTCAGCGGCCGAATCGCCCGAATGAAGACGCAGATCAGCAATTTGCGGACACCCGCTCCTCGGCATTCTCTTTCAACTCCGCGGGAGAGGCCTGTTTTTTGAACAAAGACAACGGTTTTTTGCCTTCTGGTTTTGGCCCTAAAATTTATAATTAAAGCATAAGGTATACGCTTACAATCGCGTACGCGACCAAGATTGGAGTGATCGAGATGACAAAGTTCCGGGAAAACAACCATTTGGTCGGATATTTGTTCACCGCGCCTTTTATTATCGGCTTCCTGATCTTCACGATGTTCCCGATGCTGGCATCGCTGTATTATTCGTTCACCGACTACAACCTCTTCGAGGCGCCGAACTGGGTCGGGTTCGACAACTATAAGACGATGTTCACCGGCGACGATCAATACTGGAAATCGGTGAGCGTCACGTTCACGTACGTAGTCGCGAGCGTGCCGCTGCGGCTGGCGTTCGCGCTGGCGGTGGCGATGCTGCTGAACAAGGCGATCGGCGGCATCGGCCTGTACCGCTCCGCTTATTATTTGCCCTCGCTGATCGGCGGCAGCGTCGCCGTATCGATCATGTGGACGCAAGTGTTCGGCGACAAAGGCCTGCTCAACTCGTTCCTGAACCTGTTCGGCGCCCACGCGACAACATCCTGGATCGGTTCGCCGGGCACCGCGATCTGGACGCTTGTCGCCCTCTCGGTCTGGCAGTTCGGCTCCTCGATGCTCATCTTCCTGGCCGGCCTCAAGAGCATTCCGGCATCGCTGCACGAAGCCGCGAACGTGGACGGCGCCGGCGCCGTACGTCGCTTCTTCAAGATCACGCTGCCGATGCTGAGCCCGATCATCCTGTTCAACCTGATCATGCAGACGATCTCCGCGTTCATGACCTTCACGCCGGCCTACGTCATCTCCCGCGGCGAAGGCGGCCCGCTCGACAGTACCTTGCTGTACTCGCTGTACCTTTACAAACGCGCCTTTCAATTTACCCAAATGGGTTACGCCTCCGCGATGGCCTGGGTCATGCTGCTGACGGTCGGCATTATCGCGCTGATCCTGTTCCAGACGTCCAAGTACTGGGTCCACTACGAGTCGAAGGGAGAGAGCTAAGATGGCGATACCGGCAAAAGCGATGCTGACGACCAGTCCCGCGCAAACGAGGCTGAAGGCGAATCCGAGAAAGAGATGGAAACCGCTTCTGTTCCACCTCGTCGTCGGTCTCCTCGCGCTCGTCATGATCTACCCGATTCTGTGGATGATCTCCAGTTCCCTGAAGCCGAACGGCGAGATCTTCTCGCAGGCGTACAACCTGATCCCGAGCCGGATCGCGTGGGAGAACTATCGCAGCGGCTGGGCCGGCTTCGCGGGCAATACGTTTACGACGTTCTTTAAAAACTCGCTCATTATCGTCGTGCTGTCTACGATCGGCGCGGTCGCGTCCTCGGCTGTCGTCGCCTACGGCTTCGCGCGCATCCCGTTCGCGGGCAAGGGCTTCTGGTTCGCCTGCATGATGATGACGATGATGCTGCCGCACGACGTCACGATGATTCCGCAGTACGTCATGTTTTCCAAGATCGGCTGGCTGTCTTCGTTCAAGCCGGTCATCGTGCCGCAATTTTTCGCGGTCCCGTTCTTCGTCTTCCTGATCATGCAGTTCATCCGCACGATCCCGCACGACCTCGACGAGGCGGCCAAGATGGACGGCTGCAGCAAATACGGCATCTTTTTCCGCATCGTCCTGCCGCTCATCGTGCCGTCGATCGTCACCGCCGCGATTTTCTCCTTCTACTGGAGATGGGACGACTTCATCAACCCGCTGCTGTACCTGAACAATCCGAAGCTGTATCCGGTATCGCTGGCGCTCAAGATGTTCCTCGACGGCGATTCGGTCAACAACTGGGGCGGCATGTTCGCGATGGCCACGCTGTCGCTCGTCCCGATCTTCGTCATCTTCTTCGTCTTCCAGCGCTATATCGTGGAAGGCATCAGCACCAGCGGTCTCAAATAATGATTAGCGCACAGGGGGAAACGGACATGCCAGCATTGCAATTCGACGAGGCGGAAGTGCGCGCGGCAATCGATAAGGTGGTCGACCGCACGTTTCGCATGGACTTCAACTGGGACTGGCCGGCGGGCGTCGCCTTCTACGGCGTATGCGAAGCTTACGAGGCGACAGGGAATAAGGCGTATCTGGAAAAGTTAAAGGCGTGGGTCGACGAACAGTTGGAGGACGGCATTCCCAAATTGACGGTCAACGCGGTCTCGGTGGGGCACTCGCTGCTCACGCTGCATAAAGCGACGGGCGAGCAGCTTTACCTGGACAAGGCGACGGAGATGGCGGAGTTCCTCACGCACGAAGCGGTGCGCTTCGGGGACGGCATCTTCCAGCATACGGTCAACTCGCACACCTACGACTTTCCTGAGCAGGCATGGGTGGACACGATGTTCATGGCGGGCTACTTCCTGCTGCGGGTCGGTCATCTGCTTGGTCGCCAGGACTATATCATGGACGGCATCCGCCAATACCACGGCCACGAGAACTGCCTGCAGGACCCGAAGACGAACCTGTACTATCACGGCTGGGACAACATCGCCGGCAATCATATGTCCGGCGTCTTCTGGGCGCGGGGCAACGCTTGGGCGGCGCTGACGATGGCGCGCGCGCTCGATATCGTCGACGTGCACCATGCTTCGTTCATGATCATCGAGGGCTCGCTGCGCGATCAACTCAGCACGCTCGTGCGGCTGCAGGATGAGGAGACGGGGCTGTGGCATACCGTGCTGGACGATCCGTCGTCGTACTTCGAGACGTCGGGCTCGGCCGGCATCGCCGCGGCGCTGCTGTCGCGCGGTCGCCTGTACAACAAGTACGTCAACCGTTCCGTGCGCGGCATCCTGGACCGCATCACCGAGGACGGCATGGTGTCGGGCGTATCGGCCGGCACGGCCGTCATGCGCGACGTGCAGGGCTACAAGGACACGTCGGAGAAGCGCATCCAGGGCTGGGGCCAAGGGCTCGCGCTCGTGTTTCTGTCGTCGCTGCTGGCACGGCAGGAGTGGTAGGGCGCTAGCGGCGGCAAGGAAGGAGGGGCGGGAAGGAAGGCCCGCCCCATCGACTTCTTGATACCATTCCACTTATTCGGCCATCGCGTCCAGTCATCACGATAGTTGCCAAAATGCAACTAACTTAAGAGCATCTAGGCCCTTTTCGCGAAATAGGTGCTAGAGTGCAACTAATCAATCGAAATTGGACTGATCAGCCCAATTCGGTCAGGAGATAGATGTATTTTGGCAACTATTCTGCGGACTCACGAATATTGGCGGCGAATAGTTGCATTTTGGCAACTATCGGAACAGGGTTGGACACGAAAGGCCTTGGTGAACTCACTCACGAGTACGGAAGGTGAGTTCATCAAGGCCTTTTTAATTCGAGACACGTCACAGGCGTGCCACACCTTTATATGCCACATCCTCGAACGCTCCCGAGCGCTAGACACACGCCGCCACTCCGCGCACGGCCGCACGCCTCGCCTCAAGCCGGCCGCCACCTTCGCCAAGCGCGCAGCGCTTCGCACATGCCGTCGAAGTCGGCTGCAGTCAGGCCACCACACCGCGTACGGCCGCACGCCTCGCCTCAAGCCTTCCGCCACCTTCGCCAAGCGCGCAGCGCTTCGCGCATGCCGTCGAAGTCGGCTGCGGTCAGGCCGCCGCTCCGCGCACGGCCGCGCGCCTCGCCTCAAGCTGCAGCCTGCTGCCCGACCCTACGCTGCTTCGCGATGCGAAGCGCCATCAGCGCCGCGATCAAGCAGACGAAGCCCGCCGCGAAGAACGGCACTTCGTAGCTGCCGAGCCACTCCCGCACGGTGCCGGCGGCATAAGCGGCGACGGAGGCGCCGATCTGGTGGGTGACGACGACCCAGCCGAAGATCATGCCGGCCCGCTCCTTGCCGAAGGCGTCCTGCGACAGCTTGACGGTAGGCGGCACGGTCGCGATCCAGTCGAGCCCGTAGAACACGGTGAACAGCATCAGCTGGGGCTGTCCCGCGCCGAGCGCGTAAGGCAAGAAGAGGAGGGACAGGCCGCGCAGGCCGTAGTACCAGAACAGCAGCTTGCGGCTGTCGAAGCGGTCGGACAGCCATCCGGAGAGCGTCGTGCCGACCAGGTCGAACATGCCCATGAGGGCAAGCATGCCGGCGGCCGTCACTTCGGGAATGCCGTAGTCGCCGCAAGCGGGAATGAGGTGGGCGCCGATGAGGCCGTTCGTGGAGAAGCCGCAGAAGAAAAACGTGCCGCTCAGCAGCCAGAACGTCGGACTGCGCAGCCCCGCCCGCAGCGCGGAGATCGGCGCGCCGAACAGGTTTCCCCGGAACGGAACGGGCTTCGCGATCTTCGTCTCGCCGTAAGGCGCGGCGCCTACGTCATAGGGATGATTGCGCATCCAGATGGCGACCGCCGCGAGGACGACCAGCGTCGCGCCGACGGCCGCGTACACGGCATTGCGCCAGCCATACGCCTCCGTGATGCGCGCGAGCAGCGGCAGGAACAGCAGCTGGCCCGTCGCGGCGCTGGCCGTCAGGATGCCGACGACCAGCCCGCGGCGCTGCGCGAACCATTGACCGGCGACCGTGACGCCGAGCACGTTGGCCATCATGCCGGTGGCGAGTCCCGACACGACGCCCCACAGCAGCTCGAACTGCCAGAGCGCGGTCATGAACGGCGTCGCGGACAGACCTGCCGCGAGCACGGCGAGAGAAAGGACGGTCATCCGGCGAATGCCGTATCGCATCAGCAGCGCCGCGGAGAAGGGACCCATTAGGCCGTATAAAAAAATGCCGACGGAGATCACGCTCGAGATGCCGCCGCGGCTCCAGCCGTATTCGTCCTCGAACGGCAGCATGAAGATGCTGGGCATCGAGCGGACGCCGGCGGAGACGATCAGCGTCGCGAAGGTGACGGCCAGGACGACCCAGCCATAGTGGAACCGGCGGGAGGGAGCCGGAGCAGACTCAGGCATCGTGCTCATCGGCGAGCCCTCCTTTTTCCAACTGCGTGCCCGCATCGAGGACGCCGGCGGACAGGGCGTCCGCCGCTGCTTCGCCCAATATCGCCTTGTATCTGGCGGACAGCCGCTTGGACGCCAGCCGGATCTCGCTCTCCAGCGCCTGGCCTTTGGGCGTCGGATAGAGCAGAACCGTCTTGCCCTGCACGCTGCGGCGGACGAGCTGCTTCACTTCCAGCTTGTCGACGAAGCGCGTCAACGTCGAAGGCGCGACGCTCAGCTTTTCCGCCAGCTCCTTCTGCGTGATGCCGGGCTTGCCGTTGACGAGCCGGATCGCGTAGCCGTACATCGGCGTCAGGCCGGTCGGCGCAAAGGCTTCCTCCGCGATTCGCGTAATGGCGCGTCCCAGCCGATTCGCCGTGAAGAATAGGCAGGTCTGCAAAAATCCTTCGTCGGGCGTATGTTCTTCCATCGCTTCTCTCTCCAATCACCTTTTCATTTGTATGTACAACAAAAATAAAGCGTATGGATGCATTTGTCAATGGGCAAAAGAAAGAGACGTCCGCCGGAAACGGAAGTCGGGCTATGCTATAATAAGCATCGGCGCCTCGGTATTCATTTGATCCGGGGCAGCGGGGACGAAGAGGCAGGGAAGACGGCCGCGCCGTCCCAGAAGGCTTCGTTGACGAGCCGCCAAGTGCAGGCGAGCACGATGCCGCCGCAGATGCCGATCAGCAATATTTTTTTGAAGGTCCTGTACATAGAAGAGGCTCCTTTAACGTGATCGCTTTTAAGTATAGGGCGGACGGGGCGTAATTTCTGTAACCGTCCTTACAAATTCGGACGTTTTTTGCAAGGCGCATGCGGGACCGCGCGAACGAACATAAACCAAAGATGGAGGCAAACCTATGGCAGCCGATGAAGTGATATTGACCCCGGAAGGCCTGACGCAGCTGGAGCAGGAGCTGGAGGAATTGAAGACGGTGAAGCGCAGGGAGCTGGCGGCCCGGATCAAGACGGCCATCAGCTACGGCGACCTGAAGGAGAACAGCGAATACCATTCCGCCAAGGAAGAGCAAGCCTTCATGGAGACGCGCATCCTGACGATCGAGCGGATGCTTAAGAAGGCTCGCGTCGTCAACAATGCGGGCTCGGATACCGTCTCTGTAGGATCGACCGTCGTGCTCAAGGACAAGGAATTCGACGAGATCATCGAATACCGGATCGTCGGGCCTGCGGAGGCGGACGTCATGGCGTCCAAAATCTCGTACGAGAGCCCGCTCGGCAAGGCGCTGATGGGCAAGTCCGTAGGCGATGCCGTCAGCGTAGAGGCGCCGGTCGGCACGATCAAATACGAGCTGCTGGAGATCCGAGCTTAACGACTGCAGCGAAGAGAACTGCGGCGCAGCTGGTCGCATTCGCTTCAGCGCGTGCGGGCGCGGGTGGTATGCCGGACGGATTTCTGGATAAATAATGAGCAGTACCGGAAATCCGATAGCGAGGAGTGACGGCGATGAGCTGGTCATTGGAGCAGGCGTACGCTTACGTGAACAAGATGAAGGAACGGGCCGCGGAGGACGAGGCGTTCAGGCTGCTCGCGCTGAACGATCCCGAGATGGCCTGCCGGCTGCTGACCGGCGAGGCGCTGCCCGAGGGCATCCGGATAACCGCTCACGCGCACGCGCAGGAAGGGCTGGACATTACGGTGCACGGCCTGCAGGAGACCTGGCCGACGGGCGAATTGGGCCCCGAAGAGGGGACTTTGGAAGAACGTTCATAACAAGGTCGGCGCAGCTTCGCCTTTCTCCGGAGGGCGAAGCTGTTTTTTGCCGATCATTCCGGGGAGGAAGACGGTACTCATGACAAGCGTATATATTCGCAGAATGAAGGAGACGGACGCCGCGGCCCTGCTTGACTTAAGGCGCCGCAACCGCGACTTTTTCCAGCCGTTCGAGCCGGTGAGGGCCGAACGCGAGTTTTCGATGGCGGGCATACGGGACGCGCTGGCCCAGGACGAGCTGCACTGGGAGCGGGGAAGCGGGTACGGCTTCGGTATTTTTACGCGGGACGGCGAGCGTCTGGTCGGGCGCGTCAATCTGAGCAATGTCGTTCGAGGCGCATGGGAGAGCAGCACGGTAGGCTACTATATGGACCGCGAATCCGGCGGCCGCGGATGGATGACCGAGGCGCTCGGGCAGGCGATCGGCTTCGCGTTCGGCGAGGCGGGCCTTCACCGGATCCAGGCCGCGGTCATGCCGCGGAATCTGCCTTCGATCCGTGTCATCGAAAAGAGCGGCTTCCGCTACGAAGGACTGGCCGAATATTATCTCAAAATCAACGGCATATGGGAGCATCACCGGATCTATAGCTTGACGAGGGAGCATGTGGAGCAGAGCGGAAGCGCCGTTTAAGCGGGATTAACTTAAGATAGCTGCCGCGCCTTACGATTTGCGTTATGGTGGGGCAGTAATCCTCATTCCACGACGCCTAGGCGCCGGAAGACAGCGAGGCGAACCGATTTGCTCTCCCTGCGCAGCATGCTAATAACGCTGATCGCCTTCATACAAGCGGCGGCTCGCCGCATTCTCGCGCCCTGCAGAAGTGCATCTGCGAAGCTGCCGGCGCGCCGCGCGAGGCGGAGATACCCACGTCTGCGGCCAAGACCTTCGCGATCATCGGGTCTTTCGATCGAACGGGAAACGCGAGACGTGCCCGAGGGACCGGTTCGCTAGAATCGGTACTCGCTATTGACAGCGCATACAAGCGGTGATACGCTGAATTTGTCCATGATGATACAATATGTATCTGAATAGGAAGTCCTACATTCTTTTAAAGGAGTTGTTTCTATGAAAAAGGAATGGACGAGCCCGGTACTTGAAGTGCTGGAGGTCAAGATGACGATGAAGTTCTTCCCTCCGATCCATCCGCCGGGCGGCGGAGACGGTCCGCATCACCCGCCGCATCACCCGCATCCGCCGATGGACAGCTAGGCTGCCAAGCGATCTGCGCTGCAGCGGCAGGGCGAAGCCCGGCGCTGCGGCGCTTTTCGGCAATAAGCGTCGCGCACTTGTCGATCGGAAGAGGAGGAGCGCCATTGTTCATGTTGGTCGCGGGCAAGCGTCAGGAACGGTCGTTCCGCCGGACATGGGAATATTTTTGCCGCAAGTACGGATGGGGCAACGACCCATACGCAGCCGATGGCGTAAGATACGTTTTGTTGCGGGGAGGGCGGATTCCGTTTGTTCGTCGGCGTACGGTAGGCACGATCGAATTCGTGCCGTACAGGCCGGGCAATCCGCGCAGCACGGTCGAAGGGCCGCACAAGCATGTCTTCTCGGCGGAGGCCGAGATCCGCGAAGATCCTTCCCGGATCTGGGAGATCGACAAGCTGTGCATCGCCGAAGCGTACCAGCGCCGGGGGCATTTTGGCGGCTTCATGGACGTGTTCTACGACCACGCGCAGCGCTTCGCTCCCCGCTACTATATCGCGCTCGTCGAGCGCAGATTATACCGGCTGCTTCGGATCGCATTCGGTCTGGGGGTCGAGCAGCGGGGACCGGCCATGGAAGGTCCGACCTCTGCACTGATCCCCGTGCTGTTCGATATCGGCCGGATCATGGCGAACAAGGCCGAGGTCTCGCGCGTGCTCGAAGAAGCCAGGCGGCCTCCCGGCGCGGCTTCCGCCCGCAAATCCCGCGCCGGTCTTTCCGCAGCCCGCAAAAGAGTCTGACGGACATCCGCGCCCTCCGACGCTTTGATGCCGGCTATGCTCTTCGCCCGGGCCGCAGCAGGGACATCGTTTCATAGTAATGCGCGTAGCTCACGCCGCTCCCGAACCCGCTGTCAAACGCCCAATTCGCAAGGCTCTCCGCCTGCGTAGCCTGCAGGTCGGTGAAGCCGAACCGCTTCTTCATGTCCGCCAGATACTGCCGCTTAACATCCTCGAAAAAACGTTCGTTTTCCTGCCGTTGATCCTCCGCGTCTCTCATAGACTCACGCTCCCTTGTATTCCCAGTATGGACCGGTTCGCCGCGGATTAGACCGGGCGCCTCCGCGTCGCTCGGCAGGGCCGTCACATTCCCCAGCCTGTCCCGGCTTTGCAGCCGGGCGCCGGTTCTATATACTAACCACAGAGAACTCAAACGGGGCGTGACGACTGTGAAAAAAATAGCGGGCCGCGAAAGGGCGGCCGAGCTTCTGGAATTGCACGGGCTGCGTGACATGCTGCTGCCCGAGACGCTGGAAGCGGCCGAGCTGCGCAGCTACGGGAACCGGGAGCGGGTATGCGAGTCCGGCCTGCCCATCGGAGGAATCTCGCTGCTCCTGCGGGGCAAGCTCAAAGTCTATACGACGCGCCCGGGCGGCGGCATGCTGCTGCTGCGCTTCACCAGGCCGCCGTCCGTCATCGGAGACGTGGAGTGGATGAACCGGTATCCGGTTCGCAATCACGTGGAGTCGGTGGGGGAGAGCCTTCTGCTGTTCATCGCGGATTCGGCGCTGAGGCGCGAGGCGGAGCACCCGGCCTTCCTCCGGTTTCTGGTGGGTCATCTGAGCCACAAGCTGTTCACGATGGCCAATACGTCTTCATTGAACCAGCTTGTACCGGTCCGCAACCGGCTGGCCGGCTATCTGCTCTCCTTGTCCCCGGAATCCAACGAAGCCGGCAGAGTGGAGGAGCTTCGCACGTCGACCTTGACCGAGACGGCCGAGCTGCTAGGGACCAGCTACCGGCATCTCAACCGGGTCATCGAGCGTCTCGCCGCCGAAGGCATACTAGAGCGGGGGAGCGCGGGCGGCGTTTTGTCCATCAAGGATATGGCCCGGTTAAAAGCCTTGGCGGCGGATCAGTTGTATTCGTAAGCAGGCCATGTATACTGTTAAGGAACTATACGGTTGCGGGAGGACAAGACGTGAACATAACGGCATACACGGTCGAGCTGGTGCCCGATCCGTTCGGCATCCTGAAGGGGAAAAGGTACGAGTTCAAGCTCGAGGTGGAGGTAGACGAGGAGGACGAGCTGTACTCCGAACACGGCGTATACGCCCGCATCGTCTACAAGGTCGAGGAGGCGTCCTCGGGCATTCTGACCTGCGATTGGACGGAGCGGACGACGGATCGCTACCTGGAGCTGGCGGCTGAGCCCGAAGAGCTCGCCGAGCTGGCCGCCTTCTGTGCGGCGCATCTGCCGGAGGACGAATAATCGGCAATAGACAAGCAGGCAAGGCCTAGCGTCCCTGGTTAGCGAAGGGGCGCTGGGCCTTGCCTGCTTTTTTGAAGCAAGATCGCCTTAATCAGAACTTCGGAATGATATACCGGGCAAGGAAGTACAGGACGCCGAAGATGATGAGGACGTACGCGGTATATTTGATGAAGGTCGAAGCGACTAGGCTCGAATCGTACTTTTTCTCGACGTGATGCTGCTCGTATTCGACGTTGCGCTGCTCGATGGACATGGTCGAACCCTCCTAGAATTGAAGACTCGGAAGTACGTATTGGGTAAGGAAGTACAGCAGGCCCAGCAGGATCGCGAAGTAAGCCGAATACTCGATGAACGAGACGGCGACGGGGTCGCGGTCGTCCGGGCGTTCGTAGGCATCTTCCAGCAGATCCGACTGATCCAGGTATCGCTCGGGCATGGACATCTCTACACCCCTCCCTCCGGCAGGCATGCGCCGCTTGATATCCTCCATTACCCGCGGTCCTTTCTCGCCAATCAAGCTTGGCATTCTTTCGTATACCAGTATCAAATTGTTCTCTTTAAGCAGGGAGCGTATATGAATTAAACTGGAAGAAACGCCAAAATTGAGCCTTGGAGATACGGAGGGAATTGCCCATGAGGCTTGCGGCGTTCCTAGGCAAAAAAACCAAGCACGACATCGTGCACAACGGGCTGGTACTCGTCCCGGCGGGCATCGTGTTGGAATATACGCATCTGGATCTGCTCGACAATTACCGGGTAGACCCCGAAGATATTCGCATGATGGAGGAGACGGACGTCCAGCCGCCGCAGGCGGATGCAGCCGTGATGACCGAAGCCGTCCGATTCACGCGGGAGATGTTCGACCGGGTACGCGAGGTCGGCCAGCTTGATCCGGAGGAGTTCGAGCATACGCTCGTTCCGATGATTATGCAGATCTCGGAAAACAAGGACATGTTCCAGTTGTTTCATACGGTCAAGGCGAAGGACGAATATACGCATCAGCACAATATCGGCGTCAGCGTGCTGTCCACGCTGATCGGCCGCTGGCTCGGATGGAGCGACGACGAGGTGGCGCTGCTGTCGCTCGCGGCCTCGCTGCATGACGTAGGCAAGGTCCGGATCCAAGACGAGATTCTGTTGAAGCCGGGGAGGCTGACCGCCGAGGAGTATGCGGAGATGAAGCTTCATACCGTGTACGGGTACGAGATTCTGAAGGCGAGCAAAAAAATCAATCCGCGCGTCGCGCTGGTCGCCCTGCAGCATCACGAGCGTGACGACCGGCGGGGCTATCCGCGCGGCATACGCAACAGCGAGATGGACGAGATGAGCAAGGTCGTGGCTGTGGCGGACATTTTCCATGCGATGTCCTCCAGGCGTCCTTACCACGAACCGATGCCCTTCTATAAGATCGTCGCCGAGATGAGGAACGGGGCGTTCGGCGAGCTGGACCCCTATATCGTAAGCGTATTCCTCGAGCAGATCATCCGCCATCTGCTGGGCCGCCGGGTGAAGCTGAGCGACGGGCGATGGGGAGAGGTCGTCTATCTCGACCCGCAGGAGGATATGCATCCGCTGGTGCGGGTAGACGACGGCTTCATCAACTTGAAGCTTGAACGGCACCTGCATATCGACGAGATCATCATTTGAAAAAGGGCGGACTCGCCGCGCACCCCGTCACCAGGGGAGCGGTCCGCCGTCCCCGAAAAATCCGCCGCTCGGTCCGTCCTGCGGCAGCAGGGCGAGCCGGACAGGCGTCCGGGCGCCCTCCGCTGCCGAGCGGGTCGGCGCGTAGCCGGTCATGCCGGTCGCGCAGTATCCCGGGTCGGCGGCATTGACCTTAATGCCCGCTTCGGCGAGCTCCTTCGCGAGCAGCACGGTGAACGCGTTGACGGCCGTCTTGGAGGAATTGTAGCCGAGCATCAGGAAGGCGCCGAGCTCAAACGCAGGGTCGCCGTGAAGCTGCAGCGAGCCGAGCGAGCTCGACATGTTCACGATCCGGGCGTCGCCAGATCGGCGAAGCAAGGGCAGCATGGCCTGGGTGACGCGGATGACGCCGAACACGTTCGTCTCGTATACTTCCCGCACGAGCTCGGCGCCGCTGTCGCTGGGGCGCTGCTCGGGCAGCAGCACGCCGGCGTTGTTCACCAAAATGTCGAGCCTGCCGTACCGCGCCGAGACCGCGTCCGCAGCCGCCCGGACCTGGGCCGGGTCGGTGACGTCCATCCGTACGAACGCCGCGTTCGCGCCTCCCTCGCTTAACCTGCGCGCCGCGTCCTGCCCGCGGGTCTCATCCCGCGCGCCGACCAGCACGGTCACGCCTGCTTCCCCGAGCTGCCTGCAGATTTCGTAGCCGATGCCTTGATTGCCGCCGGTGACCAGCGCGATCTTCCGAATGTCGGTCATGAATACGCCCCTCTGCGTAGATCTCTATCCACCCCCATTCTAACTGTCATGCGAATTCCCCCAGAAGTGAGACAAGTCACCGATTCTGTCATGATGAAGCCTGACAGATTCGATGACTTGAAGGACCTTGGCGCCTATATTAAATAAATACTGACAACAGCTTGCCGACGGCTGTCTTGGCGTCGACGTCGATGCTCACCTGGATCGGCGAGCCAACGCTCGGGCTGGGCCGCAGGTCGGCGACTGTCATGCCGGCGCACAGCGCGCTCTCGCATTCGACCGTCACCAGCATCGTACGGTTCGTCACGAGGCCTGGCTGCTCGGCGGCGAGCACCGTCAGCGGATCGTGCATCGGAGCCGCGTCCACGAAGTGATTGGCCTGCCGGTAGAACTCGAAGTAATACGCCATCGAGGTGCGCAGGAAATCGACGATCTCGCGGTTCTCCGGCCTGCAGCGGCGCTGCAGGAAGTCGAGGTGCTCGATGCCGAGGTTCGTCTTCATCGTGACGTCGAGCCCGATCATCACGACGTCGAGTCCGGACGCGAATACGATCTCCGCCGCCTCGGGGTCGCCCCAGATGTTCGCCTCCGCGACAGGCGTCACGTTGCCGGCTGCATGGACGGCGCCGCCCATGACATATACTTGCTTGATCTTGCGCGGCAGCGAAGGATCCTTGGCCAGCGCTTGGGCGACGTTCGTCAGGCGACCGAGCGTGATCAGGACGAGCTCGCCGCTCAGCTCATTCGCCTTGCGGATGATGAAGTCGTCGGCGCGCTCGTCCAGCGGACGCTGATCCGACGGCGGCAGCTCGGCGTCGCCGATCCCGTTGTGGCCGTGCACATGAGCCGAGAAGCCGGTGGGCGGACGCTTCAGCGGGCGGTCGGCGCCGATGGCGACGGGCACCTCGTAAGGCGCCTGCGCCAGGCGGACGATGCGAAGCGTATTTTCCGTCGCCTGATGGACGTCGACATTGCCGAAGACGGTGGTGATGCCCTCGACCCGGAGCGCGGGCGACTTCAGCGCGTATAAAATGGCGAGCGCATCGTCGATGCCTGTATCGGCGTCGATGATGACTTGGCGGATTGGGTTCAAGTGAATAAGCTCCTTTGTTCATCGCATGTTCCGCGGGAGCCGCGGTCTCTTCGCATTATAACATGCCCCTCGCGCGAGACGCATACGAAAGCGCGCGGAGGATATCCGCGCGCCGGGCTTGCCGATGTATTAACTGAGCGATGCGAGCGCATCGCGGCTGAACGCCTGCAGATCTTCCGTACGCCCGTCGCGGATCTTCTTCGCCCAGGCGGGATCGCCGAGCAGCGCGCGGCCGACGGCCACAAGGTCGAATTCGCCGCGCTCCAGCCGTTCGATGAGCGCTTCGATGCCGACCGCCTCAGCGCCCTTGCCTTCCGCGAAGAGGCTCGTGAACTCGGAGTCGAGTCCGACGGAACCGACGGTGATGGTCGGCTTGCCCGTGAACTTCTTGGTCCAGCCCGCCAGGTTCAGGTCCGATCCTTCGAATTCGGGTTCCCAGAAGCGGCGCGTGGAGCAGTGGAAGATGTCGACGCCTGCCGCGGACAGCGGCGCGAGGAACCGCTCCAGGTCTTTCGGCGTCGGAGCCAGCTTGGCGCCATAAGCCACGGGCTTCCATTGGGAGAAGCGGAAGACGATCGGGAAGTCGGGACCGACGGCCGCGCGGACCGCTTCGATGACCTCGACCCCGAACCGGGTGCGCCCGACCATGTCGCCGCCGTATTCGTCGGTGCGCTTGTTGGTCGCCTCCCAGAAGAACTGGTCGATCAGATAGCCGTGCGCGCCGTGGATCTCCACGCCGTCGAACCCGATCCGTTTGGCGTCGGCAGCCGCCTGCGCGTAGCCGTTCACCAGACCGCGGATCTCCTCCTTGGTCAGCGGCTCGGACACTTGCCTGCCGGTCAAGCTAAGTCCCGAAGGGCCGATCGGCGCCGCGTTCGATTCGGGGAACGTCTCGCGCTGGCGCGCCGCACCGACGTGCCAGATCTGCGGGATGATCTTGCCGCCGGCCGCGTGGACCTCGCGTACGACGTTCGCCCATCCCTTCAGCGCTTCCTCGCCGTAGAAGTGCGGGACGTCCCGGTCGGCTGCGGCCGCCGGATGGTTGATCACGGTGCCTTCGGTGATGATCAGGCCGACGGCGTTCTCCGCCCGGCGGCGATAGTAGCCGGCCACATCTGGACCGGGCACGCCCTTCGGCGAGAAGCTGCGGGTCATCGGCGCCATGACGATCCGGTTGTCCAGCTTCATTTTGCCGCCCGTGAAGGGCTCGAACAGCGACTCGGCGGTTTTGGATACGTTCATTAGTCTCTCTCCTTGGCGGGCATCGGCCCTTATTTTCATATATCTATAAATATGAATATATAGATAAATACGCAAATACGCAAGTATCTTTCCCGGTTAAATCTCCGCCTTGGGCTGCACATCCGCCGTCAATCCGGTCAGAAATCGCTCGATTGCCTTTTCGTTTCGCCTGTAGTATGTCCATTGCCCGTACCGGCGAGACTCCAGCAGTCCCGCTTTTTGCATGGACGCCAGATACGAGGAGATGACCGACTGCGTCAGTCCCGCTTTTTCCTGAATGCTGCCCACGCAGATGCCGCCGGGAAAAGCTTGCTGTACGTCGGAGGGCGAGGGGTTGAACTGCTTTTCCGGCTCCCGCAGCCAGCACAAAATATTCAGGCGGGTCTCGTTGGACAGCGCCTTCAGCACGGCGAGTTTGTCGTATTCCTCCATGTTCGGCACCTCCTTTCGTATTCGTTAGGTCTAGTATAGCAAAGTCGCGGAAGCGGGAAAACGGCGCGAGGGACGCCTGGTTAAATGGCTGGCTTATGCTTGATGAGGCAGGAACATGGGTAAAGAATTCCGGTTAACCGTCGTTACATAGCAACGCGGAAGAAGCGACTCACCACCTAAGGAGGATACGCGCGCATGGCCAAGAAGGAAAACGGCAAGCCGGAAAAGACAGTCAAGGACGAACAGCTCGAGCAGTACACGGTGGACGGCACCGGACAGAAGCTGACGACGAACCAAGGTCTGCGCATGGCGGAGGACGAGTTTTCCCTCAAGGCTGGCGAGCGCGGACCGACGCTGCTGGAGGACTTTCATTTTCGCGAAAAAATGACGCACTTCGACCACGAGCGGATTCCGGAGCGGGTCGTGCATGCGAGAGGATTCGGTGCGCACGGTTTCTTCCAAGTATACGAGCCTCAGGCGGACATTACGAAGGCGGCCTTCCTGCAGGATCCTTCCGTTAAAACGCCGGTGTTCGTCCGGTTCTCCACTGTCGCCGGCTCCCGCGGATCCGCAGACACGGTGCGTGACGTGCGGGGCTTCGCCGTTAAATTTTATACCGAGGAAGGCAACTACGACCTGGTCGGCAATAATATCCCGGTGTTCTTCATCCAGGATGCGATCAAGTTCCCCGACTTCGTGCACGCGGTGAAGCCGGAGCCGCACAACGAGGTGCCGCAGGCGCAATCGGCGCACGATACGTTCTGGGACTTCGTCACGACGAACACCGAGGCCGCGCATATGGTCATGTGGGCGATGAGCGACCGCGCGCTCCCGCGCAGCTACCGGATGATGGAGGGCTTCGGCGTCAATACGTTCCGCCTCGTCAATGCGGAGGGCGTGGCTCGCTTCGTGAAGTTCCACTGGAAACCGGTGCTTGGCGTACACTCGACCGTATGGGACGAGACGCAGAAGATCGCGGGCAAGGATCCGGACTTCCACCGCCGCGACCTGTGGGACGCGATCGAGCAGGGCAACTTCCCGGAATGGGAGCTCGGCGTGCAGCTGATCGAAGAGGACGAGGAGTTCAACTTCGACTTCGATATCCTCGATCCGACCAAGCTGTGGCCGGAGGAGCTCGTGCCGGTGCGGCTGATCGGGAAAATGACGCTGAACCGCAATACCGACAACTTTTTCGCGGAAACGGAGCAGGTCGCCTTCCATCCGGGCCATGTCGTGCCGGGCATCGACTTTTCGAACGATCCGCTGCTGCAGGGGCGTCTGTTCTCCTATACCGACACGCAGCTGAAGCGCGTCGGCGGTCCGAACTTCCACGAACTGCCGATCAACCGTCCCATGGCGCCGGTTCACAACAACCAGCGGGACGGCATGGCGCGCATGACGATTAACCCGGGCCAGGTGGCTTACCACAAGAACGGTCTGGCGGACAACACGCCGGCACCGGCTCCCGAATCGGAAGGCGGCTACAAACACTATGAGGAAAAGGTGGAAGGCCGCAAGGTACGCGCACGAAGCGAAAGCTTCAAGGACCACTTCAGCCAGGCGGCGATGTTCTATCAGAGCCTGTCCGAGGTGGAGCAGCTGCACATTATCAAGGCATTCCAGTTCGAGCTGAGCAAAGTGATGAACAAGGACGTGCGCCAGCGTACGGTCGACGTATTCGCGCAGGTGGATCCGGGATTGGCGACGCAGCTGGCGGATGCGATCGGCGCCTTGCCGCCTTCATCGACGACGCCGCCCAAGGTGACGATGAAGTCGCCGGCGCTCAGCATCCTGAACAAGGCCAAGTCCCCGGCGACACGCAAGGTCGCGGTACTGACGGCCGTTAAATTCGCGGATTTGGAATTGAAGCAGGTGCTGGCGGCGCTCGCGGCGGAGGGCGTGACGGCGGAACTCGTGAGCACGAAGCTTGGCTTCCTGCCGACGGACGCAGACGGCCAGGTCGAGGTCATGCACCATTTGGAGTCGGCGGACTCCGTCCTGTTCGACGCCGTGTACATCGCGGGCGGCCGCGAGAGCGCGGACGCGCTGCTGGCGCAGCCGCTGGCGGTGGACTTCGTGCGCCAGGCGTACCGCCACTACAAGCCGATCGCCGCGATCGGCGAAGGCGCCGATCTGCTGGTGCCGGCCGGCATCGGCACGCCCGCGCCGATCGGGGCCAAGGCGACAGGCTCGGCGAACCAGCCGGCCTGGAACGAGCCTGGCGTCGTCGTCGCGGAAAAGCCTTCTGCGGCCTTCGCGAAGTCGTTCATCGAGGCGATCTCGGAGCACCGGCACTGGGCGAGGAAGGTTCAGTAGCGGCAGGGCTCGCGCGAAGTGTGTGAAGTGTGTGAAGTGTGTGAAGATGAGGATCGCGGATGAAGCATGAAGCAGGGAGCAGGAAGCCTGCTTCATGCAGCTTAAGCGTAAAGCGTGAAGCATGAAGCAGTCCCAGGCCGGGACTGCTTTTTTATGGCGTGATTTTCGAGCCTCATCGCAGATCGGCCAAGCAATAAGTGCCCAAATACAACTAAAATGCTGATTTTCTTATCGACTCGACCGATTAAGTGCTCAAGTACATCTATTTTGTGCGGTATCCGCTTTTTCGGCTCGTATGTGCGGGATTAGTTGCATTTTGGCACTTATTCGAACAAAAACGAGAGATACAGGGAAAATTAGTTGTAAAAAGGCAACTATTCTGAACGTCTGGCTACTCGGTCATCGTTATCTCGCTCACCGTGCTTCCCCATCACTGACTACCTCATTTTTCGTGTCATCCCAACCATTTGAGCCACTCCGCATCTCGTATTGCCTCAATCCTCGTCCCCCCCGATCACAATATCATCTCGCCCCGCGCCATTCCCCTCAATCCTCATGCCACCCGCTAACCGCGTCAACCTGCCCCCGCGCCAGCTCGTCCACCATATCCCGCCTCTAAATATCTGCCCTTGACCTGTAATTTCCCTCCTCCTTCGCATTCGACAATTTGATTATACTTAAAGGATACCTGCGGACGGCTTACCTCGCCGGTCCCGAGAGGAGTGCGTCCTGTGCTTCCCACCCGATTAAGAGCGGCTACGATTAGGGCGTTCTATTCGATCTCGCTCAAGCAGCGGATCTGGTTCGCGTTCGTCGCGTTGATTACCGCGGCCATTCTTGCGACCGGCACGATCTCCTACCTCATCGCATCCCGGGAGATTCAGCAGAACGCGTTCCGTTCGAGCCGGGAGACCGTCGATCAGTCGGCGCGGATCCTCGACGAGCGGCTTAAAAATATCGGCGTCGCCATCCGTGCGCTCATGTTCAGCGAATCGTTCAAAAACGTGCTCGAGGACGCGCAGAGCGGGAACCGCGCGCGATATTACGGGCTGCTGACTTCGTTGCAGTACGTTTTCTCGCAGGTCCAGTTCAACGATTCGATGATCGACGGCATTCTGATCGCCACGCCGATCGGCGACTTTTACCCGACCAACAGCATCCGCGACGTGAACCATAGCTTCTACGAGTCGGACCTGTACCGGCAGTTCAAGGAAAAAGGGGCGGGCTTCTGGACGAAAGGCCATACCGACCCGTTCTTCAAGGATCATAAGCGGGTCATCTCCCTCGTGGTCGAAGGAATCGACGGTTCGGTCACCAAGAATACGAACGTGTACGTCGTCGTGAACGTGAAGGAGAACGCGCTTCGCTCCTTGTACATGCAGAATCTGTCCGGTACGGACAAGCACTATTTTTTCCTCGATTCGACGGGCGAGGAGGTGCTCCGGACGGAGGACGACGGCGGGGCGCTGTCGATCCCGGAGCCGGATATCGCGAAGCGGTTCGGGCCGGAGAAGACCGGCTCCTTCTTCTATAAATACAACAGCCACAGCTATCTGTTGAACTATACGCGGCTCGACGCGAAGGACGATTGGGTGCTGGTCGGCATGCAGTCCAAGTCCGCGCTGCTCAGCCGGATCGGCGATATTCAAAAGGCGACTACGCTTGCGATCGTCGGATTCGTCCTCATTTCGCTGCTGATCTCGAATCGGCTGACCTACTATCTGCTGCGCCCGCTTCACCGGCTTCAGAAGCTGATGCGGCGCGTCGAAGAGAGGAACGATCTGAACGTCCGCTTCGAGACGCCCTATCGCGACGAAGTGTCGCAGGTCGGGTACCGGTTTAACCTGATGCTCGACGAGATCAACCAGCTCATTGCGAACGTAAGGGAAGGCGAGGAGGAGAAACGGCGGACGGAGATCAAGGCGCTGACGTCGCAGATGAATCCTCACTTTTTCTACAACACGCTGAACACGATCTATTGCAAGTCCGTGCTCGGCGAGAACGACGACGTGAACGAGATGATCATGGCGCTGTCCCGCATGTTCCAGCTCGGACTGAGCAGCGGCCGGGACATCATCCCGCTCCGCGACGAGCTCGACCATGTCATGCAGTACGTGGCCATCCAGCAGACGTCATACGACGGCTTGTTTACTTACGAGACAGACATCGATCCGCAGTGCCTCGATCTCCCGGTGCCGAAGGTCGTCATTCAGCCGCTTGTCGAGAACTGTATCTTGCATGGTTTCAAAGATCTTACCGCCGGCGGATGGATTCGCGTCTCTGCGACGTTGGCCGAGGGGCGGCTGCGGATCGTCGTCGAGGATAACGGAACCGGGCTTGCCCCGGAGCAGCTGACGGCTGAAGACGTGCCCGCCGACCGGGACGGAGACAGCTATGCGCTTCGTAACATTACTTCGCGGCTGCAGTGGTTGTACGATGGCGCGGGAGCGATCGCGTGGTCCAACCGGGAACAAGGCGGCGCCAGAGTCGAGCTGCAGTTGCCCGTCAAAACCGAAGGGAGAGACAGCGAATGGATCGCTTGATCAGGCTATGCGCAGTGGACGACATCCGAAGCGTCGTCGACATGATCGCGACGAAGATCCCTTGGGAGGAGCACGGCATCGAATTCGCCGGCGGCGCTATGAACGGCGAGGACGGACTCGCGCTGATCGCCCGGGAAAAGCCGGATCTTGTCCTGACGGATATCCGTATGCCGCGAATGGACGGTCTGGAGATGACCGAACGGATCCTGGAGATTTTGCCGAACTGCAAGATCATTATCCTCAGCGCCTATACGGATTTTGAATACGCGCGGCAGGCGCTCCGGGTCGGCGCATACGACTTCGTGAAGAAGCCGTTCGCCATCGGCGACATCGTCGGCGTGACCCTCAAGGCGAAGGCGGCCTGGGAGGAAGAAGAGCAGGAGCGCAGGCGTATGAACCAGCTCGAGGCGCGGATGAAGGAGAGTCTCCCGGCGCTGCGGCAGGAGTTTTTGTCGCTGCTCGTTCAGCATCCGATGCGGGAAGCCGAACGCGCGGAGCGATGGGCGTTTCTCCGGTTGCCGCCGTTAAGGCCGCCGCTGGCGGTCATGGCCATCGAGATCGACCGCTTCGCGGAGCGGTATTCCGAGCTGCCGATTCCCCAGGTCGAGCTGATCCGCTTTTCGCTGCAGAACATCGTCGAGGAGACGATCTCCGAGCGCGCCGAGGGCCTCGTGTTCCGGGAGGGCCTGCATCGCTTCGTCTGCTTCGTGTCCGTACCCGATGGCGAATCCGCGCTCGCGATCGCGGACGCCTGCTGCTTGAACATTTCCCGGTACACCAAGTTCACGATCTCGATCGGCATCGGCCGGGAGGCGGACTTCGAGCAGCTGCCGGTCAGCTACAGGCAGGCCCTCGAGGCGCTATCGTATCATTTCTACACGGAGGGCAACGGCGCGTTCAGCTGCGAAAATACGTCCTGGGGACGGTCGCTCGGGGCGATCGACACGACGGAGCGCGAGCATGCGTTTTTGTTCGCCTTCCGCTCCGGCAACCTGCCGCAGTGCCTGTCGCTGCTCGAGGAGCTCGTCCAGGAGATCTCGGGATCGTCCGCTCGCCCGGATCCGCGCGAGGTCGAGCTTCTTTTCCAAAGCCTGGCCTTGCGTATGCAGCGCGTGCTGCTGGCCAAGTTCCCGACGGACGAGGTCGCTGCGTTCGAGACGCTCCTTCAGGCGCGAAGAACCGATGCCGCCGATCTGCAGGAGTATCGCCTCTGGCTGCGACGCCTGTGCGAGACAGGCGCCCGCATGATCGAAGGCGAACGAGCCGGCGAATCGCAGAAGATCATCTACCGGTCCATGGCGATGATCCGCGGCCATCTTGGCGAGGAGCTGACGCTCGAGCGTTGCGCGCGGCACGCCAACCTAAGCGTGGGCTACTATTCCAACCTGTTCAAAAAGATCGCCGGACAGACCTTCCAGCAGTTCGTCACGCACGCCCGCATCGAGCGGGCCAAGGAGATGCTGATCGAGGACTATCAAGTGCAGGAGATCGCGGAAGCGCTAGGTTACGAGCATCGGCGCTACTTCAGCGAGGTGTTCAAGAAGACGACGGGCCAGACCCCGACCGAATTCAAGGAAGCCTCTCTGGGCCTGCCGCCGGCAATCGATAAGGCATGACGGCCGCGTGGAATCGGTCCGCCAGCCTCCTGCGAACATAGCGGAATATCGGCCCTTTATGTGGACTTTACCGCATTCCTGAGGCCCGGGAAATCTTCTATCATGAAGTGGCAAGCAAATCGAAGAGGACTCAAGGGGGTTCACACGATGGTCGTCAAAAAATGGGGTGCGGCGCTGAGTCTCGTGCTCGCGGCGGGAACGCTCGCGGCTTGCGGCAGCGGCGCGGACGATAACGGCGGCAAGAACGCGGGCGCAGCCGGCAGCGCGCCCGCAAGCGCGACGTCCGGCAACGAAGCGAAGCCGGGCGGCCCGAAGACGAAGCTCGTCTATTGGACGCTGGACAGGCATGACATGGATTATATTCAAGAGGTCGTGGACAAGTATAACGCGGAAAATAAGGACAATATCGAAGTCGAGATGGTCGTCAAGACCGACGACTTCAACCAGGCGCTTGACCTGGCGTTCGCCTCCGGCCAGGCGCCGGACATCATCCGTACGAAGGAAAACGCGATCCAGTCCTACGTGCAGAAGGGGTTCCTGGCACCGATCGATTCCTACGTGACGGACGAGATGAAGCAGAAGTTTCCCGTCATTGAGGATTACAATCTGATCGGCGGCAAGCTGTACAGCCTTCCGAACTACGGCAGCACGATGCGGCTCGTTTACAATAAAGACCTGTTCGAGAAGGCGGGAATCGCGGCGCCTCCGAAGACGCTCGCGGAGATGGTCGAAGACGCCAAAAAGATCACGGCCGTGGGCAAGGCGGAAGGCGCTTACGGCTTCGCGCTGAACTTCAAGAGCCCGGAGAGCGCGCTCGGGCGCTCCGCCCGCGTCATCGCGGAGGCGAGCGGCTACGGCGGGTTCGGCTACAATTACAAGACGGCGCAGTACGACTTCGCAGGCTTCAAGGAGATCATCAATGCGTTCAAGCAGATGGTCGACGACGGCAGCACGCTGCCCGGCATGGAGTCGCTCGACATCGATCCGCTGCGCGCGCAATTCGCCGAAGGCAAGATCGGCATGTACGTGTCGTTCTCGTCCGAGCCCGGCGTCTACAAAAATCAATTCCCGGCGAAGATCAAGTGGGCCGGCGCTCCCGTGCCGACGATCGACGGCACCGTGAAGGGCGCTACGGGCTTCCTGGGCGGCCAGTGGCTCGGCATCAGCAGCGCGGCCAAGAACAAGGACGCGGCCTGGAAGTTCATTCAGTACATGTACGGCGACGATATTTTGAAGACGTATCAGGAAAAGGGCTTCGGCATCTCCATGGTGCCGTCGATCGCGGCGGTCGCCAAGAAGCCGGACATCGAAGGCATCGACGGCTTCCTCCCGAACAAGAACGACGGCACTTGGCCGCTGAATCCGACGGTCACCGTAGAGGGCATGAAGTGGGCGGATGCGTTCTTCGCCTATATGCTGCGGGGCGGGGACATCGACGCCATCATCCAGGATCTGAGCAAGCGCTACAACGCGGGCCTCAAGCAAGCGGTCGACAAGGGCGAGTTCAAGGCGACGCCGAACCCGGACTTCGATCCGGCCAAGCTTGGCGGCCAATACGGATCTTAACGTTTCCGATGTGAGAGAACGGCAAAGGACGGCTCTTTGGGCGCCGTCCTTTGCGTTTGAATGGCGCCGCGAAAGGAGAGACAATCGCATGCAAAAATCGAGGGCGTACGGATTTTCTTATCTTTACCTGCTGCCCAGCTTGGTGCTGACGCTCGTTCTGGGCGTCTATCCGATCCTCTGGGCGATACGCTATATGTTTTTCGATTATCGCGGCTACGGCGAAGTGATCTTCGTCGGGTGGGACAACTTCGGACGCCTGTTCCGCGATGCGCAATATTGGGATTCTGTCGTCAATACGTTCGTCTACGCGGGCGGCAAGCTCGTCATCACGCTCCCGCTCAGCCTGATCCTGGCTGTCGTGCTAAACCGCGGCCTGCGAGGACGACACGCGCTGCGGGCCTTGTACTTCATGCCGACCATCGTCAGCTCAGCCGTCATGGCGGTCGTCTTTTTCATCATCTTCAACTCCTACAACGGCATCTTGAACCAATACTTGCGCAAGCTGCACCTCATCTCCGACAACGTCGATTGGCTCGGCGCGGACCATGCGATGCTGACCGTTATCCTGATCGCTGCGTGGGGAGCCGTCGGAAATTATATGCTGCTCTTCCTGGCAGGGCTTCAAGGCATCCCGGACGATATCTACGAGAGCTCGGCGCTCGACGGCGCGAACAAACGGCAGCAGTTCCGCTACATCACGCTGCCTATGCTGGGTCCCGTGCTTCAGATCGTGATCATGCTCGCCATCATCAATTCGCTCAAAGGCTACGAGAGCATCATGGTGCTCACGGAAGGCGGACCGATCGGCGCAACGAGAGTGATGTATCTATACGTCTATCAACTGTTTTTTCCGACGCCTTCCGGGGGCATCGAGGCGCAGCAATTCGGATACGGCAGCGCGGTCGGCTTCATGACCGCCGTCATCGTCGGCATCGTCACGATGCTCTACCACATGCTGTCACGCAAGCTAAATCGCCTACAGTAGGGAGGCTGCTACCATGCATACGAACACGAATACATTAACGGCGGCGCATCGGCCTGCGGACGTTTCTGCCAGGCGCGCGATCTGGGGCAAGCTGGCTTCCCGCACATTGCTATGGGTGTTTTTGCTCGTGACGGCAGCGCTCATTCTCTTTCCCATTGTCGTCACGTTCCTCGGCTCCTTCATGACGAATGCGGAGATCGCGACAGGGGGAAGGCTGCTGCCGAGCTCCCTGCAATGGAGCAACTACGCCGAGGCCTGGGTTCAGGCGAACTTCGCCCGATTCGCATGGAACAGCGTATACCTTAGCGTCGTCACCACGGTGGGCACGCTCGTCGTCGCCGCGATGGCCGCTTACGTCGTGGACCGAATGCAGTTTCCCGGCAAAAAGGCGTTCATCGCCATCCAGGCGTCGACGATGTTCATCTCGATCGGCGCGGTCGTTATGCGTCCCCAATTCGAGCTCATGATCAAGCTTCATCTGCATACGTCGCTGCTCGGGGTCGCGCTCATTCTGATCAGCGCCCACGCCTACGTGTTCTTTATTCTCCTGAGCTTCCTGGGCGGCATCTCCCGGGAGCTGGACGAAGCGGTGCTCATCGACGGCGGCTCGCGTTCCGTCATCTTCTGGCGCGTCATTCTGCCGCTGCTGCGGCCGGGACTCGGCGTCGGCGCGCTGTTCACGTTCTGCGGCGCTTGGAACGAGTATTTGCGGCCGCTCGTGTTCACCATGAACACGCCGAGCCAGCAGACGCTGACGGTCGGCCTTGCCAACCTCCGGTACGGCGCGTCCGCCGCGGTGCAGACGCACTATATGATGGCAGGCGCCTGCCTGTCCATCCTTCCGCTTCTGATCGTCTATTTGTTCGCCAATAAGTCCTTCATGCAAATGACGGCCGGTTCCGTAAAGGGGTAAATTGCAACAATGAACGCATCCAGATTAGATCGTCTAAGGAAAAACGCGGCGCTCCCGGCATTCGCGGACGCGGTCGCGCGGCTTAAGCGCGCGGCTGCGGACGCAAGCGCCATCGACTATCGCATCGGCCGGGAGGAATCCGGCGCTTGGATGCATTATTATCACTGTAGGCAAGATGGCGCCGGGCTAACATTCGATTGGAGCCGGCCGGGCGCGCATCGTTGCCCGGTCTGCGGCATGACGGAGAGCGGCGAGCCGTACGACGCCGCATGGGTCTCGATCGCCCATGTGAAGATCGGGCAGGCGATCTACGATATCGCCTTCGGCCGGCTTCTGGATGGGGAAGGAGCAGGTCAAGGGGAGATGCAAGCGGCAGGGCGAGAAGCGCAAGCAGGAGGTGCAGGGGAAGGTCGGACGAAATGGCAAGGGGCAGGACGGCAAGAGGCGGTGCAAGACGCTGAGCAATCGGCAGGTCAAGGGTCGGGCCGGGCGAAAGGGAAAGAGGCAGAGCAAGACGCTGAGCAATCGGCCGGGACCGCCTTCGCCAAGCGCTGTCTGCTGGCGTACGCCGAGCATTATGCGGGCTACCGCGAACATGGCGGCGTTGCGTACAACGGCCCAGGCAAGCTGTTCGCCCAGACGCTCGACGAAGCGCATTGGATCCTCGATTTAGCCGTCGGATATGCGCTGCTTCGCGACGCCTTTTCATCGTCAGAGGACGCGGCCGTGCGCGAAGGTCTGCTTCGGCCGTGCGCGGCGTTCCTGATCGCACACAAGGAATCGCAGATTCATAATCATGGCGTCCTGATCACGTCGGCGATCGCCGCGCTCGGACTGCTGCTTGACGACGCCGATATTCGGCGGGCGGGCCTGGAGGGCGAATACGGGCTGTACGATCAGTTGGAGCGAGGCATCGCGGAGGACGGCCTGTGGTATGAAGGCAACCTGCACTATCATTTCTACGCCTTCGCTTCGCTGCTTCACTATGCGCTGCTGGCTGAGGGAACGCCGTGGGACATATGGGGGCTGCCGAAGGTACGGCTGATGTTCGATTTTCCGCTGCGCTTCATCATGCCGGACGGCACGCTGCCTGCGATGAACGATGCGAAGCCCGGCAGTGACATACGCGACTATGCGCCGTATTACGAGATCGCGCTCGACCGCTATGGCGATGAGAGCTATCGATCGCTACTGCGGGCAAGCTACGGCATCCCGCCAGACCGGATCGAGGGGCTGCAGGCGAAGCGGGAATCCGTGTATGCGCTGCTGTACGGACATGAGCTTCCGGAGGAGACGGGGAGACCATGGAAGGCATCGCTGTCCGAATTGGCGAGCACCAATGCCAGCTACCCGGTAAGCGGGCTGACGAAGCTCGTGAACGCGGGCGGCTGGCACGTCGTCGTCAAGCACAGCCGGTTCGGCGGCGAGCACGATCATATGGACAGGCTCGGGCTGTCCGTGACGCATGGCGGGGTCCCGCTCTTCGCGGATCCCGGTACGACGGCCTACGCCGTTCCGGCGCATTACGGCTGGTTCAAGCATACGCTCTCCCACAACACAGTCTGCTTAGGCGGAGCCGACCAACCGCCCGCGGACGGGAGGCTGCTGCGCTTCGAGGAGACGACGTGGGGCGCCTGGGTCGATACGTCCGTCGAATGGGGCGTCGAAGCGGGCGGCAGCTACGCGATGAAGGGCTTGATCGAGCTGCCCGCGGATCTTCGTCCCTGGGACGAGGATGCCTACCGCGGAGCAGTGCTGCGGCGAACGGTAGCGCTCGCGGCCGACCATCTGCTGGACATCGTCCGTGTGACGACGCCTGCGCCGGCGGACATCCTGCTGCCGAACCACTTCAGCGGCACGCCGCTGGATGAGGAACGACGACTCTATGAGGAATGGCTTCTCGATGACGAACAGCCATTGGATGAGGAACAGCCCAGCTGGCTCTTCCTGCACGAGGGGCCAAGCGCTCTCGAATCGCCCTGGCTGCGGGAGATGAAGAAATTGTCGGGCCGGGACGCCGGCATACGCGCTTATGGCATGAGCAAAGGCGTACTGACCCATTTATATTGGGCCTCTGTGCCGATCGAATTGTATGCCGCTGTATCGCCCGACAATCCGCCGAATCGCGACCGTGCGACATTTATACAACGCGCCGAAGGGGCGTCGGACGTCTATTTTATACAGGCCTACGTGTACGATCCCGCCGCGATAGCTGGCGAGCCGCCTGTCGGCGCAGCGTTAACGGCAGCGGTCGTGGACAAAGAAACGCTGCGCATCCGAGTCCATACCGGTGCCGGCAGGGCATTCGACTACTTGTGGGACAGCCGCCGATCGGGCGGCGCGCTAACGAGAACCGAAGGATAGCCAAAAGGAGAGGAGCGAATCTGCATGAGTGAACAAACGGAATGGCATCCGGCCGAGCCCGGCGTGACGCGAAGAATTTTCGCGCCGGGGCGATCGCTGATGATGATGGAGGTCCGCTTCGAGGCTGGCGCGACCGGCGCCGATCATTCGCATCCCCACGAACAGATGAGCTATTGCCTTGAAGGGCGGTTCGAATTCCGCATCAATGGCGCGAAGCGCGTTCTGCTCACGGGGGAGGCCGTCTCGATTCCGGCCGGCGCGCTGCACGGCGTGACCGCGCTTGAGGCCGGACGGCTGCTCGACAGCTTCACGCCGGTGCGCGAAGATCTTGCCGCCTACGCGCCGAAGCGGCCCGAGTGACGGGCCGTTTCGCGGGAGAGCGGTCATGAGGGGCTAGGCTCCGTCTGATAAAACGATGTCCTATTCGCGGATGTCGCGTACTCGGGCACCTACGGTAACGTAGGTGCCTGTGTGATTTATGACTCGACTTCACGGTAGAGGCGGAGTCTACTCTTGGATGCCCACCGGTGCCGGCAAGCTCATATACCCCTAGCTCGATAAATCTTTTGAATGTTTTAAATCCTTCGAATCCCTTTAATCCTTTTAATCCTTTGAATCTATTAAATCTCTCGAATGCTTTAAATCCGTCTTAACTTCCTCCGCGCCCGGTGTTCATCTTGATCATCCGCGCGAGATTGCGCGTGCACCGCGTGAGGTTATCCTCCGCCTCCGCCAGGCATTCGTCCAACGTCGACGGCCGGGCGACGATCGGGAAAACGGCTGCGAACGCGTCATACAGCGGCTCGATGTCCGGGCCCAGGCTGCCGGACACGAGGAGGGCCGGCACGCCTGCCTCGGCCGCCCACTCCGCAACGCGGAAGGGCAGCTTGCCGTTCAGCGTCTGTGCGTCGGTACGTCCTTCGCCGGTCAGCACCCAATCGGCCCGGGCGATTCGCGCCTTCAGCCCCGACGCCTTCGCTGCCACCTCGGCGCCGGACGCGATTCGGGCGCCGAGCCGCAGCAGCGCGAAGCCGAGCCCGCCGGCGGCACCGGCGCCGGGACGGTCGGCCAAGGCGAGCCGTTGTGCCGATGCGGTTCCCGAGCGGTCGGCGGAGGTGAGCCCTTCGGCTGCGTCGGCGCTGGGGCGTTCGGACAAGGCGAATTCTCGTGCTGAGGCGGTTCTAGAGCGATCATCGGAGGTGAACTCTTCGGCTCCGCCGGCGCCAAGTCGGTTGTTAGACTCGTATGTATCTGTGTTCTCCGCTTGCCCGGCAAGTGCCGAATCGGCGGCATGGTCTCGCTCAAGCAAATCCGCGTACCGAGTCATGGCCGCATCGAGCTCGGCCGCTTGCTCAGGCGTGGCACCTTTCTGCGGCCCATACACGAATGAGGCGCCGGACGGCCCGGTCAGCGGGTTCGTCACATCGCTTGCCGCTGTAATCGCACAGGCTGCTAGCCGGGGGTCCAGGCCGCTCCATTCAACGGCGGCCACCCGCAGCAGATCCCGGCCGCGTCCCTCCAGCACCTCCCCTTTTTCGTCGAGGAATCGTACGCCGAGTGCCGCCAGCATGCCCATGCCTCCGTCGTTCACGGCGCTGCCGCCAAGACCAATGATGAGCCGCTTAGCGCCGCGATCAAGCGCATGCGCGATCATCTCGCCGAGTCCGCGCGAGGTAGCGGCATACGGATCTCGCAGGTTCGCCGGCAGCATCGGCAGACCGCAAATATTCGCCGTCTCGATCACGAAGACCGGCTCGCCGTCCATTTGAATCAGCCCCATTTGGGCGACAGCGCCTGGCTCCAGCGGACCGTGCACGACGACCTCTTCGCAGCTTCCCCCGCACGCATCGACAAGCGCCTCGACAGTCCCTTCTCCGCCGTCTGCCATCGGGACGACTTCGATCTCGGCGTGTGGAATCTCGCGGCGAACGGCAGCGGCCATAACGGCGCCGACCTCTCGAGAGCTCAAACTGCCTTTATACGAATCCGGCGCGATCACGAAACGCATGGATGATTTTCCTCCCCATGAATAGCTGATATGAGTCCTAACTTCTATCATACGCCTGTCGCCGTACCTTTTCCTGCTGCTCAGCCTGCGAAATAAACATCTCAGGAGCGGAGCATGGCGGGGCGGGTCTGCAAGATCAAGCGAAGTGTTATCTAGGGAAAGGTTGGTGGCCGCAAAATGAGCGAAGTGCTGTCGTAATACAGTACTTTGGAGGTTGGTGGCCGCAAGATGGGCGAAGTGCTGTCGTAGTAAAGTACTTTGGGAGTTGGTGGCCGCAAGATGGGCGAAGTGCTGTCGTAGTACAGTACTTTGGGGGTTGGTGGCCGCAAAATGAGCGAAGTGCTGTCGTAGTACAGTACTTTGGAGGTTGGTGGCCGCAAGATGGGCAAAGTGCTGTCGTAGTACAGTACTTTGGGGGTTGGTGGCCGCAAGATGGGCGAAGTGCTGTCGTCGTACAGTACTTTGGGGGTTGGTGATCGTGCGATGGGCGAAGTGCTGTCGTAGTACAGTACTTTGGGGGTTGGTGGCCGTAAGATGGGCGAAGTGCTGTCGTAGTACAGTACTTGCGGGGGAGTGGTTGTGCTTGTCAGGCGATACCGATTCAGGTGCGGATTACTGGGGAAGGCAAGGTCAGAAGCGAAGGCGATCGGAAAACGGGCAATGCCCGGCGGAGGCGTTACATGCGGAGCGAAGCGTGCCGGAGTACAGCGATGACTTCGGCAGCAAGGAGGAACGAGTAATCGCCTTCCGCATGGAAGGCGATCTACCGCATATGCACGCTGTCGCTCCGCGGTTGCGCACAGCCGCATATGCATGTTGATTGCTGTCGCACCCGCGATACAGCCGCATATGCATGTTGATTGCTGTCGCACCCGCGATACAGCCGCTCCCGCATGTGGCACGCTATCATTCCCACGAGTGCACCCTACTGCTTCTGTGAATACGCCCAACCGCTGCCGCAAGTTCGCGCAACGCTACCGCGGCACCGCCCGCTCTTCGAACGTCCGCGCCAGCCCCGCCAGCCCGCTCGCCAGCGCCTTGCCGGACATCGGCTTGCCGTGGCCGGTGATGGCCGCCGCGGGCTTCAGCGCCTCCAGTTTGCGGACCGATTCGGCTGCGTCGTCCCAGTCGAAGGTGAAGTACGCGGGCGGACCGTGAATCTCCTCCTCTTGCATCATTACCGCGAAGGCGGATTCCTGCTTCACGGTGATGAACGCATCGCCCGCCACGACCGTGCGATCGCGCTCGCGAAAGAGAGAGATATGCCCTTCGGTATGACCAGGGGTATGTATCCAGCGCCACTCGAGCAAAGTCGGCACGGTGCCGTCCCCGGGCAGCGGCCGTACGACATCGGAGATGTCGATGCCCTTGTGCGGGTACAGCGGCGAGATGCGTGCCATGAGGCCGCCCCCGACGTCCGGATCGGCCTCGGGGTAATCCGCTTTGCCGGTCAAGTAAGGCAACTCCATCGGATGCGCGTACACGGGTACGCGCCAGCGTTCGAGCAGGGGACGGAGTGAACCGACGTGGTCGAAGTGGCCGTGCGTCAGCACGATCGCCTTCGGCGCGACGTCGCCGTACAGCTTGGCCGCGGCCTCCGCGATCGTGTCCGCGAATCCTGCGATCCCGGCATCGATGAGTGTCCATTCCGAACCGCCCGGCTCGCCTATCAGCACGACGTTCGCGATGAGCGTCCGCAAACCGTGCACGTCGGAGGGAAGACCGTCTTCTTGCATCATCGTTTCGCATCCTTTCGATTAGCCGCCTCTTCCATGTCATTGGAAATTCAGGCCTTACTCGTGAAGGATAGACTGTGCAAAGATGGGGGATTTATGCATGATCCTCCAGCAACCTGGCCATGTAAATCTATCAGGAGCAGTTTTCTTTTTTGATTGACAAATAATATGTACGCATATTATATGTATACATATAATAAATTTGGAGGTGCTTCAAATGTGGGCATTTGAATACACGTTGGATTCGCAAGCAAAACCGGAGGCGGTCTGGGCGCTATACAGCGATATGCGGACTTGGACGGATTGGGACGGGGGAATTGAGGGGGCCGAGCTGCATGGACCGTTCGAGGCTGGCTCAACTGGCTGGCTTCAGCCGGAGGGGCAGGACCGGTTGGCGTTCGAGCTGGTCGAGGTCGTGCCGCTGCGGACATTTTCGGATGTGACGAAGCTGCCGGAAGCGGGGATCGAGATCCGTTTCGAACATACGCTGGAGCCGCTGGAAACAGGGACAAGGATCACGCATCGCGTGAAGATCGACGGGCCGAATGCAGACGAGCTTGGCCCCGTGATCGGGGCCGGCATGGCCGAGGGCATCCCGCATACGGTCGCCTCGCTCGCTGCCCTCGCGCTTCAAAGGGAGCGTCCATGAGTATCGGGCACGAGCAGCTTGCCTTATTTTCCGACGGCCCATCCGAGATCGAAGGCTTCGCTCCGGCACGCTTCAAGCCGACCGAACCAATCCGGGGACAGCGCTACTGGATCGGCGTCGTATCGGAATCGCATGTGCGGCGGGGCGTGGCAGGGGGATTTGCTCAGGTCTGTCACGGTAAAGGAGGCCCGCTGCGACGGATGAGCGCGGGGGATTGGTTCATCTATTATTCGCCTCGCACGGACATGGACGGCGGAGCGCCGCTGCGTTCGTTTACCGCGATCGGCCGGGTGGCGGACGACGATACCTACCCTTTTGCAATGAGCGAGACGTTTGTACCGTTCCGGAGGAACATTCGCTATACTGAATGTAAATCAGTCGAGATCGGCGGCCTGCTCGAGCGCCTTAGCTTTACGCGGGGCAATCGCAATTGGGGCTATCTCTTCCGGACGGGACACTTCGAGATCGGGAGAGAGGACTTCCTGACGATCGCATACGCCATGCTGGAGGATAGGGACATCGATGAGCACGGAATTTGAAGAAGCCGACGAAAGTCCGGGATTTTTGTTGTGGCAGACGACAAGCGTATGGCAAAGGGAGATTCGGAGGGCGCTTGAGCCCTTCGGACTTACGCATCCGCAGTTCGTGCTGCTGTTCTCCTGCCACTATCTCAACGAACGGGACGAATGGGCAGGCCGGTTGACGCAGGTACAGCTCGCCCAAAACGTCCGCATGGACGTCAATGTCACGTCGCAAGTGCTGCGCAAGCTCGAACAACAAGGATACGTTCGGCGCGGCCCGCACCCTACAGACACGCGCGCTCATGCGATCGTGCCGACGCCCGAAGGCAGCGAGCTGGCGAATCGCGCCGTCGGGGCTGTCGAAGCCGCCGACCGTGCTTTCTTTTCCGTGCTGGGTACGGAGACGAGACAGCTGCTTGAGATGCTGAAGAGGCTGGCGGGGGAGCGAAGCTAATCTCTTCAGCAGTCCGCGTTCTTAATCGAAGGTCGCAGCTGATGTGAAAAATCGAGGAAGCTCGAACGGCTTACAGTCACGATTGAACGTCGCCCTTAAATCAAAACAGGTCAACTAAAGACGATGTCTATTAGTTGGCCTGTTCATTTTCTCCGGTTAGGAAGCAACCTCATTTGTCTCCGCAGCAGGTCTGTTCAGAACTCCGCTTAGTCGAAAAGTCAACAATGAGAATGCAAAACACGCTGCCGTAACAGTGCCCACTGTGGAGAAGCCGCCCGATTGCGCATAAAGCGAGCCCGCCAGCCAAGATCCGAGTGTGATCGAAGCATACATGGTCGCCTGCGATAAACTCGAGATCGTTCCGCGGATTGCCGGGTTCAACGAGATCAGCATCTCCATGATTGGCGGGGCAATGATGTAGAAGACGAGGGATATGAAAAAGTAGGCGGTCGAAATCGTTATAATCGAAGGCAAGTGAGGCAAAACGATAAATAACAGAACGAGCATCAAACCCCCTACCAGCACTGTGTTGAACCGGTTGAGCTTACGGACGATAAACGCGCTGCATAGGCTTCCGGCAAAAGTGCCGATCCCCAAAAAAATCATGATGGCTCCGACTTGATCGACCGTAACTTGGAAGCGGTCCGTTATCCATTTGCCGAAGAAGGAGAACGAAGTGAAGTTCCCCATTTGCAATAAAAAATAGCCCAGATACGCTCCCCGCGCTTTGCCGCTTGCTAGCAACGGCACGTATCGTTTAAGAGCGGAAGTCTTCGCTCTATTTTGGTTGCTCGGATTCATCTCAGGCATGACGAAAATGATCGATATCGCCAGCAGCAGAGAGAAGCCGCCGATGGCATAAAACGAAAAAGACCAATCGATCGTAGCGAGCCAGCTTCCGATCGGAACGCCGAATACTTGGGCGGCGGCTAACCCGGCGAACGCAATGCCCAGCGCTTTTGCGACTTTCGGACCTGTAAATAAAGTTGGAATCGCAGCCCACACCTGCGGTGCCGTAAATGAAGCGCCGACGCCGGCTAAAAAGCGGAATACAAACATCGGCCAAAAGCCGGATGCGCAGCCGCATAAGAACGTTGCAACCGAGAAGCAGACCATCCCGGAGAGCATCACCTTTTTGCGATTCCATCCGTCGGAGAGCGGTCCTGCAAACAACGCAAATACCGTATAACCTAGCGCATAAGCGCCCATCATCCAACCGGAAGTGCGGGTAGGGACATGAAACGACTGCTGTAAAACCGGTATAAGCGGGGAAATCAAAAATACATCCGTCCCTATCACAAACATAATCAGGAACAACAATACAATGACGCTTCGCATCTGCAGAGAAGTCTCCCTTCAAAAGTTGTTAAAAGATATAGGCTCAGGTATAAGTCGATTGAGTAGGAGGGATTTCTACATCTAGAATCGTTTTCTTTCGATCCGTACCGATCCGGGTACAGAATAACCACGGAGCTTGGACGTCGAAGGAAAGGGAGAGACGTAAGATGATCAATACGATAATCGTGCTGGCACTCATCGCGTGCACGGCCTTTTTCGTTGCCGCGGAGTATGCGGTCATCCGTGCGAGGATGAGCCGCATCGAGCAGCTGGTCGAAGAGGGCAACAAAAAAGCGATGGCGGTCAAGCAGATCGTCTCCAGGTTGGACGAGTATCTGTCCGCCTGCCAACTAGGAAATACGTTGACCAATCTGGCGCTGGGCTGGCTGGGCGAATCGACGGTGGAGCATCTGCTAAGCCCGGTCTTCGGCCTGTTCGCGATGCCGGAGTCCGTCGAGACGGTCGTATCCTTTGTGATCGCGTTCCTGATTCTAACGTTCCTCGAGGTCGTGGTCGGGGAGCTGCTGCCGAAGATCGTGGCGATCCAGAAGGCCGAATCGTTGGCATTAACGCTGGCGAGGCCGCTCACGATGTTTTTCAAAGTCACTTATCCGTTCAGCTGGCTGCTCAACCGCTCCGCGCGGCTGCTCACCGGGCTGTTCGGTCTGAAGCCGTTGTCCGAGCACGACAACACCCGTACGGAAGCCGAGCTTCGCCTGATCTTGTCGGAAGGCTACAAGAGCGGCATCATCAACTCCTCCGAATTCCGGTACGTGACGAATATTTTCGAGCTGGACGACATGGTGGCCAAGGGCATGATGATCCCGCGCAAAGACGTCGAGTTCATCGACAAGGATGAGACCGTGCAGGGCGTCGTGGCCCGCACTTCCCTTTCCGCGTACGATCTGTACCCGGTCACGGCTAACGGAGACAAGGATACCATCGTCGGGCTGATCGATTATAAGGAGCTGCTCACTGCTTACATCCGTCATCCCGGCGAGCCGGACATGCCCGTCGCGCCTTATATCGAGCCGGTGCTTCAGTTGATCGATACGGTCTCCGTGCAGGAAGTGCTGCTGCTCATGCAAAAGCAGGATATTCACATGGCGGTGCTCATCGACGAATACGGCGGCACGTCGGGCATCGTCACGATCCGCGACATCATCGCGCGCATCGTCGGGGAGCGAAGGCAGCAGCGCGACGAGGACGGCCGCCCGCTCATTCAGCAGCTGCCGGACGGTCAGTACCAACTGAGCGGCACGCTGATGATCGAGGAGACGAATCGTCTGCTGAAAACGGAGATCGAGGAGGACGAGGGGGTATATACGTTGGGCGGGTGGCTCCTGTCCGAGCTGCCGGAGGCGATTCCGGGCGCCGAGGTCGCTGCGGCCCCGTATACCTTCGTCATCGCCGAGATGGAAAATCGGCAGATCAAGCGCGTAAACGCGCGGCGCATGCCCGAGGAAGCGCTCGGTGCGCAGGATGCTTCGGCTTCCGCTTCTGCAGGGCCTCCTTCTTGAAGGCGGAGCGGTTGATGCATGCAGGGAATCATGTGTAAAGGGAGGGCAGCCGTCCATGCAGGGGACGTGCTTGCAGGAATGGCAGCCGCCCTATGCAGGGGATCATGCGCGAAGGAGGGCAACCGTCCCATGCAGGGGTTCCGCTCGTACGACGCGCGCTTATTCTGTCTGGAACCGCACATTAGTTTGTGCGGTTCTTTTGTATGCGGCACCCTGTTCTGGCGCTCCCGTTAGATCATCGATCGTGCGCAAGCTTCCCCTGCGCGGAACCGCACAATTTTTGTGCGGTTATCCGCGCCTTAAGCTTCAAATCGCGTGCGCCGCCAAGCGACATGGCCGTAGCCGCATCGCTGGACCCCCGGCCGATTCGCTAGCGTTGGACCATGCGCCCTCGCCGTCATGCCCTGCATTTGCACCATACTCCCGCCGTCAGGGTCGCATTGTAAACTTTCGAACTGATTTGTGTAAAAATAAACGAAAAAGCGAGTAATTTAATGCAATTGGGAGGATGTGGCGGGCTGACGACGATTCCTGGGCGATAAGGCTCGTTTAACAATAATCAGAAAATTTGAATAATTGAATCCGCTATCTTATAATGAGGTCAACCTAAACGAAAGGGGATAGTCCATTGGGCCAGGTAAGCGAAGCATATCCGCAGCGAACGGAAATGCAGCGATCGCAACCGCCCGGCAATTGACGTAACGTGGCGGTCCGGATATGCGGGAATCCAACGTATGCGAGCAAAGGACGACTCTTCGGAAATCGGATAAGAAAGCAGGTCATGAGATCAAAATAATCCAAGTAGTGGCGAAGCGAGAGGTGTCGCGGCAAACGAGCGCCAAGGGCGCCGGCAAGACCCTTTAACCGCACGAATGCGCGTACGACCTTTGGAGGTCACACTTTAAAATGAAGTCTAAGAAGATTGCGATCATGCGAAAGCGAATTTGGATGAATCTTCGGAAACTTAAGATGGGAGCGTCCTGAGACAATTGAATAGTAAACAAGAACAGTAGAGCACCCGGTTATCAGCTGTTAACCGGGTGTTCTGTTTGTTATGCGCATTTATTCGCGTCGGCCCAGCGAACCAACCAAATGCGATTAACGCCTCGGCCCGCAGGTTAGGCAGCCGCAATGGCCGCCAATGCGCTGAGCGAAGATGGTCAACGGGGGGCGCTTCTACGCTCGAGCAGCCCGTATTTTTTGCGGATCCGGTCCAGAAGACGAACCCAGCTGAGGCCGAAGAAGCCGAGGAATAACACGTTCGCCGCGGCATGCGCCAGATCGAAGTAGAAGCTCTGGGCGTAAGTGATCAGGACGAGCTCCCAGCCGAAGGCGTCGGGGAGACTGAGCAGCGACCAGACATTCATGATCCATCCGAAAAGGAAGCCCCAGACGAGCCCGAAGAGGCATAGTCCGATCCGCGACTTCATGAAACGCGTATGGCGCAGCCATCCCGCGGTGGCCCCGACCATGCCCCAGGCGAACATCTGCCAGGGCGTCCAAGGACCCTGGCCGAGGAAGAGGTTCGAGGCCAGCGCGGCGACGGCGCCCACGATGAAGCCGGCCTCGCTCCCGAAGACGAGCGCGGCGACGATGACGACGAAGGACGTCGGCTTAAAGCTCGGCAGCGGCGCAAAGGCGATGCGCCCGAGGGCGGCCACGGCGGCAAGCGCCGCCAGCATCGCGATCTCGCGGGGCTCGAGCCGGCGGCGCTCGAAGCGGATGAGCAGCGGTGCCATCGCCAGTGTCATCAGCATGGCGGACAGCAGCAGGTAATGCCCGTCCCACAGCGCCGAAGCGACGGCAAGCGCGGCTGCGAGGAACGCTGCGACAATCAGGAGCCATTTGCTTCGCTTGCCCATCTCCGCAGCACCTCCTCAGTTGTGACGGCGTCCGGATAGCGATGCCTGACCGCCCGGTTCACCGCCGTCGTATAAAAATAGTTGCCGCCGAAAAACAGCCGGGGCTCAGCCGCTGCGGCGATGCATCCGTCGTACAGCAGCGCGCACCGATCGGCATGGCGTGCGGCGAATTCGGCGTCGTGCGTCACCATCACGATCGTCATGCCGCGCTCGCGCAGGCTCGCAAGGCGTGCCGCGAACGCTTCCTTGGCGACGGGATCGAGCCCTTTGGTCGGCTCGTCGATGCACAGAATATCGGGCCTCGCCAGCAGCACGAGCGCGAGCGCCAGCTTCTGCTGCTGGCCGCCGCTCAGATCGTGCGGATGACGGTCCGCAAGGTCCCCGAGCTCGAACGCCTCCGACCAGTAGGCAATCTCAGTCTCGGCTGCATCGCCTCTGAATCCGGCATGCGCCGCCGCCCGGGAGAACTCATCCTGAACGGTATCGCTGCTGAAGTAGAGCATCGGATTTTGCGCAAGGTAGCCCAGCCTGCGGCCTGCGGCGACCGCGACTTTGCCGCGCTGCGGCTTGCGAAGGCCGGCCACGAGCTGGAGGAGCGTGGACTTGCCGGCGCCGTTGCCGCCGAGGATCGCGAGCAGCTCGCCGTGGTATACGCGCAAGTCCAGCCCGCGCAGAACGTCGGGAAGCTGACGCTCGAAGCGGAAGGTCAGCTCGCGGACAGTCAGCGCTTCGGCGGGCGGCGGGGCGGCGCGAACGGCTGGACGGTGCGCAGAGGACGGGCGACCCGCGCCTTCGCCCGCTGCTTCCGGCCAACGGGCTTCGTCGTCGGCGGGATCCTCGGGGGCGTCGGATGCGGCACGCCCGTCCGCCAGCCGGTCCAGGGCGGCGACCGCCTCGCGGACGGTGAGCGGCAGCGGGGCGTGCGATAAGCCGGAGGATTCAGCATCCGCGCCGGCCTCCTCCAACTGTGCCAGCAGCCGGGTGACGGAGGGGATGTATAGCCTTTTTTGCGCGTCGCCTGCCGCCCAGATCCGCCTGCACACCGCGCCGGGCGGACCGTCGTGCGCGATACGTCCGTTTTCCATGACGATCAGCCGATCGGCCAGCGGCAAAATATCGTCGAGGCGATGCTCGCTCGCAACGACCGTGACGCCGAACTCTTCGTTCAGGCGACGCAGCAAGTGCACAAACTCGCGCGCGGCGACCGGGTCGAGCTGAGAGGTGGGCTCGTCGAGCAGCAGCAGGCGGGGTTGAAGCATGAGCACGGACGCCAGGTTGACGAGCTGCGTCTGTCCGCCCGACAGCTCGTGCACCGAGCGCTGCATGAGCGGCTCCAGCCCGAAGAAGCTGGCGAGCTCGGCCAGCCGCTGGCGCATGACGACGACGGGATAGCCCCGGTTTTCCATCGCGAACGCCAGCTCGTGCCAGACCGTATCCATGACGATCTGGCTCTCCGGATGCTGGAAAACGAAGCCGATCTCCTCGGCCGCGCGTCCTTCCGGCAGATCCGCGAGCGGCATGCCGTCGTACCGGATGCTGCCGGATACCGCGCCTACGGGGGCGAGCTCGCGCTTGAAGTGGCGCAGCAGCGTCGTCTTGCCGGAGCCGGAAGCTCCGCACAGCACGACGAACTCCCCTTTGCCGACGGACAGGCTGATCTCGTCCAGCGCGGGCAGAGCTGCGTCCGGATAATGGAAGGTCAGACGTTCGGCTGCGACGATCTCCATCGGTATCTCTCCCTCGCTTCAATTAGAATCGGCATACCCACGAACAGCGCGGATATCGCAAAGTGAACCCATTCCCAAGGCGCCAGCCGGATCGGCTCCATTCTCGGATACAGGGTCAGAAGGCCCCAGCCCTTCCACCAGCCGGCCAGCGCGAGCAAGAGCAGCGCGCCGAGCAGCGCAAGCATCAGACGGTCCCGCCGGTCCATGCGGTAAGGATAATAAGCGGTGCGCCTCGCTGTGCCGTAGCCGCGCGCCTTCATCGAATCGCCCGTCCGCATCGCGTCCTCGAGCGACCACGTGAGAAGGATACGGAGCAGCAGCGCGCCGTTGCGCAGTCTGCGTACAGGGCCTCCCGCGCGCATGTCGATGCCGCGGGCGCGCTGAATCAGCTCGATCTGCTGGAACCTGCGGGCGAACAGCGGGATGAATCGCAGCGTCATCCAAACGTGCAAGGCAGTCTGCGGCAGGATGGCGGAAAACAGGAACATGAATTTGTCCGTCGTCATGACGACCCGGTAGGAGACGAACATCAAGAGGATGGTGAGGATCGCCATCATCGTCATAACGCCGTAGAGGACGGCTTCGAGCGTGATCGGCTGATCCCGGAAATAAAACAAAATATGCCGCCCGCGGTGGGACAGCAGCGGATTGACGACCGCGAACAGTCCGCCGACCAGCAGATAATAGGGGAGGGTGCGGGCGAGCTGGCGGCCCTGCCGCTGCAGGAGCAGCAGGACGGCCAGCAGCGCGATCGCCGCGAGCTGGTAGATCGGATGGGACAGCATCAAGCCGAGCAGCATGACGCCCGCGTAGTAAACGAAGCAGACGAGCGGATGGAGCCCGCCGAATCCGCCAACGTTCACGAAGCATTCTCCTTATCGTCGGCGTCTTTGCCGACGTCCTTGCCCATATCGAGCGTGTACAGCCATTCGACGGTATCTCCCGCCTTCAGCTTGTAGGCGCCTGCGCTCACGCCCGGGAACTCCCCGTTTACGCGGAACAGCCAGCCGCTCTTCGCGCCCTTGTCGAATTCGTATAAGTTATCGATGCCTTCCACATAAGAGGCCGCGCCTCCGCCCGAATACTCCATTTGCATCTTGCGGCTTCGGGTGGCGCGTTTGAGCACGTCCAGGACACTGTCGCCCTTCTTGAGCTCGACGGCCGCAGGCGCCAGAATCGTGCCCGTGTCGCTGTCGCCGACGACCGATAAAGTAACTTCGTCCTTGTGCGGCGACTGGGTGGGGGCAGGGGAAGGCGTTGGCGAAACGTGAGCGGTAGCAGACGGCTTGTCGGTCGCTGGCGAGGCACCGGTGCCGCTGGCGGGCTTGGGTGTCGCCAAGGATGGCTTGGGCGTCGACGCGGACGGCGATGAGACTGCAGCATCCGCCGATGGAGCGGCTGCGTTTTCGGTGCCGCCTGTTCCGCTGCCGCCCGAGGTCGCGGATGCGCTGCCCGTCGCGCCGCCACTCGAGCCCGCGGCACCGTTTCCAGCTGCCATCGTGCCATCGGGTGATGCGCTGCCGGCCGCAGACGTGCCGTCCGTCGCCGCGGGGGCGTCCGGCGTAGGCGTCGCGCTCTCGGGCGAGGCCGTGCCGGCCGTCGCGTCGCCGGGCTGCGCGCCCGCATCCGTCGCGACAGCCGAAGCCTGCGTCGGTCCGGCCGTTCCCGCAGATTCCGGGCCCGAGCGGCTGCAGCCGGCCGCCAGCAGCAGGGCCGCCAGCAGTATAAACAAAGCGGCTAAGCGGGTATTTTTATTTTGCTTCACGCTGCAATCCCCTTCTTTCGCTTATGCATGATAGATATGATCACAAGGCAAGTTCTCTGTCCCGAAGACGGATGGCGGCAACGGCGGCTATCTCCCGGGTTACCTGACCCGCCGGATCGAACGCGCCGCTCGAGCCGAGCAGAATGCCTGCGGAGGCGACGGCGTTCACATACGGGAGCGCGGACGGCCGAATGCGGGACGCGTCCTTCCAAGCGTGCGCGCTATCGTCGTCGGCAGCGTTCAAGCCGAAGGCGCGGCCGATCATGACAGCCATCTGCTCGCGGGTGACAGCATCTCCTGGCTTAAAGGACGACGCTGTCATGCCGTTTACGATGCCGGAACGGGCGGCGCGCATCACGTCCCCGTAGTACCAAGCCGACGGGCTGACGTCCGCGAACGTCAGCGCAGCGTTCGACGAAGTCTCTTCCAGTCTGTCGCCGGCCAGCCGGACGATCAGGGCGGCGAGCTCCGCGCGCGTGATGCCGCGCTTGGGCTCGAAGCGAAGCGCCGAGGCGCTCGTGCCGGAAAACAGCCGCGCTGCATACGCCTGATGCACGGCATCCGCGGCCCAGCCCGAGATCTGCTGCTCATCGGCGAACCGCTCCGCGGCGATGCGGTATAGTGCGGGCTGTCCTTTGACGAAACGGTCGTACGCTATCATTGCCAGCAGCGCCTGTTCCGTCGCGATCGGATCCGCCGCGCCGCCCGGCGCGTGCGCGAAGCCGCCGCCCGCCGTCCGATAAGCAAGCAGCGCGTCCAGTACGCTTCCGCCGGGCTTGGCGAAGGCGGCCGCTCTTGGATCGAGGCCGGCCGCCGTCAAACCGATAATGACCTGCGCCGCGGTCTCGCTGTTCGCTGCGCGCTCAAGCGCAAAGCCGCCGTCCGGCAGTTGGACGGACGAGAGATAGGCGGCCGCCCGGGCGACGGCATCCGCCGTATCGGCCACGCCGGTCGACAAGGCAGCGCGAGAGGCGTCCTCGCCGCCAACACGGGACGCATCCGCGCCGCTTGCGGCTGCGGCCTTGCCGTATGATGCCAGCGCGGCGATCGCCATCGCCGTGATGTCGGCGTTGCCGGCTTCGCCCGGGCTTAGCGGGAAGCTGCCGTCGCTATTCTGCAGCGCCAGCAGCCAGTCGACGAGCTTGGCGCGCGTCCACGCGGCGCCTGCAGGAATCGCGTAGCCGCCGCTGTCTAGCGCGAGCAGCGCGAAGATGGGGCCATTGGCGCCCTGAAGCGTCAGATTGCCGTGGTTGTAGACGGCGGCGATGAGGTCATAGCCGGCGAAGGCACGGGGATCGCCACCGGCCGCCCGGACGGCGAGCACGATGCGCTCCAGGTCCGTCGCCTTGCGGAACTTGCCGCCTGCGGCCTTCACCTGCTCGGCCAGTCCGGTCAGATAAGCGGACGGTATGCCGCCGCCCGAGCGCCCGAGCGCGAAGGCTTCCCATGCGGTGAGCTCCGCGGCGGGTTGCGCCAGCAGCTGCTTGCGGAGCTCGGAGATGTCCGGCTCGAGCTCGGTGCCGGCGCTTGACGTATTTCTTCCTCCGTCAACGCCTCCTCCGTCAACGCCGCCTTTGACGCCGCCCTGGGAGCCGCCGCCTGCGCCGCTGCCCGCACTGCCTGCGGAGCCGGAGCCTGCCCCGCTGCCCCCGGCGCCGTTGGAGCCTGCGGCAGCGCCGCTCTCCCCGCCGCTGGCGCCCGAGCCGGTCCCTTTCAAATCGGTACCGAGATCGAGCGTATAACGCCATACGACCGTGTCCCCCGGCTTCAGCTTGTAAAGGCTGGCGCTGCCGGTCGGATAGACGCCGTTCACCTCGTACATCCAGCCGCTTTTCGAGCCGCGGTCCAGCTCCGCCAGACCGTCGATGCTGCTCACGTACAGCGTCTCGCCCGAGCCGGAGGCGCGGACCTTGCCGGGAAGGGCGCGCTCCAGCACCGAGTAGGGCGTATCGCCGTCTTGCCAGGCGACGGCCGTCGGCGCCAACACGGTGCCTCGCTCCGCGTCGCCGATGACGGAGAGCGTCGAGGCGCGGACGGCTTCAGCGCTGCCCCCGGCCGCTGCAGCCGCCGAGGCCGCCGTGGCCGGTAAGACGGCGCCTGCGGTCGTCGTAGCCGTCAATAGGAGGGCAAGGGCCAGCGCGCTGCATTTGCCGAGCGAGCGGGATTTACGCGGGGGATAGAAGAATCGCGACAGGAACGAACCGCGGCGGTTTGGCATGGTACAGACCTCATTTCGATTCATAATGATAGAAAGCAGCGTCGGAAGCGGCATCGGCCGCTCGCATCGGCGCATATAAAAAGCCCCTGCATGAGGGGCTATCCAGTCGGGCAATCCGTGCGAAGTCCGGCGTGCTGCCGACACAGAACGAGCGGGGCCATACGCCGCGCGAGAGTTCTCTTTCTCAACCCCCGAAGAAAGAGAATACAGACGTCCAAGGCAGGTCTCCTGGCTCTTGCCTCATCGCTGCGCGGCGCCTTCCCGTCCTCTGGACAGTGGCATCAGCCGCTTCGCTCCGCAATTACAGTGGCGGGACCGCGCCGGACTCGCACCGGCTTCCCTATTAAGCCCGTCCGCGCGATCGCGTCGGGGCGCCTTGCCGTCATCCGGCTATTCGATTCTTTCTCATGATAGACCGCTGCCGCCGCTTTGTCCATCGGGAGCGTCGAACAATTCAATGAAGCTTCGCGCCGCACGCGTGAGGTAGCGGTCCTTGAGCCAGACGAGACCGACCTCGGACAACAGATCGGCGTCGCGGATCGCGCGGCACTCGATACCGTTCAGCGGAAAAGTAGCCATTACGGATTGAGGCAGCAGCGCCGCGCCGAAGCCGTGCGCGACCAGCGTCAGCGCGATCGCTACGCTCGCGCACTCGCACAGGACGCGGGGGCGGAGCCCCGCGGTCGCGAAGGCGCGCATGATCGTCTCGTGCATGACGACCGTGCGGTCCGTCTTGAGCGACACGAGCGGGTAAGCCGCCAGCTCGGCGAGGGACAGCGGCTCGGAACCGGAGCCGGGCGTCGTGCCGCTATACCCCGGCAACTCATGCCACGATCCATCCTGTCCCGATCCACCCTGCCCAGATCCGCCTTGCCCCGGTCCGCCTTTCTCCGATCCACCCTGCCTAGATCCACCTTGCCCCAATCCGCCATTCCCCGATCCGATCTGCTCCGGTCCGTCCTGCCCCGCTCCACCTTGCCGCAGTCCCCCTTGCCCCCGGGCCGCGCCGTCCGCAGCTACCCATGCGCCCGCCGGCAGCAGCGCGACGATCGGGTCCGAAGGGAGCGACCGGATCTCGTAGCGCGCCGCGCCGCCGGGGGCTTCGAACGGCAGCCGCGCGACGGCGATCTCGATCTCGCGGCGGTCCAGCCGCTCGGCGAGCAGATGGTGATCGCCTTCGCTCAGCTTGAAGCTGACGTTCGGATATCGCTCCCTGAATCGGCCGAGCGGGCCGGGAAGCAGCGACGTGCAGGAAACGACGGCGCCGACCGACAGCACGCCGCTTACGCCCTCGTCCAGCTCCCGCACCTCCGTCACCGTCTCCTCCAGCTGGCGGAGAAGTCCGGCCGAACGCTCCCGGAGACGGTCGCCGGCCGGCGTCAGCCGCAGCCGCTTGCCCGATCGGTCGAAGAGCGCGACGCCGAGCTCTTCCTCGATCAGCCGCATTTGCCGGCTCAGCGGCGGCTGTTCCATATGAAGCTTTTTGGCCGCGGACGTGATCTGGCCCTCTTCGGCCACCGTCAAAAAATAACGCAGCTGCCTGACATCCATCGTCCGCGCACCTCGCACCGCTTTTTTCCATACCTTGAAGGTATGGTTGTCGTATAAATCAGATATTTCAAATATATTTCCATTCGCGCTATTCTACAAGCAATACTTTGAAGGAGGGATCGTTAATGGAGCGGAGAGCGCAGGACAGCATGCCAATGAACGGAATCAGAGGGCTTCAGAGCGGAATGCCGCCGGTCAGAAAGAAACGCAAGGGGCGGGCGTCGGAGGTCTCCGGATCGACGCCGCCGACTTCTCCGTCTCCCGCCGCCCGCAAAGTCCGCGAGCTGCAGGAACGCCCCGGCGGACTCGGCTTCGGGCGGCATTTTACCGATCATATGCTGCTCATGGATTACGAGGAAGGCAGCGGCTGGGGCGAACCGCGGATCGTGCCCTACGGACCGCTGCTGCTGGACCCGGCGGCAAAGGTGTTCCATTACGGGCAGACGGTGTTCGAGGGCATGAAGGCGTTCAAGTGGGCGGACGGACAGGCGAGATTGTTCAGGCCGCTTGCGCATATCCGCCGCCTGAACCGTTCCTGTGCGCGTATGTGCGTGCCCGCAGTCGACGAAGCACGCATGCTGAACGCGCTTCTGGAGCTCGTGGCTGCGGACGCGGACTGGATTCCCGACGCGCCGGGCACCTCGCTTTATATTCGCCCGTTCATCGTCGCGACCGAGACGCAGCTCGGCGTGGCGCCTTCGCGATCGTACCGGTTCGTCGCGATCTGCTCGCCGGTCGGCGCCTATTATGCGGAGGGCGTACGCCCGGTGCAGATCTACGTGGAAACGGAGCATGTGCGCACGGTCGCCGGCGGCGTGGGAGACGCCAAGACGGCCGGCAACTATGCGGCCGGGCTCAAAGCGCAGGAAGCGGCATCGCGGCTGGGCTGCGCGCAAGTACTGTGGCTTGATGGCGTGGAGCGCCAATACGTGGAGGAAGTCGGGAGCATGAACGTGTTTTTCCGCTTCGGCGACGAGGTGGTCACGCCGCCGCTCGGAGGCAGTATTCTGGCTGGAGTCACGCGGGATTCAGTGCTCAAATTGCTCCGCGATTGGGGCATACCAGTCCGCGAGCGTCCGATCCCGATCGGGGAGGTGGGTGCAGGCTTGCGGGACGGTCTGCTGCGCGAGGCGTTCGGCACGGGAACCGCCGCGGTCATCTCCCCGATCGGCAGCCTGCATTGGCGCGGGGAGCGGCTCATCGTCGGCGACGGGGAACCCGGCGATCTGTCGAAGCGGCTGTATGAGGCGCTGACCGGCATTCAGCGCGGCGAGCTGCCGGATGCGCACGGCTGGATGGCGCTGGTGCCCCAGACTGCCGAATAGCCGGCCGTGGCGGACGAAGGCCGAGGATGATATCATCGGTGTACGGGCCATAGGCCGCAGCCGTGCCGCAAGAGCGCATTCGCCGCGCTCGGCGCGGCTGCGGCCTATAGCCGATCGCCCGGCCAACAATCAGAGAGAAGGTCTTTTTTCTATGATAACGCTCTTCGTCCTGCTCGCCGTCGTGCTGCTGCTGGCGGCGACCGTCTACGCCGTGCTCGCCTTGGATCCGGTCTTCGGCGCGCAGGCCTATCGGGACCGCGGACACCGCCTTCACCAGTCCCCGCAATTCCGGGACGGCAAATTTCGCTACCCGCTGCCGACCGCGATGGTGACGTCCGCGGCGGACTATCTGTCCATGCTCCGCGACTTCGCGAAGCGCCGGCCGAATGCGCGGCCCGCGCCGGGACGTCTACCCGTCGTGAAGCTCGACACGGCCGCGATCGGCCGTCCGGGGCCGCTCCGCGTCACCTGGTTCGGCCATTCGGCGTCGCTGCTCGAGATCGGCGGGCGCACGATTCTCCTCGATCCGATGCTGGGCCGCGCCCCCTCGCCGTTTCCGCGCTTCGGCGGCAAGCGCTACGCGGATACGATGCCCTTCGAGATTGAGGCGCTGCCGCCGATCGACGCGGTCATCTTTTCGCACGACCATTACGACCACCTGGACTATGACACCATACGCCGTCTTCATCCCAAGGTCGGCCGGTTCATCGTACCGCTTGGCGTAGGCGCGCATTTGAAGCGCTGGGGCGTGGACGAGAGCCGAATCGAGGAGCATGACTGGCACGAGACGTTCGAATGGGAGGGGCTGCGGCTGTCTTGCTTGCCGGCGCGGCATTTCTCGGGCAGGGGGCTGACCGGGCGGGACGCGACCTTGTGGTGTTCCTGGGCGATCGAAGGCGGCGGGCAAAAGGTGTTCTTCAGCGGGGACAGCGGCTACGGGCCGCACTTCGCGGAGATCGGCGAGCGATTCGGTCCGTTCGATCTTACGCTCATGGAATGCGGGCAGTACGATCCGCGATGGGCGGCCATCCACATGTCGCCGGAGGAGACCGTTCAAGCCCATGTCGACGTAAAAGGAGCAACGCTGCTGCCGATTCACTGGGGCGCGTTCACGCTTGCGATGCACGATTGGAACGATCCGATCCGCAGGGCATCCGCCGAAGCAGCCCGCAGAGGCGTGCGGATCATCTCGCCGCGTATCGGGGAGACCGTCGAGATCGACGGCGCGAACGTTGGAGCGACTGCGGAATGGTGGAGGTAAAGGAGCAGCCGGCCGCAAAACTGAAGGAAGAACAAACGAAAGCCGACCGGCCAGTCGATGACTGGGGGCGGCTTTCGTTTTTAGTTGATTGTAGAATCGGATCGAACGACACGCGGACCAGACGGCTCCGGGTGTTTTTTACGTATGAAGGCAAAACCTAATGTTTTTTGACTATAGTCTTTTGTTTTTTGTCTAGGAATGCCCCGGTGATTTTTCTAGAATTACAACTAATCAAGGTTTGACCCGCAAGGCCTGAAGCCTGCAGGATGCTATCGTCACGTCGATTTGAAAGCGTTTTAGAGAGGAGATCCGTTAAAGGCAAGCCATCTGAACTTGCTCCTCCGCCTTTACAACAGGAAGGGAATGATGTTCATGGACGCAAGGGTCGACCGCAAGGGGAAGCGAACGCGCTGGCGCAAGCATGATACCGAACTGACGCTGCTCGCGCTCCCGACCGCCATCTGGTACATTCTGTTCTGTTTTTTGCCGATGTTCGGCGTCATCATTGCTTTCAAAGACTTCAAGATCCACGGAAGTTTTGTCCACAATGTATTCAACAGCGCGTGGGTCGGCTTCAAGAACTTCGAATTTCTGTTCAAATCGAACGACGCCTGGATCGTCATTCGCAACACGATCGGCTATAACATCATCTTTATTATTCTGGGCATCGCAGTCCCCGTCACGCTGGCGCTCATGGTCGGACAGCTGCACAGCCGCAAGGCGGCCAAGGTCTATCAGACGATGATGTTCCTGCCTTACTTTCTCTCCTGGGTTGTCGTATCCGCCGTAGTCTGGGCTTTCCTGAGCTTTGACAAGGGCATCGTCAACCAATTCATGTCCGACTTCAGCCGGGACCCGAAGAACTGGTACATGGAAGCGTCCTATTGGCCCTATTTTCTCGTTTTTATGAATATGTGGAAGGGCCTTGGGTATGGCATGGTCATCTACCTGGCGACGATTACGAGCATGGATTCGACCTATTACGAAGCGGCCGTCATCGATGGCGCGTCCAAGTGGCAGCAGACCCGGTACATTACGCTTCCCTTGATGAAGTTCGTTATCGTGCTCATGTTCATCCTGGCGGTCGGTCACATTTTTTCCACGGACTTCGGCCTGTTCTTCCAGGTGCCGCGCGATTCCAACTCGCTGTACAACGTGACTACGACAGTAGACGTGCTCGTGTTCAAGCAGCTGAAGACCGCGACGGTCGGCATGGCCTCGGCCTCTTCCTTCCTGCAGTCGGTGCTGGGCTGCGCGATGATACTGACCGCGAATTGGGTCGTCCGCAGAGTCGATCCCGATAGCGCGATGATCTAGAGAGGAGGCGTCAAGATGTCCACGCAAACGAGCTACGATTCCGGCCTTGAGAAATTCAACCGAATCGGCAGAGGAACGAACGTATTTTTCCATTTCATCTTTATTCTGCTGGCGCTGCTGTGCCTCGTGCCCGTCGTGGTGGTGCTCTCCATCTCGCTGTCAGACGAGTCGTCCATTCGTGAGAGCGGTTACCACATCCTGCCGACGGCGCTGTCCGGAGATGCCTACAACTATATCGTGAAGCAGGGCTCGATGATGATAAGGGCGCTGGGCGTCTCTGTGCTCGTCACGGCGGCGGGCACGCTGATCGGCGTGCTGCTCACCACATCGATGGGCTACGTGCTGTCGCGTCCGAACTACAAGCTGAACGGGCTGCTGACGTGGATTGTGTTTATTCCGATGATTTTTAACGGCGGCCTGGTGTCCAGCTATTACATCAATTCGTCGCTGCTGGGGCTTAAGAACACGATCTGGGCGCTCATTCTTCCGCTCGCCGTGTCGTCCTTCAACGTCATCATTTGCAGAACCTTCTTCAAATCGACGATTCCGGACGGCTTAATCGAATCGGCCGAGATCGACGGCGCCGGCCAGTTCCGCATCTACTTCACGATCGTGCTGCCGATCTCGCTCCCCGTCCTGGCGACGATCGGACTGTTCCTCTGCTTCTCGTACTGGAACGACTGGTTCCAATCGCTGCTCTATATCGACGATCAGAACCTGTATTCGCTGCAAGCGCTGCTGAACAGCCTGATGAGCAACGTCGATGCGCTGGCGAGAAACGCTTCGACGATGGGCGTCAGCTACGCGCAGCTCGTCGCCACGATGCCGAAGGAATCCGCGCGCATGGCGGTTGCGATCATTATCGTACTGCCCGTCGCGCTGGCCTATCCGTTCTTTCAGAAGTACTTCATCTCCGGTCTGACGGTTGGCGCCGTCAAGGGATAAGCCGAAATAAGCCCGGACCTATCGGGTTTATCATATCTGCCATACAGGTACACGCTTAAATGACATGAGGGAGGAAAAAAGATGAAAGCATTCATGAAATCCCCGCTGTTAATCGGCGCAGCCGCGCTGGCGATGACCGGCTTGGCCGGATGCTCCAAATCGGATAACAACAATGGCTCGAACGGCGCGGCAGCCAGCTCGCCGGCAGCCTCCGCGTCATCTACGGCATCCGCGTCGGCGAGCGCTCCCGCCACGAAGTCCGGCGAGGTGCCGACGCTCGTATGGTGGACGATCGGCGGGCAAATACCGGCCAACTACGACAAGGCCATCGAAAAGATCAACGAATACACGGCCGAGAAGATCGGCGTCAAAATCGATCTCCGCGTCGCCGGCTGGGGCGAATGGGATACCAAGATCAACACGATCGTCAACTCCGGGGAACCTTTCGACATCATGTTTACGAATAACGGCAAGTACAACCAACAGGTCAACATGGGCGCGTTCGCCGATATTTCCGACCTCGTGCAGAGCGCGACCCCGGACTTGTACAGCCTGGTGCCGAAGATGGTGTGGGACGGCACGAAGATCGGCGGCAAAATCTATGCGGTGCCGACTTACAAGGACTCGTCCGCGACCCAATACTGGGTATTCGACGATAAGCTCGTCAAGAAGTACAACATCGACCTCGCCGGCATCAAGACGATGCAGGATCTGGACAAACCGTTCCGCGACATCAAGGCCGGCGAAGGCAAGAGCTACTACCCGCTGTCCTTGACGCAAGGCGACGGATTCAACGGCTTCTTTAACGCCTATGACGATATGACGCTCGGCTTCGCGCCGATCGGCGTCAAGACCGACGATGCCTCGCGCAAGGTCGTCTCCGTGCTGGAGCAGCCGGATACGATGGCGAACCTGAAGCTGATGCATCAGTGGTACAAGGACGGCATCATCAATCCCGACGCCCCGACCAAGATCGAAGCGGATCCGTACCGGCCGTTCTTCAGCGCTCAGGCGTTCCCCGGCGCCGAAGTGAACTGGCAGATCAACGCGGGCATCGAGAAATACGACATGGTGCAAGTAGCGGGCCCGATCTATACGACCAGCACGATTCAAGGCTCCATGAACGCGATCTCCGCCAATTCCAAGTATAAAGAAGAGGCGCTGAAGTATCTGCAGCTGGTCAATACCGACTCCAAGCTGCGCAACATGCTGGCCTTCGGCGAAGAGGGCGTCGACTTCGATTATGTGAGCGACAAAGTCGTCGAGCGGAAAACCGATACGTGGCCGCTGGCCGCCTATACGCAAGGTACGTTCTTCAATCTGGCCGTCACCAAGGGCGCGCCGGAAGATCAGTGGGATCAGGTCCGCAAGCTGAACGAAGCCGCGACCTCCTCCACGATCCTCGGATTTGCGCTTGACCTCACCGATCTATCCACAGAAGTCGCCAACGTGAAGTCCGTCTGGAGCAAATACAGCTACGAGCTGGTCACCGGCGCTTCCGATCCGGAGAAGCAAGTGCCCAAAATCGCGGATGAGCTGCGTAAGGCCGGCATGGACAAGATCATTCAGTCCGCGCAGGAGCAGATCAACGCCTACTTTAAAGCTTAAATTTCAAACAGCCGAGAAAGCCCGAACGTACCTTCCAGGTCGTTCGGGTTTTCGGGTCCTGCGTAAGCCGATGAAGGGATTGATTTATCCGAAGTCTTCGGTTTATGGTTAAGCTATGATTTCGGCAAACATCCGAATGCAGAGGAGTGCCGCATGTTTTCCTTTTTTCAAATCAAAATTTATCGCGGCAAATTCATTGCTTTTGCGGTTTTTGCGTTACTCATGGGGATTGGCTTAAGCGCGCTCGCCACCTATTTATTGCTGGAGCAATGGCTTGAGAATGCAAAGAGTCAGGCCGCGGACTCCTTTTCCAGGGTGGAGAGCGCGCTTCAGAACGATTCCGAGCGGATCGATGCTTACCTGCAGCGGGTTTACTCCAACAGCGGTCTCGTGGCCGACGTTCGCTATTTTCTCGGCAACAGCGCGGAAGGCTATCTGACGGTCAGGCTCCAGAACAGCCGCTACGATCAGACGCTCGTCTCGTTTCCGGAAGATATGAAAGCGTTTCTCGGCAACGGCGGGCCAAATCGCATCGTGCAGGTGAGCCTGCATACCGCGGAACAAGGCAACGTCGTGCGCTTTGGCAGCAGCGGTGGCACGAGCTTCAAATTTAATGTGCCGAACACGGACGATCTTTTCAAGGAGACGATCCAAAGAGGCTTCGTCATCCGCAAGCAGCTGCTGGACCCGAATCAGATCTCGCGGCAGCTCGGCGAATTCCGGTTCCTCGTCAGCAGCGACGCGTTGTTCGCAGACCTGAAGGACAACCGGCGGTTCGCGTCCGCCGCCGTCAGCAATGCCGGAGACGTATATCTCGCCAGCGGCGGAGACCGAGCCGACGAAGAGAGGTTTCGCAAGGCCGCGGCGAACCCCGGCGGCCATGGCTTCATTCGGCTGGGCGAACTGGGCCGCGCGTATTACGTGACTTATCCGTCCAAGGCATTCAACTATCAATTCGTCAGCATTATAGATTTGTCCGTGCTCATTCGTCAAAAGGCAGGCATCCTGCTCATCGTATATTTAGTGGTGTGGACGGCCATGGGCAGCGTCCTCTTAGTAACGACCTACAACCTTCGCGAAGCCGCAGGCTTCCTGCGGCGGATCATTCATTCGATCGAACGGGTCAAATCCGCCAACTTCACGCCCGTCAGTCCTGCGCGCTACCGGAAGAACGAATACGGGATGATCGCGGCGGAGCTCGACGATATGACGCTGCAGCTTAATAAGCATATACAGACGGAATACCTGCTGAAGCTGAAGCAGCAGGAGACAGAAATGAAAGCGCTACAACACCAGATTAATCCGCATTTTTTGTATAATACGCTGGAAATTATCCGCTCCTCCGCGCTGTCCGGCCGCGCGGCCGAAACGGCCGACGCGATCGGGACGCTGGGCGCGCTCTACCGCGAGATCGTAAAAAATGAAAATATCATTTCCCTGGGCAGCGAGCTCGCCCTGCTGCAAAAATATTTAAAGGTCATGGAGTTCAAATACCCGGACCGATTTTTCTATCAGCTGAATGTGGACGAAGCGCTGCTGTCTCTGCCCACCGTGAAGTTTTGGATGCAGCCGCTCGCGGAGAACTTCTTCGTGCACGGCTTCGATCCGGACAACGAGTTCAATCTGCTCGTCGTGAACGGCACGGAGCGTGCGGACGCATACGAGCTGGAGATGGTGGACAACGGAACCTCCATCTCCAAAGAACGGCTGGCCGAGATCCGCCGCCATCTGTCCCGTAGCGAGGATTCCGCCACGGAGAGCATCGGCCTGCGCAACGTGTATACGCGGCTTCACTTTTTCCACGGCAAAGGCTTTACGATGCAAATCGATAATAACGAGGAAGCCGGCGTTAAGATCACCTTGACCTTTTCGAAGGGGGCGTAATGCATGTATAAGCTTCTGATCGTGGACGACGAGCCGCAGATTCTGGAGGGCGTCAAGCGAACGCTGGACTGGGAGAAGCTCGGCTTCGCGCGCATCGAGACCAGCCAGACGTATGAAGGCGCCATCGCCAAAGCCGTGGAGTTCGGGCCGGACTTGGCCATCTTCGACGTCTGCATTGGCAAGGAACGCGGTTATAACGCCATCCGCAAGCTGAAAGAAATACGGCTGCCGGCTACCTATATTATGATGAGCGGCTACGAGCAGTTCGAGTACGCCGTGCAGGCGATTCACTGCGGGGCCAAGGATTATCTGCTCAAGCCCATCGAGCGCGCCAAGCTGGAAGCGCTGGTACAGCGGATTATCGTCGAGGATCTGAACGGCACGATTGCAGGGGCGGATCAGGAAGACCGGGACGCAGATCCCATACTGGGCGTGCGGTACGACAGTCTATCCAAGCTGACCAACCGCATTCTGCAGATGGTCAAGGCGGAATACGGCAACAATCTCAACCTCAAGACGGTGGCCGAACGCTTTCGCATGAACGGAACCTATCTCGGCCAGCTTTTTTTGAAAGAAACGCAAATGAAATTTTCGGAGTATCTGATGGCCTACCGGATGTTCCGTGCGCGGGACCGCATTCAGACGACGGACGAGAAAATCGCGACGATCGCCCAATCCGTCGGCTATGCCAACCTGAACTACTTTTATACGCATTTTAGCGCGTACTTTCACAAGTCGCCTTCGGATCTGCGGAGAAAGGAGTAGCCGGCCATGCGATACCGACGCTTCCGCAGTCCGGTCTTCAAGGCGGCCACGCTGGCCGCGCTGCTGGCGCTGCCGTTGTCGGGCTGCATGGCCCGATCGGCTTCGGGCGATCAGCCGGAGCGCGTCAGCCGCGCCGTGAATTTGATCTATTATACGATTGGCAATCCCGATCCCGATCTGAAGCGGGTCAACGACAAGATCAATGAAGTGACGGCCAAAAAAATCGGGGTCACGATTACCTACATCAAGGTCGGCTGGCAGGAATACAACGATCGGATCAATACGCTGATCTCGACGGGCACGCCTTTTGACATCGCCTTTTCGCCGGATTACTCGAGCCTCGTGCAGCGGGGCGCCTGGCTCAAGCTGGACGACTATCTGTCCGGTCTCGGCCGGGATATGTACGATGCGATCGACCCCGTGCTGTGGCAGGGTGTCCGCATGGAGGACGGCGGAATCTACGGCGTACCGACGAACAAGGAGCTTGCGGTCCGTATGCAGTGGATGTACCCGGAGGCGCTCGTGCGGAAGTACGGCATCGATATCGCCAAGTACAATACGCTTGAGTCGCTCGCGCCGCTACTCAAGATGATCAAGGAAAAGGAGCCTTCCTATCAGCCGATGGAGCTGGACAAGGATTCCCAGAATTTCTTCGCGCTGGACGGCTACGAGTATGTGATCGACAAGCCGCTGCCGCTGATGGTCCGTTCGCTGGATCCCGCGGCGCCGGTCGTGAACATCTTCGAAACGCAGGAAGCCAGGCATGTGCTGGATACGCTGCGCAGCTACTATCTCAAAGGCTACATCAATGAGGACGCGGCCCTGCGGGAGGGCCAGAATCTGAAGCGGGGAGATCTGGTGTTCTGGAAGCCTGCAGGCGGCGGTCCGCTAGCGGAGAACAGCTGGAGCAAGGATCGCGGCTACAAGGTCGTCGCTCAACCGGTGACGCCGCCCCTGATTACGACTGAATCCGTCCGCGGCGGGATTATGGCGATTAACGCCAACTCCGCGTATCCGGCCGAGAGCGTCAAGTTTTTGAATCTGCTCAACACGGACCCCGAACTCCGGAATCTGATTAATTACGGCATCGAAGGCGTACATTACACGCTGGACGAGAATGGTCAGGTGCTGCTGAAGTCTTCAGGCGACAGCGGCGGCGTTCAGGGAGCGGCGGCGGGCTATGAAGGCGTGCAGTATACGCAGGGCAACTGGTTTATCCTCAAGACGATCGGGGGAGAGTACCCGGATCCGCTGGATAAATGGGATCAGTACCGGGCGGCCAACGCCGAGTACGTCAAATCCAAGCTGTTCGGATTTACGCCGGATCTGGCGGGCATGTCGATCCAGATCGACAACATCCGAACGGTGTGGGAGAAGTATTACCCGGGCCTGCTGACAGGCAGCGTGGACGTGGACGCCATTCTGCCGAAGTTCAATGCGGAGCTCCGGCAGGCGGGACTGGACGAGGTGCGGGCGGAAGTCCAAAGGCAGCTGGATGCCTGGCGCGCCTTGCAGCGGTAGCTGGCAAGAGTACCCGGCTTGGGGGCTGCAAGCGCAAATTGTGAGCTTAGAGGCGCAGAAGTACCCGGCTTGGGGGCTGCAAGCGCAAAATGTGAGCTTAGAGGCGCAGAAGTACCCGGCTTGGGAGCTGCAAGCGCAAAATGTGAGCTTAGAGGCGCAGAAGTACCCGGCTTGGGAGCTGCAAGCGCAAAATGTGAGCTTAGAGGCGCAGAAGTACCCGGCTTGAGAGCTGCAAGCGCAAAATGTGAGCTTAGAGGCGCAGAAGTACCCGGCTTGGGGGCTGCAAGCGCAAAATGTGAGCTTACAGCGATGGGGAGTGTTGAGGCTTGGAGGTTTAGGCGGCATCGAGCCGCGTTCGCTTATTCTTAAGAGCTTCGCAAAAAGGTACAATACCCTCTGGATCTCACGGGTACTGTACCTTTCGCACGTTAAGGAAATTTTTCAGGTGGCCTGGCTTGCGTCAGGCAGTCTTCGTTATTTGCGCCGAACTTTCGTTTACCCCTTCACCGCTCCGGCGACGACGCCCTTGACGATGTACTTTTGCAGGAACATGAACACGACGATCGACGGCAGGACGGCCATCACCATGGCGGTCATCGCGTACTGCCAGTCCGACGTGTACTGGCCGACGAACGTGTAGGCCGCGAGCGTCAGCGTCTTGGTCGTCGGCGAGCCGTTGACCATGAGGAGCGGGAGCAGGAAGTCGTTCCAGATCCACATGACGTCGATGATGACGATCGTCGCGGTGACCGACTTGAGCAGCGGGAAGATGATGCGGAAGAACAGCCCGAAGCCCGAAGCCCCGTCGATCATCGCGCTCTCGTCGAGCTCCTTCGGAATGCCTTTCACGAAGCCGTGGTAGATGAAGACGGCGAGCGGCGCGCCGAAGCCCCAGTACAGGAGGCCGAGTCCCCAGGTGCTGTCGGACAGATGCAGGAACCGCGCCGTCTTGAGCACGGTGAGCATGATCGACTGGAACGGAATGAGCATCGGCATGATGCAGATGAAGTACACGACGCCGCTCAGGCGCGATTTGGTGCGCGCCAGCTTGTAGGCCGCGATGGAGGACACCAGGATGATGCCCGCGAGTCCCAGCACGGTGATGATCGTGTTGTTCAGGAACAGTCGCGGGTAGTTGATGAAGTTCCACACGTACGAGTAGTTGGCGAACGTCCAGTGCTTCGGCAGCGCGATGACGTCGGACATGACCTCCTGGAAGGTCTTGAACGAGTTGAAAATCGCCAGGAAGAGCGGGTACAGGAACACGAGGGAGAGCAGGACCATAACGATCTCGCCGATCCAGCGTGCGGCTTTGTTCGAAGCGGACATTAGGCCTCAACCTCCCTGCGCTTGAAGATGGTGAGCTGAATGACGGTGATGATCAGGACGGCGACGAACAGGATGAGCGCCTTGGCGGTGCCGTAGCCGTACAGGTTGTTCGTGAAGGTGTCGCGATAGATGTCGTAGGCGACGCTGTACGTCGTGCCGCCCGGACCGCCCCCGGTGAGGGAGAGGATGACGTCGAACACCTTGATCGAGTTGGTCAGCGCCATGAAGACGGCGATCGTGATCGACGGCGCGAGCAGCGGCAGCGTCACGCTGAAGAAGCGGCGGACAGGCCCGGCGCCGTCCACGACGGCGGCCTCCTTCAGATCGCCCGGTACCGACTGCAGCCCCGCGACGTAGATGACCAGGTAGAAGCCGATCGACTGCCAGATCGAGACGAACAGGACGGAGATGAAGGCCAGTCCCGGCTCCCCGAGCCAGCTCATTTTGAATATATGCCAGCCTGTGCTATCGCCGAGCGACTCGAAGCCCTGCATGAAGATGAACTTCCATATGAAGCCGACGATGACGAGGCTGAGAATGTACGGGATAAAAAATGCGGCCCGCAGCCATGTCTTGGTCTTCAGCTTCGCGTCGAGGACGAGCGCTAGCAGAATGGCCAGCACGTTGATGAGCACGATATACAGAACGGCATATTTGACCGTAAACCATGCGGCATGCGTGAAGTTGGCGTCTCCGGTGAAGATCTGCTTGAAGTTGTCCAATCCGATGAATTTCGGATGCTTGGAGATGCCGTTCCACTTCGTCAGCGAATAGCGGACGGTCATGACGAACGGTACGTAAAAGGCGACGGCCACGCAGATCAGGACCGGCAGCGTGAATAGGCCGAACTCCATCTTGGAGCGCCACTTGCGGTAAAATGAGGCCATCTCGGCACCTCTTTCTCTCTTGGTGTGACAGAGCTAACCGTCCCGCGCCGCGGCACGGAGGCCATCGCGGCCGATGATGGGACATGTAGACTGTACATACGGGGCGGTTAGGCTATAATGCATTATAAAACGGCGCCGAAAGCCTCCTAAATGGATTTAAGTAATCTCTTAAGGGTAATAAGGTGAACTGGAGGAACCTATGCCGACCGTCCCGCAATGGCTGCGCAGAGCGGCCCGCCGCTTGCGCGAGGCCCCTTCCCGCAGGCTGGTGAACAAGCTGATTCTGCTTTTCACGTCCATCATCATTCTGATCGTCTCGAGCCTGACCTTCATCGCTTACAAGATCATCGAACGGGAATCGGTGGCGAACAGCATCGCCAGCAACCGTAGCAATCTGAAGCTGGTGAACCAAAACTACGCCAAGTACATGAGCGAGCTCGAGCAGCTGTCGCTCCCGCAGATCGACTACGATCCGCTCATGCGGGCGATCGAGCGCGTGAGCGACGATTATGCTTCCCGGCTGTATCTGGAAGATTATTTGCGTACGCTTTTCTACGCGCGCAGCGACCTGCAGAGCATCTACCTCTATCTGGTGGACGAGCAAAAGTACCTGTACGTCACCCGCGAGCGCTACAACGTGACGGTCCGCGCGGTGGAAGACGATTCGATCCCGCAGCAGGCGTGGTACGAACAGGCGATGGCGGATCCGCACAACCGCGGCGTCCAGTCGCTCGTCCTGTCGCATGCGACAGGCTACGGCACGGCGCCGAACGATGTCTATATCGCGTACCACCGGGTCCTGCGTTCGCTCAAGGACCGCAAGGCGAGGGCTGTCTTAAGCTTCTACGTGAACGATTCCGTCAAAAACGAGATCATGTCGGACATCCCCAAGGGCAAAGGCGAGCACGCGATTTTGCTCGACGCGTCGGGCACGCCGTTCCATATCGACGATCGGGCGTTCTATGCGTCGGCGGTCGGGGATGCGGACTTCGCGCGCCTGCTTCGCGAAGAAGCGGACAAGGGGCAGTTCAACTGGCGCGGGGACGATGGCCGCTACCTCGTCGTGGAAAATGTCAGCGCGCAGGACGGCTGGCGGCTCGTCAAGCCGATCCCGTTCAGCGAGATCTACCGGACGGCCGTGGAAGCCCGCCGCATCAGCATCTGGATCGGCGCAGGCTTCCTCGCCGCCGCGGTAGGGCTCGTCACTTTGACGTCGAACGCGATCACGCGCCCGCTCAAGCAGCTGTCGAAAGAGATGAGCCGGTTCGGCGCGGGCGACTTCGAGCGGGTGACCGAGGTGAAGGGACGAGACGAGATCGCCTACCTGTCCAAGCACTTCAACCTGATGGCAAAACGGACGAACGAGCTCATTAACGAGCGCTACAAAATGAAGCTGACGGAGCAGAACGCGATCCTGAAGGCGCTCGAAGCCGAGATCAACCCGCACTTCCTCTACAACGCGCTGCAGGCCATCTCGACCAAGGCGCTCCGGAGCGGCAACGACGACGTGGCGGATATGGTGGACGCGCTCGCCGGGACGCTTCGCTACTGCATAAGCGGCAAGGATATCGTCTACGTTAAGGAAGAGTTGAAGCATGTGGAACGTTATATGATGCTGCAGAAGGCGCGGTTCGGCAGCCGCGTCGACATGACCTACGACATCGGGGACGAGCTCCTCCAGCTGTCCATCCCGAAGCTGTCGATCCAGTCGCTCGTCGAGAACGCGATCAAGCACGGCGTGGAAAAGGTGCAGCGTCCGGTGGCGATCGCCGTCTCCGCTTATGTCGACGAGGAGCAGGCAGTCATCGCGGTGCGGGACGACGGACCGGGCATTCCGCCGGACCGGCTGCGGGAGGTGCTGGCCTCCTTCGAAGAAGCATGGGGGGACCGCAGCGACAGCGGCGAGAGCATCGGCCTGCGCAATCTGGACGCACGGCTCAAGCTGCTGTTCGGCGGGAGCGCCGGGCTTGAGATCGAAGCGCTCCATAGCGGCGGTACGGAGCTTCGGATGAAGATCCCGGCGGGAGGAGGCGGACGGCTTGTATAAAGCATTGATCATCGACGACGAGGAGCCGACGCGCGAAGCGATACGCATCCTGGGGGACTGGCCGCGGCACGGCATTAGCGAGGTGCTCGAGGCGGCCGACGGCCAGGAGGGGCTGGCGCTGCTGGAGCGGGAGCGGCCCGATCTGGTGCTGGTCGATATGAAAATGCCGGTGATGGACGGGCTGGCGTTCCTGCAGGTCGTGGAGCGGGATTATCCCGACCTCTTCACGATCGTCATCAGCGGCTACAACGACTTCGATTATACGCGGCAGGCGATTCGCTCGCGCGTCGTCGACTATCTGCTGAAGCCGGTCAACCGCGGCGACCTCAACCAAGCGCTGGCGAAGGCGGCCGGCGTGCTGGAGGCGCGGCGAAGCAGCAAGCAGGGCCACATCGACCGCGACATCGCGCTCAACATGTCGCTTCCGAAGCTGAAGGAGAACATCTATCTGTCGCTGCTGGCCCGGACGTTCCGGGCTAGCAGCAGCGAAGCGTACCTTCGGCTCATCGGAGCCGACGATCCTTCGATGCGGTTCGGGGTGTCCGTGCTGCGCGTGCTGAACCTCGACGAGGTGGCGGCCGGCCGATTCAAGGGCGAGACCGCGCTGCTTCATTTCGCCGCGGCGAACGTCGTCGGCGAGTTCGCAGAAGAGGGGTTCCACAGCTTCGGCTTGGCGAATCCGAAGCGGGAGCGGGAGCTCATCGTCATCCATTCGATGACTGGAGGTTATCCCGAGGACATGGCGTTCCGCGCCGCTCATTTCGTGCGCAAGATCGCCCAGGGTCTGAAGGACCTGTTCGGCATCCGCACGTCGGCAGGGCTCAGCGGTCCGGGCGTGGCTGTCGGCGGGCTCGCGGATGCGTACGAAGCGGCGGTTGCGGCCGCCGACGGCGCGGATCTGTTCCGACGGGACGAGCTGCAGCCGGGGGAGCGCAGGGAAGCGGGTGCAGGCGCGATCTCGATCGCATCCCGCATGACGCAGCTGCGCAACGCCATCGAGGCGGGGAGCGCCGCGCAGGCGCGCACGGTCGCACAGCAGTTGATGGCGGGCGTGCGCGAGCAGGGTCACTTCAGCTTTAGGCAGGCGGATCGGCTGCTTGCTGAGCTGCTCTTCGTGTTGGGCGAGATCGCGCAGGATTTGGGACTGCCGGCTGCCGGGGACGAAGGAGGCGAAGGAGGCGGGGGCGCAACCGCTGGCGGCGACGGGCTGCAGGCAGCGGCGGGCGTGCGGGGCGGCGAAGTCCAGGGAACGGCCGGCGTCCGAAGCAACGGGGCGCTGGAGGCGCTCGGGCTGTCCGCCGATTTCGGCGGCATCGACGAATTCGAGGCGCTCGTCTGCCGGATCTGCGAGCGCTATGCCGGGCTGGCGCGCGCCGCGCTCTCGCCCGAACGCGCCTTCGACGTCGCGGAGATCAAACGTTATATCGAGCAGCATTACTTCGAGGATATCAAGATCTCGATGTTCACCGAGCGTTACTTCCTGAGCAGGGAGTACCTGATGAAGCTGTTCAAGCAGCACTACGGCTTCGGCATCCACGAGTACGTGCAGAAGGTGCGTATGGACAGGGCCAAGGCGCTGCTGGACCGCCCGGAGCTGAAGATTCAGGAGATATCCGAGATGCTCGGCTTCAAAGACAAAAACTACTTCTCCAAGGCATTCCGCAACTACGTCGGACTGTCTCCGTCGGAATATCGGACGCAGGGACCGGACGAGTCGTAAATCAAGCCGCGCTCGGCCGGCGCAGACCGCCTCAACGCAAGCCGGCCATGAAGCATGCGATACGAATAAAGGCGACCTTCCGGCAGCATGCGCGCGCATGCCCGGGGGGTCGCCTGTTTTTTCTGCTGCGTTCAAAAGGTTGTGCTTCGTTCCTTTATCAGCCTACGTCAACGCGGTCGATATTACGAAAGCTCATATAGGTGCCGAGGATTCCCAGCAGCCCGAGCGACACCGGGACGGCAACGACATTGCTCAGACTGAAGCCCCCGTTATTGGAGCACACGATGATGACGATCAGGATCGAGGAGGCGACTGTCGTCGCTACGGACTTTTTGCGCAGGCCGAGGACGAGAGGCAGCAGGCAGGTGCCGGCTGCGCCGAACGCTTGCATCAGCACGAAGATGCCGTGCTCGTACAGAATTCGGGCCGTCAGCGGATCGGACAGGTGGCCGAGGCGGGCGTTGATCGCGATGAGGAGGCCGCCGACGACCGCGTTCGCCAGGACGACATTCGCGAAGGTCCAGCAGAATACCATCGACAGCTTGGCCAGGATGATCTTCTTGCGGCTCACGGGATAGGCGAACAGCAGCGAGATCGTCTTATCCCTGAACTCATTGACGACCAGCTTGGCCAGAAGCACCGCTGCATAGACGACGAAGGTCGCGCACACGATCGTAGTGATGCCGCGCAGCATCTCCGCATAGTTCCGGAAGGCCGGCTCCTCGGATGCCGTGCCTTCGGTAAAGTAGATCGCCATCATGAAGGCGGCGATGAGCGCGTAGGCGAGCAACGCTCCCCATACGTAAGCCGAGAAGCGCCCCTTCTTAAGCTCCAGCTTGATGAGATGCAGCATGGCCCTCGCCTCCCTTGATCATGTCGAAAAAATAATCCTCCAGCGTATGGTGGCGGCGGTTGATCGAGTGGATCGGCACTTCGTTCACGATAAGCGCCTTCGACAGCTGCTCCTGGGTCAGCTTCGAATCGTAGATCCGGATGGTTCGCTCGCCCACCTGCTTGAAGTTGGCGATGCCCAGCCGTTCGGACAAGACGAAGGCTGCATGGACCGAGTCGGTCGTGACGATCTCTACGTAAGCCGCCGTCGATTCGCGAACCGCATCCATGGATACCTCGCGGATCAGCCGGCCGCCCTGGATGACGCCGATCGTATCGGCGACCTGCTCGATCTCCGAGAGCAGATGGCTGGAGATCAACAGCGCGACGCCCCATTCGTCCCGCAGCCTGCGGAACAGATTGCGCATGACCTGGATGCCTTCGGGATCCAAACCGTTGATCGGTTCATCCAGCAGGAGCAGCTCCGGGCGGGTGGAGATCGCCCGCGCGATGCCGAGCCGCTGCTTCATGCCCAGCGAGAACTGCTTGACGGGCTTGCCCTCCACGCCTAGCAGCTGCACCAGGTCCAGCGCCTCCCGAATCGACCGCTTGTTGTAGTAGCCCATGTATTCGGCATGAAGCTCCAGGTTCTGCTCGGCGGTCAGCTTTTCGTAGAAGACCGGCGTCTCGATCATATGGCCGATCCGCTTGAGATGCTCGATCGAACCGTCGTGCAGGCGCTCGCCGAACAGCTCGATCTCGCCGCCCGTCGGCTTGACCAGCCCGAGCAGCATTTTCATCACCGTCGATTTGCCGGCACCGTTCGGCCCGAGGAATCCGTAGATCTCGCCTCTTTTGACGCGCATATTGACGCCCGATACCGTGTCCGCCGCTCCGTAGCCCTTGCCCAGCAGCCGCGTCCGGATAATATCCGTCATGATTGTTCACTCCCCGTCTGTATTCCGTCTGTTCTTAGATTAGCAGGGGACTCTCACATTTTCCGGTCTTAAAGCTTACTTATTTCTTAAGATTTGCGGAGCTCGCAGCTGCTGAAGCGGCCGGCTCTGGATCAGCAGGTGCAAAATTTGAGCGATATTAAGATTGCGGCGGCTTGTATTCGGACGCGGGCAAGGTTAACGAGAAGCTGGTGCGGACGTTCGGTACGCTGTCCAGCTCGATGCGGCCGCCCAAGCGCTCGGCCAGCCGCTTCGCGATGGCGAGGCCGAGCCCGCTCCCTTGCATGTGGCGGTTGCGAGAGTCCTCCATGGTATACATCCGCTCGAAAACCCGGGTCTGATCGATGCCGGCGATGCCGCGCCCGCGGTCCTTCACCTCGATCCGGACGCAGCCGTCGCCGCGCGAGAGCGACAGTCCGAGGTAGCGCCCGGCCGCACCGTACCGGACGGCGTTGGACAGGAGATTGTCAAGGATCCGAGACAGGGCTTCTTCGTTCGCGTATACCCACGCCGGCTCCTCGGGCAGGCGAATGTCGACTTGATAGTCCTTCTCGGCGAGCAGGTCGAAGTAATCGAGCACCCGGCGGCGGCATACCTCGCAAGCGTCCACGACGGCGAACGGGATGTCGTAATCATCGGCTTCGAGCCGGGACAGGTCGAAGAAAGCATTGATCAGCTCATGCACCTCGACCGTCTTCTTGTGTACTTGGCCGAGCATTCTCCGCAGTTCGTCCTCGGCGAGGCCTTCTTGCCGGGACAGCATCTCGGCATAGCCCATGATCACGGTGAGCGGCGTCTTCAGATCGTGGGATACGTTCGAGAGCATCAGGCGCATGGCCCGCTCGGTCCGCTTGTGGCCGGCGGCCGATTGCATCGCGCGATCGAGCAGCGCATTGATGCCGCGCAGCAGCTCCCGCAGCTCCGGATCGCGGGTCATGACGAGCAGGCGCTGCTGCGTCAGGGGCTGGGCGGGGTCGGTGAATTCTCCCAGCTTTGCGTTGATGTAAGCAAGGGCGGCACGGTCCGACCGTTGCTTCATGCGCTCGCGGACATACAGCGCGAGGAGGACGGCGGCCGGGATCAGGCAGAGCCATCCGAGCGCGGCCATTTACAGTTCCCCCAGACGGTAGCCGATACCCCACAGGGTGCGGATATAGCGCGGGGCGGACGGATCGTCCTCGATCTTTTCCCGCAGGCGCCTCATATGAACGTTGATGACATTGTCGTCCTGGCAATATTCCTCGTCCCAGACAAGCCGATAGAGCATCGCCTTCGTATAGACCCGCGTCGGATGCTGGATGAACAGCTTCAATATCTGAAACTCCTTGGCTGTCAGCTTGATCTCCTGCCCCCGCTTGGACAGCTGAAAATTATCCGGATCCATGACGAGATCGCCTGCGGACAGCAGCGCAGGCGCCTCATCGGGCTCGGCCTCCACGTGGGAATATTGCGTCGCTCTGCGGATCGACGCCTCGACGCGCGCAGCCAGCTCCATCAGCGAGAACGGCTTGGCGATATAATCGTCGGCGCCGAACCGCAAGCCCAGCGCCTTGTCGACCTCGCCGTCCTTGGCCGACAGGATCAGAATAGGCACCCGGCTGCGCTCCCGGAGCAGCCGAAGCACCTCCAGCCCGTTCAGTTTGGGCAGCATGAGATCCAGCAGCACAAGGTCGTAGCGCTCGGAGCGGAATCGCTCGAGCGCCAGCTCGCCGTCATGCACGACGGTCGACGTATAGCCCTCCTTGGCCAGATAGTCCGCCACCATATCGCTGATCGCCGGATCGTCTTCAATGATAAGCAGGTTGCCCTCCAAGGCGATTCCTCCTTCTATTACAATGCTTCGACTCTATCGAAGCGATCGGGATTGGCTTCTCGATCGACGCAGCAGCGCCGCGGTCGGGCTGTTGCAGGACTTCCATTCCTAACAAATAGCGGAATAATTATAACATAGAATAGAGGGGTGCCTGGGGAACGCCATGCGGTGCGGCCAAGCGGCACCATGCGTCCGACCTGATTGTATCTACGCTGCGGGCGTAGTTGTATGATAAGGGCGTTTATGCGTCTCTGTGGCGCCGCAGGATCCGCTCCGGCTGGTCGGCGTCAAGCGTTAGAGGGGAGCGTTGCCGGGACATACTAAGACTGAGCAGGGTAAAAAAGCGAACCGCCCGACGAGTCCGCTTTTTTACCCTCAAGAGGCTACTTAAGTGCATTGGGTTGTCTGCCGCGGTTCTATAGAATAGGCATCGTAGTCCAAACCACGAACGAATCGGGGGCATCATCCATGATTAAAAAAATTGCGGGCGTATCCGTTACCGCGGTCATGATGGCCGGTCTGCTGGCCGCTTGCGGCGGCAACAACGACAACAACGCGGCACCGTCCGGATCGGCATCGGCTTCGGCAGGCGCATCGGCGTCCGCATCCGCGGGCAGCTCGGACAAGCCGGTCACGATCAACATGTTCACGGCTTCGCCGGAATATACGGATGCGTTCAATGCCTACATCGCAGAATACAAGAAAGTTAAGCCGAACGTCACGATCAACCTGGAGATTATGCAGGCCGACTACAATACCGTTCTGAAGTCGCGCATCGCCTCCGGCAACACGCCGGACGTGTTCCAGACGACGGCAGGCGGAGACATCGACACGTTCGCCGAGTACAGCGCGGACCTGACGAACGAGCCGCTGGCCGCAGCTATGACGGACGCCGTGCGCGCCAACATGACGTCCAGCGACGGCAAGGTGCTGGGCCTGCCAGTCAAGGGCAACCTGTTTACCCTGATCTACAACAAGAAGCTGTTCGAAGAAGCCGGCATCACCGAGGTCCCGAAGACGACCGCACAGCTGGACGATGCGATCGCCAAGCTCGAAGCCAAGGGCATTACGCCGTTCGCCAACGCCTACAAGGAATGGTGGACCTGGAAGCACGTCTTCCAGCACTTCGTAGACGCGGCTGCGCTGGATGCGGGTACGGATGCCAAGACACTGGTCGCCGACTTCATCGCCGGCAAGACGACGTTCAAGGATCACCCTGTGCTGGAAAACAACTTCTTCAACTTCGTCGACACGACGATCAAGCATGGCACCGACAAGCCGCTTGAGCGCGACAGCAACGCCGAAGTCGGCGACTTCGCAGCCGGCAAGGCCGCGATCATGACCGGCAAGGGCGCATGGGACGAAGAAGCGATCGAGAAGATCACGCCGGACATCCAGATCGGCATCATGGGCTATCCGGTCAGCGACAAGCCTGAACAGGCGACCATCATCACCGGCGCGGACCAGGCGCTGCGCATCAACAAAGACTCCAAGGTCGCCCGCGAGACGATCGACTTCTTCAACTGGCTGTATACGTCCGAATACGGCAAGAGCTGGTTCTCCAACGTAGCGAAGGTCATCCCGCCGATCAAGGATGCGCCGCTGCCGAATCTGCAGATGCCGAAGGAGATGGACGAGATCCTCAAAACGGAGAAATCCGGCGACCTGTCCGTCAACTACTCGCTCGATACGTTCCACCAGAAGTTCGGCGAGATCATGCAGGCGTATATCGGCAAGAGCAAGACGAAGGATCAAGCGATCACCGAGATTCAACAAGCTTGGACGCAGTTGGGCTCTACCGAATAATACGAAGCGCTGCGGCGTTTGAGACGGCATAAGACACAAGCAGAACTCAGCCCTCCGGGCTGGGTTCTGCGTATTTATTAGGCATGTCGGGACGCGGACGAATCGAACAGAAGGAGCGTGCGAGAATGAGCAAGGCGATCGAGTTAGCCGAAAATGGCCTGTATCTGCATATCGAGGTGACGGACGAAGGAGATGCGCGGCTGATGCATTTCGGGACCGAGCCGTACCGTCCCGGTGCGGTATCGGACAAACAAGCGCCCGGCTTCAGGCTGCTGGAGCTGCAGCTGACGGGCGAAGACCGCGCGGAATATCATGGCCGCACGCACCGCGCGACCTTTCCGGGCTTGCGCATGCGCTACAAGGCGCATACGGATGTCCGCAGCGGGCCCGGCCGCAAGCTGGAAGTGACGCTGCTGGATCCCGAGACGGGACTCGAGGCGGTATCGCACTTCCAGTTCTACGACGGCATCACGGTCGTCCGCTGCTGGACGTCGCTGCGCAACGGGGGCGGCGCGCCGCTGGGCGTCGAGTACGTATCGTCGTTTGCCCTGACGGGGCTCGACAAAGAAGGAACGCTGGACCGGGACGACAAGATGTCCGTCTCCATTCCCCATACCGGCTGGCAGAGCGAGCTGCAGTGGCGGACATATTCGCTGCCGGAACTAGGCTTGTCCCATGTAACGGACCGCAGCTCGAAGCGAATCTCCTGCAGCAACACCGGCTCCTGGGCAGCGGCCGAACATATTCCGATGGCTGTATTGGACAACTTCGAAACGAACACGCAGCTGTTCTGGCAGATCGAGCACAACGGCTCCTGGCACTGGGAGATCATCGACCAGTTCGACTACTTGACGCTGCTCGTGAGCGGGCCGACCGAGCACGACAACCAGTGGTGGCTCGAACTTGCGCCCGGCGAATCGTTCGTCTCCGTGCCGGCGGCGGTCGGCGCGACGCGCGGCGGCTTCGACGCGGCGATCGGCGAGTTGACCCGCTACCGGCGCGCGATCCGACGGCCGAACGACGACAACCGGCTGCTGCGCGTCATTTTCAACGACTACATGAACTGCCTGTGGGGCCAGCCGACGACCGAGAAGCTGCTCCCGCTCATCGACGCCGCCGCTGATATCGGCAGCGAGTACTTCTGCATCGACGCAGGCTGGTACGCGGACGGCGACTGGTGGGACGGCGTCGGCGAGTGGCTGCCATCTAAAGAGCGGTTTCCAGAGGGCATTAAGTACGTGCTCGATTACATTCGCGGCAAAGGCATGATCCCGGGCCTCTGGCTGGAGCTCGAGGTCATGGGCATCAACAGTCCGAAGCTCTCGGACGCCGACGACAGCTGGTTTTTCATGCGCCACGGCAAACGGGTCAAAGACCGCTCCCGCTACCAGCTCGACTATCGGAACCCCGCTGTCGTCGCCCATGCGGACGAAGTCATCCGGCGTCTCGTCGAAGACTACGGCGTCGGCTACATCAAGATGGACTACAACATCAACGCGGGCATCGGCACCGAGACGGACGCGGACAGCTTCGGCGACGGCCTGCTGCAGCACAATCGCGCGTATCTGGCGTGGCTCGACCGCATCTTCGCGCGCTACCCGGACCTCGTCATCGAGAACTGCTCCAGCGGCGGCATGCGCATGGACTACGCCATGCTGAGCCGGCACAGCATCCAGTCGACGAGCGACCAGGAGGACTATGTGAAATATGCGGCCATCGCCGCCGCCTCGCCGTCCGCGCTGACGCCGGAGCAATCGGCGATCTGGTCGTATCCGCTCCGTGAAGGCGACGACGAAGAAGTCGTGTTCAACATGGTCAACGCCATGCTGCTGCGCGTCCATCAGAGCGGCCACGTCGCCGAGCTCAGCCCGCGCCGCCGCGCGCTGGTCAAGGAGGCGCTCGATTACTACAAGACGATGCGCGCCGACATCGCCGAAGGCCTGCCGTTCTGGCCGCTCGGACTGCCGACGCAGCAGGACGACTGGATCTGCTTCGGCATTCGCGCGGAGGGCCGCGCCTATGTCGCGGTCTGGCGCCTCGGCGGCGAGTCCGCCGAGATCGCGCTGCCGCTGCCTTGGCTGGCGGCTCAGGCTGGCGGAGGCGGTAGTGATGCTGGCGGTGCTGGTGGTGCTGGTGGTGCTGGCGGTGCTGGCAGTGCCGGCGATGCTGGCGCGGTGCATGTGCAGGCGCGAATCGCGTACCCCGCCGCACACGAGGGCAGCTCCGTCGCCTGGGACGGCGAGGAAGGCGCGCTGCGCGTGACGCTGCCGCGGGAGCGGACGGCGCGGCTGGTGGAGCTTCGGTTTTAAGTCTATGTTTAGTGAAAAAAGTCGGACACTTCGACAGTGTTCGACTTTTATTTGTTTACTCCCATGGTAATATGAGGAGCATTGTCTAATTATTCATATTTATCCATGACGGAGGAACTATCATGAAACGGCGAATGTTATCCAGTCTCGTTATCTTTTCTTTATTTTTTTCTTTGCTCGTTCCGGTCCAGGCGGAAACGGCTGCGGAATCGGTGGAAAGTAGTGTGAAAATCGCTACTCAGGGGGAGGAGGCTTTAATCGAAGAGCCTCAGGCTTTGCCTCTGCCGGAAGCAATCGCACCTGAAGCGAATAACTCCGTCATTGCAGCATCCAGCAGTTCAGGGATCGAAATCCAAAATTCCGACGGCACGACGGTTCTTTCAGGCGGGAGCTTTTATTATATCGTTGGCGATAACGTCAAATCGGGCTACGCTGACATCCAGGGCGGCAAGGTTCTCAATTTACCTAAGTTCGACGCGGATATCCGGGTCAAGGGTTTCGTTGTTCTCTATCAATACGATAATTCCGCCCGCATCATGAAGCTGCGCTTCGACGAGAAGACGATGACGGGCGCTGAATTGGCTGAGTTGCAGATTTGGAAGCTAGATGCCTCAGCAGTCGAGACTCCCATTGTCGATTCGTTGACGACGCAATGGGCTAATCGCAGTTATACTCTAAATTATCGGGATAATTATCTCACTCTTACCCCGCCTACGCCGACAGGGTACACACTTTCGGTAATCATGCCTCCCGATCGTCTTGCCTTATTCGCTTCGGGCAGTTCCGAGGGCACTGGTTATTTGGTGCGCAAGTCGTTTGATATTGACGGCACGTCCACTGCAGTGCTTGACAACGGAGCGCTTGACGATACGGTGGTTGTCCAGTTGCCGGGAACCCAGACGTACACTTATGTTCGATATAACCCTTCCGCTGTTAGCGCTAACCTCAACAACGTCTCACAATTGCGGCTTGCAAAGGGTCAATATAATCTGACCATACAGGCCTCCAAGGAAGGTTACGTCTACCAGTGGTCTGCAAACCAATTGGAGATTCAAAGCGATCGTACGTTAAACCTAGAAAAGCCGCAGATTTCCGTCAAATACATGCAGGCGGGTCCGAACGAGTTACACGCCAATCTGGCGGTGCGGGACGGCGATTGGCAGCTGAATTACTTGAGTAAAGACACTAAAGCTGTCAAAGTGCACGCTACGCTGTCGAATAGCGCGGGTAACAAGGTGTATGAGTCCGATTCGGATTGGTCGACTTTGACCGCACAGTTCGATCCGCCGCTCAAATCCGATACATACGCGCTCTCGCTGTCGCTCGATTATCCCGGCTCGTTGCAGCCTATCGTCGCAACAAGCAGAATGGTGATTTACAATCCGGCGGATACCCAGGGGAAAGGCTTGCATGTATCGGCTCAAGACGAAGCTGGAAATTCGCTCCATGAAGGACATGTCTACCTGTACCAAAAAGACCCGGCTCCGATTTATGACGGCGATCAGGCGGGTGTGTATACAAGTGTAAGGGTATATGACGACAATTTGAGCGGGGACGGGACGCTAACAATTCCATATGCCAACTTGCTGAAAGGCAAAGCGTACGAACTGGTTGTAATAGGCTCCTCTTCTTCGGCAGATACGCCTGTTCTTTATTCGCGGAGCGTCAGCCGCGACGACACCGATGTTCGTTTCGAAGGAACTGGTCTAAAGAAGACGACATTTCATGCTGACCAGGCTCAGAGCGGAGATCCGCTCGTCGTCTCCCTGGTCGACGGCAATCATGCGTTGGTTGGGTATCCGTTAACGATCGCATTTTCCGGCCAAGAGGCGAGCATGTGGGTGCAGGCACCATCTGGATTAGATTTGTTCACCAAGCTGACAAACAACGGGACCGGTTACTTTTTGCACAAGCAAGTAACGGCCGGAAGCCTCGGCACATCCATCACGCTGAACGGAGAAATGGTCCAGCTGTCTCTGCCTGCGACCTATTCCGGAGATATCGACGTAAACTATGACTGGCTGCCGGTGAGAGATCCTGCTCATTCCTATTGGATCTCTAAAGGAACGGACACGCAGGTCTACTTCAATATAGAGAAGGATGGCTTTACGTATTCTTTTACGAAGTATGCGGGTGTCCTGAATACAGACTTGAATCTCGACGTCGGAGTCAACTTAAAAACCAAAGAATCCGTGTGGGGGCAAGCCGGAACTGTCAATCAGCGGGTGTACACCAACTACTGGGACACGCAAGACAATCTGCTGTACGATGTTTCGATGTCTAGCGTGCGAAGCCTTGTAGACAGCAGCCTTTCGCCATCCATCAAGTTTAAGGCGATTTCAGAGGGGGAACCGACCTTTCTGTCGGTCGAACGGGATAGCTCGGGCTATCATTATGCAGACACACAACCTAAAGTGGCTACACTCAACGCGCAAACCGGACAAGGGCTGTTGGAGTACGGGTTATACGATTCCGCGGGCAACGTCGTGGGAAATTCATTTTCAACCTCTTCACTAACGGACTTTCATATAGACTTGCCCAATGAACCGGGCAATTACGTGCTTAAGTTGCTCAAGCAAAACTTTCCCGACAGTCTGATTCGTTTATCAGGGGAGACCTCGATTCAAGTTATGGGATCGGGACCCAGCCGCAGCAACCGGCAGATTGCATTGGAGCTTCCGAAAGGCTATCAACTTGATGACCCTCGGGCGGGCTATGTCGGAATTATTGACGACCTCAGCGGGTACGGAAATACCTTTTCCATCAAAGACGGCCAGTTAACGATTCCTGCTTGGTTAGATATCGCACCTCAGAATTCGTATACACTTTACACAAGTATCGCCTTGAAGTCGATTGGCAGCGGTAAGAGAGCGGTGACATTTGCTCAATTGCAGCTGAGCGGAGATCAATTGCTCCATTTGGACATCCTGCCGCTCCCGGCGGATGCGAATGCCTATAATCTTAAACTAGCGCTCCCAGCAGCGATGAATTCAATCATTCCAACCTGGCTGATGTCCTCTAAAAGCGGAGGAAAACCTTTCGGTATAAACACTGGATTCATGTCTTGGCAGGATAATAATTTATCTTTAGATACGATAATCACTGCCGAGAAGGAACTCACACTTGTCCTAGCGGGCTACGACGCAACGAATACGGGCTATGTGATTCCATATGAGATCAGCTTGAATCCTACCAGCGGAAAGTGGTCAGCGACGCAGCGCTCGCTTGGCAAAGTTCAACTACAAGACAGCATTCCGTTCACTCAGGCGCAATGGCGTGCTGAACGCAATGGTTACGAATGGACCGGGATTAACAGCAAAAACGACAAATGGTTGATGGACAAGTTATACATGCCGCAAGGCAATCAACAGATGAGCTTCGTTTCATACCCGTTCACGTCGGAAGAGACGGCCTGGCAAGTCATGTGGGACACTCGACTGCCCGTAAATGTGACGGAAAACACGACAATTCCGTTTACCGGAAAAGTGGAAGCGGCGCAATCCAGCTTGACGATCGATCAATCGACTTCCGATGGCTTGACCGTACTGAACGTAAAGCCGGAGCTCGTCAGCGGCAATCTGAAGCTGAATTATCTCTATCGGACTGCGCTTGGCTACAATCAACAGATACAAGCGATCGTGACGCTGACGAATAGCAACGGAGCCAAGCTTGCGGAGGGACTGGCCGGGGACGTCGGATATCCATTTTGGTTCAGTAGAAAACTGGATCCAGGTTCGTATACGCTAACCTACCGCGCACCTACCGGCCCTGGACAGGAGGTTAACCTGACCAAATCGTTCGTCGTCTCGAATCAAGGGACCGGCGGGGGCGGGAGCCCGGATCCCGGTCCGGGAACAGGCAACCCAGACCCGAGCAACCCTGGTACCAGTCCTGGTCCGGGCGGACCGGGAGGTAGTACGAATGTTTCAGGCGAAAATGGAGACGGTTCTTCTTCAACCAAGACCTTTAAGCCTGAGGACATCCCGGCTCCCGTAAACGGTACCGTTTCTCTTGCGATACAAGGGATTTCGTCGGTGGCGATTCCTGCTGCTTCGATCCTCGGCAGCGATTCGACGAAAAACAATCTTGAGATCGCAAGCGACAAAGCCAGCGTCACGATTCCTGCAGCTGTCCTCGATCAGCTCAAGGGCTTGTTGGGCAACAACGTTTCGTTGTCTGATGCTCAGATCCAGCTGTCGCTTGCACCGATTGATGCCAAGGCGGTCGTAGGTAACATCAAGAATCCAGCCGGAAACGCAATTAAGCCGGCGGCTACGTTGTACGAATTTAAACTGTCCATTTCAGGTAAGGATGGCAAGCCGTTGTTGTTGACTGCTTTTAATCAGCCGATCACGCTCACTTTCGAGACGGATCCGGCGGCAGACAAAACGCTGTCTAACTTATTCTTTATCGCTGAAGACGGCACGCTGACCTATATACCTGGTACATGGTTGAATGGAAAACTTACCGCGAAGGTTGAACACTTCAGCAAATACGGCGTACTAGAAATCAAAAAGGAATTCGCAGATGTCAGCTCCTCGAGCTGGGCGTATGCGGCAGTTCGGGAGCTTGCGGCGAAGCTGATCGTCGGCGGTACGACCGCGGATACGTTCGAGCCGAACCGAACGGTGACGCGCGCCGAGTTTACGTCAATGCTCGTACACGCACTCGCCTTGAAGATGGACAAGACGGCCGCCTTCAAGGACGTACCAGGTACGGCCTGGTATGCGTCGGCTGTAGCTGCAGCCTTCGAGAGCGGACTCGTAAAGGGCAGCAGCGCGGATACGTTCGCGCCGAGCCGTTCGATCACGCGCGAGGAGATGGCGGTCATCATGGCTAACGCGTTGAAATTCGCGGATTCGTCCGCAACAGCCGGACAAGGAGCTGCGTTTAAGGATGCAGCCAAGATCAGCAGTTGGGCGAAGGAAGCCGTAAGCTTAGCGTCCGCGAATGGCCTAATCAAGGGCGACGGCACCGGCGGGTTCAATCCGAAGGGAATGGCTACGCGAGCCGAAGCTGCACAGATGCTTGTCAATTTGCTTAATCGTACGGCACAATAAGGAAGCGAGGGAGAGACCCGGGCGATCGGGTCTCTTCCCGTATTATCAATCGAAATGGACGAATACGCGATGTCTAAGCCTGCGAGCGGGACCTCCAAAGATCCCGGTATGGCCATTCTATTTCTATTTCTGCTTGTCGGCCCTTTCCTACGAGGGTTCATGTTCGAATCCGAGCTGGCGGGGGCGGCTGGCGTCGTCTTGCTCGGTTTCTTGGTGTACCTGCTGCGGGGCAAGCTGCCGCGCGATGCGGTGCTGTACCTGCTGCTTGCGTTGACGGTGTTGTATGCCTGCAGTGTCGGACATGGTACCGACCGGTACGAAGCGTTGGTCAGTCTGTTGAAATTCTCTCTGCTGACGCCCTTGTACATCTTTGCAAGGTCTGCCACCTCGGCGGCGATCAGCCGGATCTGGAAGGTTTGGACTTGGATGCTAGGCTTGTCCGTACCGATCGCATTGGCGGCCGACAGGTTCGTGGACGGTCGTCTCGCCGGATTTATCGACTATGCCAATGGTTATGCCATTTTGCTGTTGGTCGGTATCCTGATCGCTTATGGTTTAGCGGCCTCCTCACCTCCAACTCCGAGAAACAGGCTGCTGCAGATTCCGATTTTCCTTAGCGCAGGAGGATTATTTCTCACCGAGTCCCGGACTGTGCTCGTCCTGCTTGTCGCCTCCTTCGTCGTCTTGTTCGCGCTCGGCTTGCGCACGCATCGATCGCATTGGATCCGCGCATGCGCCGCTACGACGCTCGGTCTGGCTGCTGGAGCCGCATACAACGGGTCGCCTTGGCTAGCGATTGCGGTCATCGCGATTTTCGCCGTCCTATACTTCTTTCCGGATACGGCGGTATCGAACCGGGCCGTCCGTCTGACGCTAACGGCAGTCTTGCCGCTTCTGGCGTTGGGCGCGATCTGGCTGGGAGCGGGTATGACGGACCGATGGAGCACGATCGTCTCCCGTACGGGAGAGGGCGCCACCCGGCTCGTATATTACCGGGACGCCTGGGCCATGTTTATGGATTCGCCGATCTGGGGATTCGGCGCTGGCGCATGGACCTACATGCAGTATCACTACCAGTCGTCCGCCTATTTCACTGCATTCATTCATAGCCAGCCGCTGCAGATGATGACGGAGACCGGGTTTTTAGGTCTGGGGCTCTTCAGCGCATCATTAGCCATTTTAATCGGACGCTGCGTATCTGCTGCGCGGTCCAAGAAAGAGGGATCCATTTCCTTCTATACAGTCCGAGGCTTGGCTTGCTGCGTACTGTTTGCGCATAGCTTGGTAGACTTCTCGCTGTCCTTTCCTTATTTGTTAGCACTCTTATTCATACTAGGAGCGCCGCCAGCGTCCGATGTCCCTGCCCCCGCCGATGACGCCATGCCGTCTGTCGCCATGCGCAGAACGGTGAGATCTCTTGCTGCCGCAGCGGCGGCTTGTATGCTGGCGGTCGCAGCGCTGCTGCTTGCCTCGGATCAACTGCAGCAAGCTGCCGTGCGGGCAATCGCGGAGCAGCGCAAAGCCGACGCCGTTCGGCTCCTGGATCGCAGCGCGGATACGGCCATCTTTGCGGACCGTATCCACGATCGCAAAGCCCGGTTGTATCTAAGCGAATTCGAGAGCAACGGAGATCGCCGATATCTCGAAGTCGCCCGCGCGGAAAACGAAAAGGCGATAAAGATGCATCCCATGCAGATTTGGTATCGGAAGTTGAACAGCGACATTCGATGGGAGCAAGGCGATCGCCAAGGTTCCGTCGAGATTCTTCGAGACCTGGTTGCTCAAAATAGATTCATGGCGCGCTGGCGCCAGGAACTGGCTGAACGCTCATCCGGCTGATTTCAGGATGGCGGCATTATACCGCCTTGCTTGAAGATAGCCGCCCCGCGCGGTGGTCCGCAGAGTACCAAATAGGTTGGTCAGCGCTCGCTGGCCGGCCTTTTTTTTGTGCCGGCCGTTCTTCGCGGCGGCATTAGGCTTGCGAACATACATCGGCCTTCGAACGGAATACAATAGGGCATACCTTTTCATTTGCGGGAAGCAAGCATGAAGGAAAGAAACGAATCTCACCAGTTGAAAGCGCAACCAAGACCTGCGAAGGAGGAGCCGACATGAGTACCCGATTGCTGTGCGAATCGCTCGTCAGGAAGCAGTTTCCTCATCTGCGCTACGTTAGGATTCATACGAGCGGCAAGCAGACGGCGACGATCTATGCCTGGGACGACCGGCTGGAGCTGACCGAGGAGGACCGTGCCGCGCTGCTCAAGTTCGCTTCCGCTTATTTGGCGCCGTTCGTCTGCTTCAAAGTGAAGCCGTATGGGTACACCAGAGAGGAACGGGTGCCCGCCGCTCCCGAAGTGCCCGAGCAGGTCGCGGAGGCGGCGATGAGCCGCAGGCTGGACTTGCACGACATTCTCGGTGTCGTGGACGACATGCTGGCCGGCGGCAGTATCTCGTTCGACGGCTATGATCGGATCAACGCGACCGTGCATTTGACGATCCGCTCGGCCCTGCCGCTTTCGCCTGTCGAACGCGAGCTGCTGACGCTATATCTCTATGAGCTGCTGCCGCTCGGGACGCATGCGGAAGTCCATTATTCGGATTAAGTGATGGTGGCAGGACTGCGCGCTCGTCATGCCCGGACATAAAGAAGGCCCGCACGGACTCGCGCGGGCCTTGGCGCGTTGACGCGAATGAACGAGTGAAGGGGGGACGATTCGTAAATCAGGCGTCGGTGAGCGCGATTTGACATCGAATTTACATTTTATTCGATTAACTCTCGATATCATCTACTATACTTGCATGGAACCGCGAAGCGAAGGGAGAGCGAGCATGTTGAGTAGGAAGACTGTTTGGAGCAAGAGATCGTCTACCGTGACGGCAGCGGCGTTGTTGGTCTCTCAAGTATTCGGGGGCTTCGGCCTGCTGGCGGCGGACAAGGCGGCAGCTGCGCCTGACGCGGCGCCGGTCCACGTTCGCATCATGGAGACGACGGACCTGCATACGAATGTGAGAGGCTACGATTACTTCAAAAATGCCGAGACTGTAACGGTCGGCTTGGACCGGACGGCCACGCTGATCAAGCAAGCGCGCGCTGAACAGCCCAATGCGCTTCTGTTCGACAACGGCGACCTGCTCCAGGGTACCCCGCTTGGCACCTACATGGCCAAAGTGGACAAGCTGTCTGAACCAGGCAGCGTTCATCCGATGTACCAAGCGATGAATCTGCTTGGCTACGATGCAGCGACTTTCGGCAATCATGAATTCAATTATGGTCTTGATTTTCTGGGCAAGGCGATCGCAGGGGCGAAGGACGGCTCCGGGCAACCGCTGCCATACGTCAACGCCAACATCTACGAAGATGAAAACGGCGACGGCGTTGCCCAGTCTACGGAAACGAAGAATAAATTCGCGCCTTACGAGATCCTTACCCGTACCTTCAAGGATGATAACGGAGCGGCTCAGACCGTCAAGATCGGCGTAATCGGGCTCGTGACGCCGCAGATCATGGAGTGGGACAAAGCCAATCTGTTCGGCAAAGTCGTGACGAGGGACATCGCGGCAACCGCGCGTCATTTCGTGCCGATCATGAAGGACGCTGGGGCGGATATCATCGTGGCGCTGGCGCATACCGGCTTCGACGCTAACGCCGTTGAAGGCGACATGTCCGAGAATGACATCAATGCGCTGAGCAAGGTGCCGGGCATTGATGCCATTACCTTTTCCCATACGCACAAAATCTTCCCGACGGCTAGCAACTCGTCGCTGGACGCCTTGTTCAAGGATCCGGCCACCAAGCTCCCGTATAATACGCCTGACAGCGTCGTCAACAACGTCTACGGACTCGGCGGCGGTACGATCAACGGCGTTTTCGCAACCCAGGCCGGATACGGCGGCGCCAACCTCGGTCTCATCGACTTGAAGCTTGTCAAGGGCGCGGACGGCAAGTGGACGGTGGACAAGTCGGGTTCCCAATCGTCCACGCGCTCGATCTACTCGACGGATGCGGACAAGGTCAATCACGCCAACGTTGATCCTTATCAACCAATCGTCGATGCGGTGAAGAAAGCTCACGAGGCGACGATCGCGTATACCGGGCAAGAGCTTGGACAGACCGATGCGCCGATCAACAGCTACTTCGCGATGGTACAGGACGATCCCTCGATCCAAATCGTGACGGATGCGCAAAAATGGTACGTGCAGAAGTCCGTGGCCGGCACGGTCTACGAGAATCTGCCGATCCTGAGCGCCGGTGCGCCGTTCAAGGCGGGTCGCAACGGACCGTCCGAATATACGGATATCGAGAAGGGTCCGCTCACGATCCGCAGCGCCAGCGATCTGTACTTGTACGACAATACGCTGAAGGCGGTCGTCATCAAGGGCGCGACGGTCAAGGAATGGCTGGAGATGTCTGCGGGCGCCTTCAACCAAATTTATACGACGAAGTCTCTGCCTCAGCCGTTGTTGAATCCGAATTTCCAGGTTTTCAACTACGACGTCATTGACGGAGTCACTTATCAGATCGACGTGACGAAGCCGGCCAAGTACAAACCTGACGGCACTATCAACAATGCGTCGTCCAGCCGGATCGTGAACCTGCAGTACAACGGCAAGCCGATCGATCCGCAGCAGGACTTCATCGTCGTCACGAACAATTACCGCGCAAGCGGCGGCGGCAACTTCCCTGGACTGAAGGGTTCTCCGCTCGCCGTCGATTCCCAGGATGAGAACCGTCAGGTGCTGATGGACTACATCACGGCACAGAAAACGGTAAGCCCGAGCGCGGATGGCAACTGGTCGTTCGCGCCGTTGAAGAGCAAGGTGAACGTCATCTTTACGAGTGCACCTGCAGCCGCGAAATATGCGGCGGAAACCAATGGCAAGATCACGGATACGGGCGTAGCGAACGACAAGAATTTCGAGATTTATAATTTGCGGCTGAGCGAGCCGTCGCCGACGCCGACGAAGCCGGTCGAAGTGCATTTGATCGGCATCAACGACCTGCACGGCCAGCTCGACACGACTTCGATCGTGAGTAACAAGCCGGTAGGCACGGCGGCGACGCTGGCAACGTATATCAAGGAAGCGCGCGCCAAGTACGAGAACAGCCTGCTCGTGCATAACGGAGATTCCGTAGGCGCGACCGCGCCGGTCTCTTCGCTCGAGCGCGACGAGCCGACGCTGGAATGGATGAACCTGATGCAGTTCGATATCGGCACGCTGGGCAACCACGAGTTTGACCAAGGCGTGGCGGCATTGAAGGCGCAGTTGGATGGGGGCGTCGATCCCGTAGGCGGCAAAATCGTCCACAAGGGCGTGAACTTCGATTACATCAACGCCAACGTCGTGGACGAGAAGACGGGTAAACCGATCATCGCGCCTTATGTGGTGAAGGAGATCGGCGGCGTGAAGATCGGCTTCATCGGCGTCGTCACGATGGCGACGGTGACCAAGGTGTCGCCCGAAGGGCTGAAGGGCGTCAAGCTGGTCGATCAGGCGCCTGTCGTGAATAAAGCGGTAGAAGAGCTGAAAAAACAAGGCATTAAGAGCATCGTTATCCTCGCGCACGATCCCGCGACCACGAACGCGACGACGGGTATCACGACTGGCGAAGCCGCCGATCTGGCGAACAGCGTCGACGACGAGGTCGACGTCATCATGGCCGGCGACAACCACGCGCTGGCGAACGGGCTGGTAGATGGCAAACTGGTCGTGCAAGCCTACTCTTACGGCACGGCTTTCGAAGACGTCAAGCTGGTCATCGACCCGGCAACGGGCGATATTACGAGCAAGTCGGCGACGGTCACGACGACGTTCCAGGATGGCGTGAAGCCGGATAAGGCGACGGAGGATCTGGTCAATTCGTATCTGGACAAGCATCCTGAGCTTAAAAATCCGGTCGGCACGACGGACGGATCGATCGTCCGGACCGACGCTTACAACAACGAAGCGCCGCTCGGCAACCTGATTGCCGATGCGATGCGCAGCGCGTTCCCGGGCTCGGACTTCGCGTTCATGAATCCGGGCGGCATTCGCGCCGACCTGCCGAAGGGCGAAGTGAAATTCGGCGACCTGGCCAAGGTGCAGCCGTTCGGCAATACGCTCGTGAAGCTGACGCTGACGGGCGCCCAGATCCGCACGCTGCTTCAGCAGCAGTGGGGCGTCAAGGCGGACGGCACGGCGGATACGAAGACGTTACAAATCTCGGGCTTGAAGTATACGGCCAACATGGCGCTTCCGGTCGCGCAGCGCGTGACGAGCCTGACGAAGACGGACGGCACGCCGATCGAGGACAACAAGGAATATACGGCGGTCGTCAATAACTTCATGGCTGCCGGCGGCGACAATTACAAGGTGCTCACCGAAGCGAAGAGCGCGGTTGTCGGCCCGACCGACCTGGACATTTTCTATCAATATATCAAGGACACGTTCAAGGGCGGCCAGATCACGGCCAAGATCGAAGGACGCATCAACAATAAAAATGAACCGTACATTCCGCCGTATATGGGCGGACCTACGCCGACCCCGACGCCTACGCCTGCTCCGGGCGCGCCGGTGAAGGTGAACGTCGAGGCGAAGGACGTGCCGAAGGCGGTCAATGGCGTCGTGAGCCTGCCGGTCACGCTCCCGGCCGGAGCAACCGACGCGAGCATCCTGCTCCCGCTGAACATCGCGGACCTGGCGGGTGCGGGCACCCAAGTCAAGATTGAGCTGGACGGCGTGAGCTTGTCCATTCCGGCCAAGGTGCTGGGCGACGCGGCGAAGCTCGTCTCGGGCGATGCGGCCAGGGATGCGACGCTGTCGCTGAATTACAGCCGGCTGACGGCCGATGCTGCCGCATCGCTGCTGGCTGGCGCGCAGAACGCGAACCTGAACGTCAAGGCGGCAGGCGCCGTGACGAAGCTGGGTATCGCTGCGGTCGCGAAGGACGGCACGACTGCAGGCACGCTTAGCGCTTTTGCAGAGCCGATCTCGCTCGCGATCAAGGTGGACGGCGGCGCGAACGCCAAGCTGACCAACCTGTATCGCATCGACGGCGGCAAGCCAGTCTATGTACGAGCTAAGTCGCAGGGCGGCGTCCTGACGACTCAGGTGACCCAGCCGGGCACGTATGCCGCGCTGGAATACAACCGCAGCTTCGCCGACGTACCCGCTTCCTTCTGGGCGAAGGACGTCATCGCCGAGCTGGTGGCCAAGCAGCTCGTCGACGGTACGGATGCATCGAACTTCGCGCCGCAGAAGCAGATCACGCGCGCCGAATTCGCGAAGATCCTCGTGCAGGAGTTCGCGCTTAAGGCCAAGGGCGCCGCATCCTCCTTCTCGGACGTGCAGCCGGGCAGCTGGTACGCCACGTTCGTGGACATCGCTTCCTCCAACGGCCTCATCAACGGCAAGGGAGACGGCAGCTTCGTGCCGAACGCGCCGATCACCCGCGAGGAGATGGCGGTCATGCTGGCGCGCATCCCGGCCTTGAACGCAGGCGGGGCCGCCGGCAGCGGAAGCTTCAAGGACAGCGGCAAAATCAGCGGCTGGGCGCAGCAGGCGGTAGGCCGCATCGTGGATGCGGGCCTCATGCAGGGCCGCGGCGCTGGCGTCTTCGCACCGCAAGGCTTGACGACGCGCGCCGAAGCGGCGAAGGTCGTGCACGGCCTGCTGGCGACGGCGGAGTCCGGCGGCGGATTCTGATGCCGCAGGGCGGAAGGCTGGAATAAGGATCGAAAAAGGTTCGAATGAGATTCGAATGAGGTTCAAAGCGTTCGAAGACTCGAAGACTCGAATAAGTCTCGACCAAGGTTTAAAATAAGGCAAGACGATCAAGCCCCCGGGTGCGGAAGCCCCGGGGGCTTGGCGCATGGACGGGAACTATTATAAGCTGTAAGCAGAGGTGAGACGGCATGCAGCCATTTACGGCTAAGGTGGTTGAGGTAATCAAAGGCATTCCGGCAGGCAAGGTGATGACGTACGGCCAGGTCGCCGCAGCCGCGGGCAGCCCGCGCGGGGCAAGGCGCGTCGTCTGGGTGCTGCATTCGCTGAGCGAAGCGCACAGCCTGCCCTGGCATCGGGTGGTGAATGCCAAAGGCGAGATCGCGCTGCCCGGCGACGAAGCCCGCTATACGCAGCGAGCGATGCTGGAAGAAGAGGGCGTTCTGTTCGACGGGGATTACCGGGTGGATCTGGAGCGTTGCAGATGGCAAGCGGAGAAGCTGGAAGGGGACGAATAGCGAATGATAGGTAAAATTCTGATCAGCTCCTGCCTGCTTGGACAGAAGGTGCGATACGACGGGGAAGGGAAGCTGTGCGACGACGCCCGGATCGCGAGATGGCAGGCGGAGGGCAGGCTCGTGCCGGTGTGTCCGGAAGTCGCCGGAGGCCTGCCGACGCCGCGGCCGCCCGCGCAGATCCGAGGCGATCGCGTGGTGACCGAAGCGGGCGAGGACGTGACAGACGCGTTCGAACGAGGCGCCGCGCTCGCGCTGCAGACTGCGCGGACGCATGGCGTGGCGCTGGCGATTCTGAAGCAAAGCAGCCCTTCCTGCGGCAGCTTGACGGTCTACGACGGCACCTTCAGCGGCGCGAAGCGGCCGGGGGAGGGCAAGACGGCGGAGCTGCTGCGCCGCAGCGGGTTCAAGGTTTTCGGCGAGGATCAGCTGGACGAGGCGGAGCGGGAACTGGCACGCTGCGAAGAAGGAACCGGGGAGAGTAACGGATGACGACGTTCAGAACGATGGAGATCGCGGATTATGATGCGATGATCGCGCTATGGCGCCGCATCGAGGGGCTGGTGCTGAGCGACGCGGACGAGAGAGAAGCGATAGAGGCCTATTTGAAGCGAAACGAAGGGATGAGCTTCGTATGCGAGGCGGAAGGGAAGCTGGCGGGCACCATGATGTGCGGCCATGACGGCAGGCGGGGCTTTATCTATCATGCGGCGGTGGATCCCGACTACCGCGGCCGTGGCATCGCCCGGCGGCTGGCCGAGATGAGTCTGGATAAACTCAGGGAAGCGGGCATCGACGTATGCCATCTGTTCGTGCTGGAGGACAACGACGCCGGAGACCGCTTCTGGACCGCCGCCGGCTGGCGGCGGAGAAGCGGCTTCTACGTTTATTCCAGGGACGTATGACAGCGTTCCGATCCTAATTCGCCGCCGGCTTCGCGCCGTAGAAGACGGCAAAGTCCAAGTATTTGTACATGCACTCGACGTCGCGGAAGCCCGCCTCCGACAGCCATTCGATCTGGTCCTCGAGCTTGGCATTAATATCGACGGCGCGCCGCGCCACGGAAGCGTCGATCGCCTCCTGCGACAGTCCGCTGGCCGCGATCTCGGCCAGCCAGCGCTTGCGGTAATAGACATCCGATGCCTCCGAACGGCCCGCCACCTGGTCCGCGTTCACGAAGACGCCGCCCGGCGCCAGCGCTGCGTACAGCTTTTTGAATAATGCGCGCTTCGCTTCGTGCTCCAGGTGATGGATGGACAGCGAGGAGACAATGATATCGTAGCTGCCCGGTTCGAACGCGAAGCCGGAATAGTCCGCTACGATCACGGCCACGCCCGGATCGCCTGCGAACCGCTGCCGGGCGACGTCGAGCATGCTCTCGCTCATGTCGATCAGGTCCAGCTTCGCCTGCGGCAGCTTGCCGCGCACCATCGCGGCCAGCAGGCCGGTTCCTGCTCCCAGGTCCAGCACGCGCGGCGCTTCCTTGTCGCTCTCGGCAAGCGACACGGCCATTCCATAAAAGTCGTCGAAGCAAGGAATAAGTCCCCTTCGCTGTTCGTCGTACTTGGCGGCTGCGGCATCGAACTGTTGTTTTACATTGGGATTCATCGCTAAACGCCTCCTCGATTGGCCTCTGATGTACTCATCATAGTTCCCGCACGCGCTTCATGGAAATATATAAAATGCATATTCTTTATAGACTGTGTCTATTAACCGAACGATGGGTACATTCCTATTAGGCGATGTCTGCCGGAAGTTGACGAAAATCCGGGTTCAGAGGGACGCGGTCATCGCCAATTCGCGAGAGTCGACAAAATGGTTTTTAATGAGCCCGGACAAGGAGCGGTGCTATGAATCGGACATGGACGCGGCAGGCGAACGTGCTGATCGTGGACGATCAGCCCATGAATATCATGCTGCTGGAGCATGTGCTGGGAAGAGCCGGCTTTGTCAACGTGCGGGGCACCACCGATCCGGGGGAGGTCGAAGCCCTTTTCCGCGAACTGGAGCCCGATATCATTCTGCTGGACCTGCATATGCCCGTCATCGACGGGTTCGAAGTGCTCCGGCGTCTGCGCCCCTTGATCGGGGAGGGCGGCTTCCTGCCGATACTCGTGTTGACCGCCGACAATACGCCGAGCGTGCGCAAGGAAGTGCTCCATCTGGGCGCGAACGACTTCCTGACGAAGCCGCTCGACGCTTCCGAGGTCGTGCTGCGCATCGAAAATTTGCTGAATACCCGATACTTCTATCTCCAAATGCAGGAGCAGAACCAATCGCTTGAGCTGCGGGTGGCGGAGCGGACGAAGGAGCTGGAGCGTGCCAAGCTCGAGATCCTTCATCTTCTCGCCCGTACGGCGGAATATCGAGACGACGAGACGGGCCAGCATACGCAGCGCGTGGGGCGCATGGCACGGGATATCGCGCTCTCACTGGGGCTGTCTCGGCACGAGGCCGAGCTGATCGAGCAGGCGACGCCGCTGCATGATATCGGCAAGATCGGTATCGCCGACGATGTCCTGCTGAAGCCGGGGCGCTTCACGCCCGAAGAATTCGAGCAGATGAAAAGGCATACGTTGATCGGCGCGCGCATTCTGGGCACAAGCTTGTTCCCCGTGCTGCGGGTAGCGGGGGAGATCGCGCTCACCCATCACGAAAAGTGGAACGGAAGCGGATACCCTCGCGGCTTGAGCGGCGAAGAAATTCCCTTGCCGGGCCGAATCGTCGCGCTCGCCGATTTTTACGACGCCTTGACGCACGAGCGTCCTTACAAAAAGGCGTGGTCGCACGAAGAGGCGATCGAAGAGATTCGCGCGCAGCGGGGCATTCATTTCGATCCGGCCGTCGTGGACGCTTTTCTGGACACGCTGGGCCTGCGGCTCTCCTCCTGAATTTGCCCGATGCGAAGCGCTTTTCTGCAGCGGTCGCGCGTCGCGCATTGTGGCCCTGTCCTTGCGGCGGGGCTTTGCCGCGTACGGGGTATAATATTTTTAAAAAAGCTGGAAAATAGCTGGCCGCGCTTGTCGCAGGAAAGGACGGAGGAGGAAATCAATTGTTGGATTGCGCCATCATCGGGGGAGGGCCGGCAGGACTGAGCGCCGCGCTCGTGCTCGGCAGGGCGAGGCGGACAGTCGCGCTCTTCGACGAGGGTAAGCCGAGGAACCGCGTGGCGCTGGTCTCGCACGGTTTTCTCACCCGGGACGGGACGCCGCCCGCGCAGATGCGGAAAATCGCGCACGACGAATTATCCGTCTACCCGAGCGTGCGTATTCGTTCGGAACGGGTGGAGGACGTCGCGCGGGAGACGGACGGCAGCTTCCGATTAACGGATGCTGCGGGAGAAGAATGGCGAGCGCGCAGAGTGCTTCTTGCCGCCGGATTGAAGGAGCTGCTGCCGGAGATCGCGGGGTTGCGCGATTTTTATGGCAAAAGCCTGTTCTGCTGTGCTTATTGTGACGGCTGGGAACTGCGCGACCGGCCGCTCGTGCTCATCGCGGGCAACGACCATACGTTCCATCTGGCCAAAACGATCTACAATTGGAGCGCGGATCTGCTCGTCTGCACGAACGGCTACGATTCGCTCGCGCCGGAGGAGGAAGAGGCGCTTGTCCGGCGAGGCATCCGCATCGACCATCGGCCGATCGGGCGTCTCGTCGGCAGCGACGGGCAGCTCGCCGGCGTACGGTTCGAGGACGGGAGCGAGACGCCGCGCGAGGGCGGCGTCGTCGCCGAGCGCCTGCGCCAGGCGGCGCCTTTTGCGGAGCGTCTCGGCTGCGCGATGACCCCCTACGGGGGCATCGAGACGGATGCCGCCGGACGGACGAGCGTGCCAGGCGTCTATGCGGCGGGGGACGCGGCTTATATCATGCCGGCGCAGCTGATCGTGGCCGCGGGGGATGGCAGCAGAGCGGCGATCGGCATTAACGAAGATATGACGGACGATGCCTTTCGTTGAGAAAAGGCGCCGGCAGGAGGCAAGAGAGCCTCGCTGTCGGCGCCTTTTTGCGATTGTTGGCTTGTGCTTGAAGCTGTGCTTGTTGGGCAGCGGTTGTCTTGCTTTTGACTTGTTTGTGGTTGTTGGCTTGCACTTGTTGGCTTGTGCTTGAGGCTGATGCCTGTTGGTTAGCGGCTGTTGTCTTGCTGTTAGCTTGTGGTTGTTGACTTGCGGTAGTTGTTTTGCTGTTGGCACGAGATTGTTGGCTTGCGCCTGAGGCTGGTGCCTGTTGGTTAGCGCTTGTGGGTTTGCGCTTTTTGCTTGCAGCTATTTTGCCACGCGCTTATTGCTGTCAGCCGGCGGCGATGCCGTACCGTGCGCGCAAGACATCCGCCATCTCGGCGATCTCCCGGGGCGAGGGCAGGCGTAGCACAGCCTCGGCTGCCGCGATGCCTTCCGGCGTCTGATGCGCGCGCACGACGGCTTTGACCGCTTCCGCGAAGCGTGCGGACAGGCCAGTCCCGCTGCCTGCGCCGATCAGTTCGGCGAGGCTCGCCATGCGGTCCGGTCCGACGGCCGGATATGCGGATGGATCGGCTCCCTCGGCCGCGAGCCGGTAAAAATCGCGCACGAGCCCGGCCCGCGCCGCGCCCTCGCCTTCGGCGATGACGAAGGCCTGGACGTTGTACGCCTTCACCTGTCTGCGCTGGGCGATGCCGCAGAACTTGCGCCCGGCGATCGACAGATCGAAGTCGCCGGGGCAATAGGAGCCGACGACCTCGCCTTTGGCGGCCTCTCCTCCCAAGCGCCGGACGGCTTGCCCGATCAGGTCGTACATTCGTTCGAAGTCGTCGTGGTACGCCATCTCCTCAGCCCTTCGCTTCGGGAGGATGAGCGACAGGTTCACGACGCCCGGATCGAGCGGCACGGCCGCCCCGCCCGAATTGCGAACGGCTACGCCGTATCCTTGGGAGGCCAATCGATCGGCCGCAGCCCGAGCTTGGGGCAGCCGGCTGTCCCTCAGCCCCATGACGAAGGCGCGCGGATGCCGCCACAGATGGCAGACCGCCGGTCCACCCTCGCCGGCGGCGCGGCACAGCAGCTCGTCCAGCGCAAAAGCCTGCAGCGGGTCGACCGCCTCCAGCCGGTCCGTCCGGTCCAGGATGAGCACCCCCGACATCCATGCGCCGTCGGTTTCGGGGATTTCCTTCTGCGTATCTAAGCTGTTTTGCGCACCTGCCACGCTCCGCGTATTTTCATTCTCCCACGCACTAACGTGTTCCCTCGCGTCAGGCACGCGCTCTCTGCTCGTAACGCTGCACGATGTCCACGATGACCTTAACGGCTTGCACCATATTGTCGACCGAAGCAAATTCGTATTTGCCGTGATAGTTCTCGCCGCCAGTAAAGATATTCGGGGTCGGCAGCCCCATGTAGGACAGCTGCGAGCCGTCCGTGCCGCCGCGGATCGGCTTAATGATCGGCTCGATGCCGAGGCTCTCCATCGCTTCGCGGGCGATCTCGACGATATGAATGACGGGCTCGATTTTTTCCCGCATGTTGTAGTACGAATCCTTGAGCGTCAGCTCGATGCTGTCTTCGCCGTACGTCTGGCGGAATTCCTCCGCGATGTTCGCCAGCGCTGTCTTGCGCTGCTCGAATAGCGTACGGTCGTGGTCGCGGACCAAATAGCGCAGCGTCGTCCGCTCGACGTCGCCTTCGATCGACTGCAGATGATAGAAGCCCTCGTAGCCTTCGGTGAACTCCGGCGCCTCTCCTTCGGGCAGGCGACCGTGGAACGCCATCGCGATCTTGGCGGAATTCACCATCTTCCCTTTCGCCGTTCCGGGATGCACGTTGTTGCCCTTTATCGTGACGACGGCGGCTGCCGCGTTGAAGCTCTCATACTCCAGCTCGCCGAGCGGTCCGCCGTCCATCGTATAAGCATACTTGGCGCCGAACGCGGCGACGTCGAACTTGTGCGGGCCTCTGCCGATCTCTTCGTCCGGGGTGAAGGCGATCCGGATGCGGCCGTGCTTGATCTCCGGATGGCGGATCAGATAGGCCATCGCGGTCACGATCTCGGCGACGCCCGCCTTATCGTCCGCGCCGAGCAGTGTCGTGCCGTCAGTCGTGACCAGCGTATGGCCGACGTACTTCGACAGGTCCGGGAACATGTTCGGCGACAGCACGATTTTCAGCGCCGAATTCAGCACGATGTCTCCGCCGGCGTAGTTATAGACGAACTGGGGCTTGACGTTCGTGCCCGTGAAGTCGGTAGCCGTATCGACATGCGACAAAAAGCCGATCGTCGGCACGTCCGCGTCCGTATTGGCGGGCAGGGTCGCCATCAGGTAACCGTTGGCGTCTACCGCGACGTCCTCCATGCCGATGTTCTTCAGCTCTTCCTCAAGCATGCGGAGCAGAGTCCATTGGCCGGGCGTGGAGGGGCACGTCTCGCTGCTCTCGTCGGACTGGGTATCCACTTGCACGTATTTGACGAATCGGTCGATTAATTCCTGCTTCATTAGCAGGCACCTCCTCAAGTTAGTTGCTTATAAGTCTTGCGCTTAGCTGGCATATGTCATCATCATAACCCAAATGGCAGGCGGGGGAAAACTGCCGGAACGGAGGGAGCGCCTTCGAAAGGGGAAGGGCGGCAGACGGATTGTGCGAGCGAAATTACTGTTCGTGGGAAGCACATAGCGGCGGTGGAGCGTCTAGCGAGCGAAAGTGCTGTCCGTGGGAAGCACATTGCCGCGTTGAGGCGTTTAGCGAGCGAAAGTGCTGTCCGTGGGAAGCACATTGCCGCGGTGGAGCGTCTAGCGAGCGAAAGTGCTGTCCGTGGGAAGCACATTGCGGCGTTGAGGCGTTTAGCGAGTGAAAGTACTGTCCATGGGAAGCGCATTGCGGTGGCGAGGCGTCTAGCGAGCGAAAGTGCTGTCCGTGGGAAGCACATTGCGGCAGACGGATTGTGCGAGCGAAATTACTGTTCGTGGGAAGCACATAGCGGCGGTGGAGCGTCTAGCGAGCGAAAGTGCTGTCCGTGGGAAGCACATGGCAACACTCACCCAAACAGTAAAAATAATCGAAAGCCCGCTTGACGGCGTATCCGCCATGTTGTATGGTTAGTTACATAAGTAATTAACCAGTTGGGTGGTGAGGTCATACATGAGCCTCTTGATTGATGACAGCCGTCCGATCTTCGTACAGATCGCCGAGCGCATCGAGAACGACATTATCGAAGGCACGCTGCCCGAAGAGTCCCAGGTCCCGTCGACGAATCAGTTTGCGGCGTTTTACCAGATCAACCCGGCCACGGCGGCCAAGGGCGTCAACCTGTTGACGGAGCAAGGCATCCTTTACAAGAAGAGAGGGATCGGCATGTTCGTGGCCGCGGGAGCGAAGGCAAGCCTGGTCGAGAAGCGCAAGGAGCAGTTCTTCGAGCAGTATGTCGTGACGATGATGAGGGAAGCGGAGAAGCTCGGCATCACGCAGGAACAGCTGGCGGACATGGTCCGCAGAGGGGGGAGCCGGTCATGAGCGCAATCGTACAGGTGAAGAATCTGACGAAGACGTACGGCAAGACGGACGCGGTGAAGGACGTAAGCTTCAAGCTCGAGGAAAACAAGATCTACGGCCTGCTCGGACGCAACGGCGCCGGCAAGACGACGATCATGCACATGCTTACGGCGCAGCAGTTCCCGTCCGGCGGGGAGATCGAAGTCTTCGGCGAAGCGCCGTTCGAGAACGAGTCCGTGCTCCGGCGCGTCTGCTTCATCAAAGAGAGCCAGAAGTACCCCGCTACGTTTTCGGTCAAGGATGTGCTGGAGGTGTCCGCCATGCTGCATCCGAATTGGGACGCCGCCTATGCGAAGGAGCTGACCGAGGCATTTAATCTGCCGATGAAACGCAGGATGCAGAAGCTGTCGCGGGGCATGCTGTCGGCGGTAGGCGTCGTAGTGGGACTTGCGAGCCGGGCGCCGCTGACGATATTCGACGAGCCGTATCTCGGCCTCGATGCGGTCGCGAGAGGCATGTTCTATGACCGGCTGCTTGAGGATTACGCCGAGCATCCGCGGACCGTGATCCTATCGACGCACTTGATCGACGAAGTGAGCCGCATGCTGGAGCACGTGCTGCTGATCGATCAAGGGAAGCTGATGCTGGACGAGGACGCGGAGCGCCTGACCGGCAAAGCGTACAGTGTCGTCGGCGCCGCGGCGAGGATCGACGCGTTCGCATCGGGCAAACAGGTGCTGTCGCGCGATTCGATGGGATCGATCGCCTCGGCGACGATTCTGGGAGAGATCGGCGCGCAGGACCGCAGAGAAGCGGCGGAACGCGGATTGGAGTTCGCGCCGGTGTCGCTGCAGCAGCTGATCGTACATCTGACGAACGGTAAAAATGGAGAGAAGGAGGCGGTCGCGCTATGAATACCGTCGCAAACGGAAGAATGAAGGCGGTCACTTCCACCATTCTAAAGGATAAGTGGAGCTGGTTCCTGCTGCCCTGGATCATCTCGGGCTCCAGCTTTGTCGTTAACCTGATCATCAGCTTTTTCGTCGAGGACAAGATCAAGACCGGCGGCGTCGCATCCCTGTATATCTACATGTTCGTGGCGGGCATCATCTCGGTGTCCAATACCCTGCCGTTTCTGCTGGGCTTCAGCGTCAAGCGTTCGGATTACTTCTGGGGCACAGGCCGCGCGATCGGCCTCATCGGCATCATCTGCGCGGCCGGGCTGACGCTGCTGTCGGTCGTGGAGAGCGATTGGATCAGAGGGTGGGGCTCGGAGCTGTACTTCTTCCATCTGCCTTACTACAGTGAAGGCTCCATCCCGGTGCAATTCCTTAATTATTTTCTGGTGATCGTGTTTCTGTTCTATGCCGGCTTCCTGATCGCCTGTATCGGCAAGCGCTTCGGCAAAAATGGCTTGTTCGCCTTCTTCCTCGTCAGCATCGCGCTCGGCACGGTCATGAGCTACGTGATGACGTACCAAGGCTGGTGGATCGACCTGGGCGACTGGCTCGCCGATCGTACGATGTTGGAGCTCGCCGGCGCCACCGCGCCGCTGACGCTGCTGTGCATGGCTTTCTCCTACGCCATGCTGCGCCGCACATCCGCCTGATGCTGAATGGCTAAAGGCGCGGCCGGCCCGGTCAAATCGCATTTACATGGTCGGCAGCTCCCGCAGTCTCGGTATCTCGCGAATATGTGCCACGCCCTCGCGGCACAGCCCATACGGCTCCCATCTGCAATCCATGCAGAGGGAGCCGATGTCGTCCGGTCGCACGCGCTCGGCGACATCCGCGCATAGGCTTGCCCAAGTCCGCTTCTCTCCGACAGCGATACCGATCTGCCGAGCGATCTCTTCGTCCTTGCGGTAGACGCTGCCGTTCTCGCAATGCGATTCCTGATCCGCCGGGAACGCAGCGCAAATGTCGTCAGGCCCCAAGATCAGCTCGATCTCGGTTTCCGGGGCTGTACGCAAAGTTTCGTACACGCGCGTCATATTCGCGCAGAACGCCGCCGAATAGCCTTTTCCCCGATATCCCAGCAGGCATAGCAGATGATGTCCGCGAAGCTGGATAGTCATCTAAGATCAGTCCTATTCTCTAAATGTTAACCTTAATTGTATCACTGGGTTAACGTTCTTGCATCTATAAGAATCTACATTTTCGCCGCACAGCGCTGGAGCGCTCGTACCCCTGCCGGGTAGGGCGCTCTTCTTTTTTCCATTCCGTTACAACATTGGAGGAGATCCGGATTCGGCCGTAGAATCAGTAGAGGATTCTATATGCGACGGGAGAATGCCGATGAGCAGAAAATTCCTGAATTCGCCGACGGCGTATGCCTTCGGGATGTTCGCAATGATGGTGCCGAGTCAAGCGTTCAGCTCGTTCTACACGTATTACTACAACGAAAAGCTCGGGCTCGCCATCGGATTGACGACGCTCGCGCGGCTGATCTACCAGATCTGGGACGCCGTCAACCAGCCGATGGCCGGTTATCTCTCGGACCGCACGCGCTCCCGCCATGGCCGCCGGCGGCCATGGATCATCGGCGCGATTCCCCTCTTCATGCTGACCTTTATTATGGTTTTCGCCGTGCCCCAAGGCCTTCATGACGGCGCGCTGTTCGCCTGGTTCCTGACCTCTCTCATCTTGTTCGAAGCCGTCGCCACGATTCTGTGGGTCAACTACGGCGCCCTGTTCCCCGAGTTGTTCTCGGGCTCCGCGCTGCGCGCCAAGGCGTCCGCCGTCCAGCAGGGCTACCAGATTCTTGCGGTGCTCATCGGCTCCGCGCTCACGGCAACCCTCTATGATGCGATCGGCTTTGGCATGATGTCGGTGACCTACGCCGTCGTATTCGGCGTCTTCATGACGATCTTCGTCCTGAACGTACGGGAGGACGAAGCGGCCTCGAAGGAACCGCCGATGCCGCTCCGCGAAGCGTTTCGCGAGACGTTCAAGAACAAGGAGCTGTGGCTGTTCTACATCGCCGGTTCGTTCGCCCAGACGGTCAACGGCCTCGTCAGCGCGGCCATTCCTTACTACGCCAAGTATGTCCTCCGGATCCCCGAAGACCAGGTGATGCTGCTCATGGCCTCGGTTTTCGTGCCCGTCATCCCGCTCGTCGCCGTCTGGTTCTATATCGTCAAAAAGCTCGGCGGATACCGCAGCTGGCGATTTGCCTTCCTCGTCTACGCCCTGTCCGTCATCCCCCTTTGGTTCGCCAACAATCTGGCCACCGGCATCGCTGCCGGCATCTGTTTCGGCTTCGGGCTTGCGGGCTTCCTCGTGTCTCCCGCACTGCTCAGCAGCGAGATCATCGATCGCGACGCGCTGCGGACCGGCAAACGACGCGAGGGCATGTACACCGCGGTAGGCGGCTTCCTGACGCGTTCTAGCGCGCTCATCTCGGCGCTGGCCTTCTTTATCGTCGGCCGGATTTTCGGCTACGTGAGCGGGGACGATCCGGGGCCGCATCCGGCTGAGACGTTCCGTTACCTGGTGAGCGTCGTGCCGCTTATTCTGCTCGTCGTCTCGCTCGGCATCTCGCTGTTCCTGAAGCCGCAGCCCGTGCAGACGGCGACCCATGCGCAAGGAGGGATCGAAGCCTGATGGCCAAGCTGCTCATACTCAACTGCGACGACTTCGGCCAGAGCGCGCCCGCGAACGAAGCGATCATGCACCTGTTGGAGGAAAAACGGGTGTCGTCCGCCACGATCATGACGCCCGCCCGGGGGTTCGAGCAGGCGGCCGCCTGGTGCCGCAAACATCCGGAGGCGAGCATCGGCCTGCACCTGACCTTCACGAGCGAGTACGACGCCGTGCGTTTTAGAAGTCTCACCGGCCGGTCCTCGCTGCACGATGCTGACGGCTATATGTACAAGAGCGTTGAGGCGTTCGAACGCGGCGCCGCCAACGCGGACGTCGTCGCCGAGATGAAGGCGCAGTTCGAGGCGGCTGCCAGCGCGGGAATTGCAGTGACGCACGCGGACAACCACATGGGCAGCCTGTATGGCATCGCGACGGGACGCAGCTTCCTGCCGCAGACGTTTTGGCAGTGCTCGCTAAGAGGCCTGCCGTTTCGCCTTTTCCGCCATATCGATCCGTCCGAGGCGCTCACGGCGAATGCGCCCGGGGTAGAGGCGACGCTGGCCAAGGCGGTCGCGCTGGCTGATACGCTGGGGGTAGGGGTGCCGGATTACCTGCTCAGCCATTCGTACGGCATTGAGCCGGGGGAAACGTACGAATCGTTCAAAGCGATGCTCATCGCCAAGCTCTATGCGCTGCCGGAGGGTGTCGTCGAGACGTACATTCACCCGGCGATGCCGGACGCCGAGCTCTCCGCGGCCATTCCGAACTGGGAAAAACGCGTGTGGGAGTACCGTCTGATGCTCGATCCCGACTTCGGGGACGCGATGAAGGACGCGGGCGTGGCGCTGACGGACTACCGTTACGTGAAGAGCCATCTGCGCCGCCCGCGGATGAAGTCCGCACTCAGGCTCGCCGCGTTGTTGTTGGGAAAAAGTTGAATAGGGGACGGCGGAAGATAAGCTGCACCGAAAAAAGAAGCGCGCCTGGGAACGCATGTCGTCCCCGGGCGCGCTTGTTTTATTTATTCGTGCTGTGCTGACGGGAGGACACCTTTTGTCCTTGGGTCCCTTGTCCCTGATGCGCTTTATTCTTCGCGTCCTTGCGCTGGCGATCGTGGACTTGCGCCACGAAGCTTTGCGTATCGCTCATCGTTCGCGTGCCTCCCATGAAGCCGAAATAAATGCCGATGCGATGATAAAAAGCGCTTATGAAACTGCGATTACGACCGTCCGCGCTGTCTGCCCTTCGCGTTCGTGCTGCAAGCCTCGGCCGCTGCCGAGCGGAATTCTTCTTCGTTGCGCGAACCGAGCTTGTCCCCGAACTGATCCAGCCGTCCGGGATGACCCGCCGGACCGCCGTTTTTCGGTCTGTTGTTGCGTCCCGCCATCGTCGCATCATCCTTTCGGCATCGTTACAATTGCCTTTATAGGCTCCCTTTCGCGACGATGATTTATGTAGACCTGATCGTGCCGAACTTGACATTGTATGCTACAATTCGGGGAATTGGCCAGGGGATAAGTTCAAGCGGTCCGGGGGCATTCAGGGAGCAAGAACGGCGCATGCTGTAGGAGAAGCTGGAGGATGAAGAGGGATGAATAAGAGGGCGGAAGATAAAGGGAAACCCGATACGGAAACGAAGATGAGCGCCGAGGAACGGCTGGAACGCGAGCAGTATGAACGGGAGCTGGAGCTAGAGCTCGCGCAGGAACGCGAGCGCGCGGAGAAGGCGAAGCGCGGCCGCCTGATCTGGTTGGCCGTCGGCATCGTGCTGATCGCTGCCAACTTGCGCGGGGCGCTTACGGCCGTCGGGCCTGTCGTCGGCCGCATCAAGGACGATCTCGGGCTCTCGGGCGCAGGCGCGGGCATGCTGACGACGCTCGGCTTGCTCGCCTTTGCCGCGATCTCGCCGGTCGCTCCCAAGCTGTCACGGCGCTTCGGCGCGGAGAATATGCTGCTTGCCGGCATGGCGCTGATCACGGCGGGCGTCATCGTGCGGGCGGCGCCCTCTGCGGCGCTGCTGTTCGTCGGCACCGGGATGATCGGCATCGGCATCGGTATCGGCAACGTGCTCGTGCCGGCGCTCATCAAGCGGGACTTCGCTGGCCGAGCGGGAGTGATGACCGGCATCTATTCCGTCGCGTTGACGCTCGTCGCCGGCATCGCATCGGGCGTGAGCATTCCGATCGCCGACGCCCCCGGCTTCGGCTGGCGCGGGGCGCTCGGCGTATGGGGAATCGCGTCCACGATCGCGATGATCGCTTGGCTGCCGCAGGTCAGCCGCGGACGCAGGGAGCGCCGGGACAGCGGAAGACAGGCGCCCGCCGTACGCCTGTGGGGGTCCGCGCTCGCCTGGCAGGTCACGTTTTACATGGGCTTTCAGTCCATCATATTTTATGTCAATGTCACGTGGCTGCCCGAGCTGCTGCAGGACCGCGGGATGAGCGCCGGCACGGCAGGCTGGATGCTGTCGCTGATGCAGGTCATCGGCCTGCCTGCTAACTTCTTGGCGCCGGTGCTGGCGGCCCGTCGTCCTAGCCAACGCGGGATCATGCTTGTCGTAGGCGGCATGCTGCTCTTAGGTTATGCAGGGCTGTTTTTCGATCACGGCGTGGGTCCGTTGGCGGTTCTGTGGGTCATTCTCATCGGGATCGGCGCCGGTGCGAGCTTCAGCTTGTGCCTCGTCCTCTTTTCGCTGCGTACGCGCACGGCGGCAGAAGCGACCGAGCTGTCGGGCATGGCGCAGTCGGTGGGCTACCTGGTCGCGGCGATCGGACCGGCGTTCATCGGCTTCGTTCATGACCGTTCGGGAGGCTGGCAGGCGCCGCTGGGCGTCATGCTCGGCGTCGTGGCGTTGACGCTCGTCTTCGGACTCGGATCGAGCCGCGCCGCCTATGTGAAGGCTTCTTCGGCGATATCCGCAGAACCGACACGTGCCGACACAAAATAGACACAACTTACCTTTTTAAATTTTTTACATCTGCGACGCTTTCGGGTGTAAAATAGTGGTCAAGGGTTCATTTCGACCTTCCGGCTCGATTTTTCGAAGAAACGATCGGAATAGCGGCACGCCTTTTTATGTGAAAAATGGTACAAATGCCGTCCGCCTCCCCGTGCCCCTTCGTCCGTCGAGACGGAGAATCGCAAGAGACCGCATGATCTTACTGTAAAGGAGGACTTTGTCTCATGACTACCACACCGCAAACGCAAGGCGCCGAGCAAGCCGTCGACGCGCAAAAAGCCCAGGATGTGCTGGATCAACTGATGAAGCCGGAGATTCAACAATCGCTCACTACGCTGGTGGACAATCTCCCTAAGCTGACCGAGATGGTGACGACGCTGACCGCGGCATACGACTTCGCATCCGGCCTCGCGAAGGACCAGGTTTTCATCAACGACACGAAGGCGGGTATCGTCGAATTCTTCACCCCCGTCGTCGACAAAGCCAAGGGTCTCGCTTCCGCGGCCATCGAAGCCGGCGACCGCGCGGAGGCCGACACGCAGACGGTCGGCCTGTTCGGCCTGCTCAAGATGCTGAAGGATCCGCAGGTGCAGAAGACGCTGCGCTATACGCAAGCCTTCTTGAACGTACTGGCGGAGCGCCAGCAGCAGCAGCAAAGCTAATCCCCAAACCACGCACTCACGAACGGAGGATGGACCATGGCTAAACAAATCTTGATTCTGGGCGGCGGTTACGGCGGATTGCTGAGCGCGCTGACGGCTCGTCAGCACTTGAGCGTCCACGAGGCGGCGATCACGGTCATCAACCGTTATCCGACCCACCAGATCATCACCGAACTGCACCGTCTGGCTGCAGGCACGATCAGCGAACCGGCGGTCGCGCTGCCGCTCGCCAAGCTGCTGAAGAACAAAGGCATCAACCTGATCATCGATACGGTCAAGGAGATCAAGCCGAACGATAAAAAGGTGACCACTGCCGGCGGAGGTACGTACACGTACGACAATCTCGTCATCGCGCTCGGCTCCGAGACGGCATACTTCGGCATCCCGGGCTTGCAGGAAAACAGCTTCGTGCTGAAGTCCGTGAGCGACGCCAACAAGATCCGCGAGCATGTTCACGCGCGTCTTGATGCGTACAAGGCGTCCAAGGACCCGGCAGACGCAACGATCGTCGTAGGCGGCGGCGGTCTGACAGGCATCGAGCTCGTCGGCGAATTCGCAGACAAGCTGCCTGAAGTCGCACGCGCCAAGGGCATCAATCCGGCCGACATCAAGCTGTATGTCGTCGAAGCCGGCCCGGCGATCCTGCCGATCTTCCCGCCGGAGCTCATCGCACGCGCCCAAGAGAGTCTCGAGAAGCGCGGCGTCGAGTTCATCGTCGGCGTAGCGATCACGGAAGCGTCCAAGGATACCGTCTCCCTAAAGGACGGCCGTACGCTGAAGTCCAACACCATCATCTGGACCGGCGGCGTCCAAGGGCACGAGATCGTCGCGAACTGCGGCATCGAAGTGAACCGCGGTCGCGCTTCGGTCACCGATACGCTCCAGTCGACTTCGCACCCTGAAGTCTACCTCGCAGGCGACTGCGCGGTCGTCATCCCGGGCGAAGGCGCACGTCCATACCCGCCGACGGCACAATTGGCTTGGCAGATGGGCGAGCTCATCGGCCACAACCTGGCTGCGGTCATCAAGGGCGGCGTGCAGGACACGTTCCAGCCGGTCTTCTCCGGTACGCTGGGCAGCCTCGGCCGCAAGGACGCGGTCGGCACCGTCGGCGCGAGCAACACCCGCTTCAAGGGCCTGCCTGCGACGCTGATGAAGGAAATGAGCAACATCCGCTACCTGACGCACATCAAGGGTCTGTTCGCGGTGCTCGAATAGGAAGAAGCTTCTCTGAAACGTACCGCTCCGGCTGCTGCCGGGGCGGCGTTTTTCATTTTAGCGTCAGGACCGTGCCTGGCCGGTGATGAGACTATTCCGCTATCCCCTGGAACACCACACCACACCCCAGAGGTGAATAACGGCCTTTCGTACCGCTATCTGCTCGAAAACCACGTCCCAGAGGTAAATAACGGCCTTTTGTACCGCTATTTGTTCGAAAACCACGCCCCAGAGGTGAATAACGGCCTTTTGTACCGCTATTTGCTCGAAAACCACGCCCCAGAGGTGAAAAACGGCCTTTCGTACCGCTATTTGCTCGAAAACCACGCCCCAGAGGTGAATAACGGCCTTTCGTACCGCTATCTGCTCGAAAACCACGTCCTAGAAGGGAATAAGGGCCTCCTGTGCCGCTATTCGTTCGAAAACCACGCTCAATAGGTGAATAGCGGCCTTTTGTGCCGCTAATGGTTTGAAAACCACGACCAGTAGGTGAATTCGGGGCATTCTGCCGCAATTTATTCGAAAGCCGCGTCGCTACTCCTGCGCTACCCACACTAGCCCCACCACACTAGCCCCACCACACTAGCCCCACCACACTAGCCCCACCACACTAGCCCCACCACACTAGCCCCACCACACTAGCCCCACCACACTAGCCACACCACACTAGCCACACCACACTAGCCACACCACACTAGCCACACCACACTAGCCACACCTCACTAGCCAGGCGCTAACGTGTTTAGCACTAATCTCCACTAAACATCCTTAACGCCTTGCCTTTAGCCCGAATATCCGTTAAGATGATTCGAGTGAGATTGAGAATCGTTATCGATAAAATAGATTAAGGGGAGAATATTGTATCATGCTAAATCGCTATCGCAAATCCAGCTTGTTGATCACGTTCATCTTGCTCCTCGCTTGCGTCGTCACCGCTTGCGGAAGCAAGAACAATAACGATTCGCCCGGTTCCTCTTCGTCGGCTTCGGCGAGCCCGTCGGCTTCATCCGAATCGTCGGCCTCCGCAAGCGCGTCGGCTCCCGCCGAAGCTGGCGCAACGACAAAGAAAGTCACCGATGGCATGGGCCGCGAGATCGAAGTGCCCGTGAAGGCGGAGCGCGTGGTGGCGATCTCCAACTTCGGCGATCTGCTGCAGCTTGGCGTGAAGCCGGTCGGCACGATCAATTATTACCTGGACAAGTACAAGGACGAGCCCGAAGCCGTCGCCGGCATCCCCAGCGTAGGCGATCAGGACGCGGACAACGAGAAGGTGCTGGCCGCTTCCCCGGACCTGATTATCGTGAGCAATTACTTTAAGCCGGAGGTCGTCGACGCGCTGCAAAAAATCGCCCCGACCTACGCAACGACGTTCGGCCGTACGCCGTACGAGCAGCTTGACGATCTGGCCGCGCTGCTGGGCATCGAGGACAAGAAGCAGGCGTTCCTGGACGGCTACAAGGCCGAAGTTGCAGCAGCCAAAGAAAAGCTGAAAGGCAAGTTCAAAGAAGGCGAGAAGGTCGGCATCCTGCAATTTTGGAGCAAAAAGATCTACGAGCACCCGACCAAGGTATTTACGCCGCTGTACGACGATCTCGGCTTCCTGCCGACCGAGCATGTGAAGACGCTGACGGCTACGACCGAAGTGACGCAGGAGCAGGTCCCTGCGAACGTCGCGGACGCAGACCGGCTGTTCATCATGGTCGACGGTCAAGCGGACATCGACACGTACAATTCGCTGAAGGATTCGGCCTGGAAGAACATCCCGGCCGTGCAGAAGAACCAGGTGTATCTGGTGGACAGCGGCCACTGGAACGACTTTAGCGCCGCAGCGCTGAAGTGGCAGCTGCACGACGTGACAGACCTGCTGAGCAAGTAAGCGTAAAGTCCAAGTGGGTCTTGGCAGCATATGCTGCCGGGCCCTTTTCTTTTGTGGAATAGCAAGCGGCTAAAAGCGCAAGCTAGCATTAACTAACGGAAGGGCGGTGTCACGAAAATGTCCAGAAGAAGATCGAGGCGGCTTGCCGTCCCGGGCGCCGAGCAGGGCGTCAATGCCTTTAAGGCGGAGGTCATGCGCAAAGAAGGCTACGCCGTCGATCCCGCGCATCCGGACGACGTGAAGTACGAGGTCGCCAAGTCGCTAGGCGTGCCGCTGACGCCGGGCGACAATGGTCATCTGACGACCGAGGACGCAGGCCACGTCGGAGGCAAGATCGGCGGTACCATGGTACGCGAGATGATCCGTCTGGCGCAAGCGAAGCTGTCCGAGAGACAGCCGTAACGCATCGCCCGATTCAAGCAAGCCCGCCGACGCTTTGCGGACGGCGGTTTTTTGCGGTTCCGCCTTTTCCCATCCGCCGGGCTTCATGATACAATGAGAGAACAAATGTTCCGGCGGGATGGCGCTTGAAGGCTTGGAGGGCGGGCGATATGCAGGGGACGGTGACGATAGCGGTCAGGCCGCTGGTCGAATACGCGCTGCGAAGCGGCGATCTGGCGAGCGGGTTCCGCCAGACGGCGACGCTCGCAGACGGCATCAAGGCGCATCAGCAAGTGCAGGAAGCTTACGGGGCGCAGGATCGCAAGGAGGTACAGTTGCGTGCCGAGATTCCTTGCGGCGATCTGCTGTTCGTGATCGAGGGAAGATGCGACGGCTTGCTTGCGGACGCGGACGGGGGCGTGACGATCGAGGAGATCAAGTCGACCGGCGGCAGCCTGCCCCTCTCGGAGTCGGACACGCCGGAGGTTCATTGGGCGCAGGCGTATTGCTATGCCTACATGTACGCGAAGGCCGAGGGGATCGGCCGGATCCGGGTAAGGCTGACCTATGTGAAAACGGGCGGGGAAGCGCCGGCTCGCCTTTACTTTGAACGAATGGCAGAATACGAGGAACTGGAGCGTCGAATCGTGGAATACGTAGCGTGCTATGCGCCGTTCGCAGAGCTCCAGCTTCGGCATCGCTCAGCCCGCAACGACAGCATCGCGGGGCTCTCTTTCCCCTACCCGTCTTACCGCGCGGGCCAGCGCAAGCTGGCTGGCGCCGTCTATCGCAGCATCGAAGCGGGGCATCAGTTGTTCGCGAGGGCGCCCACCGGCATCGGCAAGACGATGTCGACGCTCTATCCGGCCGTGAAGTCGATCGGCGAAGGCCATCTTGACCGCCTCTTATATCTCACTGCCAGGACGACGACCCGCGCGTCGGCCGAGGATGCGTTCAGACGTCTTCAGGAAGGCGGCTTGCGGATGCACGCGGTGACGATCACGGCCAAAGAAAAGCTTTGCGCCGCAGCGGCTGGACAAGCCGGAGCCGCAGGCTGCGCGGAGGGCGTGTGCATGTATGCGGAGGGTTTCTTCGACCGCATCAACGGCGCAATCCTCGACCTGCTGTCGAACGAGACGCTGATAGGCAGGGATGAACTGCTCCGCTACGCGGCCAAGCATCGCGTCTGTCCGTTCGAGATGGCGCTGGAGGCAGCCTATACGGCCGATGCGGTTATCTGCGACTACAACTATATCTTCGATCCGCGCATCTCGCTCAAGCGGACCGCAGCCGAATGGAAGTCTTCTTGCGCGCTGCTCGTCGACGAAGCGCATAACCTGCCCGACCGCGCCCGCGAGATGTATTCCGCCGAGCTTGCGAAACGCGACTTTTTGAACGTCGTCCGCGCCTTCAAGGGCAAGGACGAAGCGGTCCGCGCCGCAGCCAAGTTGGTAGACGCCGCGCTGCTGGCCATTCGCAAGCGAGAGGAAGGACAAGGTGCGTTTCTCGTGCTGCGGGAAGGCGTGCCGGATTCGCTCAACGAAGCGGTCGAGGCGTTCGCCGAGGCCGCGGAGGGCGCGCTGGCCGGGCGAGAGCGAGGGGGTTCCTTCGGGGGAGACGCGTTCACGGCTCAGGCGTTCGACTTCGTCGAAGAAGCGCCTGCCGGTATGGGGGAAAGCCGGGCGTCGGAGCAAGATCCGTACGCGCTGCTGCTTGAAGTGTATTTCTCGGCGATCCAGTGGCTGCGCATCGTCAAGCTGTACGACGAAGAGCGCCATATCGTCTATGCCGAACGGCAGCGTTCGGAAGTGCGAATCAAGCTGTTCTGTCTGGATCCTTCCCGGCTTCTTCGGCAGATGCGCAAAGGGTACCGCTCGCAGATCTGCTTTTCCGCGACGCTTTTTCCGCTCGGCTATTATATGGATCTCATCGGTGCCGAGGAATCCGACTATTCGGTATCGGTTCCGTCGCCGTTCCGCGCCGAGCAATGGGAGACGGAGATCGTCACGCTCTCGACCCGGTACGCCGACAGGGATTCGAGCCGCGGGCTGATCGCCGCGAAGATGCTGGAGCTGGCTACCCGCAGGCCCGGCCGTTATTTGTTCTTTTTCCCGTCCTATGCGTATATGAACGCCGTCTATGAAACGTTTATGGAGCAGGGAGGGACCGATCTGCGCACGATGGTACAGCGGTCGGAGATGTCTGAGGAGGAACGCGGCGCCTATCTCGCGGCCTTCGAAGCGGAGGATGGAGAGGCGCTGATCGGCTTTGCGGTGCTGGGCGGCGTCTTCTCGGAAGGCATCGATCTGGCGGGGGACAGGCTGCAGGGCGTCGCGATCGTCGGCGTAGGCATGCCGCAGCCAAGCTTCGAACGGGATCTGATGCGGGCGCACTACGATGCGGCCGGACTGCCGGGGTTCGATTATGCGTACGTATACCCGGGCATGAACAAGGTTCTTCAAGCGGGAGGACGCTTGATCCGGACGGAGACGGACAGCGGCGTGCTGATGCTCGTGGACGACCGCTATGCGCGGGCGCCGTACAAGCGGCTGCTGCCGGAGGAATGGGGAGCAGGAACGGGAAAGGGTCGCTAACGAAAAAAACGCGGCGGGCGCTAAGCCCGATCCGCGAATTCGGATTACAGTTGAATGTGGCCTGCCTTCACGGGACCTTCTTCGCCAGCATGGTAGACGTCGAGTCCGCCATCCGGGCTCTCGAGAACCGCATATGGGCAGCAATCGTACAGGATGAGGCCGCGAAGGGTGCCCTTGACCGCGTAAGATTCGTGGTAGCCCTTCTTCAAGTCGCCGAAGTCGTTGGCCGTGTAGACGTGTACGGTGTCGCCCACTTGTTCGGCATAGTTATGATTCGTCCGATTCGCGGCCTTTTTCATCGGCTTGAAGGAGATATGGCCGCTCATGTATTCCTCGGTCGTGTTGTTTTCTTTGCCCTTGGCGAATTCGGGCCACAGGTCGCTGAACACGGTCAGACCGGCCTTGTCGTTGTAGACGAGGATCATCGGGATCGTCGCCGGGCCGTAAGGCACTGTAAACAGATCGATCAGCTTGCCGTCGTGGAACTTGCCGTTCGTTTGGAACAACTGTTTTTCGCTGTCGTGGACAAAAACGCGGTTGCCGACCTGCACGGCCGCAAAGCCTTTTTCACTGTCGGTCTTGACGACCGCGTCCGCGGCTCGGGCCGCGCCCGGAGCGATCAGCGCGACGGCCAACGCCGCCGCGACGGACAGCCGCCGTACGTTCTTTTTCAATATCATGTACATCTCTCCTCCGTATAATCCTTCTGGCAGCCCTCTCGCGGGCTGAACTATGGCATATTATGGCACGGCGTCGCGGTCACTTGTAAGTTACCGGGGTCATGCGTCCTGTCATGCGAGCGGGTGACGCGAGTGATGTGATGCAGGGTGCTCTCTTCGGCCTAGAAGGGGCGTTCACCCGGGCGAAGGAGAGGCCGGCTTGGCCAAGGGAACGAGCCAAACGCTGCCAAATCAAGTATAATGTTCGTAACACTTCAACAGAGATACGGAGCTGACAGCGTTGAGCAAGCCGACATCGACAACGGAGGGGCAAGCGGCGCCCGCGGAACTGAAGCAATGCGTGAGCTGCTTCGAGCTCAAACCGATATCGGAGTTCCGCCGCAGATCCGGACGGCGGGCGGGCGCGAACGCGCGCCGGGGCATCTGCCGGCAGTGCAGGGCTGCGGCGCAGCCGCCCGCGGAACCCGGCGAGACGCGAGGCTTCGAAGCGGCGGGTGCTGCGCCCGAAGCGGCCGTGCCGGCCGGCGGGTTCGCGGAAGGCGCTGCGCCGGGCGGCAAGCGCGGCCGGCGCAGGCGCGGCTTGCCTGCGGCGGCGCCCGAGGCGGCGCTGGACGAGGCCGCTGCGCTCGCGGCGCCCCCGGAGGAGATGCCGCGCCCTGCGCGCAAGCGCCGGCGCAGACGCGGGGGTCAGCCCGCCGCAGCGGCAGCGGACGCGCCGAATCCGCCGGAGCCGGCTGCGCCGCCGGCGGAGGAGCCCGCGGCGCCAGCGGCCGCCGGCGCGCCAAAGCGCAAGCGCCGCGGCAGGCGCAAGCGCGGTTCCGCGTCGGCGGCGAGCGTGCCGTCCGCGGCGGAGCAGGCCGCGCCGGCGGAGGTGCCTGCGGCGCCAGCGGTGGCTGGCGCGCCAAAGCGCAAGCGCCGCGGACGCCGCAAGGCGCGAGGCGGCGGCGAAGCCGCGGCCGCCCAGCAGCAGGCGCGCGAAGCGGCCGCGCTGCCGGCCGCGCCCGCTCCGCAGGCGCGAGCGGCCGTGCCGCAGCCGCAGGCCGCCGCGAAGCCGCCGGCCAAGGCGAGCCCGGCGCCGCCCGCCGGCGAGGCTGCCTCGCGGGTTCAGCCGCGGGGCTCGGCTCGCGCCAGGGCGACCGCGCCGGGCGGTTCGGCGCGCGGCATCGACCCGCATGACGCGTCGCTGCTCAGGGCGACGCGCGAAGGCTTCGTCCGCATGCGCGGGCGGACCGACAAGGGGCGCGGCTGGTACCAGGAGATTGATCTGGAAATGGCGGTCACGCTAGTTCGCGAGCACGCGGCCGTCGTAGTCAACCGGCACACGATCCGCAGG
>Ga0209566_100069_pt1 | contig 177387 bp, 150 predicted proteins | sample Araplavi_mTSA_r2_2_FD_184287 | JGI IMG/M metagenome (GOLD analysis project Ga0209566, IMG submission 184287) | Arabidopsis root microbial communities from North Carolina, USA - plate scrape CL_Cvi_mTSA_r2 (SPAdes) (version 2) | ecosystem: Host-associated > Plants > Roots > Endosphere | place... | reverse complement strand
ACAGCCGTTTTTGCGCGGACGACAGCGGATAAGCTGCCTGCGCCGGGGCAGGCACGAGCGCTTCAAATACGCGGCCTTCCGCCGCCTCCAGTGCAGCCGCCAAGCTTTCAATCGTTGGCGAGAGGAATAATTGCCGCAGCGGCACCTCCGCCTCCAGTGTCTGATGAATGCGCGATACGAGCGTCATCGCCCGGAGCGAATGGCCCCCGATGTCAAAGAAGTTATCGCGGATGCCGACGCGCTCCAGTCCCAGCACCTCTTGCCATAGCTGCGCCAGCTTCGCTTCCGTTGCTGTGCGCGGCGCCACATACTCCGTTCCCGTTCGCAGCGCCCCTTCTGGCGCCGGCAGCGCTCTGCGGTCGATTTTGCCGTTGCTCGTAATCGGCAGTTCCTCCAGCTGCACGACATACGCCGGAATCATGTAGTCCGGCAGGTTCAATCGCAAGGCCTCGCGCAGTTCGGCGAATGTAAATTCGCGTTCTCCTGCCACATACGCGCACAGCTCATGGCTGCCTCGCTCATCGGGCAGTGCGATGATGGCCGCCTCTCGAATTCCTTCCAACGCTAACAGTCTGGTTTCGATCTCGCCCGGTTCGATCCGGTATCCTCTTATTTTCACCTGATGATCGATACGGCCCAAATACTCGAGGTTGCCATCAGCCAACCAGCGGGCCCGATCCCCGGTTCGATACATCCGCGTTCCTTCCAGCCATGGATTGGCAAGGAACTTCTCCTGCGTCCAGCCCGGCTGATGCAAATAGCCTCGGCCGACACAAGCACCGCCGATATACAGCTCGCCCGCTACGCCGATCGGCTGCAGCTGTCCGAGCCCGTCCAAAATGTACACGGACGAATTACTGATCGGCTTGCCGATCGGCGGCAGCGCCAGCATCGGTTCTTGCGGCATCATCGTGTACGTGGTGGCTACATGTGTTTCCGAAGGGCCGTAATGATTGTGAAGCGTGACGCCCTGCTCCTGCAAATAGCACTGCAGCGCCAGACCGACAATCAGCGCCTCTCCGGCCGTAATCAGATGCTGCACGCACGTTGGCCAACTCGATTCGTAGGTCGGATCGTTCCAAACGAATTTGACGAACGACGACGGCAGCAGCAAGGTTGGAATGCCTCGTTCCTCCACATAGCGGAAGAGCGCAGTCGGATTTTGGCGCATGTCTTCCTCGATCACATGCAGCGTTCCGCCCGCCAGCAAGGTAGAAAAGATTTCCTGATAGCTCACATCAAAGCTGTACGACGCATACTGCAGCACCTGCTTGTCAAATGGAATGGACGTACGCTCGTATTGATGCATGATCAGGTTCACAAGGTTGCCATGCTCCAACATGACGCCTTTCGGCTTCCCGGTCGTACCTGACGTATAGATAACGTAGAGCAATTGGCTGCTTTCGTTATCCGGCCTATCTGGGCAATCAGGGTTATTAGAGTTATTAGAGTTATTAGAGTTATTAGAGTTATTAGAGTTATTAGAGTTATTAGAGCTGTTAAAGCTTTCAGAGCTATCACGGCTCCACGCACTTGGCTCGCTAGCCGCAAGAAGCTCCTCGATGATAAGCGTCTTGCCCTCATATCCAAGGCCTCCGCTCGTTGGCACGGAAGGGGCATCCGCCAGCAGGCAAGCCACTTTCGAGTCGTCCAGCATGTACGCTATGCGCTCCGCCGGATAGGAAGGATCGACCGGAAGGAAAGCCGCGCCTGCTTTCAAAATGCCCAGCAAACCAATCATCATGTGGGCGGAACGTCCCGCCATCAGCCCGACAATACGGCCGCTGCCGATCTGTTCCCGGCTCAGGGCAGCAGCCAGGCGATCCGACAACCGATCAATTTCTCCGTAAGTAAGCCTTGTATCGGCACATATGAGCGCAATCGCTTCCGGTGTTGCCTTCGCCTGCTTGCGGAACAACTGATGCACCGTGGTGTCCGGCATTTTCTGTACGGGTCCGTCCATCCAGCCTTGGAGCGTCATCCGATCCTGTTCGTTCAGCAAGCTCGCTTTGCCAAGGATGACATCCGGGTTAGCAGCTGTATGCCGCAGCAGCGTGATGAAATGATCTTTCCACCGTGAGATCGTATCCGCCTCGAAGAGCGCTGTCGCGTACTCCAGGCTGCCGTGCAGTTCCTCTCCCGCCTCGTGCATAAATAGCGACAAGTCGAATTTCGATGTCGGGTTTTCTAACTCGTATGGTGTGATGTCGACAGCGGCCATCTGCAGTTCGGATCGGTTCATATTTTGCAGCGCAAACATCGCATCGAAAATCGGATTGCGGCTCACATCCCGATGCCGCACGACGTGCTCCACCAGTTCTTCAAACGGGTACTCCGCATGCTCAAACGCCGTTAAAGCCAGTTGCTTCATTTCTTCCAAATAGCTGCGGAATGTTTTGTCAGCGGATGGCATCGAGCGGATGGCTAAGGTGTTGACGAACATGCCGAGCATGCCAGACAGGTCGGCATGCGGCCGGCCGGCAATCGGCGTTCCCACAATAATCTCGTCCTGACCTGCCAATTTGCCCAGGAACATGCTGTAAGCAGCGAGCAGTACCATAAATAAAGTAGTTCCCGTGTCTTGCGCCAACTGCTTGATGCTGGCCGTCAATTCTGCATCGATCGCGAAATCCAGTTGGCTGCCCGTGAAGCTTTGGATCGACGGTCGGGCGAAATCAGCCGGCAGCTGAAGAACCGGAAGCTCGCCGCCTAGCTGCTGCAGCCAGTACTCTTTTTGTTGAACATACGTATTCGAAAGACGGTTTGCCGCCAACCAGACGGCATAATCCTTATAATGAAGCGATACGGGTTCAAGACGATCGCCGGCATACAGCCTTGTCACCTCTTCAATCAAAATGCTCATTGAAGTTCCGTCGGAAATAATATGATGCATGTCAAACAGGAGCAGATGCTGCGTATCGTTCAGCTTGATCAACTGAACGCGCAGCAGCGGTGCCTGACTCAGATCGAAAGGACGAATAAACTCCCGGATGAGCTCTTCCGCTCTCCTGTCCCCAGCTTCCCGATAAGGCAAATCGAACGCGACCTCCGCGCTAATTCGTTGAACAGGCTCGCCATCCACCACTTTAAACCCGGTTCGTAGCACCTCGTGGCGGGCAAGCAGCCCCCTGAAAGCCTGCTCCAATCGCGCAAAGTCCACGTGTCCATGGAATAACAGAGCCGCAGGCATGTTATAGCTTAGTTCCGCGCCTTCAAGCTGCTGCAGCACGAACAACCTTCTTTGTGCGGATGACAGCGGATAATAATCGCATGGCTCGGCTGGCTGTAAACCCTTAAAGAGGTCCTTCGATTGCCGCTCGACAAGCGGAGCCATCGCTTCAATGGTTGCAAAGCGGAATATGTCACGAATCGAGACTTGTACATGCAACGCTTGATGGATGCGCGATGCCAACATCATCGCCTTTAGCGAGTGGCCTCCCAATTCAAAGAAGCTGCTGCTTACTCCTACTTGCGAAATTTGCAGCACGTCCCCCCAAATTGCGGCTAGCTGAGCCTCCGTCCGTGTACGAGGGGCCACGTATGGCGCAACGGCTGCCGTTTCATAGGCAGGCACAGGCAATGCCGATCGATCCAGTTTTCCGTTTTTAGTAAGCGGCAGCTCTGCTAGGCGGATGTAATGCTCAGGTACCATATAAGCAGGCAGCGCCAGGCTCATTTCATGTCTTAATGCGGACAGATCTAACGCACTATCGCTGACATAATAAGCGCAAAGCACTTCGTTTCCAGGCTTATCTTTTCGAATAACGACAGACGCTTGCCGAATATCGGCATTCAACAGCAGACGGGCTTCAATTTCGCCCGGTTCAATCCGATATCCTCGAATTTTGACCTGCTGATCGATCCGTCCCAAATATTCAAGATTGCCATCTGGCAGCCAGCGAGCCAGATCCCCTGTTGCATACATCGTTTTGCCTTCGTTGAAAGGATCGGGTTTGAATTTCTCATGCGTAAGCTCATGCTGATTCCAGTAGCCTTTGGCTACTCCAGCGCCACCGAGATGCAATTCTCCCGGCACGCCAACAGGAAGAACCTGTCCGCCGTCGCCCAGCACATAGGCTGTCGTTCCGCCAATCGGCCGGCCGATTGGGATACTTGTCATGCTGCCCGCATCGCTGACCTTGAACGCGGTTGAAAACGTCGTATTCTCCGTAGGCCCATATCCGTTCCATATCGTAATGGATGGGCATGCTTGCTGAACGGCCCGAACATGCTTTGGCAGCAGCACTTCTCCCCCCATGATCAAATGCTGAATTCCGGCAAAAAGTTTGTCATCCATATCAGCCAAATGATGAAAAAGAGATGTCGTCAAAAACATAACCGTAATGCTGTTGGTTGCGATAAACTGTCCCAAACGGCTAGCGTTCAGCAGTACTTCTTTCTCCACAGGGTATAGTTGACTGCCATGAAGAATAGCTCCGAACATTTCAAATGTCGCCGCATCAAAGCTGACCGAACCTGTCTGTGCGAAGCGATGTCCGTCATGAAACGGTACATATCCGCCGCCTGTCACCAGGTTGACCACATTGCCGTGCGTGACCAGAACGCCTTTCGGCCTTCCCGTTGTGCCGGAGGTGTACATGATATAAGCAGGATCATCGGCGCCGACCGTACGCGATTGCCCTTTTGCCACCGGATCCTCATGTAAAAGCCAATCGGCGTCGAGTCTGATGACCGTCCCCTCATACGATTCCGGCGGGCGCAAATTGCCGGCAACCAGCAAAAATTCCGCTCCGCAATCGTCCAGAATATACAGATGACGATCCTCTGGAGCTTCAGGATCCAGCGGCACATAGGCGCCACCCGCCTTCAAAACTCCCATGACAGCTACAATAAATTCAATGGATCGATCAGCTAAAATTCCGACAGCCGCATGAAGCGGCAGTCCTTCTCTAAGAAGCTTGCTGGCCAGAATGCCCGACTGATGCTGCAGCGCTTCGTAGGTAAGGTGACGTTCACCGCATACAACCGCCAATCGTTGCGGATAATTGCGAGCGACCTCTGCAAACCGATCCGTAATCGAGACATCCGGCATCGGAGAAACAGGTAATCCGCTATAAGTCATAAGCTGTTCAAGCTGCTCTTCTTGATTAAGCAATCTTGCTTCAGCAAGCAGCGTATCCGGGGCCGTAATCACATCATGCAGCATGACTGTGAAGTAACGGCACCAACGCTCTACCCTTTCGCGAGCAAACAAAGCCGTAGAAAACTCCATAGAGCAGCGATAGCCATCCGGGTGCTCGTTAACCTGAAGCGTAAGGTCAAACTTCGCCGTTGTATCTACGAACGAATACGTGTCCACGCTCAAGTCAGGAAGCACAATTGGCAACGAATCTGTATTTTGCAGCACAAATACAGCATCGAATAACGGATTTCGACCCATATCCCGCTCTCTGACAATTTGATCGACCAAGTCTTCCAGCGGGTAATCTCCATGCTCTAAGGCATCCATCGTCGTTTGTTTGATTTCTTGTATAAAATGCAAAAATTTCTTTTGCCCCGAAGGAAACGTACGCAATGGCAGTGTATTTACAAACATCCCCATCATGGACGACAAATCTGCATGCGGCCGCCCAGCTACCGGGGAGCCGATGATAATCTCGTTTTGGCTGGACAATCGCGACAAAAACATGCTGTATGCCGCCAGCAATACCATGTACACGGTCGCCCCTTCATTCAGCGCCAACCTTTGCACGGACTCCGACAATGCCTTGTCAAGATGAAAATCAACACGTTCTCCGGCAAAACTACGCAGCATCGGGCGTGAGTAATCGGTCGGGATTTGCAGCACAGGCAGCTCGCCCCCTAGTTGCTGCATCCAGTAGCCCTCATTCTTCCGATAAGCCGCACTTTGAGCGTATTGCTGCTGCCATACGGCATAATCTTTGTATTGCAATCCAAGGGGTTCCAGTTGTTGTCTGGCGTACAGTTTCGCAAATTCTTCTACAAAAATGCTGATGGATACGCCATCGGAGATAATATGGTGCATATCAAGCAGCAAGTAATGCAGCTGTTCTCCCGCACTTAAAACCTCGACACGCAGCAAAGGCGCTTGCTCCAGATCGAATGGACGTACAAACTCCGCTATTCTTGCGTCAAGCTGCTGTTCCTCCGCTGCTCGGTAAACGACGGACGCTTGCACATGCTCGTGCACTTTCTGCATAGGCTGATTGTCGATGAATGTAAAAGATGTTCGCAGAGCGTCATGACGCAAAATGATCTGTTGCAGGGCCGACTCGAATCGCGAGGGGTCCAGACTGCCTTCCATCCGGAGAACGGCCGGCATGTTGTAACTGACGTCTACGCCTTCCAGTTGCTGCAGCACGTACATCCTTCTTTGAGCCGATGTCAGCGGATAATAATCCATCGGCGCCGCCGGCTCCAGCGAATCGATTGCTTTAACCGATCTGGAAGCGAGTGCCTCCGTCAACGCTTCAACAGTGGGATATTGAAACAGATCCCGGAGCGTAACATCAGCCTGAAGCTCTTTTTGCATGCGGGAAACGAGGACCGTCGCTTTTAGCGAATGGCCGCCTCGTTCAAAGAAATCATCCCGCACTCCGATCGGGCGAACGTCAAGCACATCTTGCCACAATTCGACCATTTTTTGTTCCGCATCGGATCTTGGAGCCAAATAACTTCCGCTCTCGGCCAGGCTGCTGCCCTCAGGATGCGGCAGGGCGCGGCGATCCAATTTTCCGTTGACAGTCAGAGGCATTTGCAGCATGGGAACAAAATAAGACGGTATCATGTAAGATGGCAACGCAAAGCCAAGCCGTTGTCTCAGTTCCTTCACCGCGTAGTCCCGATCCGCAACAAAATAAGCGCATAGACTGGCACTTCCCTCCGAGCCATTGATCACAGTCACAACTGCCTCGCTTATCCCAGGAAGCGTTAGCAAATGTGCCTCAATATCTCCGAGTTCGACCCGATTTCCGCGGATTTTCACCTGATGATCAATGCGTCCCAGGTACTCCAAAGTCCCATCCGGTAGCCACCGAACCCAATCGCCGGTCCGGTACATGCGCTCTCCAGGTACGAAAGGATCGGAAACGAACTTCGCCGCCGTCAATTCCGGCTGGTTCACATACCCTCTCGCCAATCCAAGACCGGCAATGCAAAGCTCTCCCGGTACGCCGAATGGAGACAGCCTTCCCTGTGCATTGACAATATAGACACGAGTATTGGGAATAGGGCGTCCGATGGATACAGCAGTCTCTTCCGTTAGTTCCACAGCCGTCGTGACGACCGTATTTTCGGTTGGGCCGTATTCGTTCATCAATTGCATATCAGCATTCATTGCTTTCAAACGGCGAATTAACGGCATGCCTACGGCCTCGCCTGCTACTACCGCACTGCGCACCGAGCGCCAATCCTCGCGGTTCATGTGTTCCAGCATGGCGGAGTAGAAGCTCGGCGGGCTCTGCAAATGGGTGATTTGATGATGGACGATAGCTTCGCGAATGGCTGAAGCATCCTTGCTGTTCTGATCGCTCAGGATAACAACGGCTGCCCCTGAGACGATAGGCGCAAAGAAGTGAGTCACAAACGAATCGAATATAAAAGGATTCAGCATCAACGCCCTGTCGCTCGGACCAAACTGGTAGTGGCGCTTTTTCCACTGTATGGTGTTCGCAAAGCTCCCGTGTTCGATAAGAACGCCTTTCGACCTTCCTGTTGTGCCCGAAGTGTAGATGACGTAGGCCGAGTGCTTCGGATCGATCGAGCGTCCCTGCCCTTTCACGGAAACTTCCTGCAGCGGATTGTCTTCAAAATAAAGAACAGAAACATCTTGACGAAGCTCGGCAATAAGCGGCTTATACTTGTCGAACGTAAGCAGCGCTTGAGGGCGGCTGTCCTCCAGCATAAAGCGGATCCGATCCGTAGGAAATTCCGGATCAATCGGGAGGTAGGCACCTCCTGCTTTCAAGACCCCGATTATACCTGCCGCCATTTCTAACGAACGGTGAGTCATGACGGCGGCGATCGTATCCGTCCCTACACCGTGCCTGCGGAGTTCGGCGCCTAGCTGCTCCGCCCATTCGTTTAGTTGCCGGTAGCTCAGCTCCCCCTCTTCCCCAATAATCGCCGGGAGGTCGGGAGTTAGCGCCGCTTGCTGCTCGAACAACGTCAGTACAGATGATGCAGGATCATATGTTTCTTCTCTACCGGCGAACCTCTTAAGCAAATGTTCTTTATCTTGGGCGGAAACCAAGTCGTAAGCGCCAAGTTTGACGTCCTGGAAATGAACGGCCTGAAGGAGAAGCTCTTGGAAGCAGTCACTCCAGCGTTCAATTGTATGTTGAGCAAACAAAAAAGAATCGTATTCCCAAGTCACTAAGAAGCTGTCCTCTCGCTCGGTTACCGTGAGCGTCAGGTCGAACTTGGCTGCCGTATAATCCAACGGATACGGAGTCAGATTGACATTTTCCAGTTTCAGCTCTTCATTTTCCCCATGCTGCAGAACGAGCATTGCGTCGAATAGTGGATTGCGGCTTAAATCGCGCTCCTGAACCATTCGCTGAACCAGTTCCTCAAACGGATATTTCTCATGCTCGAACGCAGATAACGCCGTCTGCTCCACTTCGCGGAGATAGGCAGCAAACGTTTTTTCTCCTTCCGGGTACATGCGGAGCGCCAAGGTGTTTACAAACATCCCTAACATGCCTGACAAACCTGCAAGCTGGCGTCCCGCCACCGGCGTGCCGACAACGATCTCGTCTTGTCCGGCTATACGCGACAGAAATGCGCTGTATGTGGCTAGCAGTACCATGTACACAGTGGTGTTGCACTTGCGAGCCAGCTCGCGCACAGCCGTTACAAGCTCGCCGCCCAGTTCGGCGTCTACCCGGCCGCCTTTAAAGCTGCGCACAGCAGGCCGCGGATTGTCGGTCGGCAGTTGGAGAGCCGGTACCTCCTCGGCAAACTGCGACAGCCAATAGGCTTCCTCCTTAGCGTAATCCTCCGTATGACTATAGGCTTGCTGCCATACAGCATAGTCTTTATATTGCAGCTTTAGCGGCTCCATCGTTTCACTGGCATAGGCCGCAGCCAGCTCTTTCGTCAAGATTTGCACAGAAATGCCGTCCGAGATGATATGATGCATGTCAAATAAGAGCAGATGCCGTTGATTCCCGAGATGTACGACTTTTGCCCGCAGAAGTGGTGCCGCGCCCAGATCGAACGGCTGGATGAACGCCCGAATACGCGCATCTTCTTCCCCGTCCTCTGCTGTCTCTACCGCGATAAAGAAATCAACTTGCTGCTGCACGTGCTGAATAGGCTCCCCATCTGCAATAGCAAATGAAGTACGCAAAGCATCGTGCCGAGCAAAAAGCGAATGGAACGCCGCTTCCAATCGTTCCTTATCCAGCGTCCCTTCCATAAGAAAGGCGGCCGGCATATTGTAGCTTAGTCCTGTGACATCCAATTGCTGTAGCATAAATAACCGCTTCTGTGCGGATGATAGCGGGTAATAGAGCTGCTCAGGTGCGGATTCAAGCGACTCGTAATTACGTGTCGCCGCCGAGCCGACCACCTCGGTTAAGTCTTTTAGCACTGACGCCTGAAAGATGTCCCGTAAACCGAGTTCGATCTTGAACTCCTCATGAATGCGCGTCAACAGCGTCATTGCTTTCAGCGAATGACCTCCAAGTTCAAAGAAATTATCTAGGAGTCCGATCTGCTCGTGATCCAGCACTTCCTGCCAAAGCTTTGCCATCCGTTGCTCAGCATCCGTCACCGGTAGCAGGTATGGTTTGGAGGAAATTCTTTCATCCAACGCAGGCAAGGCTCTGCGATCCACCTTACCGTTTGTCGTCAAAGGAAGCTGATCCAGCTTCATATAAGCGACAGGAATCATATAGTCCGGCAGCATCGAGGACAAGAATCCTCGCAACTCATCTGTCTCAAGCTCCCTCTCGCCCGTGTAATACGCGCAAAGTACCTGCTCACTTTGGCGATCTGGCATAACAGCAACAACCGCCTCACGGATAGATACGTTTTGTATGAGGCATGATTCAATTTCGCCCGGCTCTACCCGATAGCCCCGTATACTGAGTTGGTCATCAAGACGACCAAGAAATTGCAAATTCCCGTCCGGAAGCCAGTAAGCGCGATCTCCAGTGCGATACATGCGTCCATCCATCACAAACGGATCTTGAGCGAATCGCTCTGCCGTCAATTCCGGCCTGTTCAGGTAACCCCGAGCTACCCCGGCTCCTCCGATGCATAGTTCCCCCGGCACGCCAACGGGTTGCAATGTCCCGCCCTGACCAAGCACATACAGGTTGGCGTGCGGGAGCGGTCTGCCAATCGGCACGCTTCCTTCTTGAGGCAGTATACTGCCATTCATTTCCTCATAATAGGAAGCATCAATGCAAGCTTCCGTCACCCCATAACTGTTGAGAATGCGCATGATAGAGCCGAAACGATCGTATACCCTCTGATAATCTTTCGCCGCAAAGCGGTCTGAGCCCATAATTAACAAACGTAACTGTCCCGTACTTAAACCATTCTCGTAGATATAATCCATGAGCGGTACAAGCAATGGCGGCGTTGATTCCAGCAGTGTAATGCCTTGTTCGACGATGACCCCATGGAGACGAGGCATGCTGAGACGAGTTTCGTTCGAACATATAACGAGCTGTCCTCCGCTCAGCCATGTTCTGGCCAAATCGCCGGCAAATACGTCAAACGAAAAGCTTGCCATTTGCAGCAGTCGTACTTCCATATCTCCGAGCCGGTATTCATGTTGCCATGACCATGCAGTTGAAACCCAACTGCGATGCTCGATCATAACCCCCTTGGGCCTTCCCGTTGTTCCAGAGGTGTAGATAACATACGCAAGTCGCTCAGGTGAACAACCGTGAAGTAAATTGGTCGAATCGTCGTCATAGCTTGACGCAAGCCTCAAATCCACGACTCGGCAGCCATCAGGCACAGTCATCATGTCATCGTCGGCAGTAAGCAGTACTTTTGCTTCGCAATCCCTTACCATATAAGCCAGGCGCTCGGCTGGCAATGAGTTGTCCAACGGAACGAAAGCGCCGCCTGCCTTTAATACGGCAAGAACGGCAGTTACGATAAGCGGAGAACGTTCCCCTAGAATGGCTACAGGCTCCCCACTGCCTATGCCCAAGCGACGAAGCGTCCGAGCGAGCCTGTTCGCTTGCTCATTCAATTGTCCATAGGTCAATGACAATCCGCCCGGTTCCGCAACAGCGATTTGATCCGGCGTATTTGCTGCATGGGTCTCAAACATTTCGTGCACAGAACGGTCAAGTGGTTGCTCGGTTCGTTGTCCCAAGCTGTAATTGTGGAGTATATTCTTCTGTTCTTCAGGGGGCAGAATTTCCAGTCGCCCTACCGACTGCATGGGGTTCGACATCGCTTCCCGGATTACATGCAGCAATCTTTGGAACAAACAATCGATGTCTTGTCGCGCAAACAAATCAGTCAAATAATCGATTTGAATGGCCATTTCTCCGGTTCCTACATGTTCGCGGATGTGAACCGTCAATTCGTTATCCTGGTGCCCATTTCCTAGAGGCAGCGTCTCGTATTGGAAAGGCGCATCGTCAGGCAGCGTGCCCCACTCCATCGGGTGATAATTGAAGAACACGGGCAGCAATGCCTCCGTAAATCCGAAACGGTTGCGAAGGTCCGGGACAATCCTATTAAACGGGTACTTTTGATGCCGAATCAGTTCGCTCTGCTTGTTCTTTACTTGTTTAACAAATTCCGCGAACGACCAGGAAGCGTCAATGCGCATACGAAAAGGCGTCGTGCTGACGAGCATCGCAACCATCAACTTCTGTTCTCGAGATGTCCGGTTGGCGTACATCGTTCCAAGCACAACCTCTTCTTCTCCGCAAATCCGCGACATATACAGGCAAAGGGCAGATACGAATAAGTTAAATGGGGAAACATGCTGTGATTCGCAGAACGTACGGATGTCGTTGCATTCAGATACCGGAATTTCATAATGGGCATAAGTTGCCGAGCTTCCGGCCGTCTGGACAGCGTTTTCGGAAGTGCCAATCCGTGTGATGGAAGGAAGCGTACAGAACTCGCCCTCCCAAAATGCCTTATCTTTCTGAAACCGGGAAGATTGTAGATATTCCTCCTCGTTACGGAGCAGAGCCGTGCAAGCAGGCGCCGCTTCTTGAGGAAGCTCTCTATTGCAAAGCAAAGCATGATAGCCCTCAACGAATTCATTACCCAACAAGTTGAGCGAATAGCCGTCGGCAATAATATGATGAATGCTCAAGAACAGTCTGGCTACCGATTCACCTGTCCGAAACAGCGTAAATTTATATAAAGGGGAGTCAAAAAGTGGAAACGGTTGGCATGACAAAAACTCGACTTCTTCTTCCCATGCCTCTGGTTCTCTATCGCATAAATTCACAATATCGATGTCAATTGGTGTATAAGGAACAATATAGCTTAGTGGCTCCTCAACTTCTCTCTGCTGCAATCGCATACGCAGAGCGTCATGACGGAGAGCAAGGCTTTGCAGCACCTCTACGATTTTATCCTCTTGTATCGAGCCCTTGATAGTAAGCAAACTATTAAGCGTGGCAACTGTCGTGTGCGGATTCAAAAGCTCCATGTACCAAATTCGACGCTGAGCTTCTGTAAGCTCGTAATAAACTTTCTCATTTTGCTGCAGTTGCAGATTGGCTTTGCTCATTGACATAAATACCCTTCCTTCTCTTTGGAATCCTTGGAATGCCGGTATTGGTCATGCTTTCTGCTGTGGGGTAAATGTAACAATGTGGCTTTCAACTTCCTGCAAATTCACCTTATTCTTGCTAATGAAATGAATAATTCTATGTCTGTCTGTTTTAATGAGAATTGTAACGGTTCTGGTTGTAAGAAAGAAATTGTTTGAGGTTTTATAAATACAGAGGAGTATCCTTATTTGGTATCAATCATGATTTCGTATGTTTTATTGTTTAAGCGATACTAGTCTTCTTGGGCTCTCGTTTTCCTTAAAGTTCTCATCTACTAAATAGTAGTTTTGCTAATATTTTTCACTTTTCGAAAGCGGTACTGGTGAATACATCTCCTTCCCCATCTTTCTTATTATTTATAACAATAGAGTGACCGTCAGCCCCTCGGGGTGAACTGCTTCTCAGCTCTTTCACGTAAGGACGAAGATCCAAAACGCTAAAAAAGATAAGCAACCAATCATTTGTATGCATTTTTTGCAGATCTTCAAAGGAGAATAGACTTTTTTGGATATACGAGGTTTTTTCCTCCATTCTTGGGTATTTTTGGTTCAATTACCGAAAAACTTCGCCAAGTTGGGGTGAAATCCCTTTTTTATGACTGAAAATCCTTCCGTATCAAGGGCTCAGATTAATGCAAAATACTCAAATAAAAAGAGCCGCAAGAAAGTTGACCTTTCTTACAGCTCAAAAAATAAAGCAAACCCAACCCTACGCAAAGTCAGATAAGGATATATTTTGAGTGAAAAGAATAAGGTAACTTTCTTGCCAATAAAGAATAAAACAGAACAAATAGAGCATGTTTTATTCTTTAAACGTAAGCAAGAAATTTTACATTACCCTCTTCAACTCCTATCGTAAGTGTTAGGGCAATAGTAACATGCCAAATTTTTCTTTGCAATATCCAAATTGTTAAATAATAACTTTTTCTGACATACATACCGCTCGGTATTCGGCGGTTCCTAAATATTTCATTCGATTTTTTAATAAGTAAGAATTCGTATTTCCAGTATATTATTTTGAAATTGAAGCACCGCCAGGTAATTTTTTTTGTATTTTTAAATGCGCTGCAAGATTAGTCAACTGCTCATATGAATAACAATTTTTTAACCAATCCACTCTCTTCACTTCAAACTTTGCCAGCAACACATTGATCGTCATATAATTGGCTCTAGCCAATATCTAACTAATAACTGAAAATACTCTCATCAGGATACCATTTAGGCCTATTAATCATAATACTATGCGCTCTCCTTCGCAGCATGAAATAGGAAGGTAAGCCTTGATGAAGCAGGGCAAACTAGCAATCCATTGTTGCAGTTGTGTTTGAATCAGTTTTGTTATTTCCGGCTCCGCCCGTGCAGCCTAAAGTAGAACCCAATAGAGCTCTTGTCAGACAGTTACATCTGTGATATAATATGATATTGTAAGTTCAATTTAACCCCTTTTACGTTCCTCGCTAGAAGAATAACCCTTCGTGACCACGAGGTTTTAAATTCCTATTTTGAATAACCCAAACGAAGTATGAGTTTATGTAAAGACGAAATTCTGATTCACACTGGCGCGGTCATCGGAGCCGCAAGGACAAAAGAGAGGTAGGGCTTTTGTTGTTTTAGAAGTGTCATTATTCTGTTAACCTATATAAAATGAACTGAAGTTCAACTGTAATCTCCCGTTCATTTTATGCAACTAGAAAACAACCAGGGACCAGCTGCAGCCATACTACAGGCTGTCAGGGGTTAAATAGTTGGCGTCATGCTGCGCCAAACCAAAACACAAACCCCCGGGGCGCTGCCATAGCAGCTTCACGGGGGTTTTCCATTTGCCCTATACTTTGTAACCATTAATCGGCGATTTGATCTGCGCGCCTCTCTTCATATATTCAAGCAGCGCCACCGAATTGTTATCCATGCCGCCACGTTGACACGGTAACCGATGTATTGCCCCGACTATTACAATGAACGTTACATACAAATGATTTACCGCACTCATTTCTCTCAAATCTCCAAACACATGCTCTTTATGAACAACGGCTGTAACCACAGTTCGCACACGTCTTGCAACCTTCCATATTAATGAGCGACGCTGAGCCACAAGAAGGACATAAGTCTCTCGACATCCCGTTCTTCATCTGAGGAGATGTATTTTTCTGAGCAGATGATGAATCTTCAATCGCAGCTGCGATTGGTGCCTGCTCGATCGATTCCTGTCGTACAGAATTAACCTGTTGATGATTGCCATCGGCAGTCTGATTGTTGCTGTTTGACTGATGGCCATTTTCACTCGATTGTTGGTTATTGTTGTGCGACTGACCGCTGTCATTTTGATGGTTCTGCTGACCGTTTCTCCCTTCATTATTTCGCTGACGCTCTTGATCACATGCCTGCTCCTGCATATGTGTCTCCAGCGCTTTTGCGACTGCATCTGCAATCGACTCCACCCGATTAGCCCCGAAGCCAACGGAACCTGAACCACCGATTCCCTTCAAATGCTTGATTAACAGCTCTACTTTGTTGCCATGATCGCCATAGCGCAGGAACAGTGAACATACGCGGCCTAGCGCTTCTGCCATCGCAAATACATCGGATCCAGCCTTGCCAACGTTTAAGAAGATTTCTGCAGGAATGTCATTCAAATCATTAATCGTAATGTACGCCATCCCGAACGGCGTATTAATCTTATACGTTGCTCCGCGCAATACTTGTGGACGGCGCTTGTACACATTATTTGAGCTTACTGATTCAGATTCTTCCCCCTTGGTTGCAGTTACCTCAGCAGATGGAGAAGCATTGCCATGTGTAGATTCCTGACCGTCATTACTTTCCTGCGCTCGCACTCTATCCTTCTCTTCACGATCTGAAGAGATACTAGATGATGCATCAGACGAGCCGGTATCCTGACGACGAAGCTGCTGCTCATTTCCATCCCCATTATTCTTCGTCTTCTGCTGATCTTCCGAGACAGAGGAAGACTCGCAATGCAGAACCCCTCCTTGTGTTGATTGCGGCTTCTCCTGACCGTCCGTACTAAAATGATTCTGCACGGATTGCTGCTTCTCCTGATTGTCCCCACGGAAATCATCCTGCTCAGGCTGCTTTCCCTGCGAGTTCGAATGGGAATCAGCTTGCCCCGATTCTGAATGGTTGCTCTCTTCCTGCTTCGACTCTTTCTCCGTCGACAGCACTTGCACGTCTCGACTTCCATCCCGATATATGGTTACACCTTTACATCCGAGGTCGAACGCCAGTTCATACAATTCCTTCGTCTGCTCGACAGTAAAGTCATTCGGACAGTTCGCCGTTTTGGAAATCGAGCTGTCCACCCAGCGCTGAATCGCTGCTTGCGCACGTATATGATCCTCTGCTGACAGATCCATCGCTGTTACAAAGTAATCCGGCAGCTGGTCGTTCGGATGCGCATCCTTCCATTGCTGCGCAATCGGCACGAACTGCTCGTCGTAGCCGAGACGGCTCTGGCGGTAATATTTGAAGGCGAAGTACGGCTCGATCCCGGTGGAAGTGCCAACCATGGTACCCGTGCTGCCCGTCGGCGCTTGTGTAATGACCGTTACATTACGCATCCCCTTCGCTTGAATTGCTTCTTTGACCTCAGGATATACACCGCACATTTGCTTCATGAAGCCGCTTGACAAGTAAGGCTCTGCTTGGAAGGCAGGGAAAGCCCCTTTCTCCGCAGCAATATCCGCAGAAGCCAAGTAGGCCTCGCGGGCAATAAAGCCGAACAGCCGGTCAAGGAATTCGAGCGAGTAAGGACTTCCATATCGGATTCCAAGCTTGATCATCAATTCTGCCAATCCCATCGAGCCAAGCCCGACACGCCGCTCCTTCTGTTGATTGTTTTTATTCTCCTCAAAATGATACGGAGTCTTATCTATGACGTTATCGAGGAAGCGCACCGCATAACGCGTTACCTTCGATAGCTCCTCCCAAGCAACATCCCGCTTCTCAGCATCATAAAACTTGGACAGGTTGAGCGCAGATAAATTGCAGACACCCCACGCCGGAAGTCCCTGTTCTCCACAAGGATTCGTACAGATAATCGGGTTGAAATACCAGCTGTTCGACATCTGATTATAATGCTCCATGAAGACAACACCCGGTTCCGCCGACTTCCACGCCGACTCTATAATCGTATGCCAAATGTCGCGGGCCTTAACTGTCTGATAAGGAATGACGGACTTGCCTGCCTTCTTCCACTTCTCCAAATCTCCATCCCACTGCTCATCATAGTCCGGATCACTCGTATCTGGGAATACAAGCTCCCAGTCCAAGTTCTCCTTCACGGCTTTCATAAATCCATTGCTAACACAGACAGATAAGTTCGCATTCGTCACTTGACCTGCAGTCTGCTTCACCGTAATAAAATCCAAAATGTCCGGATGCCAATCATACATCATTAACATTAAGGCACCACGCCGGCTGCCGCCCTGCTCGATAAGTCCTGTCGTATAGCTGAATAAGCCTCCCCATGAAACCGCTCCACTGGATGAGCCATTAACACCACGCACAATAGCCCGTCTTGGACGAAGCGAGGATAGATTGATGCCAACGCCGCCACCCCGAGCCATAATCTCTGTCATTTCCGAGAGCGTCTGCATAATCCCGCCTCGACTATCCTTCGGAGACGGAATGACATAGCAATTGAACAAGGTTAGCTCCTCGCTTGCTCCTGCTCCTGCTGCGATTCGTCCACCCGGGACAAGCTTCCAATCATCGAGAATATATCTGAATTTGTCCGTCCATTCCGCTTGCTTCTCCGTAGTCTCAACGGAGGCAATTGCAGATGCCAATCGATCCCACATTTCCTCCGGTGTTTTCTCCACGGTCAGGGTCACGTGCTCAATAGATGTCTGGATGGTCGCCCCGCTTCGGAGTGCAACAGATAAGTTCCGGCCATTACGTGCAGTAACCTCTCCAACCTCCTTCGTCGGAAATTTCGGATCATCTTTCGTTAATACAAGTACAACGTCCCCCACTCGGGTATTGTTCGTATCTGCATCCTTTTTTGCATATCGATCTAGAAATATCTTCTCACTTAATCCTTCCAAGCGTTTCTTCTGTGGCATATTCAAAGAGAACAACCTCCTGGCTTCTTCAATTCATCAAATCATTACTGACAACCACGTGCGTTAGACCTGCTTACATGGTATGTACTCAACACTATATCTAGTGTCCAAAAAGTATTTTACATCAACATATACAAAACCACTGTGATAAATCCCTCATTCCAAACTCTTTCCATCGTATCGTATGAACAGTTATGAAATAAGAAGATTACGTCCATACTACACGGTAATGAAGAATAACGAATCGATTAGGGAGGGAGACAACATGCGTACGTATCAGCCGTCGAACGAAGAGTCTCGTACACCGAGTAACGCTTCTACAACACTAGCTTACCCCGGAATCGATGCATCTATGGGAGCTGTGGGCAATAATGGAGATAACCCCTCCTCATCCTCCCGTACTAGCACAGCTGCAATAGGTCGCATCCCCCTTACTATCGAGAACGGATGGACGGACGAGCTTCTTGCTCGCATTGACAAAAACAGCCCTTGGGATGATTGGACCTTATTCCGGCTTGCATACGAAGCCCAGCAGGCAAAGCGAATTCATGCATTTGACGAGCTTCAATGCTTAACTCATATAACAAACGTCGATCCACTGCCGCATCAGTTAGAGACAGCCCGCAAAGTGCTGCATGATATGCGAGGCAGAGCAATATTAGCCGATGAGGTAGGTCTCGGGAAGACGATCGAAGCCGGTCTTGTTTTGAAGGAATATATGATTCGTGGACTTGTGAAGCGAGTGCTCATCTTAGTGCCTGCCTCACTTGTGCTGCAATGGGTTCGTGAGCTGAACCATAAGTTCGGCATCGCCGCGATCGCCCAAAAGAAGGGATATCAATGGGCGAATGACATCGTAGTCGCTTCCATGGATACAGCTAAGCGCGATCCGCACAAGGAAATTCTCATGGAGCAGGAATACGATATGTTAATCGTTGACGAAGCCCATAAACTGAAAAATCGAAAAACAACGAACTATCAATTCATTCAGCATTTGCGCAAGAAATACTGTCTTCTGCTAACTGCTACACCCGTTCAGAATGATATGAACGAGTTGTATAACTTGATCAATCTGCTGAAGCCAGGTCAGCTGGGCGGTCAAGGGGAGTTCAGCACGAACTTCGTCGCAGACAAGCGGATGCCGAAGAATGAGGGCATGCTCCAGAGCGAGCTATCGAAGGTCATGGTGCGCAATCGCAGAGGTGAAGGCAATGTTCATTTTACGAAGCGTATCGTAAAGAATGTTCCACTCACCCTCTCGCCCGAAGAACAGGCGCTCTATGATGGAGTCACTCGATTTGTAAAGGAGCAATATCGAACAAGCAGCGGGGATATCGGCAGCATGTTCTCCCTCATTACGCTGCAGCGGGAAGTATGCTCCAGTCGGGATGCCGTCTTCTTAACACTCGTGAATTTGTCGAAGAAGCTTGCCGAGGACTCCCCTATTCGCAATTATATCTGGGATCTTGTCGATCTCATTAAAGGCATTAATGCGAATACCAAAGCCGAAACGGCGATGAACATTATTCGCGAGATTAATGAAAAAGTTATCGTGTTTACCGAGTACAGAGCTACCCAGGAGTACTTGCTGCAGTATTTCCGCAATGCCGGTCTAGTCGCAGTTCCATACAGCGGAGGGATGAACCGCGGCAAGAAGGATTGGATGATGGATCTTTTCCGCGGACGGGCACAGGTCATGATTGCAACAGAAGCCGGAGGCGAAGGTATCAATCTGCAGTTCTGCCATCATATGATTAATTTTGATTTGCCATGGAACCCGATGCGCGTAGAGCAGCGGATTGGTAGGGTACATCGGCTTGGTCAGAACAATGATGTGAAGATCTACAACCTATCAACGCAAGGAACGATTGAAGAATATATATTGAACCTGCTTCATGAGAAAATCAACATGTTCGAGATGGTCATCGGCAGTCTCGACATGATCCTAGAACGGTTCGAGAAGCAGGATTCTCTCGAGAAGAGCCTCTCCCGCATTCTTCTGGAATCGGATTCGGAAGATCTGATTCGCACCGAGGTGGAGCGTTTAGGCAATTCGTTAAATGCGATACGTGAAGAAATAGATATGGAAGACGACGAGAAGAGTGCAGCGATAAGTAATCTCCTGCATAACATGAGTGCCGAGATTGAAGGATGATGACAGGAATAGGAGGTAGGAAGGAATGAATACGGAGCAAGTTCGACGATTTGTGCTCGATTATTTGGAGGCCACCGATTGTCATATCATGGAGACCTCACCTGCCAGTGTAACCGTGAAACTGTCAGAACGAGCCGATCGTAAGCTTACGAACCGTCCCTACTATTGGGGTTTCGTTGATCGCACAGGGGCAGAGCCCGAGACGATGCGATTCACCTTCGTATTCGATCCTTCTGCGATGCCGCCTGAACCCCCTCGTGGACCTTCTGCCCCGCCAGTCCTGCCACCTGCGGGTGCCGCCACAGCTCCGCCAACTGGTGCAGCTGCTATTGCTCCGCCTCCGGGCTCTGTCCCTGCCGGCACAGCTCCCGGTGACTCCATCCTCGGTCGCTACTTCGGCGTAGCACCCGCCTTTACAGGCGGCGGTGGAGGCTTAGGACGAATTCCACGCGAGGATGTTACCTTCGGCAGCCGGCGGTTGTCGAGCATCATGCAAGCGGTTCATGAAGAGGGTCGCTTCATTCAATTGTTCGCTGAACCAGCCAATGCCGGCAGTACTGCTGCAAGCAGCTCCACACGAGGTAGTAAGCGTTCTACTGCATATGAGCCATGGCTTCTCTTAAATCTTAACGTCGAATTTGCTTGCGATCTGAAGAGAGAGGAAATTCATTCGTTCGGAATATCTCTTGTAACGGGACGCATTCGGACTGACTTCATGGAACAGCTGCTGTCCATGCCCTTGTCCCCTAAGCTTCCTTCCAATGTGCATGTTGCGTCTTGGTCGTTGTCTATTCAACAAGCCCGCGAGGCTGTAGAAAGACATTTAATCGATCTCATCTCTACCTATGACGATACATGGGCTGTGGAGGCGTCAGAACGATTGGAAGAAGAGCTTGCGAGATTGAAGTCTTATTACGAACCTCAGCTTCAGCAATTCAGCACCGATGCCGAGCAGGCTGCGAATATGCCATCCAACAAGGACAAGCATGGCGGGGATGATTCCGACACTGATCCCGAACAAGGGAATACAAATTCCCCTTCGAAACAAGAACAGATCCAGCAGCAATATGACATGAGGTGCCAAGAGATTCGGTGGCAATTCGAGCCTCGGATTGCGGTCAATTTTCTCAATGCAGGTCTGATTCATCTTCCTTCGACATTGGCCTAAGCCTATCAATCATGAACAGTGCAGAAACGCCACATTGCGGCAAAAATAGAACGTGTAAAGGACAAGCACCTGAACAATGGAACGACACCATTTTTAGAGCTTGTCCTTTACAATTAAGGATATCTACTAACAGCAACCGATACAGGCAGCCTGTAACAACGGAAATTAGAGGTGATTCGCATGAATAATGAACCTTGGTGGACGAAATTGGCTTATATCGCCGCATCCGCTGCACTGACTTCCCTTGTAGCTGGCAGTGTTACTGTCGGCATTCTGTTTGCATCAAGCGAAGCCATGACACTATCGGGCAGAACCAATGAGAACATTGTTGGCGAGGCTTATGCTCCGCTTTCCTTTCAACAATCCTTATTTAGTGAACATTCGCTCATCTTGACGACTACTTCTGCTTCGTCTACCTATCAAACCTTCCAGCCCGCCCCCGCATCTTTGACCCTGCTTCCAGGGGGTGGAGAGAACAAACAGATTGATGAAGCAATTATCCACTATCAGCAGCAGCTCGCCAAGAAAGCCCCATTCCAGCAATGGGAGCATGCAGATACAGAACGCTTCCCTCTTGGCCCAGGCATGCATGGGTGGTTCATCCGCGTCATGGACAAGCAAAAGCAAATTGGATATATGATTCTACAGGCAGATGCCGATGGTCGAATACGACTGTCGGAATATGGGCTTGGCGAACAGCAACCCTTTGATGAGTCGACCTTACAGGATGCATTGTTATATCGACAGCAGCAGCTTGTTGAGGAACGTAATAAGGAAGTACGGGTAACGAGTATTTACCCGTACCAGCTAGCCCCGCTGCTTACCGTATGGCGAGTGGAATGGCACAACGGGAACGTTGATTGGCTTGATGCGCAAAGTGGAGAATGGCTCCCGCTGCCGAAGCAGTATGCACCAGCGCCAACAAAACGAGATGCAAATGATGGCCCTACATTGCTGAGTCAGCCCTCAGAGAATCAATCTAATCGCATGGACAGCAAGGAACGATTGCTTCCGACACAATTGCTATCCTATCATGCCGTCGCCTCCTCGCAGAGCTACAGCGAGGTTGCCTCATCAAGCAGTTTGATTGAACCATTCGATCCCTATGAGAATGTGAAGTGGATGACTAAGCTATCTATGAATAGCTCCAAGGAGCTTCCTCTTACTTATCGTGATCAAAATTGGGTTTATGTACAGCGCATAAGTGGCGGGGCTGTTAATCAACCTTTTTCGTATATCGGGATTCAGAGATGGATGCTTGGAGGAGGAAATAGAGATGGTCAGAGCAATTCAAGCGATTTGGCAAAGACAAGAGACAATGTGTATGTAATTGTCGCTTCTCCTGACATGAAATCCATGCGCTGGCTGCCCTCCTCAGATGCATTGCAAGCGGGGGCATTTATTCCACAGTCGTAAAAAATATGTTCATAGCTTGATCCTTGCAAAGAGGCACGACCTTCAAAGGCGTGCCCCTTTTTTTTGCCTAAGGTTGAGAAGGCGTCCCAGATCCTGATGATGGAGAATTTGAGGCTGTTTTGACTTGTTTGCGCAATAGTCGGAGCACATTTAGTTCTCTGGCCCGCTTGAGTAGAGGCTTGCTTGCACTCCCCCATTGGCCAGCCCACATTTTGACTCCGAATGGCACCATTCCGAACCACTTCGTTTGCCACGATTCCTTTGCACGATTTTTCCGCTCCATTTGACGCTCCCGACGCGCTTCAACCGGCGTATCCATATAGGTGACAACGCGTTGTGTAATGTATTTAATCAAGTCTTCTCCTTTTCCTGCTTTAGCCATAACGGTTCTCAATCCTCTCGTCGTTATCTCTTGGCTGCCTCGCCCCGTCATTCTTAGGATACCCAGATCTACGGCGCACCAACCCAAATTGGCAGGAATGAGGTTGTGCTTCGCTGTACACGATAAAGATGGAATGATTATGTTGACCATGTGACAGAAAGAAGGGATTGCTTCATGCTACATCAACCGTCATGTGCATCACGATTGCGCCGAATGGTCGCTGGCATTATAGCTATTGTCATCGGGTGTACCGCTAATATTGGGATAGGACAGGCCGGACGTGCTGCCGCCACATATGAGACTGCCGTATATCAGGAATTAGCCGTGGACGCAATCCCTGAACCTTTTGCAGCATCTGTCCCACCCAATACAGAACCAATTGGATCCCTTCCGAGTCTTCCCTTTTCTAAGCTGGTCTTAATTGATGCAGGACATGGGGGAATTGACGGGGGAACAACTCACGGCAATATCTTGGAGAAGGACATTAATTTAGCTATCGCTCAGAAGTTGTATCTTATGCTGAAGTCGAGGGGCATCCCGGTCATTGTCAACCGAACCGGTGATTATGCGCTTAGCGATGATAACCGATGGTCGGCCACCCGCTCTAGACATCGCAAGGATCTTGCACAGCGTCGGCAGCTGAGTCAAGAACTCCCCGTATCCATATTCATCAGCATTCATGTCAATTGGAACAAAAACAAAGCTGCACGCGGCCCGATTGTGCTGCATCAGAAAGAAGGGCGAAGCCGAATGCTCGCTTGGTTTATTCAACAATCATTGAATCCAATCTTTGCATCGCATAAGCAGCCAGAGCTCGGCCCTACTTATTATTTGCTCAAGCGGGTGGAGCAGCCAGCAGTGATTGTTGAGGCCGGGTTTATTAGCAATGATCGGGATCGCAAGCTGCTGACTGAATCACGAACTCAGACGCTCATTGCATCACGCATCTGTGATGCAGTTATGTTGTATCAATCCATGTTCTAACTGGAAGAAGCGCTCTCTTCATCTGTTCAAGCCAAGGGGGCGCATTCCAGCGTCATATTACAATTAGGCTATACTTTGGGCTTCTTTAGGCATAAGGAGAAGAGCTTCGGGGGTTGCTTTTATAAGTTAATTGATTAAAGCAAATGGAAATAAATAAACCTCTTAAGTTTTATCCTTAAGAGGCTGTTAACGTTCCATACTTTCCAAAAACATATGCTCACCCAATCGTTTAAAATGAGATGCAATATGAGATGCTAAAGCGGACGAGAACTGTCCGTGAGATGACAGTTTATAAAATCCTGATCGCATCCTATACACTTACGCTGTGCGCTGTTGTACAAAATTCATAATCACATAGCCTTCAACAATACGATACTGAATCGCTCCGTACTTCTCCATCAACTGCAATGCCGCAGTAAGAGCATCAATCGCTTCGGAAATGACACCAGGTTCAATGCCTCGTTGATTGTGCATGTAACGCGTATTCAATGCATCGCGATGTACGGCATCAAGTTTCGAGCACGCAGCATGGAAGATCATTTCTTGTTCCTTCGCACGTGTAATGGCATGACGCAACTTGTCTTGTTCACGACGCGCACCCACCATGTTCATCTTCATATCTTGTACATAAGACATGCGATAAGTCAATCTACGCTCATTCAATGCACGGCTTGCACGGTAGTCACCCATGTGATTCAACCAATTGTTTACTAGTATTGTATTCATTTGTATTCCTCCAACTTCTTAAGAAAAAACCTCCTAGCTCTATTTTCAATGAGTCAGGTTTCTTAAAATTCTCTTTCTTTAACATGATTAAACATTTCACAACATGTTCAAACATCATCCCAGCATAGGATGATCAATCCTCAAAAACATTTCACAACTAAAATAGCCAATAAAAATAAAGCAAACTTCACTACCAATTACAATTCCAAGCTTAAAAAAGGGACAAAGCAATAGTGAGTAACGAACCAATGGACAGACAGGTGGTTGGCGAAATGGACGGTGAAATGACGGTTGAGGGAGTGTGTTGCGTTATTAAATATTGATTATACACTCACTCCTCCACCATGTCAATACCTTTTTTCAAAATTCAGATCATTTACGTCCCTTACTCCTTTATCATAATCGAAATTCTTTCACATACAAGTTAAAAATTGTATATAAGTTCTCAAGCGCAGTCGCAAATCGCTTACCTTAGCATAAGATAATGGGAAAAGGATATGATTATTTAAGAAGTAGACTCTACCCAACTGTGCTCCATTTACGTTTTATCACGGTAAAGCAACTATGCACTCAAGCATATAAGCGTTAAATGACAAAAGATTTTCACATTTACATAGCAGGATTGGGTAGGATCTTGTAGTAATATAAAGATACGGGATCAGACTTTAGGACGGAGAAGCCCAAAACTGTCAGCCGTAAATATAGGAATTATGAAGGGAGCAAGTAAAATGAACGAACAACACGTTGCACTGTGGTTGTACAACAAGATTAAAAGAGATATCGTCGTAAACTTGGCTGATGCAGTTCAAAGCATTGAAGAAACATTCGGCAAGCGTTTCACTTTTGCCTTTGACAACGGGATGAAAGCAGTCAACAAAACAGTTGCTATGGAATTTGGAAAATTGAACAAGGATGGAAAGATCGAATGGAATCCTTCAGAATATAAATGGGTTTTTAAAATGTAAATAGCATCTATAGAAAATGACGAGCCGCTGGCCATTAAGCCAAGCGGCTCTTTTGTATTTAAATCATTCCGGCGACACTCCGATTCTCGACAATAGAACCTCCGCTTGTTCATATTCAGCAGGCATACTGATATATATGCCATAATCATAGTAGGAAGCATCATAGCTTTGAACCGATTTTGTCGTTCCATCAGCCTTCATTCCCTTAACACCCAAGATATGCGCATTCTTCTTGTTCCAGGTTGAATTCGGATAAAATACGTCAGCTGCATGATTTTGATTTAAATTAACGGTAATGGCTTGAGTTAGCGGGACATCATATCCGTGGACTTTCGCGTTCCCGCTGCTCGTTATTTGCACAAGATACTCCCAATTTTCGATCTGAGCAGATTTCCCTCCTGGCAATTTCATGACGACCACTTCCGATTTGTCCATGTCCGCCTTGTTGGAATCCGGGTTGAACGAGCCATCAGCCTTATCATTGTAGTTGATTGGTGCTGTCAAGCCATAGAAGAGGCCGCTCTGTTCCCCAATATCTTTGTTCCACAGTCCATGTTGAACATTCCAGCACATTCCGTTATAGGCAAACACATAGTCTTGAATAGGACGCTGCGGGACTAAGCTTCCACCGCTGAATTTACCCAGTGAAAGCCTACTGAGCGGAGATATGCCTGAGCCGTCAATTTCAATGCCTGATCCTCCGATCGTCACTCCTCCATATGAGTCACACATAAACAGATTGTTCCATCCCAGCATGATTCCGAACTCACGCCAGCTTCCATCCGGTTGCAGAGCCCCGATATCTTCACCGGTTTGGTCACGTGCAGGATCCCCTACACTGTATGCCTTTTTCCCGTTAGCCTTCCATAAATTCATTCCCTGATTGTCTAAATCTCCGATGTTCTCTTCACCTGGATACGTGCCGCAAGCCTGCATTTGCCAACCGAAGCTAAAATTGTCGACATCGATCCGCTTGAATCGCTTGGCGGTCTCATCGTAGCGTGCGTTAATAAGCAGCCACAACTCATGTACTTCGACTCCGTTGCGAATCGTATGGATCGTGGCTGTATTAAAAAATGGATCCTGCAATCGCATCCCCTCCTAAACCATAGTATCGATTGAGGTGGCCGATTGTTACGGATGCTTATTATTGATGAGTTTGAGTCGTTTGCCCCGCCAGTTTCATAAAGTTCTCCGCAGCTAGGCGGATAGCCAGAACGCTGCCTGAATTCAGAGAATTATCGAAGTATAGCACATGATTCTCCTTCACAGCCTTCAATGATTTCCATACCGCCAAATCTGACTTCTCCTTAACTGCTGCCTTCGCTTGATCCATATTATGCTGAATGATGAGGTAATCCGGGTTCATTTCCGATAAAGCCTCCAGAGACAGCACACTTCCGTCTTCCGGATATCCATTCGGCTTCATCAGTCCGAAACCTGCAGCCTCGTTATAGTACATTGTATTTTTCGTTCCCTGAGCTGTAAAATTGGATTTGCCGTCCACTCTTAGCAGGGCGTAGCTTTTCTGCGTGAGATCTCCCAGCTTTTCCTTCGTTTCTTGAATCAGTTCCTTGGTGTCCTTAATTAGCTGCTCAGCTAATGCATCTTTACCGATAATTTGGGCGCATATCATCGTTGCCTGCTCCCACGTATCTTGGTAATCAATTTGGATGACAGGAGCGATCTTGCTTAGCTCCTCGTAATTCGCATCGATATGACCTTTGAAGGTAACAATTACATCTGGATTCGAAGCAATAACCGCTTCCAAGTTTAAGTCCCTTCCCGTACCCAAATCTGCAATTTCAGCAGTTGCGACGTAAGGCTGCAACGTTGCGAATTCCTTCATCGCGCTCACTGCATTGCCCGAGGCAATCGGAGGCGTGTCCAACGCGAAAAAATAATCCAAATACAAGGGATGAAGCACCGCTATCCGCTTGGGACGTTCTTTCAATATGATCTCATGTCCCGCAGAATCCGTTATCGTTCTCGGCCACACACCATTATCGGAAGTACCCGCTTTACCCTTTTGTTTTACACTTGGCTGTCCAATTTGTTGTCCGCTCGCAGCATTTGTGAAAGACTTGTTCCCATCAGGTGTCTTTTCCGAACATCCGACCAGAGCTCCTACCGCAATGACTAGCAGTGCAATTAAGCATATTCCCCACCGTTTCATTTTCTTCCCCCAGCATTGTCACTGTATTGGTCTACTTCCGATTTCTTCATCAATTAGAAGCATGATCGCTATAACGATTGGATCTTAGATTTGCAAATGCTCCCTTAATGTCGATCCCGTATATTCGCTTCTGAATACACCTCGCTCAACTAGCTGTGGCATCAGCTCTTCGAAAAATATCTCCAGCGACCTCTCTGAGCCACCCGGAAGTGCGATAAATCCATCGATCGCACCTGCATCGAACCGCTGCATAATATCTTCCAGCACGTCTTCAACCGTTCCAACGGAAACCCAATGCGCGGATCCAACGACCTCAGGCCTTGCCAACACCTCTGCTACCGTAGGCTGATTATTCATTATGTATCTACGGAGCAGTTCGGCATGTGTTCGGCTGCGCACCGGTTGATTCGGATCAGGAAGCATATTTACGGTCACGCGATCATTCAATTCATAACTGCTCAGATCAACACCCAGCACAGATTTGAGCGCTGCATGTCTACGTTCTGTACTTAAGTGCGCATTCGCAGCTTCGAATAATAACTGTGCCTCCTCACGGGTATCTGCTAGGAAGAAATACAATCCTGGTAGAATTTTGATCCCATTCGGATTACGTCCATGTTCCTCCGCTCTTCTTCTCAGATCTTTACGCAGCTCCACACCGGACTCCATATCCGGCATCGCCGCAAAAATAGCATCCGCGACAGAAGAAGCAAATTCTCGTCCAATATCAGAAGCACCTGCTTGAAATAATGGAATGGTTCCCGCCGCATGAGCTGGCATCGTAAGGGGGCCCTTCACTTGAAAGAACTCTCCGGAATGATGAATCGGAGTTACTTGATTGGGGTCTGAAAATGTTCCCGACTCTCGATCGACAAGAATCGCCTCACGGGGGAAGCTTGCCCACAGCTCGCGTACTACATCCGTAAATTCCCTCGCTCTTGCATACCTGATCTCAGGAGATGGCATTGGGGAATCACCGAAATTGTCTGCTCCTTCTATTGAAGTTACTATGTTCCATCCAGCACGTCCGTTACTCAGCCAATGCAGAGACTGCAACTGCCTAGCTACAACATACGGTGGATTGAAGGTAGTGGACACCGTCGTAACCAGTCCGATCCGTTCCGTCTCGCGAGCAATCGCCGCAAACATGACCGTCGGATCAGGACTTCCGAAATTAGCGGAATCACCGAGCATTTGCGGACTTATGTATAAATAATCTGCTCTGAATAGAAAATCGAGCTTAGCCTTCTCCGCCAGCTTGGCCAAGTCAATATAATAATCAATCGAATCCATCTTCTCCACGCCGCTATCAGGATGCCGCCATCCATGCCCCTTCATCCAGGTTGCCGATAATGATAATCCAATGCATAATTGCCGATTTGCTATCACGTGCTGCTACCATCCTTCCTACCTATAGTCATGTAGTCATCCTCTTAGGGCTCGCCTATCGGATGCACCTTCATCAAGAACGAATATTGTTCATACCCAAATAAGTAATAACGATAATCATTCTCATTATATAGTGTAGCAAGGACTCCTCTACATGCAAATACATAAATAGTAAATACGACATGCACAATTATTAAAATGGATTGGCTTTTCATGTAATTCAAAGCTCTTCTTTATCACCATGACGCTTTCGCTTACTAACGTATGCGGAAGGAGACACACCGAACTTCTTTTTAAATACCCTGCTGAAATAGAGCGGATTTGCGTAACCGACACTAGCCGCTATATCACTGACAGAAAAACTTCCGATTGTAAGCAGCTCACAAGCTCTCTCCATTCGATAATGAATGGCATAGTCGATGGGACGATATCCTGTATATTTATGAAAGTAATAAGAGAAGCGTTTGGCATTCATGGCATGTATGACTGCTAATTCGTCCAGTGTCAGCGGATTCATATAATTTCTTTTGATGTATAAGATAGCCGCCTCTATCGCTTCTTCATTCGGAGAACTGCTATATTTACGATTTTTATACCCCATAAGCACTTGATGCATCATTCGCAAAAATATTACCTTTACGCGGAGCTTGCCGATTCCATCCAACATATGTACGCTCTGATGCAGAATAGTCAGCAATTCAAAGACCTCGGGAATCACATCAAGCTCAAGTTCGAAATGTACATTGCACGCATGATTGTGGCTGTCGGCACTACTCTTGTTCAATCGATAGAACACGGAATAATACTCCAATTCGGATTTACTTGTCACTTTCGCTTCCATCCGCATGTTTGGAGCCGCATGAAACACGGAGCCTGAATGCAAATCGTATATCGTCCCATTTATATTGATTCTCACAGTTCCACGGATAATAAAGAGAAAACCATGCTTCTCCGTGATGAATTCACGATGTATGCTTTTGGGCTGAATTACTAAACGGTATACATTCTCGATTTCATAGGAATCATTTGCATATACTTCTGCTAATCTATCCACATCTGCTTTATTCCGCATATGCTCTCCTTTATGTGATTTTCCATCCCTATCAATAAGGAACGTAATAAAACTACATGCTATCGCTAGAAACCAGCAACTTTATCGTCATTGTAGCAAAAGCAGGATGTGAATCAAACCTGTCGCAACCAAAAAAAACCACAATGAATGTGAGTTTTCGATAATTGTCGTAAAGATAATAGGATCTCCAAAAACCCAGGTCATCTTCTACAAAGTCGACCTGGGTTTCTGTTCGTCTGATCAGAAAATGAATCGCTTATTGGCTGCTAGCTGCATGAATGACGGGACGCTTATGATTCCATGGTCGGGCGGCTTCCAATTGGGCGGAGAGCCGCAGCAGTGTAGCTTCTTCGGCGAATCGCCCAGCAAATTGCATCCCAATCGGCAGGCCGTCCGCGCTCCAACCGAGCGGAAGTGATACAGCAGGCTGGCCTGTCGTATTAAAGAGACTAGTGAACGGAGCGCGGGTGAATACTTGTTCTGTCCAGCTTCTTAGATCGATATCCGGATTGTTGGCATTCAGCTCGCCCAACGGAAACGGCAAAGACGCAATCGTTGGGGAAAGGAGCACGTCGTACTGTTCAAAGAAACGACCGACGGATCGAGACGCTTGCGCACTGATATCGAGGGCATTAAGCAGATCATGGGCGGTTAAGGTAGCGCCGTATTGGTAAGCTTTCAGTATCGTTGCTTCCAGATTATGTTCCGAGGGCTTCCTATTTAGGGCCTTAGCAAGCCGCTCAATTCCATGATACGTGTTGGCCGCCCATATGTGCATCGTCGCCACGAACAATGCTTCATAATCCACTTCTGGCAATACCTCCACTAATTCATGCCCGAGTTCCTCACATAAGCCGACGGTCTCATGCAAGACACGCAAGCATTCCGCATCAACGGGGGTGCCCGAAAACGGCTTGCCCATCCAGGCTATCCGCAGTCTTCCCGGCTCCTCAGCAAGTTCTGCTGAGAAGGGACGGCTCGGCTGCTCGGCCCAAGCATAAGCCCCCGGGTCTGGCCCTGCAACCGCATCCAGCAGTGCAGCCGCATCGCGCACTGTCTTGGTCACGGCAAATTGTATACCGAGTCCGCTCAGCACTTCTCCGTTGTCAGGACCGTTGGGTGTTCGTCCACGCGTCGGCTTCAAGCCGACCAGACCGCTGCAAGACGCAGGAATGCGGATAGAGCCGCCACCGTCATTGGCATGCGCAATTGGCACAATACCTGCCGCGACCGCCGCAGCAGAGCCGCCGCTTGAGCCGCCTGGACTCCTATCCGGATTCCAAGGGTTTCTCGTCGGCCCATACAGAACCGCTTCCGTTGTTACATTGAAGCCAAATTCGGGCGCTGTGGTGGATCCGAGTGTCACCAGGCCTGCCTGTCGGAACCGCCTCATCATCTCGGAGTCGTACGGATAGATCATTCCTTCCCCTAGTCGGCTCCCGCTATTTAGAGGCACTCCAGCCGCATGCAAAGTTGAATCCTTGACCAAGAACGGAATTCCAGTAAACGGGCCATTCGGCAAAGCAGACGTGCTTTCTTTTTCTGCTAGCTCCTGCATCGATACGGCCATCACATTTAGTTGCGGATTCAGCAGCCGGATAGCTTCGCAAGCTAATGCCGTCAGTTCCTGTGGCGTAACTTCGCAGCGCTTGACCAGCTCGGCAAGACCCAGACCATCATAACTAGCATATTCGGATAACTTCATTGCATCTCACCTCTTTCTTCGTTATGCGCTTATCTTAAGAGATGGAGCGTACTTGAGATCAAGCCTGCAATAAATCTCATTTTCCAAAAAAATCTGGAGTGCTCCCGCAATTTTAGTTTATTATTAGATTAAGGAAAATATGGGAGGTGCTTACATGAAGATTGGGGCATTCGCCAAGAGTTTTGACGTGTCCGTAGATACGGTACGCTACTACATTGAAATCGAGCTGCTGCTTCCGGATAAAAAAGCAAGCGCACAATATGAATTTACTCCTTCATGCGTTGAGGATATGGCCTTTATCAGTGAAATGAAGCAGTTTCATTTTACACTTCAGGAAATCCGCCAAATGCTTTTGAGGAAGCGAATCTCTGATTTTACCGTCTTCGAAGACATTCGCTGGCATTATCTACGTATGATGAATGAAAAGAAACAGCGGCTAATGAAGGATAAAGAGCAACTGGAAAACGCTCTTCATCAGCTTGAAAAGAAATTAATCACTTTACAGGACGAGCCTAGGACGGAAGCAGAGACCGGAGTGCCTTACTCCTTTTTGCCCCTGCTTTACTGCCCCTCCTGCCGCATTCCACTGCAAATACGAAACGCCTTCCTTCAGGGAAAATATATGCTTAGCGCACAATTATACTGCTCCTGCTCTTATCGGGCGGAAATCAAGGACGGCATTCTGCTTACCTCGGATAAAGAAAACGCTCGTTCCACATATACCTATGGCTATGAGCACGAGCGTTTTCAATTGCTTTCATCTGCTTTTATCAACTTGACGGAAAAGGGCAACCAATGGTTGGCCGACCGACTTAGATGCGAACCTGCCAAGCATCAGCTGATTGTGGAAGCCAACGCTGATGTGTACACGGTTCTACCTAGATACATCTCATCTCTCCCACCGGAGACGATGTACATCTTTTGCGGTACGTCGAGCGAACTGCTTATCAGGCTTAAAGAGAAGCTTTCACAGAATCATACCGATTTGCAGGCGCTTTATATCGAGAGCAGTGATTGGCAGCTTCCGCTAGCCCCCGTTACCGTTGATTTGATCGTCGACAGCTTTTCGTTCAACGACTTTTCGTTGCACAATCGGATCTTCCCGCTTCTCCCGATGCTGCCTTATCTCAAGCCGGGCGCCCGTGTGCTGGGGCACTATTTGTATTATCAGCCCCCCGCCGCTTCACTTTCGCGAATTTGTCATCTGTTTCCGCAAGCTCATGAGCGAACCTATCATCCAGATTATTTGGATGAAAACTTCTCCCATGTCGGCATGAAATTAACGGATCGCGAACTGCTTGGTTACACAAAGGAACCAGGAAATTATCTACGCTATCATGTCCATAACGAAAAGCTTCATCTGTTGGCCTACTTGGCTGAGCATCGTGGCAGCGATGATCGTCCAAATCTTTTTGTGCAGTGATGTGGATGACGGATTCCTAACCCCTTTCCAATTCCCTGTTCTTCCACTATAATGATAATCATTATCAATTATAGAAGGAATCAATAAAACTACCATCCCTGAAATCTGGGATTTAATATACGGAAAACGGAGAAGTTAGAGGCTTGAGGAGAACAAATACACAGGAGTATCCAGCCGCAGAGAGCTCATCTGGCATTTGTTATCACGATTCAACATCACATGACAGGGAAATCGTGAGAGTATCGATAGGTTAGCTGAAGAAATATAGTAAAATGAAGGATATGCTGTCTTCCCTAAACGGGGATGATCATAAGCTCCCTGTTACCTGGGTGCATGGCGTTTTACATAGAGTTTGGAGGATACCTACATGTGGATGATTTATGCTTTTGGTGCGGCGCTATTTGCAGGTTTAACTTCTATTCTTGCTAAAATCGGAATCCAGCGTACGGATTCCAATCTAGCTACCGCCCTTAGAACCGGAATTGTTGTCATTTTTGCGTGGGCTATCGTGTTTGCAGGGAACTTACATACGAACCTGTTCGACATCAGCTCGCAGTCTCTCTTCTATCTCGTATTATCAGGACTGACGACCGGAGCTTCTTGGATCTTCTATTTCAGAGCGCTGCAGCTAGGCAATGTGAATGTCGTCGTTCCAATTGATAAATCAAGCACGATTATGACAATGCTTTTTGCAATTATCTTACTGGGGGAACCAGTTACCTTACTGAAAATCATCAGTATGGCGTTGATTGGAATCGGAACATATATGATGATACAAAGAAAACAAGATGCTGGACAATCCTCTGACAAAAGCGGGAAATCGGTTTGGTATGCCGTACTATCCGCTCTTTTTGCAGCAATCACAGCAATCCTAGGCAAAGTCGGCATTGAAGATGTTAATTCCAATCTAGGCACCGCCATCCGAACAATCGTTGTACTGATCATGGCGTGGTTGATTGTATTCGCAACTAAGAAACAGGGCGGCATCAAAGAAATCGACAAAAAGAGTTGGATTTTCCTTGCCTTATCGGGTTTGGCCACCGGCATGTCCTGGCTGCTCTACTTCAAGGCACTGCAAGAAGGGCCCGCAAGTATCGTAGTCCCTATCGATAAATTAAGCATACTCGTGACGATTATCTTCGCTTACATTGTGTTTAAGGAAAAATTGTCTATGAAAGCTTTTTTCGGTCTCCTCCTGCTTGTTGGCGGAACCTTTATGCTTCTGTTATAACTACCACTTTCTGCGCACATGGTTGATTTGAATAATGGTAAGATGATTCATAAGATCAAGACTCCGGCTGTTATTAGCCTGGAGTCTTTTCTCCTGTATCTAACTAGATATTGAATGACTGTCGACCTTGTACTAACGATTTCACTCGGATAGCCAAGATCGTGACTTCACCTATAATGGGGACACAAAAAAGGCCCGTAAATCATCATGCATCCGATTTACGAGCCTGTTCAAAGCTGCTATGATAAAACATCTTATCGAAGAATTACAGACAAATAAAAAAATCCTAAATGACGTAAGGATTCTGCTAATTAGAGTATGGTGCGGTCAAGAGGACTCGAACCTCCACGATATTGCTACCACTAGAACCTGAATCTAGCGCGTCTGCCAATTCCGCCATGACCGCATATAAGATGTTGCGTTTGAAACCGATAATAATTCGGAATCAGTAATCATTACTATACACGGTTGGAACCGTTGTGTCAAGCGCCGTCATAGCAAAAATGAAACGATTGTGATTAACGCATACAATCTGATGGATAATTGATAATTATTAAAGGGTGAAACGTAAAAACACCCCGCTGCCGAAAATCATCGACGACGGGGTTATTAGATCATGTAAATATAAAAAAACCTCATAAGCATGAGGATTCACTGATGAAAGTATGGTGCGGTCGAGAGGACTCGAACCTCCACGATATTGCTACCACTAGAACCTGAATCTAGCGCGTCTGCCAATTCCGCCACGACCGCATATATGATTACTTCCGATTGAGTCGCTAAGTTGTTTTCCTGGCGACAAGGAATATAATATCACGTCATTATAGGATCGTCAACACTTTTATAAACTTTTTGCAAGGATATCTTCTTATTTCTGCTGCAAGGCAGCTGGTAGGTTTCCCTCCCCGCTGCCATGCAGTATTCCAGTATATCCGATCAAGTCTCAGGGACTGTTCTTGGCTCATCTGCAGGTTGAATCATATAGCTGCGACTCAGCTTCACAACACGCCGATTCCGCTTGCGAATCATGACATACTCATCATCCCATGCAACCACAAATCCTCGAACATCATTCATCTCCAGTATGTCCCTAATGACTCTGACAAATGTTCCTTCCACTCGAAAACGATCAAGCTCCGCTTCCTCCATCATCGTGTACTTCACACCTCCGCTATGTACAACATGCAAGGCCTGCCATCATAGCAGGCCTCGCACATACGCATGCTTCATCTCAATAGCCCACATGTTCCTTCGTATCGTTCGTTTCAAACCAATAGTCCAATACCTTGGCAGACATGACACGCTTGTTAATATACGCAACTTGTTGCGCGGTAAATTTCCCTGTCCAGCCCACCTGCAGCTGATCGCACAGCTTTACGATCGTCAGCAATTCTGACCAAGCGACATACCTTTTGTACCAGAAAAATTGAGGGTGTTCGATCATATACGGGTACAAATCATCGAATTCCGTGTGTTTGCATGCTAGTGCCCGTTCAAAATGGTTTTTAGCCTCCGTCACTTTTTCTTCCAAAAAGCGAGCCGTTCGTTCATCCACCATCTGCGTTGCCCCCTCTCACCATCTTATCTTTTATTATATGTCAAAGTGGTGAATGGAGAAAAGCAGACAATTCTTTTCATCAACTGAAACTAAATGGAGCTTTGAAGCGTCTAACTATATAAGAGGGTTATTTTTGCTTATTTTTTATTATTTACTGTTGATAACTAGTTCATAACGTCCAAATTGGCAATTGATTCAAATTCCGTATATAGGGTAATATGTTCTAGGCCCGTCGCGAGGCGGTAGAGGAGGATTTACGATGTGGCGATCTACTCGGCAACGCAGTATAACCATTGTACTGGCCGCAGTCATGATGACGTGGCTGCTTCAAGGATGCACCTCACAGGAGCACAGCATCCCCCCAATTGAAACGGATACACCTTATTCGCACCAGAAAGATTCTCAGGTGAAGCCAGATGAACGCAAGCCTGTAGGGAAACAAAACGAGAAAACCGAAATTGCATCACCAAAGAGCCAATCCTCTCATAACGGTGATTCTACATATACGGATCAAGCTTTTGATCGTGCACACCCTCAATTGAAAGGCATTGTGCTTGCTTCGAACAATGCCGCAGTTAAGGAGCTATGGGGAGAACCTGAGGAGCATTATGTCATGGATGATACCGATCCAATTGACGTGTATCAATACGAAGGCTTCTCTTACGGATGCAAGCAGGATGGGCGAGTCATATTTGTTGAAGTATCTGGCGAGGATACCTCGACAGGAATCCAGGGCTTAACAATTGGAGACAGTGAAGCTACCGCCTCCAAGGTGCTCGGACGTCCAGATCATGATACAGATTATGTGTGGAGCTATGAATTAAAGAACTGCTTGTTAAGACTTGATTTGGATCCGACGACAAACAAGATCCAAGCAGTTAAGCTATTTTCTAACGAGCGCGTATAATGGACACTATAATAAATGAAACGCCTTGATTCCACGTGGAGTCAAGGCGTTTTATTGGTTCGCATCCGATAACGAATGATAAAGTATGTGATGGTGCCTCCTACCGCAAGCACTACAAGACCACCGAACAGAATCGGGTTCCCCTTCGAGTGAAGCCATCGCACCGCCTCACGCCAATGATTTCCCACAATATGTCCAATCGTTAGAAATGTAGCCACCCACAATAATGCACCTGATCCGGCCGCAAAAAGATAAGTTGTCCATTTCATTCTGGACATCCCCGCCAAATAACAAGTCAAATGACGAAGTCCCGGCACGAAATAGCCGAACACAATACTCCAACTTCCATATTTCTGAAACCAGCGCTCTGTCCGTTCAACTCGCTTCGGCGTCAACTTCAACTTCTTCCCGTACCGATCCAGCAAAGGCTTGCCCACCCGACGACCGACTATATAACTGATGAACATCCCGGTCATACTCCCCGCAAGACAGACAGCGAAGGCAGGTGCGTATTGAAATGGGCCATTTACAGTCAAGCTGCCTACAAAGACCATCAGCGTCTCATCCGGTACAGGGATGCCGATGATGCCTAGCGCAAGCAACATAAATAAAGCTATGTATCCGTAATGGGACAGCGCCCACATGACTGTCTGCACCGTAAGCCCCCCTCCCGTAATTCGATATCTATTTTATCATAACCATGCAGTCATGTCCGAACCTACTTGCTCATATTTTATAGTAATGCGTACAAGCTTGACTGGCAAGGAGGCGTCTTAACGTTGAGAAAAGCAGTGTTAGTTATGCAAATTGCATTCACGTATATCGGAACTGTCGTGGGGGCAGGGTTTGCGACCGGACAAGAAATATTGCAATTTTTCACAGCTTATGGGTGGTGGGCTCCCTTTACCATCGCATTGTCGACAGTACTGTTTATCTGGCTGGGCACGAAGCTGATGCTCCTGTCTCATGACATCAAGGCTCGATCCTATGAGGACATTAACCGCATGCTGTTCGGAGATCGGATTGGCGGAGCAGTCAGCCTATTCACGATGGTCATTATTATTTGCGTCAATAGTGTAATGCTGGCAGGAGCAGGATCCGTGTTCGTGGAGCATCTGCATTTGAACTACCAGATTGGTCTGCTGCTTACATTGGTTGGTTCCTATTGGTTCGTTAGCCGAGGAATGGGCGCCATCTTGAAGCTGAACTCCATCGTCGCACCTACAATGCTTACGTTTACCTTGTTCATTATCATTCATACCATCCAAATGCCAAATGCTGCTCAAGTACTAACACTGAGTACGGACAAGACTTTTTATGCAGCATGGAGTGCGCCGCTCTTGTATGGCGCCTTTAATTTAGCAATGGCGCAAGCTGTTCTCGTCCCGCTTGGAGCTTCGATGCCGAACAAAAAAGTGATTCAACTTGGGGGCATTATCGGAGGCGTACTAATTGGATTAATGCTGCTTTCCGGACATTTTGCGTTGGCTGTGTACATGCCTGGTATTACGCAATTCGATATTCCCATGGGCCATATTGCATCCGGACTTGGCGTATTCATTCAATTGATTTATGTCATGCTTATTTTTTCCGAGATCTTTACAACCTACGTTGCCGATGTGTATGGGATTACCCTGCAGATGCATCAACGTACAGGAATTCATCCGAAGCTCCTTATTATCATGATCATGCTATTTTGCTTTCTGTTCAGTCAATTCGGCTTCAAGCCGCTGGTATCTCACTTGTATCCAATATTTGGTGTGTTCAGCCTTGCATGGATATACTTGCTAATTCGTTCATCTGGACAGCGTCCGACTCATACTCATCGTCCGCCGACCGACGCTCCATTTCCTGCAGCGCTGCCACTGCAGCCTGCACGTCAGAAGCATCCAACTTCTCCGCCTGAGAGCTAACAACAGTGAACCTTATATCTAAGTGCAAATAAGGCGCAGTCCCTCTACTGAAGGGAACCGCGCCTATGCTTAAGAGCTATATGCCAATCGTTGCATTTCAATCAACCGCACTTCCGGCAATTCACGCTTTATCAAATCCACGACATGAGGATGGCAAGTCGTCATCATGACATGATGCGAATCGGAGAGCGCAATGAGCGCCTTCGCTGCCAATCCTAGCCGTTCCTGGTCGAAGTTGACTAGAATATCATCCAGCACGAATGGCACGGATGCCCGGTTCGTTAGCGCTTCTGCAAGCGCGAACCGAATAGCCAGATATACCTGCTCTGCAGTTCCTCTACTGAAATGGTGACTCCATACTACCTGACCATCCGGCCTTGCCAGCGCGATCGTCTTCTCGCCGAAGGGAATCAGCACGCGAGTATATCGCCCAGCACTCATCTGCTCCATATAATGGGCAGCACGTTTCAGCACAGCAGGCTGCTTCTCCTCTTCATACAATCTGCGAGTATGCTGCATGAGTGTCTTGGCAAGCGCCAGAACTGCATAACGGGACGCTTGCTCGTCCAGCTTCGATTCCTGCAACGCAATTTCCTGGTGATGGGAAGCCCCCTCCACCTCTTGCTTCAACCTCTCCCGCTCCTGCTCCAATCTTCCCTTGCGTCCTTCCAGCTCTCGAATCCGTGTATCCAGCTGTTCCATTTGACGTGATATGGAAATGCATCGCTGCTCGAGCTCACGTCCATCATACTGTATCAGCAGTTCCTCCATTGGTCGAAATGCCGTGCGTTCTCCTCCGCGATACAGCACTGCTTCCAGCTCCCGAACCTGCCGCTCCAGCTCAAGCTTATAGTTGTACGCATCAGCACGATGCAGCAATTCAAAACCGGTGTTCACGCCGGCTTCCAGAAGAAGCTTATTCATCGTCTCCTGCATCTGACTGGCATGAATATGCTTCTCCTTCCACTCATCATCTAAGGAACTGCTGTGAAGCAACAATTGGTGATATTCCTGCTCGGTAGCCTGTTCACGCTCGATTCGCTCCAGCAGACGGAATAATCCACCTATCATTGATCCTGACAGAAGCTCCACGCCCTCATCATGAGCAGCGACTCCGTAATGAAATACAGCTTCAGTTCCTTCTTCCTTCGAACCCGTGTCATTCGCCTTCATCGCTTGTTGAGCTCGAGTTGTGATCAGATGCTGTGCGGTATGCAGCAAGCTGTTGCAATCCTGCTCGAACAATTCCAGCTGGCCAAGCAGGCGCGCATGCTTCACAGCCGCGCGATGGCGCTGCTGCTCCACTTCTTCGGCTTGTTCCCACCTTCTGCAATGTTCCTTTACCCCCGCAGGGGTGAGCCGTTCCGGAAGAGACTCTTGATCGAGCCATGCATGCCAATCGCGTAGACGCCCTTCTTCTTTCTTATGCGCAGCATCCAGTTCCGCTGTAAGCAGTCGACAGCGTCGTTCAGTCACAATCACCGTCTCATACAGAGAACGACAGCGTTCTTGTACATGTAAGCGTTCACGATGCCACGCTCCAACCTCTTGCGCAGTCCTCCTTAGTTCATCAATGCCAGCATCGGGTATGCTGCGTGCTGTGCTAGAGAGAAAGGGCTGCAATAATTGATGGAGCGCCTCAGCATGCACACGGATTGCATGTTCCAATCCATCTTGCGCACTCTCGCTACGCGCCATCACATCCGCTTTGTCTGAAGAATGCGGTGGAGATTGTGAAGATACATATGCCATTACAGCGGTAGCTGCTAGGCCTACCAAGGCAATGACGAGAGCCATTAGCCATTGCTGTGCCATCCACCCGAGCCCGGCAGCCAGCAGCACTACACCTAATCCAAATCCATAGATAATGCGGGAGTGCGCAAACTTCTGCGGACGCGGTGCATTGCGGTTCCTTCGAGAATAGGATTCGTTATGTACTCGTTCCGGTGTAGGAACATGCTCCTTGCCGTCACTTGAAGCATTCCACACACGCACCGCATCTGCTAATGATTGCTCTGCACGTGCGATATCTGCTGCGCTTCCCTCGTTTGGGGCAAAGCCACTGCCATTCACTCCAGCCGTCTCACAGCGTTCGAGCTGCATCTTGGCATCGTCGTACTCTTTGGCCGCAAGCTCTGCCTCACGGACTGCATGTTCCATCCCGGCTTCTGATTGCGCGATTGCGAGACGACACGCATCCGCACGTCTCTCTGCCAACTGCGCCTGCTCCAAGTAGGAGGAAGTTTTGCTCGCCAGCAGCATCTCCGGTGTCCATGATGAATCCGTCTGACGAGAGAGCCGCCATAATTCAGCTTCGGCAGCATTGCATTCCACTTCTGCCTCTCCCGCTGCTTCTCGCCAATGTTGGACGGTATCCGTCAACTGCGCAAGCCGGCGTGTCTCCGACTCCAGATCTAGCAGCTGTTTAAACGGCTCCTTCCCTTTCTTACGGGCAGCTGCTGCTTGCCGCTTCTCTTCGATTCCTCTACAAGCAGCTTCCGTATCAGCAAGCTTCCGATCAAGCTCCCGCCACTGGGCAGCAAGCTCAGGCAGCCTTATTGACAGATTTGTCGGCTGTTCATCCAGCTCTTGCTTGGCGGCTATATAGCGAATCCACGTATCGGCCACGCCGCTTGCGCGTTCAGCCTTAGCCAGTTCCTCCCGTTGTACAACCCGCTGCTCTACACACTGATTCAGTTCTAGCTCTAATCGAGTCAACTGCTCTTCTAACTCACTTAACTTTCCCGCATGACGATGCGCTTCTCGCTGAACTCGTTCTAGCTTGTCTATCGTATGAAGGGTCTGATTGATCAACTGATTGCGGCCCCTCGGCCGAAACAGTCCATCCATCGATTGCTGCAGCCAACGCTCCGCCTCAGTTATCCCTCTGCCGCCATACAGCCCTGTATCATATAAATAGGCCCCAACCTCGTCATCCTGCAGCGTTTGCAGCTCCTGCAGTTCATCTAGTGTTATGCCAAATAAGCGGCAGAAGAGTCCCGCATTCAATCCCCCTAACAGTTCATCCTCCAATTGAGATTGGCTGATATCTGTCAGAACTCCTGTTGCAGACACCTTTCGGATACTCGTATGGAGCGAGCCATCCCGCTCCCACCGCTCAATCGTCCATTCGGCACCAATTCGATCGAGCACGCTCATCCGTCCCCCATATATAGCCCCTTCGCTCGGCACATATCGGGTATGGCTGCTTCTCCGCTTCGGCAATCCATACAGCATGTCCCGAATAAAATAGGTAATCGTACTCTTCCCTGCCTCATTAGGTCCATAGAGCAGCGTAATCCCCATATTCGAACCGCGTTCCGCAAGCGGGATTACCGCATCACGGAATCCTCCATACCCCATAAGGTGAATCTGTAATATTTTCATGGACGCTTCACCCCGCTCTGGAGCCACTCCACGGCTAAAAGCATCGCTTCCCGCACCCATTCCTCCTGTGTCTCGCTGGATTGGGAGGCAAGCCAATTCCGCAAGCGTGGCTGCTGCAGAAGTGTCTCCAATGCTTCCTGAATCAGCGCTTCTCTAGCTGTATCATGCTGTTGTGCCTGACTCGCTATTCGGATCAAGTCTCCTGGGAAGCTATCAGTCGCCTCCCACTGCTCAATATCAATATCAGGTGTACAGCTGATGCGAAGTGCGATTGGCCACAGAATCCCTGACACCTCTTCATAAGAAGCATGGTCAAGCTCTTGTGCTTGCCATGCTTCCCTCCATTGTTCGGGGAAGGATTCCTGCTGCAGCGAGGCATACAAGGGCGTTCGCCCGGTCAGTTCCACACGAATCAGCGTTAATCGCTCCCCCTCTTCACCTTTCCAAGCTGCCATCTTCTCATCAAGCAGCTGCATGATAGATTGAAGTGAACTTATCCCACTAACATCGATCTGCTCCTGACGCCAGCGAACCGTGTCCAATGTTTCGAATTGCAGGTTGACATCACCAAGCTCATTCACATTAACCAGGTAGCAGCCTTTCGCACCTGTTTCTTTTACATGCCTGCCTTGTGTATTGCCGGGATATACAATATAAGGAGACTCGTGCAGCACTTCTCTCTTATGAATATGGCCTAGCGCCCAATAATCATATCCCTTTTCCACAAGCTCTCTCTTGGAGCATGGTGCGTAGGGATCGTGTTCTGCACTTCCATCAACTGTTCCATGAAGCAGACCGATGCGGAACAGTTCATTAGCTGCAACTGACTGTTGACTCCTATGTGTGCTCTCCTCTACGCTATCTGCATACACCGTACATTCCTCATCCGGGGAAAGGCCATTCCACGCTTGCACAGCATTCCTTGCAGGACGACTGGGATACATCGCTGCCAAATTCTCGTATACTGCCATGTCTGCATAAGACATGCCGCATATAACCGCTACCGGCGAGGCATTCTTATTCGGAACAATAACGGCCTGTGGTTTATCCGTAGGGAAGACGGTCACATTGCTTGGCCACTCCCACTTCACCTCGCGATGAAGTGGATCGTGATTCCCATGAATGATATACACGGGAATCTGCTTATCCTGAAGCTGCTCCATCCCCCGCTGAAGCCTCCACTGCGCCTTAAGCGAGCGATCTCTGCCATCGTATAAATCACCGCTAATGACAACAAAGTCTACCTTCGCACGAATTGCTAACCGTACGAGATTGTCCCAGGCAGCGAACGTTGATTCCTGAACTTCTCCCTTCAGCTTATCCGGCAGAACTTGTAGACCGCGGAAGGGGCTATCAACATGCAAATCCGCCGCATGTAGAAAACGAAACGGAATCAATGCCTCACCCCCGCTTCAATTGATAATGTAAATATTTGCGCTTCAATTCATTCACGATACGTGTTAGCGAATAGGTTTGCTTCGCCTTTGCCCACGCAGCCCGCGCAAGTTCATAGCGGAATGATCCATCCATCATTGCTCTCTCCAGCGCATTACAGAGCGCAGTCGGATCATCAGGCGGTACAAGCAGTCCATTCACCCCGTCTTCAATCTGCTCTGCTATCCCGCCAACATTCGTTCCAATAAGAGAAAGCCAGCATAGCGCCGCCTCAGCGAATACAGAACCGAATGCTTCTGCCCGCGATGGTAATACGAAAATATCGAAGAACGGCATAAACTCCTCGGGATGAAGCATATAGCCGTAAAATATCGTCTCATCATATATAGACAGCTCCTGTGCGAGCTGCTCTAGATCCTCCCGAATCGGCCCATCGCCGATAATATGAAGTACATAAGCATGACCCCGCCGCTTTAGCTCTGCACATGCCTGCAGCAGTACATCGAGCCCTTTGGCAGGGACTAAGCGGCACATCGTGATGAGTTGAGGCACTGCATTATCATGGGCGATCGGCTTGAATCGCTTCTCATCAAATCCATTCGGCAGAACCTCTATTCGATCCGCATCATGAACATAAGCCTTCAGATACGTCCGGAAAGAATCGGACACCGTCATCATCTCATCCACTTGAGACTCCAACTCACGGTATAAGGATGTTAGAAATTGATGCTCCGGTCCATTGGGTTCAATCTTTCCATTTAAGATAAGCTCTTGTTCAAAGCTAGAGTGAACGGTCATAATTACAGGTGTATCCGGGTACAACTGCTTCATTACAAGTCCTACAATGGGATGGTGTGCATGTATCAGATCATAGCGATTCGTAAGTCGCAGCTTCGACCACCAGACATAGTCACGATACGTTTGAACATATTTCTGCACAATCGAACTATCCCCGTACTGCTTCCAATCGAAAGTATGAAAATGGACTTCTTCCTGCCCTTTGCCCCGTATTCGCTTCGGCAGCGAAAAGATCTCCATCTCCCAGTGGGGCGATTGAAATCGATCAAGTATATATGGAATCATGGAGGATACCCCTCCAGGCTGTTCAGGCGGAAAAAACAATGCTTGCAAAATATTCATGCGAGCGCCTCCTTCTTGTTCGCGCTTTTCGCCATTCAACCTTTATGATATATTAGAACATATGTTTCAGTAAAGAACCTTCCCAATGGAGCTGTCATTCATGACTCATTTGGCTAATTCCCTTTCTGAAGTGAACAATGTGATGGGATCAGTGTCTTCCTGTATCCTTTACATTACATTTATTATGATTCTGATGGCGATTCGTCTTTATATCCGTCAGCGATCACCAGCATATATTTTGCTCGTTATCTCCTTATTCCTTATGGCGGTGGAACGTCTGACTGATGTGATTCGTCTGCCATTGCTGGAGTGGAACCCTCATATTTATAACTGGTTTGTCGGTGGCGCGACCTTGCAAGCGTTTTCCTTTGTTCTCGTGAACATGGCGATATACCGGCTCTACAAGAGGCCTACTCGAGGATATCGTGTTCGCTTCTCAGCAATGCTGCTGGTCATCCCAATTGCGACGATGCTGTCTATTCCTTTTGACACGAATATCACACCTACCATCGCTAACGCATGGCCACTGCTCCTATATCTTATGTTCGCAACGCTGTTTTGTTATGTGTGGGTAGCACCCAGAATCGGACAGCGTATCACTTATATATGCAGCTTAGCAGCTTACTTTGCCACGATTTTGCTTACATCTATGAATGCCTTGCTGTTTACATACAACAACAATCAGCTGTTCCTGTTGGAACGGCTACTCCCACTCGCCTATTACTCCCTATTGTTCTTCATCTTGTTCGAGCGCGTGGTCGAACTGCTTCATATGACTTATCGCACTTCCATTACGGATGGGCTGACAGGTCTATTCAATCGAAGACATATTATGAAAGTGATGCAGCAATATATCCGCAACGAGTACAAAATTTCATTTATTTTTTGCGATATCGACAATTTCAAGAAAGTCAACGATACATATGGTCATGATCAAGCAGACGAAATCTTGAAGCAAGTGTCTCTGATTATTCGGGAAGAGGTGGAGGACTATGGCGTACCTGGCCGATTCGGAGGCGAGGAACTAGTGGCGCTGATTACGCATCGCAATGCCCGTACCGAGCAAATCGCTGAGTCAATCCGGCATCGCGTAGAACAGGAGACAACGGTAACCCTTAGCATCGGTCATAGTACGCTGCGCAAATATATGACTTCAGATGATATTGTACGAGAAGCGGATCAGGCGATGTACTATTCCAAAACTCATGGCAAAAATCTAGTCACAAATTATCTCCATATCCAGAAAGCCTCGGGCAATATGTCCTTACAATAAACAACGCCTTCTCCTGCATCTCCGTGCAAGGGAAGGCGTTGTCCGTTGTTCCAGATTGAGCGCTATTCTATTGTACGTCTCTTTTGTTGAAAATGATGAGGGACAAGCCAAGAAGCACGATCATATACACGGCAAAAATCGTAACACTGAAACCGAAGCTCGCTTCTTTAAATGGAAGATTGTCTCCACCGTTGAAATACGGCTGCCAGTTCAAATTCGGGAAAATTAAATACTTGTACCACGGCTTGCCAGAGAAGAAGTATATCCCCGCTCCAACGACTGACTTCATCACAATCGGCACGGTAATTGCCAGACCCAAGCTGCGTGTCAGCACAGCTGCTGTCATCGCAAGCAGTGCATAGAACAGTACATCTGGAATTCGGAAGACGATATCTTTCAATATGGACGCCAGTGTAACATCTGCTGACATGAAGCTGAAGAAGATCATTCCGATCACAACACTGCAAATGACCGTGAATACATACACCGACAACAAGATGAGTACTACAGTAACCATCTTAGAGGTAAGTACCGTTGTGCGGCTTGCCGGTCTAATCAACAACTGCTTAATCGTTCCATCTCGATACTCGTCGGTAACGATTTGTGCAGCGACGACCATGATAAAGATGCCAATGAGGGAGCTGAACAAGAAGTTGACGTCGCTCACAAAAGCCATATATGGATATGGATCACTTTTGAAAATAAAGAACCGCATTGCAGCAGCTACAATTAACGTAATAACCGCGATAAACGCGTAAAAATAAGGCACTTGGCGCTTGCTGTTCGCCTTCATCCATTCATTTTGCACAAGGGATACGAAGTATCTCATTCAATACGTCCCCCTTTCGTCATGGACAAGAACGTCTCCTCTAATGTAGGCGCCACTGTGCGCACCTCATAAATGAGAACACCCGCTTGAACGAACTTCTGTACGGCTGTAGGAACCTCGTCATGCATCAGTTCAACTTTAACTGCACTGTCTTCCTCTACACTTGCCTTCCAAGCTGTAGATGCCAGCACTTCCATCGCTTTCGCGGCATCGTCGACCACGAAGCGAATTGCCATTGCTTGAGATTGTTCGCCCTCTTCATTCGGATCAAGCGATCGTTCCCCGACAAACTTACCGTTCTGAATGATGAGCACTCGATCACACATGAGTTCAATCTCAGACAATAAGTGACTGGATACGAGAATCGAGATATTTTCCTTCTTCGCGAGATGGCGCAAATAATCACGCAGTTCACGTATACCGGCTGGATCTAGACCATTCGTAGGTTCATCCAATATCAAAATGGATGGGTTATGAAGCAGAGCCTGCGCAACACCCAGCCTTTGGCGCATCCCTAGGGAGTACGTCTTAACTTTCTTGTCCAGCGCATTTTCCAAATCTACCAGCTTCACAATTTCCTTAATGCGCTCCTCCGTAATCGGCTTCCCGCTCATACGTACGAAGTGCTGCAAATTTTTGCGTCCGGTCATAAATTTGTAAAGCTCTGGGTTTTCGACAATCGCGCCAACATGAGCCATCGCCTTCGCGCGGTCGGTTCGAATATTATGCCCCTCTATTACAATATTTCCAGAAGTCATCGACATCAGGCCGACCATCATCCGGATCGTCGTCGTCTTCCCTGCTCCGTTCGGGCCAAGGAATCCATATACTTCACCGCGACGCACACTGAATGACAAATCATCGATAATCGTTTTTCCTTTTATCTTTTTCGTGACGTTTTGTAGTTCAACAACGACATCATTCACCATTCATCCGCTCCTTTCTCCTGTCTTACCTGGTTGTTCTCGTAGATGCGTATCTCTAGCTTCCCCTAGTCAAATTGTATCCATGAGTTGATCTTTCCAACCCCGAATCCTACCACATACTCCATACGTACAAGCTTACTATGACGTTTCGCAAAAGTGTCTTACATTATTGTAACCTGTACCTCCAATCACTACTAGAAAATCACAATGATGAATAAGAGATTTCATGCGGTTATTCCCTAAAGATTCAACGTTGCATCGAAGGCCAGCAGTCCGGTAAACTATACAATGCTGATTACTTATACCCATTCGGAAAGGAGCTGTAACATGTCCCTAGAAAAAACAAACTACTCATTGCCTCAAGCTTATATTGAGCAGATGAAGCAGATGCTCCCTAAGGATGGGGATGCATTTTTGCAAAGCTATACAGAGCCGCGAACCTTCGGACTGCGTGCCAATCCCGCGAAGTGGCTGACACATCCTGACGCTCGCTCGTGCTCAGAGAAGCTATTCCAGCTGCGCCCCGTGCCTTGGTGCAAGGAAGGATACTATTATGAAGAGAGCTCGCGCCCTGGCAAGCACCCGTATCATGCAGCAGGCCTCTATTATATTCAAGAGCCCTCTGCAATGTCTGCAGTAAGCCTGCTTGATCCACAGCCAGGCGAATTCATCTTGGATTTGGCCGCTGCGCCTGGAGGGAAATCTACCCACATTGCAGGACGGATGCGAGGTGAAGGTGTCCTCATCTCCAATGAGATTCATCCACAGCGCGCCAAAATATTAGCCGAAAATATCGAGCGAATGGGGATCCCCAACACGATCGTCACCCAATCCGATCCACATGCTCTAGCCGCTAAGTTCCCGCAAACCTTCGATCGGATTATGCTCGATGCCCCATGCTCGGGTGAAGGCATGTTTCGTAAAGATAACGATGCTATCAAGGAGTGGTCTCCTGAGCATGTTACCATGTGCGCAGCACGGCAATGGGATATTATTCAGGCAGCAGTAACGATGTTGAAGCCCGGCGGGACGATTGCCTATTCCACCTGCACTTTCAACCATCAGGAAAATGAAGGGATCATTGAAAAATGGCTTCAGCATTACGACCAGTTCAAGTTGATTCGCATGGAGCGAATTTGGCCTCATTACTCTGAAGGAGAAGGACATTTTGTAGCCGTGTTGCAGCTACAGGAGGGCGACTCGGAATCAATTGCTTCCACTAGCTCTACTAGCCGTCGAGGCAAGACTGCCCGCAAGGGAGGCGGAACCCGCTCCAACGAAGCGCAGACGGCATTTACACAGTTTGAGGCTTGGATGAAAGAGTTTCTACCTGGGATTCACTTGCCGCAAGGAATGCCCTTGCTGTTCGGGGAAGAACTCTATTGGCTGCCGCAGGGCAATGAATCAGCTGTTCAAGCACTACGAGGTGGAGAGACACTCCAAGGGCTCCGCATCCCTCGTGCTGGTCTGCATCTCGCTCATGTTCGCAAGAACCGTATTGAGCCCGCCCATGCACTCGCGATGTTCTGCAGTTCTTCAGAGGTAGCTGCTCAATCCATCTCATATGATGTGGAAGATCCGGCCGCGGAAGCCTATTTGCGAGGTGAAGCTCTGCTTCTTGAAGGAGAAAATGCGAATCTGAAGGGATGGACACTTGTCGCAATAGACGGATTGCCAATTGGCTTCGGCAAAGCATCAGGCGGCCAGTTAAAGAACCATTATCCAAAAGGATTGCGCAAATAAAGTAGACTACCTTACAAGAACAGCTTCATGCAAATAAAAAACCACTGATCTTGCACAATAGAATGCTCCTGAGAGAAGCTTCGATTGTGCAAGGACAGTGGTTCACATGAGTGAATCATTGCATGGGTGCTTGCATGGAACCAATTCCAGCATAGCTCCAGTACAATTTTCTCTAGAGCTGGGTGCAGCTATTTACAATACTTAAGCAAAGTTGCCGCCACTCCATCCTCGTTGTTCGACAGTGTGACTTCCTGTGCAGCAGCCTTTACTTCAAGCGGAGAATTGTCCATAGCCACGCCCAAGCCAGCGAATTGAATCATCGTCATATCATTATAATAGTTGCCGATAGCCAATACCTGCTCACGAGGTACGCCGCGCATAGCAGCAAGCTGCTTGAGTGCATTTCCCTTCGTTGCATCCTTATGCATAATATCGATAAAGTAATCTCCTGAGCGAATAAAGTTGTGCTCATGTGTCCATTGATTCAATTCATGTTCTACTCGATCTATCTCTTCCTTATGCCCGCTCATCGTCAGCTTCACAGGAGCATCAGGCAAGCCCGTCCAACCTGGGAACTGCTTCGGCTCAATCAAGAATTGACGGTATAGATCCAGCATCTCCGGGGTCAACTCGTTCAGCTTGTCCACATAGAGATCAAAAGCTGTATTGATATCGAAGTGAACTCCGTTCTCACGGCAATATTGAATATAAGGCTCCAAGCCAGCGCTCGGGATATCGAAACGGTGGAGCACTCTGCGCCCTTCTGAAGCAATGGTAGCTGCACCATTATGGGTAATGACAACACCCTCTAGTCCGATTTGCTCTAAATAAGGAAGCGTACTGATCGGACTTCTTCCCGTACACAGTACAATCTCCATACCTTGTGCCGCAGCCTTGCGAATCGCCTCCGCATTCGCGCTGGACAGCGTATGATCGTCATGAAGCAGAGTTCCATCCATATCTAAAGCCACGATGCGATAATTCATCACTGTTTTCTCCCTCTCATCTCTATCTTCTGTATCGTATGAACAGTATGATATTCATAAGTGTAAAGCAGTCCTATCCAGTTGTTGCTATTGTTAGTAATGCTGATATTGTCGCTATTGCTGCTGTCGTTGAAGCAAGGTAAGCTCTTCTTCCGTACACTCTCTCCACTGACCGAGCTTAAGAGCCGAATCCAATTCCAGTTCGCCCATTCGAATTCGCTTCAAATAAATGACTTGCTTGCCGACCGACTCGAACATTCGTTTCACCTGATGAAACTTTCCTTCTGTAATCGTCAGTTCGATGAAGGAGTGCACGGTTCCATCGGATTGCTCCTCATGGCCACGTATGACAAGATGAGCTGGCTTCGTCACATATCCATCATCCAGCTCTACTCCTTGTTGAAATGCTTCTCCATCCTTGCTATCAACCCGTCCTCTAACGGTAGCCACATAGGTCTTCGGGACGTGCTTCTTCGGTGACAGCAGCTCATGCGCCAGCTTGCCGTCATTTGTAAGCAGCAGCAAGCCCTCTGTATCTTTGTCCAGCCGGCCTACTGGGAAAGGCTCGAAGTGCCGCAGCTCTTCGGGGAGCAGATCAATCACTGTCCGTTCCCGTATATCTTCCGTAGCAGATATTACGCCTTGCGGCTTATTCAACATAATATATACAAATTCACGATAGCGAATCTGTTCGCCATCCAGCAGCACTTCATCTGCATCGGGATCCACCTGCAAGCCGCTATCCTTAATTACCCGTCCATTGACTTGAATTAGGCCAATCTTCGCCCATTTTTTAATCTCTGAGCGACTGCCGCAGCCCATATGCCCTAATAGTTTGTCCAGCCTTATCTTTTTTGCCACCGCATGCTCACCTCCATGCTGCACGGTATGCTTATGTTCATTCTTCGTTCCTATCTTCCCGTATTGCATTGTGCACAAGCTATTCTGAGCCGTGCTCTTACAGCATACCATGCCTGCTACGCATATCACAACGAATCGACATCTCATCGATTTAGGTGACAGCATTCTCCCTTCCCCTTACAATATTGTCACAATGCAGTCAAGAGAGAAACTTTCCCTTATAATCATCGTATGGAACACTGTTATGCGCTGGCTCGATACATATTAATCGACGAAGTAGATAGAAAGGAGGAGCCGAATGTTACGTGTCGAAGGCCTATCCCACTCATTTAAGAACGGCCCCGAAACCACCCAAGTACTGCATTCCATCAATTTCGAAGTGAAGCGCGGTGAGATGGTTGCACTGCTCGGCAGCTCAGGTTCTGGTAAGTCAACATTGCTTAACTTAATGGCAGGCTTAATGAAGCCAACTGAAGGAAGCATCTATATTGCAGATCAGGACATTGTGAAACTAAACGAGAACTCACTCGCTGAATTTCGACGCAAGCACATCGGATTCATTTTTCAAGCGTATGAGCTAATAGCCAATTTAACTGTACGTGAAAATGTAGAGCTCCCGCTTATTTTTCAAGGAATTCGTCCATCGGAGCGGAAACAAAAATCGCTGCGCCTGCTTGAACAAGTCGGTATTCCTGACAAGGCTGAGCTGTTCCCTTCCCAATTGTCTGGTGGACAGCAGCAGCGTGTCAGTATTGCACGCTCTCTTATTACCGAGCCATCGGTTATTTTTGCGGACGAGCCTACCGGTAATTTGGATACACGTACAGAAGAAGAAATCATTGCAATCCTGAAAAACTTGAACGAAACCGTTGACACCACCTTCATAATCGTTACCCACGAAATGGAAGTGGCTGAACAAACGAAGCGGATTATTACGTTGAAGGACGGCGTACTGATCGAAGATGGATCGCGCACACGCTTGAGTTCAATAACAGCAGAAGAAGCTGTTCCGGAGGAAAAAATCCTTCAGCCCGTTGGAGGTGAGCAGTCGTGAGAGTACGAGACTACCTCCATCTTTCATGGGATCAGTTGAAGAGACGGAAGGTCGTAACCGGATTATGTGCAGCGGGAATATCAATTGGCTGTGCCGCTATTATTATTGCGATGAGTGTCGGAGAATCTGCACAGACGTTTGCAGAGAAACAGTTAAACACGTACTTGAAAATGGACGAGATTACGGTAACACCAAATACCGGGGTCAGCCAAGGTGGAAATCAAGGAAAAAACAGCGGACAGCAGGCAAAAGGTTCGGATGACGAGAGTATTGAGCGCGGAAAGATTACAGCCCAGAAAATTGAGGTCATTCGCAACATCCCCCATGTCAAGGCAGTTGCGCCATTCCAGCAATTCGGCTATTTGGAAATGTATACGATGGATGATCGTCGGAATGGGCTTGAGGTATTTGCGACAGAGCTCAATTCGTTAACTGAATTTGACAATAAGTTTATGCAGGGATCCCCTTCAGACCTTGATGGTACCGTCGTATTGAGCTATGGAGCCACTCTCGGACTTATTGACCAAGAGACGATGGATAACCTGATGGAGCAATTGTCGAACAATCCGTACGACGACTCCTTGATGGAGCAGTATAACAACCTAAACCGTATTCCTACAGCGATGTATCAACGTCAACTTCGTCTCAAGACGATGCTGATGAACGGGGATAGCAAGACCTATATGAGCTCCCCGCTTCGCGTGTCTGCTGTATTGAAGAAGCCAAACGGTGTAAGTGAGAATCAGGTAGCTTACGATAAGAAGCTGTACGTATCTCTTGAAACCGGCAAAATGCTGATGCAGGAGCTGCACATGAATGACGGCAGTGCAGAACAAGGTACATACAACAATGTCATCGTAAAAGTAGACGACCAAGCGAATGTAGAACAAGTTGAGAAGCAAATTAAAAAGTTAACGTTAAACACGCAAACAAACCTCCATCAAAAGGATCGACTGCAGGAGAACTTCGCAATCGTCAAGACGATTGCACTTGGAATCGGCATTTTCGTTCTGTTCATCGCCTCCATCTCGATTGTGGTGGCAATGACAATGTCCACGTATCAACGCCGCCGCCAAATTGGCATTATGAAGGTGCTCGGTGCGAACCTAAGACAGATTCGCAACATGTTCATCATTGAGGCGGCATTGCTCGGATTGGTTGGCGGATTGATTGGCGTTATGCTGTCCTACTGGATCGTATGGGGCATTAACGGGGTTACCGCAAGTACAATGTCCGAAAGTACGGGGGATGCGATTATCTTCATCTCCTACTCTAATATTCCGATCGGAATTACATTTGCAATCGTAACAGGCATTCTGTCGGGCATTTATCCAGCCGTCAGCGCCTCTCGTACCGATGCTCTTACCGCCATTAAGCGCGACTAACAGCCATCATTTTTGCGTTGTCTGTAGAGCAGTTCCACATAGAGGAGGACATTTACCAAATGAAATCGAAAATAAAACCGATATTGAAATGGTCAATTATCATACTTATTTTAGGCGGCATCAGCTTTGGATTGTATCGTTTCGCTAACCCGCCAAAGCCAGAGCTTCCGATGGACAATGCGGGTGCGATCACCTTCCCGGTTACGAAGGAAACACTTGTGAATCATATTGAAGTAAAGGGTAAATCCACATATGAAAAGGAAACGATCGTGTATGCGCCATTCGGTGCAGAAGTGAAGCAATGGGCTGTAAAGGATGGGCAGCAGGTGAAGAAGGGCGAGACTATCTTCCGTCTCGATCCAAGTGCACTGTTGAATGAAATTGCACAAGCTGAAGCTGTAATTCAAAAGCAGAAGCTTGAAACGCAGCTCGCACAATATCAATCCGCGCTAAGCGAAGAAGATCAAGCGCTCCCTTCTACGGAAGCCGAAGTGAAGAAGAAATTCGTCGAGAAAGAAACGGCGAAGCTTCAACAAGAGCTGAACAATGTAACCATTGATATTCAACGAAAGGAAATCGCTCAGAAGCAGAAGAAGGTAGATGTAGCCAATTATATCGCACCTTCGCCAGGGATTTTCCTATACGATGATCCGAACAAAATTCCACAAGCACTAAAAGAGAATGAACGTGTCGGCAAAATCGTAGAACTGAAGAAATTGCAGCTCGTTACGCTAGTTGGCGAACAGGATGTATTCCGCATTAAGCCTGACATGGCCGTTGAAGTAAAAATGAACGCCATGAAGAACGTCAAGCTCAAAGGGAAAGTGCTGAAAGTGTCCAAATTCGCAAAGGCGGTATCCGAGGAACAACGCAATAACAATCAGCCCGCTCAATTTGAAGTCATCATCGGACTCGATGCCAATGAGAACCTGATCGCCGGTCTCAGCCTTACTGGACAAATTGAGACACAACGGAAAGAAAATGCGATCGTCGTGCCAACTGTTGCCGTTATGCGGGAAAAAGAGAGCGTCTTTGTTAATATCGATAAAGGCAATGGCCAAATCGAACGAAAAGAGATAAAAGTTGGTCTCGAAACAAGTGAGAAAACAGAGGTGTTGGAAGGATTGAAGGAAGGCGATACGGTCGTGCTGCAATGATCGATGCCCTGCCTAAACCTACAGGTTTGTGATCACAATGAGATCATTCAATTTGAGTACGATAAAATAAAGGAAGCACCCTGCAGAACCGCAAAGAAAGGTTCCGAAGGGTGCTTCTTCTCTATTACAGTGAAGATTGCTCCGCTTGCACATCTTCTTGTTCAAATAACTGATTCCATTGTCCTGATGCAATCTGGACTTTGCGGATTCGATGCTTCTCTCTCTCCAGCACAGTGAATTGGATACCGTTCCATTCGAGCTTAGAGCCCTTCTTGCAATCCGGCATCCGATCGTACAACCAACCTCCGATAGTATCGATATCCTCGTGCTCAAGCTCAGTGGAGAGCAAGCTATTTACATCCGTAAGCAGCACTTTCCCATCAAATATATAGGTATGCTCATCCAATTGTTCAATTTCAGGGCGTTCTTCCTTGTCAAATTCATCACGGATATCGCCAACGATTTCTTCCAATATATCTTCAATCGTGATCATACCGGATGTTCCACCATATTCATCAATTAGGATCGCCATATGCGTGCTTTCTTTCTGCATTCGCTTAAGGAGCTGATTGATCGGAGTAGACTCCGAAACGGTGAGAACGGGCAGCATGATGTCAGATAGCTTCTTATTAGCCGCTTCATCATATTGCAGGAACAACTGCTTCGTGTTGATCATGCCCACAATGAAATCCTTGCTTCCACGAATAATCGGGTATCGGGTATACTGTTCCCGCTTCATGACTGGAATGCTCTCCTCTACAGGCAGTTCCTCCTGCAAGCAAATCATGTCCGTTCGCGGAACCATAATTTCCTTGGCCAGCAATTCGTCAAATGCAAATATGCGGCTCACATAACCGAATTCCGTTTTATTGATTTTACCGCTTTCATAGCTTTCATTCAGAATAATCTGCAGTTCTTCTTCAGAGTGAGCCTCTTCTTGCTCCTTCGCAGGCTTCAGACCGAACATGCGGATAAATCCATTCGCAGAACTGTTCAACAACCAAATGAACGGGTACATCACCTTGTGGAACCAAATGATCGGTCTAGCGAACAACAAGCTGATCTTCTCCGACTTCTGGATCGCAAGCGTCTTCGGCGCAAGCTCACCAACCACAACATGTAGAAATGTAATGACGATGAATGCAATCAAAAAGGAAAGGATCGAAGCAGCTTGCTGTGGAACAGACAACCACTCAAATACCGGATGAAGCACCTTCTCAATCGAAGGTTCACCGAGCCAACCAAGTCCAAGCGCCGTAATCGTAATTCCCAGCTGACAGGCGGACAGATATCCATCCAGATTGCTCGTCACTTGCTTGACCGCAAGTGCATTCTTGCGCCCTTCCAGAACCAGTTGATCTACACGGCTGGATCGGATTTTAATAATTGCAAACTCTGTGGCTACAAAAAAGCCGGTAAGGATAATCAGTATTGCTACTAGAATAAAGCTGATACTCGGGGGCAAATCCATTATTTGTCTCCTTTATGAACCAAAATATGAAGCTTATTTCCACATATTATACAGGTTAGCAGAACGGAAAACAAAAGTCTCTACAGTCGGAAATCGACTTCTATCGTTATTGTTATTCCAGTCCTCCAGTAAAATAACATCGGCACGCGTCATTACACGAGCGCATGCTCTCCTGTAAGCTGTAGAGCCAATTTTACATGAAACTCTCGCATACGGTGTATCCATACAAGCCAGCACATGCAGTTCCTCATATATTAATTTTGCAGACCGGCAAGATTGGGGGTGAAGAGATGGCTATTTTGTTTAATAGAACACTGGTATTCGATAATCTGGATGAATTGCTCATAGGTAGAAATACGTTTGAGCTTGTGCTTCAAAATGGCATAAACCAAAGTCTATGCGACCTTCACATTGCTACTAAGAATAACCTTGGCATCCCTCCACAGCTCGCTTCATTGAAAGTGCAGACAACATTCGAAGCACAAACATTGGTATTGAGCCCGCCTGTAATATCACTTGATGTAAACTTTCTGACTCTCTTTAATAGCAAACAATGCGTTCCTTTTGGAACACTAAACAGTATCTTCTTACTGACATTGACATTTACGAGAACGTTTTTGCCAGGTGACACTCTGCTGATCGCTCCAACTAACAGTCTTGGAACCCTTGTCATTGCCTAATTCGTAAAATTTGTGGATATTACAGCAGAACACCATTTCTGACTTCGTCATGAAATGGTGTTCTCCTCTTCTTCTAAATATGTCTCGATATTCAACTTGTCTTATTCATGTAAGGAAGGCAGCTCGCAGCACTCAATGAGCGCATCGAGCTCCTTATCCACGATTCGAATCGTAAGATCTTGAAATTTAGGCAAATTCCCATCGCAATTGCACAATTTGCCCAAGGTCTCTTCAGAATCGTTACGAAGCTGCTGCAAGTCGATCCCCAATATGATATCTGGATAGGCATCCAGCTTCTGAAGTGCTGCGGTCAGCAGCTTAATCGCTCCGGGACGATTGCCGTTCTGGAAATGATGCAGCCCCACTGCTACCTGAAGCAGCCCTTGAAGAAGCGGCTTGCGCCCCTCTTCAAGCCATAACTCTTCCATGACATCATGGCATTGATAATAATCCCGTTCTTCATTGAACAGCTTGATGAACTGAATATACAGCCTGTCATAAGGGAGAGCAGACTCGATATTCATAGCTGAATATTTCCGTTCTTCTTCGCTCTCTCCAATGCGTTCGTGATCTCTTCCTCTAATTGTTTCAACTCTGTTATATCATCCTTCTCCCATACTTCATTGAAGCGGTTCTGGAATTGAATCGCCTCAGAAATACGGTGGGAATAATACAACTCTTGGATAAAGGACAAGCATTTCTGTACAATCTTCGACTTGTCCTCAAAGCTCTGCTGCGCTACGAGAATTTCCTGACGGATGCTGGACATTTCGTTGTCTAGTACGAACGCCGCCTCAGCCGCTGTCTTCAGACGCAGACGAACCTCCTCAGGCAAGCTGTCCTTATATTTATAATTCAATGAATGTTCAATCGTTGCCCAGAAATTCATGGCCAATGTACGGATTTGAATCTCACCCAAAATCATTTTCTGGCCGAGCGCCGTTTGAACCGGATATTCGATAATCATATGGAAGCTGCGATAGCCGCTTTCCTTATAATTGGTAATGTAGTCCTTTTCATATACGACCTTCATGTCTTGTCGATTCCGAATCAATTGAGCCACGCGATGAATATCATCGACGAACTGGCACATAATTCGAATCCCAGCGATATCTTCAATTCCCTGCTCCAATTGATTAAGAGGCACCTCGAGGCGCTTCGCTTTCTCAAGGATGCTAGAAATTCTCTTCACCCGACCCGTTACGAACTCGATAGGTGAATATTCTTCTCGCTTCTTCAATTCAGTTCGCAACGTTTTGAACTTGACCTTCAGCTCTTCGACGGCCTGTGCATAAGGCAGCAAAAAATTTCCCCAATCTCTTCCGTCCATTTGTACGCCTCCTGTCCATTCCAACCATTCGTTCAGTGAACCTATGCGGTTTCACTATACGACCATTCTTATCGATGATCAGCCCCGATAGCTTCTGAGATATGCTTGAATCCGTCCTGCTTCATCAGTCGCTTCAAGCCCGAAGCTAGCTCACGGTTAATTCCTGGCCCCTTGTAAATGAGACCCGTATATATTTCCACCAGACTGGCTCCGGCACGTATTTTCCGGTACGCATCTTCGGCAGTGAATACGCCACCCGACCCTACGATTGGGATGGCTCCCTTTGTCATTCGATAGATTTGCGATACGACCTCTGTCGAGCGTTCCGTCAACGGCTTACCGCTCAATCCCCCGTTCTCCAATCGATGGACATGGGTTGCCCCCATCCGTGACAAGGTAGTATTGGTGGCAATTATTCCTGACACTCCACTCTGCACAATCGTCTCGGTCATGCTCTCCAATTCACTATCAGATACGTCCGGTGCAATTTTGACGAGAATGGATTTGTTCTGACCATGTGCAGCATTCTGACGATTCATCTCATCAACGACCAGACTGAGCAGTGCCTTCAGCTCATCGCCATGCTGCAGATTCCGCAAGTCAGGCGTGTTCGGCGAGCTGATATTGACGACGAACAAATCTGCAACATTATACATCGTTTGTATGCACTTCAAGTAGTCTTCATGCGCCTTATCATTTGGTGTTGCTTTATTTTTACCGATATTGACCCATACCGGAATTGGTCGATCCTTAATCGCAGCCAATCGCTCGCGCATTGCTTCTGTTCCTTCATTATTGAAGCCCATTCGATTGATTAACGCTTCATCGGGAGGAAGCCGGAACATACGTGGTTTCTCATTGCCAGGCTGTCCCTTCGGCGTGACAGTGCCCACTTCCATAAATCCGAAGCCAATGGATGAGAATCCGCGGACGGCCTCCGCATTTTTATCAAGTCCTGCTGCTAGTCCAATTGGACTGTGGAATGTGAGACCGAACAAAGAGGTCGTCAGGGCTGGATCTGCCTTCACACCATACATCCCACGCATCATGGCAAGTGCACCTGGCACCTTCGTCGCTTTCGCCATGCCACCTATAACCAGGTGATGAGCTTTTTCAGGATCTAATTTGAAAAATACCGGTTTAGCTATGTTGCGATATAACAAAGGTTCCACTCCGTTCATTGTGCCATACATGTAAGCCATGGTTACTGACAACATCGTATAGTTACCGTACCACGCAAGTCTTATTCTCTCAATCACAAGACAATGCGTTGGAGAATTCTTGGCGGGCATAAAAAGGCTCCATGTCCTAGTTTAAAGGTTTCTCGCGCAAAAGAAAAGTACATATGTCAACCAACCTTGACTGGTCAAACCTTACGAAAACGATTACAATAGGCATATAGAAGCTAGAAACGTAAGAAAGGTGATGACCTATGGCAGTGAAACGCAAATCCCCATCTATGCCAGCCAAACATACTGAAGAAGTAAACAAGAAGGCGATCTATTGGATCGGCGGGGTTATCTTGCTATTTGTCATAATTGTCTCAACGCTGCTTATTGCGAATGGATGAGCATGTAATCGTAGTAATTTATGGAAAAGAGCCGGATTCCAAGTTATGCTTGTGAATTCCGGCTCTTCTTTTTCTTCACAGGTGCGCAAGGATGTTCGATTACAGCCAGCGATATTTCTTGTTCGGATTGTCCTGATTTGGGCTCAATTTGAGTCGGTAGCGGCCCTCCTTGTCCGGTACAAGCAGTTCATCGGGCAATATATCAGAGCCGATTACGACCTCTGTCCCCATCGGCACCATATCGAATAATTCTTCAACATCTTCCTTCCCCATCCGTACACAGCCAAGTGACTTATCTCTCCCAATGCTCTCCGGCTCGTTCGTGCCATGGATCGCATATAAGGTATCCGATAAGGTCATTCCCCTGCTGCCAAAATCTCCAGTAGATGACCCGTTTGGATCGACTACCTTTTCAGAAATCCGGAAGGTTCCTAGCGGGGTTCGTTTACCGCCCAGGCCAACTTTATAGTTTCTAACCATTATATTCCCGCTTACAACCGCAAGCCGATGTCGCTTCTTATCTACCAGAATACGCAGGGGCTCTCTGAACGGATCTACCTCATCGTTCCATATCTGATTCAGCGCCTGCTGCTTAGCCCTTTTCGGGTCTGCCTGCTTGGCGTTCTTCATCCGAGCTATAAATGAAGCAGATACTTCTTCATAGGCACTTGCAATCTGCGGCGTAATACCGGACACGATATTGTTCGGGTATTTGCCTGCTAGAGCAGCCAATTGCTTCGGCGGTTGATCCTTCGTATGCAAGGCCGCCGTCAGTGCTGACTTCGCCACTAGCCGTTCTACACTCCTAGGCATCCATTGCTGAACAAAGGATTGTGCCTGGGAGCGCTCTGCCTCACATTTGCACTGCTTGCCCTGCAGCGGAGTAATCACGATCCGTCTGCCATCCGAATCGGATGTCAACCGATTGTCGGGACGCAAGGGCGGCTCCCACATCCACCAATTCTGCTGAACACGAATATTCAGCAAATAGTGAACATGACCAGTCGCAGAGGCGAAATGCTCTGTATGCCTCAGGGCTTGACCGAAGGCTGCATTGTCATGTTCAGGAACAAGAATGCCTATCTGTGTAGAGAGAGCAGGGGTACCAACTAGGTGATGATTCCCGGCTCTCGAAGAATCCGTATCATCACCCGCTGCTTCTATTCCCTCATCAGTAATGGCTGGGTGCAATCGGGAAGGCGCATTCACCTCTCCCGCTATCGAGCCGAGTAGAAGGAATACCAAAATTGCTGCCCCCACCCGGTTTCTCACCTTCCGCGGCGAGGACGACACGGTCTGCTGCATTTGCGTTTGCGCCAGCAGTTCCTCTATTTGTTCAGAAGGACGTGGTACATTCTCGAATGCATGATAAATATCCCCTGCTTGCTTAAAGCAGTATTTCGCCTTTCCTTGTTCGCCATTTCGCTCATACTGTTTCCCGAGCAAGTACCAGGCCATCCGATTATCTGGATGCGCCTCAATATATTCTTTCATGTAAGCTTGGTCTTTCTTCGATCCGAGTGGATGATTTCCATCTGATGAAGACGTCAATCACATTCCTCCCTTCAGCAACTTACTTAGCTGTAATTCGCTGTGGCGGCAAATACGAGCCTGTTGCCGCATAGCGCAGGAAGATTCGGTCTCTTACTACAACTGCTCGAGCTTGTGCAACCCACTGTACATCGAAGCCGAATTGTTCAGCTACGAATCGGACAGGTACTAGAATCCTGCCATTTTGGATAAATGGAGCTGCTGGCAGCTTCGAGACGGATGATATGCCATTGTCTGTCACATTGACTTGACTGCTCCCCGGACGCAGATCGAAACTGCTATCTCCAAGCTGAAGAATCACACGCTTGTCTGCACGCCATACCGTCTTATATCCCAAGGTTTCAGATAGAACCCTCAGAGGCAAGTAGGTTCTATCATCTTTAATCATCGGCGCTGTATCCGAGTCCAGACGCAAGCGATTATAGACAAGCTGTACCTGTGATGCCCGCGGCTGCCCCGAAGATCCCATAATTCCCTCTGGGAGTTCATAACGGCGAATGAGACGAATTGCATTGTTAAACGCATCCGTCACAGCGATTGACCCGTTCGCAAGCACAGCAACTGCTGTAGGCTCGTGTAGCTTGGCGTACGAGGTAATCCCGTCTACGTCGCCGCTCTTGCCAGCTTGTCCGCTTAGTGTAACGACCTCTCCCTTATATATATATCGGACAACATGGTTCCATCTATCAGCGACTACAATCCCATTTTCCTCCGTAATTGCAATTCCTGAAGGATTGTTGAACAACGATTCTGTAGCAGCGCCGTCGCGATATCCACCAGATGCATACAACACTTGCTGGACGTTCGGTGCTGTATAAGCTGCAGTTGAGCTGCTCCCAGCAATGGTGGATACATTCCCCTGCTTCAAATCAATCACACGAATACGCTGATTGCCAGTATCCGCAACGGCTAACTTGCCATCACGCATCATTGCAATCCCACTTGGTTCATTGAACTTTGCCTCAGCGAGCTTGCCATCCTTATAATCTCCAGCTCCAGTTACAGCTCCGGGGGAATATTCGACGATTCGAGAAGAACGGGCCGTCAATGTCGTGACCGTACCATTGGCATCAATCCGTCGAATGACATGATTTAATGCATCAGCCACATAGATAGACCCGTCATCCGCTACTGCAATTGCACGCGGCGAATAGAAGCGCGCCTGCCCCGCTTCGCCATCCTTCCATCCAGGAATGCCATCGCCGGCTACAGTTGATACATTCCCATTTCGATCAATTTTACGAATAATATGATTGCCTGCATCAGCTACGTACAGATTCCCCTTCTTATCCGCTGCCATTCCAATCGGCTGATCGAATTGAGCTTGAATATCGTTCCCGTCTTTCCATCCCTTCGTATTCCTCATGCCTATTGTCGCCAATATCCGCCCATTCACGTCCAGTCGTCGGATGACCTGATTGCGTGTGTCTGCAACAACAACCGATTTCCCTTCGGATACAATTCCAGAAGGGAATTGCAGGCTCTCTTCTTGTTTTTTGGCCAGCGCGCTGCCTGATAAGTAAACCGTTTCGTACCAATGTGATGCAGTCTTCCATGCGCCCATCTCGATCGCTGGGGAAGTAAAGCGTTCAAATGCTTGCGTCTGATCAGACTTCTTGTTCAACGATGAGGCTGCTGCATAAACCTCGGCAGATGATGCCACCGATGCAGTGCTCGCTATCAGCATAAAGGTGACGGCAAGGCGGAATTTCCCTGTTACTAGTCCTACTTTCATCTCCACTATCTCCTTCAATCTTTACGGAGTAACCTTAATCTCAAGTGGTTTCTCCATTTTATTGACTTGCAGCAGCGCACCTTTCTCATCATAGAAACGAACATTGGATAGTTCCAATGTAACTGGGTCTTTGCTGCCATCCTTTTTATAAGGCAGCTTAATGAGCGTGTCGTCACTGCTTAGCGTCACATGTCCAGTTTTAGTCATCATAATACGGTACGTAATCAGGTTGCCTGCCGTCACTACCGAATCCACACTATTGCTCGACTGATAATCACCAGGGAGGTGTGCAATTCGAAATTTGCCCCCGCCATCACGATATGTATCTGGTTGACTCAGCAATTGCGCTTTGTCTATCTCAGCTCCAGCTACCTTGATTGTAAATTGCAGTGTTGCCGCAGGAATCGGTGATGTAAGTCGCTTCAGTACTGCCGACACAACGAAATCCTCATTTGGCTTGACTTGATCTATATTGGCAGCCAGTTCGAGAACATGCTCCTGTGGTTTCGGATCTGGTTTTGGATCTGGCTTTGGGTCTGGGCCTGGGTCTGGCTTCGGATCTGGTTTGCTTGGATCTGGTTTGCTTGGATCCGGCTTACTTGGATCTGGCGTATTCGGATTAGGATTCATTTTTCCACCCTGGGTATCGCCTTTATTTTTGTCCGCTTCCTGACAAACTCGGTTTTCGTACGCATTCTGGCATACTTCCAAGCGGGCATTTTGCAGATTTTCTTTAAATTGCTGTTTTGCATGCTCCGAACCAAGAGAGTCCTCGTAGTTCTTTTCTATTTTGGCCAGCTCTTCAAACTCCGCAGCCATCCGCTGCTCTTCAAGCGAGTGATTGTTTCCTTCCTTAGGAAGAGACACATTGTCTTGGAGCTCTCCCAGCTTAACCTGTTCTTCAACATGCTTACGTATGAGAGACTGCTGCTGACCTTCCTCCTTTGTCAACTTGAGCTTGGCTGTTTTCCATGGCAGCCCAGTCCGATTTGCCTCCTGTTCGGTCAGCTTGCCATGTTCAACCGCCGTACGAACCACATATGCAATAAAATTACTTACATTATGGGCTGCTCGAGTCTCAAACAGAATCGATTCACTCTTGCCGCTGTTCAAAATATCACCGATCATCTGAATGGATCCAATCGGCAGAATCCCACCGTATATGCCCTGCAGCAAGCCATACGATCGAAGTGCATCACAAGAGCGCAACTGCTTTTGTACTGCTTCACACTTTTCCGCTAACCAATGAGTCCTCATCGCTTTATTCTCATCTTCTGCATCTGACGCACCCGCAATCATCGCCTGAACAATGGCCATGTCCCATTGATCCAGCAATGTTATCGCATCCGCGTATCCATATTTCATTCCAATGCCCTGCTCAGATTCCGAGAACGCCGCAGTCTGTGCCGGAAATACATCATGATGGCCTATCGTTACGACCTTGCTTCTGCCGAATGTTGAATCCAGCTTCGTCCCTTGCCGATTGTCAAGAGAACCAGCATCGCTGCTTATCTTGATTGGGTACTCGGTACGTACCGTACCGGCTGTAACATACAACTGGGTCAGTCCATTGAACGGATGCACTTTAACCCCAAATTGTGTTCCGCGCACCGCCATAACAGTCGTCGGCGTCTCAAGGACGAACCGATCATCGGTTCCCGCAATCGACTTCACCTTGGCAAATACAGAGCCAGCCCATACACCGATGCGTGTTTTTACACCGCCGTCCTTTTTTAGTTCTGTAAAACTAACATCTGCACTCGCCCCGATGGTCAGCTCATCATCTTTATCCCCACCGGCCAATTGAATAACAATGCGTGATTTATCTCCCGTGAGAAGACGATCACCTTGATTTATGCTCATCTTCTTGAACACTTGGATCGCCTTGTCCCCTCCTGCCTTCGTTACGTATACACTGCCCTTCCATTCCTTCACAACACCTACTCGTACAGCTTTGGCAGGAGCCTCTGCACCGTACACGGTTCCCCATGATCCAGTTCCAAATAGAGTGAAAAATACAACCATACAGGCGAGGCTGCTTTGCAACAAGCGTTTCATTTGCATTCCTCCATGCTCTCCTTACATCACATATAATTCAGGTGTCAGACAACGTCAGCATGAACATACTGACGGATCCCCTTCGTTCTGACTCATTCTCGTTCTGATAACACTTCATATGCCATTACTTCTTCGGACTTCCCCTTTAATTGGAGGGGTCCAATCTTTGCCAGGTCGAAGCGATTGCATATTCGCACGTACGTACCTTCCCCAACCACGATTTGCCCTGGTAAAGCCCTTGATTCTAAGCGTGAAGCCACATTGACGCTATCTCCAATCGCCGTGTAGTCCAAGCGCAGCTTCTCTGAACCAACATTGCCCACAATCGCTTCCCCACTCTGAATGCCAATGCCGATCCCAAATCGATCACTAAGCTCAATACCTTCCGCTAGCCGTGCACGCAATTCCTCAGCACAGCGCTGAAGCTCTAATGCGGCACGCACTGCATGATCCGCATGATTATCAAGGTGATATGGAGCTCCGAAGATCGCCATAACGCCATCACCCATAAATTTATCTAATGTCCCATTGTGCTTAAATATCGTGTCAGCGCACAGATGCAAATATTGATTCAAGAGCTGAAGCGTTGACTCTGGTGCCAATCGTTCTGACAGTGGGGTAAATCCTCTAACATCAATGAACATCACTGTAATATCCGTGCGTACCCCACCTGCCTTAACGGGCTCATGTGATTCCAACAGCTTCGTTACCACGGAGGGTGATACATATCTGCCGAATAGATCTTCAACATGCTGTCTTGCTCTCCGTTCCTCCCGACCACGGTAAGCTACAATGAGAATATAAGAAGCCCCCATTCCACACAATTCGGTAAAGTAAGGAATGAAGACGGAGCCGCTCTCGTAAATCCCAATCCATACGAGCGTAAATACCAAGACGATGCCTATAGCAGCTGCCGCCCCTTGAATTCCCCGAATTCGCGATGCACTCCAGACTACGGCACCAATGCCAATGGACAAGGCAAGAACGTTCCATGCGATTGGCGCTTCCTTATAGAAGCGGCCTTCTACCAGGGATTGAACCATATTCGCGTGAATCTCAACACCATACAATGTCATGGATCGACTAAGCGGTGTCATATGCCGGTCGCTCAAAGACGCAGCATATGGACCTATTAGCACGACAGAATCCTTATAATAAGAAGGATCAACCGTGCCATTCCATACATCAGCGAATGACTGACGGTCATATCCGTCCACGTCCTCCTCACTGCTTCCATATATAGAAGAGAAATAATCAAAAGCAGCTTGCCCACGATCATCAGTTGGAATTCGCTTTGCTCCTCTATACCATGTTCCACTTGTCTCATCCCATGAAATCTGTTCATTTTCCGGCAGAAGCTGATTCGCCGCTAAAATATCAATCGAGGGAATCATATTTCCCCGCTCATCCGGAATGCCAAGACAGATTTTGCGGATAACACCATCTCCATCAGGCAGTACATTCACATGTCCAAGCTGACTTTCACCAACTTGAATGGAGGATGGAGGCCGTTCCACACTTTCCGCCCGAAGGGAATCCGCATGTTCCTGTAAGGGAAGAAGGGATACTTGCACGGGTAAATAAATGGTTGGGTATGTATTCAATTGCTCAGATAAGGTTCGGTCGTCCCTCTCATTCTGGGAAGGATCTAGCATAAGTATATCGATGATGACCGCCCTAGCTCCAGCCTTCATCAGCTTCGCGCTTAATTCAGCATAATGGGATCGTGGCCATGGGAAAGAGCCCATCTGTGCCAAGGAAGGCTCATCAATCGTAATCATCTTAATTCGATCATCTGGTTGGCGTTCTTCAATACTCTTCGTACGCAAGGCATCACGAAATGCCTGCTCCGCCATATGAAACACGCCGCCAGTTCCATTACTATACCCATATACCGTAACCATCGTCAGTATCATAACAACCAATGACGGGACGGCAAATTTTTTCATTTCGATATCACCTGCTTCATTTGAAGGCATGAACCCATATATTGAGAGTTACAGTTTGATATACTCTGCTATATTTAATCTATCATATTGTATGAGCGTATACGATGATATGGGCAATTTCAAGTTGAATTTTGTCGAATTTTGCGAATTTTTTTGCTTTGACGCAGTAATTAGATGGGGTGAGCAGATATAATAAAATCCCCGCGGGAGGCGCGGGGATCGTGTAGGTATTCTCTCTCTATGTGAGTATACTGCTTGCAGTAGGTTAGTTAAATGGTGCGTCCGCAATCTTAATAGAATCTGTTGGGCAGCCATCTGCAGCATCTTGCAGATCGTCGAACAGATCGTCAGGGATAGCGGTTACCCCTTGGTTGTTGTCACCTTCATAAATAACTTCTGCGATACCTTCATCGTCGTAGTCGTAAATGTCAGGTGCAGTAGCTCCACATGCGCCACAAGCGATGCATGTGTCTTTATCAACCCAAGTATATTTTGCCATTGGTTAGTTCCCTCCTGTAATGTTACAGATCTTCTTGGTTCCTCCGTTATCAATATAATACAAACAAGCTTGGAATTCAAACGATTTCCAACTTTTTTAAATGATTTGGAAATTATTATTCGCCGCCTGATTCATGCAGCGTATCCGTCTGGAGTGAAGTCCCTCGTACACGATGGTTGCGAAGCAACGAGGATGGATCATCCCCTATCATTCCTAACGTAACAATCGCATTCTCTCCATATTTATCTCGAATCCGATCCATCGTCTCTATCAATTGCTCCCGCTTCGGCTGCCGCTCGAAGTCGAACAGATCCAACTGAACGGCTGCCTCTTGCTTCGGTACTAGATTTTGACCCGTAATCCCCAGCAGTCGAATAGGGCTGCCTGAAGTCCAATGTCGTTCATAGAGCTTCCATGCTTCATCCAGCAAGATGTCCGCATCATCTGTCGGCCCTTGAAGCGTGCTCGACCTCGTAATCGTCTTCATTTCCGGGTTACGAATCGTAAGCTGCACCGTTTGCGCCATCAACTTCTGCTTCCTGATCCGACGAGCAACTTGATCAGCCAAGTTCAGCAGAACCCTTCTTACTTCTTCCTTCGATTCCACATCCCTAGGCAAAGTGGTCGTATGACCGATCGATTTGCTCTGTTCGCGTTCCGCCTTCACCTGCCCGTCGTCCAAACCATGTGCCGCCTGCTTCATCCAATGTCCCTGTATGCCAAATAAAGAAACAAGTCGCCCCTCATCAGCATGAGCAAGCTCTCCGATGGTTCGTATTCCTGCCCGTGACAGCTTATCTGCAGTCTTCCGCCCAATGCCGAACAACTCCCCGCATGGCCTGTGCCACAATTGCTGAGGTACATCTCGGATTCGAAGGATCGTTATGCCGTTTGGCTTCTTCATATCAGAGGCCATCTTCGCCAGCAGCTTATTAGGCGCGACACCTATAGAGCAAGGCAAACTTAATTCTTCACGGATTCGCGTCTGAAGTTCGTTTGCGATATCGAGCGGTGTTCCGAATATTTTGGATCCAGTAATATCCATATAACATTCATCAATCGATACCACTTCCACCAGTGGGGTATAGCTGCGTGCAATTTCTATAAAGGCTCTCGAGTACTTCCGATATAAATAAAAATCTGGACGAATGACAATCAAGTGAGGACATAGCCGCATCGCCTGCTTCACATGCATTCCTGTTCGAATACCAAGCTTACGGGCTGCATAAGAACAAGTAACAATGATCCCCTTGCGCAATTCCATACTTCCTGCAACCGCTGTTGGCTTCCCCAGATACTTCTCCGGCTCCTCTGCGGCATGTACAGAGCAATAGAAGGCATTCATATCGAGATGCAGAATGACACGACCCTTGGTCGGATAATATTGTTGTATGTTATCACGCGAGGTTTCGTTCTCGTTCATACACTGTCCTCCTTCCTAACATATTAATGATACCTCTCATCCATCATTTAATTGTAAAATATACACAGTGTTATTAATCAATCAATTCATTTATTCGAACAATTGTTCTTCCTAATTCCTAAGCTTACCGATATCTCTGATCGGTTGCAAGCCTCATTCAAGACTCCCGTTGAAAAAAAACAATGATTCATTTATGAAAATACGTCTATACAAGCAAAAAAGCAGTGCTATAATAGGGAAATAGTTATTTCCATATTCATCCTTGCAAAACTGAAGGAGGTTCCGAGAATGTCGAAAGTCATTTCTATTTTTGACACTACACTTCGCGACGGCACCCAAGGCGAAGGGATTAGCTTGTCTGCAGATGATAAGATCAAGATCGCGCGCAAACTTGATGCGCTTGGCGTCACATACATTGAAGGCGGCATTCCAGGCAGCAATGGCAAGGATATTGAATTTTTCAAACGAGTAGCGGCATATTCATGGAACGCGAAGCTAACAGCATTCGGCAGCACTCGCCGCAAAGACTCAATGGCCGAACAGGATTCGAACCTTAATCGGATAATCGAAGCGAACGTTCCTGCCGCAACGCTTGTCGGGAAGTCATGGGACTTCCACGTACACACTGCGCTGCAAACTACGCTGGATGAGAACCTAGCTATGATCTATGATTCCATCGCCTATCTGAAGCGAGCAGGGCTTGAAGTCATGTTGGATGCTGAGCACTTCTTCGACGGATACAAGAACAATACAGAATATGCGCTTGCTGTACTTCGCAAGGCGCAAGAAGCCGGAGTTGATTGGGTCGTTATGTGCGATACGAATGGCGGAACGCTTCCTGGCGAGATCGGCAGTATTATTCGTGACGTACACAATCACGTCCAAGTGAAGCTCGGCATTCATACTCATAATGATTGTGAGCTTGCTGTAGCGAACACACTTGCTGCGGTAGAGGCGGGTGTTACCCAAGTGCAGGGCACCATTAACGGATATGGCGAGAGATGCGGCAATGCCAACTTGTGCTCGATCATCCCAACACTTCAATTGAAGATGGGCTATTCTTGTGTTGACGCAGAGCAACTACAATCGTTGACGCCTGCTGCACGCTATATCAGTGAAATTGCCAACGTCACGATGCCTGTGAATCAGCCTTATGTCGGCAATGCAGCCTTCGCCCACAAGGGTGGAATCCACGTGTCCGCGATTATGAAGGATGCCCGTACCTACGAGCATATCGTGCCTGAGCTGGTTGGCAACAAGCAGCGAATTCTCGTCTCAGAACTAGCAGGCCAGAGCAATGTACTATCCAAAGCACAACAATTGGGCTATGAGCTTGACCCAACGAAGCCTGAAACGAGGGCCATCATGGAGAAAATCAAGGAGCTTGAGCATCAGGGATATCAATTCGAAGGTGCTGACGCTTCGTTGGAGCTGTTGTTGCGCCAGGCTACAGGTCAAGCCGAAGATCCATTTACATTCGAATCTTTCAAAATACTAGTTGAAAAATCTTCATTACGCTCCGTTGTATCGGAAGCGATTGTGAAGCTGCAAATTGATGACGAGTCGATCTACATGGCTGCAGAAGGCAACGGTCCTGTGAACGCTCTCGACAGCGCATTGCGCAAAGCACTGAGCCGTCACTACCCTTCCATCGCCGACATGCACCTCACCGATTACAAGGTAAGGGTGCTCGATGAGAATAATACGACGGCTGCCAAGGTACGCGTGCTTATCGAATCAACAGACTCGCGCAATACGTGGAGTACGGTTGGCGTCTCCAGCAACGTCATCGAAGCGAGCTGGGAAGCACTTATTGACAGTATTCGTTATGCACTCATCGGTCAAGAGAAAGTCGCTACATCCGCTGAACGCAAAGAACAAGTCGGACTCGTCAATCACTAATAAAATGCGATATATCCGGAATACGAAAACAGCCATAACCACTTTAACGAAGAGGTTACGGCTGTTTTCATTTTTCGTTTTTCGTTTTTTATTCCTCTATGACTTGTTGAATCGCTTTTTCTAATTCAGCTGGAGGTCTTATGCCATCGTAACGCTGCCGGATTACCCCATTCTTATCCAGCAATACATTGGTAGGAAATCCAATTCCGTTATACGCCTTGAAAGCTTTCCCCGCGTTATCCAAGAGCACTGGATTCGTCAACCCAAAGGCAGACACGAATTCTTTGGCTCCTTCCTCCGTATCATGAGCGGTCACATTGATCGATACCATCAACAGCTTATCCTTGTATTTATCATGCAGCTTCACTAAATCAGGTGCCTCTGCCTTGCATGGATCGCACCATGAAGCCCAGAAGTTTACAAAAATCGGCTTATCCTGCTTGCCACCAACTGTAATCGGATTCTGACCGCCAAGCACATCCAGTGATATGGACGGTGCTAACTGCCCTACTTGTCCGCCAATCTTAGTCGGTGTGTCATTCATGGAGGCGGTAGTGTCTGACTTATCGTAATTGTTCCATATCGCGATTCCAATGAGCGCAACACTCACTACAAGCAATATTAGACTTTTTTTCATTCTTGATTCTCCTTGTTCGCGTCTTGTTCCGTGTTCATATTGTACCCTTTTTCCAGCAAAAATACGATTCCCCACAATAGCTTTCTGAGCAAACTTACGTATGCCAACCTAATTATGCGGGCACAGTAACGACGAATTGAAATATGACTACTCGCGAAGGAAAGATGATATATGGCATCCCAACAATCAAGGCCATTATGGATTGAATATGCAGCGTTAGCAACTGTCCCGCTTGTTATGGTATTGGGCAATTCCATGCTCGTGCCCATTCTGCCCGAGGTGAAGCGCAATCTCGGATTAACTTCCCTGCAGACAAGCTTCATCATCACCTTGTTCTCACTGTCTGCCGCCATTATTATCCCGGTCGCTGGATACTTATCCGATCGCTATGGCCGCAAGAAGATTATCATACCTGGTCTTCTCATCTATGGGATTGCCGGGGTGTTCACTGGCCTTGGCGCGTTGTGGAACTCCTATCCACTGCTCATTAGTTCACGAGCAGTTCAAGGCTTGGGTGCAGCAGGAACTGCACCAATTGCCATGGCTCTCGTAGGGGATTTGTATAAGGATGCCGAAGAGAGCAAAGCCATGGGCTTAATTGAAGCATCGAACGGAGCTGGCAAAGTTATTAGTCCGATTCTTGGCGCTGCGCTTGCTCTCTGGACATGGACCGCTCCTTTTTTTGCATTCCCATGTTTTTGCGCGCTCTCGCTTGTGGCCATTATCTGGCTCATTAAAGAGCCCAAACGCCAAAAGGAGCCAACCCCACTCAAAACTTATTTGCATAATGTCGGCTCCATATTTAAGAAAATGGGACGATGGCTCATCCCCGCATTTTTTGCAGGGTCGCTCGCCTTATTCATTTTGTTTGGCATTTTGATTTATCTATCCGATATATTAGAGGAAAAGCCGTATTCCATCCAAGGCGTTGTGAAGGGTCTTGTACTAGCAATCCCTTTGCTTGGCATCGTAACGACTGCATTTATCACTGGCAGCGTAATCAAGAAGAACGGCATACTTATCCGGAGAATGATGATCATCGGGCTTGTTCTTATGTCTCTGTCATTGGGACTCACCATTATGTTCCATAAGCAGGTCTATTGGTTTATTGCGTTAATTACAATAAGTAGTATAGGTACTGGCATGCTGCTGCCTTGTCTCAATACGATGATTACGGGCAGCGTGGAGAAGGCTGAGCGTGGAATGATTACATCGCTATACAGCAGCCTGCGATTTTTCGGCGTAGCCCTGGGTCCTCCCCTGTTCACTTGGATGATGAGCAAGTCACATCAGATCATTTTTATTTCGGTGACAGCTCTATCCATCATTGCCCTTGTACTCGTCTGTCTCTTTATTAAGCCGGATGCGAAGGTTCAATGATCATTCCCATCATCCCCTAAATAAGATAAGCGAAGTCTCGGAGCGGACACCATTCTATGGCCGCTCCTTTCTTCCATTTCTCGCTAAGTTGAACCCTGCTCCAGGAAAGAATGTAAATTGTCATATAAATGCCATGTTCAAACAGGAATTTCAGAACCATAACGTTTGACTGTATGGTTTGCAATCTTGTATCATAGAATGAATAAGTGAGGTGATGACGATGGGGGCTACTAACAAGTTAATACGAATCGGAGAGCTGGCACGCGCCGCGAATGTAAGTCAACGAACGATTGACTATTACACGACGATAGGCCTGATTGAACCGGTGAAGCGCACAAATACAAACTATCGTCTGTACAGTCATGAAACGATTGAACGAATCGAACGTATTAATCAATTAAAACAAGAAAAGTATAGTCTCGATGAAATCAAGCTTTACTTCTCGCAATTGAACAGCGTGACTGCAGAACGTGAATTGGAAGAACGACTTACCGAATTGCAAATCCATTTGCAAAAGCTCGAACGTGAAGCAAAAGAACTCAGCCCAATGCTGGATAAGCTCAAACCAACACAAGCGCAGTCATTGTTCAATCGTCTCGCAGCTCAAAGCGCGGCTTGTGTAGAGGTACTGCTCACATTGATCGATAAGGGCAACAATCACTTTATGATGTAAGATTAGATTGCTGCTTGACCGTACTCTTGATGTTTAGGAGGTTTGTACATGCTATTTTTTCACCCGATGGATTTCTTGATTCTAATCGCTTTTGGGCTCTCAATTTGGGCGCAGTTCCGCGTTAAAGGAACCTTTCAACGCTTTGCTCAAGTAAGAGCAATGAGTGGTCTAACCGGTTACGAGGCAGCGCGCCGCATGCTGGACGCGAATGGCCTGCATGATGTTCCAATCGAGCCGATTCAAGGTGCGCTTACTGACCATTACGACCCGATTAACCGTGTTGTACGTTTGTCCGAGCCCGTATATTATGAGAACTCAATCTCTGCAATCTCAGTGGCATGCCATGAGATCGGCCATGCGATTCAGCACCAGCAGTCCTATCCGATGCTTGTTTTGCGCCATCGCATGTTCCCATTAGTTAATTTCTCATCTGGTATTGCGCCTTTCATGTTGATCGCAGGCTTCCTCTTCCAATGGAGCAATTTGATTCTGTTAGGGATTATTTTCTTCTCTGCTGCGGTATTGTTCCAGCTTGTTACCTTGCCAGTTGAGTTCGATGCAAGCAGACGCGCACGCGATCTGATGATCGCTGAAGGATTCGTAACGAACGAAGAAGAGCGTGGCGTAGCGAAGGTTCTTAACGCAGCGGCATTAACCTACGTTGCAGCAGCTGCCATTTCTGTACTGGAACTATTGAAGTACATTATGATCTTTACAAATCGCAACGACTAATCTCGAACGTGAGCCATTGATCCAAGAATCGAAGAGCCCCATTCCTATGCGGATACGCATGGAATGGGGCTCTTCTGTATCATGACAAGCCTATTTATGATGAGCTAGCAGAAGATGAAGCCGCCGCTGTTTTAGCTAGTTGCTGTAAGTCGTGCTGAGCAAAATATTGAAGTAAAAAGGCATGGAATGTATGCGCGACAAGAGGCAATTTCTCCCCTGCTCGGCGTATGATGCCTATTGTTCTCGTAACTTCCGGCTTTACAACCCGTACTCTGGCAGGCTGAAGCTCAGAAGTATGTTGAAGCGCCATGTCCGGCAATAAACTCACTCCCATACCAGCAGCGACAAGTCCCCTTATGGTTTCAGTCTCCTCACCTTCGAAGCCAATACGCGGCGTAAAGCCCGCTTCGATGCAAGCATCCCATACAATGGGACGTAGGGAATACCCTGGACTAAACAGAACAAAAGTATCTTCTTTCAACTGCGGCAATGTGATTTCTTGTTCATTCGACAACGGGTGATTTGGCGGCAAGATTGCAAACAATTCCTCGGTCAACACAATCTCTCCGGTTACATGCTCACACTCCTTCGGGAAAGGAGAAATGAACGCGAGATCCACTTCGCCGGATACGATATCCCGGATTAGTGACGGATACATGCCTTGCTTGAAACGAAACTTTACATTCGGATGACGCTTGCGGAATTCTGCTACGATGCTAGGAATGAGATGCACACCTAGACTATGCGGGAACCCAATCCGAACTTCCCCCAACTCTGGATCCATAAACTCTTGCACTTCTTGAATCGATCGCTCAAGATCCTTCAAGATTTCCTCCGCCCGCTTGCAGAACAATTGACCAACAGGTGTTAACTGAAGGTTCCGTCCCTTCTGAAGGAACAACTTAACACCTAGCTCTTCCTCTAGTTGATGGATTTGCCGGCTGACGGCGGATTGCGCCACATGCAGTTCTTCAGCAGCTTGCGTGACATGCTCTTTTTGCGCCACTTTCACAAAGTAGTGCAATTGCCTAAGTTCCACGACTTCTCGCTCCGTTCTGTCAATTATGCTATTTCATCAATATCATTTTCTACCTGCAATTCAAGAGGAGTGCATCACCCTCTGAACAAGAGCTGCATGATATGCAAGCTCTGCTCACCGGATAAGCCTTAATACACCATATACGACAAATCCAGCGGCTAAGCCACCCAAATGGGCACTCCAGCTGATGCCTTGAATGACAAAGGATTGAACAATACCAATCCCTAATATTATAAGCAATGTTCGACGGGATGCCTCATCAAGTGTCTGACGCCGGAACAGGGCAATAAACAAATAGGCTCCGTAAATGCCGTATATTGCACCTGATGCTCCAACCGCAAGCGTCCCCCATTCCGATAGCCACAGTGCAGTCGCATTCCCTAGCAATCCACTTATGACATACAGGACGGCATACTTGAACGATCCCATCATCTGTTCGAGCGGCGGTGCAAAGACAAATAAGGCGAACATATTAAACAGTAAATGCTCAAACCCACCATGCAGGAACATGGCAGCGGCAATGCGCCATGTCTCCTTATTGAACGGCTCTACCTTCCAGATTGCCCCATGTCGAAATAGATTTTCACCATTTGTACCACCACTAGCCATCAGCACGATAAACATCACGATATTGGCGATGATAAGCAGCGTTGTAATCGGGTAGCTTTTGACATAGGTGCGCCAATTCTCGTACCGAATAAAAATCATCGAGTTTCTCCTCACTTTCACCTGCCAGTTCACATTCATAGGCGTACTTGCCCCAACCATGTAATCTCGGCTACTCGGAATCATTCTCAATCGTGTAGCGAATTCATCACGAAGCGACATTGGACAACCTTATGTGCAAACCGTATAATGGACAATAGGTTTACCAATTATGTGCATGATATGTAAGAAGGAGGCTACCAACCATGTCCGCAGAACGTACAGGTGTGGCAACATTAAAAGGAAATCCTATCACATTGATCGGCCCTGAACTTAAAGTAGGCGATAAAGCGCCTGAATTCCAATTGAATAAATCGCTTGTTGATGTAGTTGGGCTTGAACAATTCGCTGGTAAAGTAAAATTGATCAGTGTAATCCCATCCATCGATACAGGTGTATGCGATGCGCAGACGCGCCGCTTTAACGAGGAAGCTTCCAAGCTTGGCGACAAAGCTGCAATTATTACCGTTAGTGTTGATCTCCCAATGGCACAAGCTCGCTGGTGCGGAGCTGCCGGTGTAGACAATGTCGTCATGCTGTCTGACTACAAGGACAACAACTTCGGCAAATCTTACGGTGTTCTGATTAAGGAATTACACCTTGATATGCGCTCCATCTTCGTAGTGGATGCCGATAATACGATCCGTTATGTTGAATATGTTAGCGAGATGACAGAGCACCCTAGTTATGAGCAAGCATTGTCAGCTGTCCAAGCTCTTCTGTAACACCGCAACACAAATCAACTAGAGTAAAAGCGAGAGAAGAGTGAAGGCTCCTCTCTCGCTTCATGATCCTATCAACGAGTATTCATATATCACCCTACGGAGCCCGCTACTACCTTCACTTCCGCTCATTAGCTATTCATTTTGTAAGATGCCAACTTCTTGTCCAATATGGCATACAAATCAAGAATAACACGATAGTTAGCTCCAAAATCACCAAGTCCACCGCGAGACGCGGAATAGATATCTATTGCGGTCTTGTTTGGTCCTACGTTAATGACAGATACGGTTATATCCATCGTCCGCCCCGTCATTGTTCTCTTCTCTAGCGTAATCTCGCCTACAGAAGACACCTCATGCAACACTTTGTACCCTTGAATTTTCTTTAGCGTGGATGTAACTTCTCCCCAAGCTTTCTCTCGGGACATTTGATAATAATGCGTTTTCAATTTAGGGTCCTTTGCACGATCGCCGCTCGATTCAAAACTGCGAACGATACCGACCAGTACACGTTTGAGTGACAAGAGTGTGTTCCTCCTTTTTCTAGACAGCCGATGCTCACTTATCTATAGTGTAACATTGTTCGTAAGGGAACGAAAGAGGATTTACATAGAAAAAGAAAACACCTCCTCCCATGAAGTCATTCACGAAAGAAGGTGATTCGTTAGAAAGAAAACCCGCCTATGCCGTTCAGCTCCTATGCTTCTGAACCCGCTCTCGCAGGTGGGTGCTCGCATAAGTACGTTTGACTTCCCTTCGGAGAGGGCTTGCCAGCGATACTTAGATGTTGAACTCCCTAGAAACAAACATTGGTTCAAAACAACGTAAGCCTACACGTACATCGCAGGATGTATTGTTTATTATACTGTGTTGTTCACGTATTGTAAACCTTGCGCCTTGCGCATTTCTTACCATTCAGTAGCGGATAAACTTCTTAAAAATCCACCCAAACATTCTGGTTCATTCGTTAGGATCAACATCATATCACATTTCTTCAAAGCAACGCAAGTCCTAGTTCTCTTACTGCTTGTTAGTCGTATTCCCCGCTTGTTCTCCATCCAATTGCGCAGCCTCTGATGTCTCGCCGTTCTCTGTATCAGCCCCTTCTTCACCTTCCTGAGCAGCCACCATGCGCTGGTACTTGTCCTGAATCTTCGTGAAGGCGTTATTGAAGTTAAAGTAAGATAAGTATGCGATAAGTGAACCTGTGAAGAAGAACAATAGAACTGGCCATTTCGTCAAGCTAAAGTATAAAATGATGCAGCTCAATACAATCGTTACGATACTGCTAACAGGAGTGAAAATCGTTAACAGCACACTGTTCTTCATAATATGTGTTGTTTTTGCTTGTAAATGTGCAACCATCGAGAAGAAGTTAAACAGTGAAACGAACAGCAATATCAGCAAACCTAGCATTGCATACCCGATAAACTGCATAGACTTCAACTCAGTCATATACACGTAATAGTCGATATACATAATAACGAACAGCAGCGTGTAGAAGATACCGCCTACCATCGCCTGCTTATAATTATCTTTGTATGATTTGAAGAAGGTACGCAGGAGCTTTACGTCCGTGTCCCCCATGATCCACTTCCGCGCAACGGAGAACATCGCAGCTGTCGCTGGGAACAATGTAAACGGTGCCACAAGTCCCATCGCCCAATTCATCGTAATGGATTCATTGATAAAGTTCTGCTGATCAACCATCAGCTTCATGAATAAAAAGATAAAAAAAGGTGACGAACAGATAAGCCACAATATGTTCGTGACCGAAAAACGCATGATCCATTCTGAAATGCGGTAAAAGCCGCCCATAATCCCTCGAAATTCCAAAGGTCATTCCCCCTCATCATCCTGTCTCTACTACTATAATACAAATTGCTACCTTAGTGCCAGTGCCTATTTTGTATCCAATTAGGTTCGTGTCTACAGCGAGAAAAGGGATTCCGCATAGGATATTAAGTGAAAACACCAAACATCGCAGTGTTAAAGGAGGTTCCCGTATGGGACAATTAGGTTTTGGAGGTAGCTGTGGAAGCTGTGGCTGTGGTTTTGGTTTTACTTCCACAGGGGTGATTCTTGTCTTGTTTATTTTGTTAGTTATTATAAGTCGATCTTTTATATAATGAACTGTTGCAGCAATTCGGATTCACGCTAATCATCCTTGACATGCAAAAGAGACCGCTCCAACTGGGGCGGTCTCTATGATCAACGGAAGACATTCATCATTCGAATGTGCCTCGTCCTACTCGTCGCGCTTATTACGGTTCTCGTCGTTGTTAAAACGTCTTGGGCGGCGATCGCCACCACCACCATTGTTGTTGCGGTCGCGGGAATCGCTGCGGCCATAACGCTCGCCACGTCCGTCACGGTTGTACCCGCCACGGTTGCCATCACGTCCACCATCGCGTCCTCCACGAGAGTCACGTCCGCCACCGGAACGACCATTGCGGTTGTAAGGTGCAGACATCTTGCGTCCACTAGAACGAAGGTCTGGCTTGCGACGCTTCGCACGGATTGGATCTTCAGGAGTTAAGTTGATAGAAACTTCCTTCTTATCACCTGTCAGCATCTTGAATGCAGCAGACAACAATTGTACGGAGTCGTATTGCTCCAGCAATTCAATAGCAATGCCTTTGTATTCATTTAGCTCGCCATCCTTGAGCACATCAAGAATGCGATCTGCAACAATGCGCTGCTTCCCTTCTATCGCTTCTGCAAGGCTAGGAATCGGCTTGCGCGGAATGCGATGACGAGTTACACGCTCGATGAAGTGCAAATGGTCAATTTCACGAGGCGTCACGAAAGACCATGCGCTGCCTTCTTTACCAGCACGGCCCGTACGACCGATACGGTGTACATAAGATTCTGGATCTTGCGGCAAGTCAAAGTTAATTACATGTGTTACACCAGAAACGTCCAAACCACGTGCAGCTACGTCAGTCGCAACGAGAACATCAATGCTGCCGTCACGGAACTTGCGCATAACCGTATCACGTTGGTTTTGGGATAAATCGCCATGCAAACCATCTGCTGAATAACCACGCTTCTGCAATGCTTCAGACAATTCGTCTACACGACGCTTCGTACGGCCGAAGACAATCGCAAGCTCCGGGGATTCCATATCGAGCAAGCGGCTCAATGCATCAAACTTCACACGTTCAGGAACTTCAATGTATGCTTGTTCAATGAGTGGAGCACTCACATGCTTAGGCATAACCGATACATGTTCTGGCTCGCGAAGGAATTGATTAGCAAGCTTTTGGATGTTCGGTGGCATCGTTGCGGAGAAAAGCATTGTCTGGCGTTGTTCAGGTACAAGGCTCAAGATGGAAGTGATATCTTCCATGAAGCCCATATCCAGCATTTCATCTGCTTCATCCAATACAACTGTTGCAACATCATCGAGACGAATCGTCTTGCGGTTGATGTGGTCAAGCAAACGACCTGGTGTACCGATAATAATTTGTGGGTGCTTTTTCAAAGCACGAATTTGTCGGCCAATATCTTGTCCGCCATAAATCGGCAATGAACGGACGCCTTTGAAACGAGTCAGTTTGCCGATTTCATCAGCAACTTGGATCGCCAATTCGCGCGTTGGTGTCATAATCAGAGCCTTTACACGTTCTTCAGTTGGGTCAATCTTCGAGATCAACGGGATACCGAAAGCCGCCGTCTTCCCCGTACCCGTCTGCGCTTGTCCGATAAGGTCTCGTCCGGTCATCGCTACAGGTATCGCTTTCTCTTGGATTGGAGTCGATTCTTCGAACCCTAATTCCGTTATCGCTTGAAGCACTTTCGGCTCCAAGCCAAATTCTGCAAATGTCTTCAAAATATTCATACTCCTTCATTGTGGACAATCCACAGCCTTATCTGTATTCTTAAGTAGCGCGACAATGGTGACGAATGGCACTTTCAGTCAACCGTCTTCTCATATACAATGCGGAGGGACACTCTTATTGTGTAGCGTGAACTCCGCGTCAAATTCATGTACATCGTTGGTAACTAAAGCCTACTCAAGAATATCCAGAATATTATAACACAAAAATATTGAAGAATACCAGATCCGAACTAACTAATACTACGTTTTGAGGTGACATTGCTTGAAACGAATTTTTGATTTCATCATGTTAATTGCCGGGGCAGCGCTCATCGCTGCATCATTTAATTTGTTCTTAATGCCCCACCATTTGCTTAGTGGCGGCGTATCTGGATTATCGCTCGTAACGAATTACTTGACTCATTGGAATCCGAGCTTTTTATATTTCGCCTATAATTTACCGCTAATCATATGGGGCTGGTTCGTGCTTGGCAAACGCTTTATTGGATATAGTTTGCTAAGCGTCGTCGCGACAACTTACTTCATATCCGTCTTCCCAGTTAAAGCTGTTGCCAACGAACCGCTTTTATCTGCTGTATTTGGGGGAACACTAGTAGGTATCGGAAGCGGGATATCCCTACGAGTAGGCGGCTCATCAGGTGGATTTGACATTATCGGTTCAATTGTAACCAGATATCGCGATTTCTCAATCTCGAACATTCTGGTTGGAATGAACGCGACTGTTATTGTAACCCATGGATATTTATCGAACGAGTGGGAACTGGCGCTTTACTCCATGGTCTCCATTTTTACGACCGGCAAAGTAATCGGCACCATCTATATTAACCACTACAAGGTAACGGTGTTCATTATTACGAGGAACAAGGAAGCACTTATTAACAAGCTGCTGGTCTTGCCGCATGGAGTTACCGTTATAAAAACCACAGGTGCATTTACCGATATTGAGAAAGACATGTTGATGACCGTTACTACACGTTATGAATTGACCGAGTTAAAACGTGTTATTCGTGAAAATGACCCTAAGGCTTTTGTAAATATTGTGGAGACTGCTGGTGTCATCGGGAATTTCCGAAGGCCGAAAAATAGGTAAGCCGCTCGGTTGCCAGACGTACATATGAATCGTTGTCAGCGATATAAGAAAGCCCGTCCATTTACTTGGACGGGCTTTCTTATGCGAATAAAATTTATAATTACATCGGAATGACTCGGATGCTCTACGCTGGATGTGGACATACTATGCGAAAATGCGCATCGTTTATTGATTATAGAGTCATCTCTTGCTTATACTTCTCAACTTCAGATGGAGAAGCGAACACATAATGCCCCGGCTTTATTTCGACTAAGCTTGGACTCTCCACATCATAGTTATGAATACTCGGACTATAATATATGCGTTGGCGATTCCGCTCGTAGTGCGGATCTGGATGAGGAATGGCTGAGAGCAGGGATTTCGTATACGGGTGAATTGGTTGCCGATATAGATCATCAGCCTTGGCTAATTCCACAATCTTCCCATTATACATAACGCCAATCCGATCTGAGAAGTATTTAACGACAGACAGGTCATGGGCAATGAACAAAATGGTAAGCCCAAGCTTCTTCCGAAGCCGATTGAGCAAATTCAATACCTGCGCCTGAATCGATACATCGAGCGCAGATATCGGTTCATCCGCAATAACAAGATCGGGACTCGTAATTAACGCTCTCGCAATTCCAATCCGCTGTCTCTGCCCTCCTGAGAATTCATGCGGATAACGACTCGCATGTTCCCGGGTTAACCCAACGGTCTCCAAGATTTCATAGACCATATCCATGCTTTCCTGCTCACTACGGCAAAGCTTATTAATTTTCAAGCCCTCCGCAATTATTTCCTTCACGGTCATACGAGGATTCAGTGATGCGATTGGATCCTGAAAGATCATTTGCATGCCGCGCGTCACTTCTTTTTTAATTTCCTTGGTCAATGCCCCTGAAATGAGTGTTCCATTAAAATAAATTTCTCCATCCGTAGGCTCATACAGACGGATAATCGTTCTGCCCGTTGTCGTCTTGCCGCAGCCAGATTCACCTACAAGCCCAAACGTTTCGCCGCGATACACTGTAAAACTAATGTCATCGACCGCTTTGACCACTGTTTTTTTTCTACCAAAGCCGCTGCTGAAATATTGCTTTAAATGCTTAACTTCCAGCACCGGATCGCGAGTGATTACATTCGTCACCTTATCGCACCAGCCTTCCCGTTTGCTGCTCAATTCGTCTCTTCAATACATCCGGAAGCTCCACCTTCGGCGCATTCGGATGGAGAAGCCACGTCGCGGCATAATGCGTGTCGCTTATTCTGTACATCGGCGGCTCTTCCTCGAAGTCAATATGCATCGCATATCGGTTGCGTGGAGCAAAAGCATCTCCTTTGGGCGGATGCAGCATATTGGGAGGCGTTCCTGGTATGACTAGCAATTCATCGGATGAGCTCGTGCCCAGATCAGGCATGGACACAAGCAAGCTCCAAGTATAAGGATGCTTCGGATTGTAGAAAATCTCGTCCACCGTTCCATGCTCGACGACTTTGCCCGCATACATCACGGCCACGCGATCCGCGACGTTAGCCACCACCCCAAGATCATGCGTAATGAATATGACGGACAACTGCCGTTCCTTCTGGATTTCCTTAATAAGATCGAGAATTTGCGCCTGAATCGTTACATCAAGCGCCGTCGTCGGCTCGTCGCATATCAGTACCTCCGGATCGCATGCAAGAGCAATAGCAATGACGATACGCTGACGCATTCCTCCGGAGAACTGGAACGGATATTGATCGAATCGTTTCTCCGCATTCGGAATGCCTACAGCCTCCATCAGTTCCAGCGCCTTGGCTTTGGCATCCGCTTTGCTTAGCTGCTGTGAACGAAGCGCCTCCATAATCTGTTTGCCAATCTTCATTACCGGATTTAGAGACGAAAGAGGATCCTGAAAAATCATCGCGATTTTAGAGCCCCGGATTTCAGTATATTGCTTCTCTGTATACTTCGTCAGATCTTGTCCTCTATATATAATGCTGCCGCGTTCGATAACGGCATTTTTCGATAATATCCCGACAATGGCCTTGTTCGTCACCGATTTTCCCGAGCCGGACTCGCCTACGATTGCCAGCGTCTCGCCTTTATGCAATTCAAAGTCGACCCCGCGCACGGCCTGCACCTTTCCCGCGAACGTTTTGAACGAGATATGCAGATCATTAACTTGAAGAATCACATCGTTGTGTGTCGTCATCCTAGCTCCCCCCGCTATTCGCTATTATTCTTGGCCTCTCAAAGTTGGATCGAATGCATCCCGCAAGCCGTTGCCGAACATATTGAACGACAACATCAAGATCGAAATGACAATTGCAGGAAATAGCGTCAAGTGAGGATGCTCGAGCAGCACCTTCTGACCTTCTGACAGCAAGCCGCCAATGGAAGGTTCGGGAGCAGCGATACCGAGTCCCAAATAGGAGAGAAATGCCTCTGTAAAAATAGCCCCTGGAATCGCGAGCGTCGCTTGCGTAATGATCGGGCCGATTGCGTTTGGCATAATGTGCCGGAAAATCAATAGACGATCCCGCGCTCCCATCGTCCGGGATGCCAATACATATTCCTGACCTTTATGTTTATAGAACTGCGCCCGAATCATGCGGCTCATGCCAATCCAGCCCGTAATCACCATCGCTAATATTAACGGAGTTATACCTGCACCCATGAGCATGACAAATAGAATTACGACGACTAAGCCAGGTATTCCACTCAAAATCTCAATAATCCGCTGCATAATCATATCGACCGCTCCGCCATAATACCCGGAAATCGAACCATATGTAAGACCAATCAGCATATTGATGGTCACGGCCATAAACCCGATAATCAACGAAATGCGGGTACCCTTCCATAATCGCGTCCATTGATCACGCCCCAATGCATCAGTACCCATCCAGAAATATTTATCTTTGGCCTCTTTTAACTGATACATATCAACTTTTGCTTGCACCATTGGAATTTTGTTGCCGCGGTAGTCGACTTCATACTCTTTAAGCACTTTCACGATCGAGCCTTTATATTTTTCTTCCATGCTCGTTTTTTTCACGTCCATCACTTTCGTTCCATCCCAAATCCCCAGCTTCTCCAGCACCGGGACACGTGGGGGCAGCAAGCTCCAATCAATATGCTGTTCACGGTAAGTGTATGAACTGATCATTGGAGCAATGATCGCAAGCAGAATGATAATGCCAATCACAATCGCCGCGATGGTAGAAGCTTTATTCCTGCGGAATCGCAATAACGCATCTTGTAAAAATCCAATTGCCTTGCCTTCGAATTTCTCGTCCGCGATAGGCTTGTCCCGTTGAACGAATTCGAATGGGTTCCGTTCCATGTTGGGCTCCGTATTCTGGCTCGTCTTCATTACTTCTTCCCTCCCATTCGAATGCGCGGGTCAATAATTCCATATGATAAATCCACGATCAAGATGCTGATCAGACCGATTATGGAATAGAAGAACATGACAGCAATCGTAAGCGGATGATCCAATGAATTGATCGAGTTCACGGACAAGGAGCCGAGACCCGGCACGCTGAAAATGTTCTCGATTACGATCGCTCCCGACAATATGGAGAAAATCATCGGAATAAGGATATTGGAGAGCGGAATGAACGAGTTGCGAATCGCGTGGCGTACGGTAGCCTGCATATGCGATAGGCCCTTCATTCTTGCCAACAGCATATAATCCGAATTAATTGTTTCGCATAATTCGGCACGCAAATACCGGGTTATGATTGCTATTTCACCAAAGGACAACGCCAGTACCGGCAAAATCATTGATTTAAACTTGTCCCAAGTGATCCCTTGATCCGTCGACAGCAAGATCGGAAGAAGATCCCACTTGAAAGCCACCACATATTGCAACAACGCTGCAAATACGAAGGAGGGCACTGAAATAAATAGCACGACCATCATATTGATCCCGTGATCGGTCATCGTATTCTTCTTTAATGCCGCGATGATTCCGCACATAATGCCTATTGGGATCGTAAATATAAGCGCCAATATATTTAACTGAATCGTGATCGGAAGTTTTTCCTTAATAATATTAAATACCGGAACCTTAGGCTGGACTTTAAGCGAATCTCCGAAATTGAAAGTAAGGAAATCCCCCAGGAAATATACGTATTGAACAATTAGCGGCTTATCCAAATGATATTTGGCTTCCACCCGTTCCCGAATGTCCTTAGGCAATAACGGATCGTCTACGATGCTACCGGGCATAGCATGAATTAGAAAGAACAGCAGGCTAATGATAAGAAATAGAGTAATAGCCATGGCAATGAGTCTTTGCGATATGTATCGTAACATAAGCCTGGAACTCCTTTTCCGCAAGGTAGGAGACCTTGCGCAGCCGCAAGGCCCCCTCTGTTCTGGTATTAGTCGACAATGTCTGCTTGCAGGATGGCAAACTTGACTTCAGGGAAATATTTCCCTTTTGTAGCCAAATGAATACGATCTAGATAGATGACAGCATTATTGTTTTGGAAGACTGGAATTTGCGGCACGTAATCGGCCAGCATTTTCTCCATTTCCCCCAATGCCTTCAATCGTTCCTCAGGCTTCAGCAGCAAATCGCCTGTCGTAGTGCGCTTCTGCAATGCGTCGAACGCGTCGCTGCTAAATCTATGGTTACGGTTCGGGAAGTCCTTCGTCCACACCTTCAAGCTGCTCCACGGGTTGAACGCATTTTGCGTCATCGAGCCGATACCCAACTCGTACTTTCCTTCTTTGTAAGCGTCATAAGCGGATCTCGGTGGCATCGCTCTGAGCTTAATGGCCAACTTATCCTTTCCGAACAAATTTTCGTACATTTCTTGCGTCACTTCTGCCGTGCGCTTCATCGTTTCCTGCGCATCGAAGTAGGTGATTTCAATCGTTATTTTCTTGCTGCCGTTCGCCTGATACGCCTTTTCGAAATATTCCTTCGCTTTATCTGGCTCGTAGCCTGTTCCTGGAGCTACGGCTAGCTTCCCTTCCTCGGAATCGCGATAGCGCTTGCCCTCTGTATAGTCTCCAACAATACATATCGTAGAAATATAATACGGTGCCGATTTGAACGTTTTGAAAATGCCCTTGGTAATTTTATCGCGATCGAGACCATAGTACAGTGCCTTGCGGAAATCGTTGTTTTTCAATATCGGGTTGCTGTCCGATTCAGAGTTTACATAGAAGCCCCATACACCGTCAGCTTCTGTATAGACGACCCGCGGATCCTCACCGTATTTGTCAAATTGTTCGCCGCTAATTGATACCGAGTCAATTTCGCCCTTTTCCCACAATTGAACGCGAGTCGAGCTTTCCGTTACAACACGTGTCTCGATTCGATCAGGCTTATAGATAGCTGCCAATGGGGCATCTGGATTTTTCTCGAATGTGTGATGCTGGTCGCGTACCCACTCGGTCAAGCGATACGTCCCGGAAGAAGGAACCTGCTCTACCGTAGTTCCGTATGTCGTTTCGCTGCGATCGGGCTTCATGCCGCTCTCATACAATTTCTCGTGAACGGGAGATGTAGGCGGATTTGCAGTGGTGGTAAAGTTGCTATAGATGTCAATTTCCGGAATTTCGGATTCCAACGTGATTTCCAGCGTGGTATCGTCTTTAGCCTTAATTCCGACATCTTCCCATTTGGCTTCGCCCTTAAAGTATTTGTTAGCGTTTACAATAGGGATATCGTCAAATAATACGTATGAGTTCTTATTAGCAAGCTTCGGATCGAGCAGCATTTTATAGGAGTATTCATAAGTTTTAGCATTGATCGGCGTGCCGTCCGTCCACTTCAATCCTTCTTTTAACTTGAACGTCCATACTTTATTATCCGTTGTCGTTGGCAGATCAACCGCATGATTGCCAACAAATTTTATATTGTCCGTTGGTTCGTCATAAATAATCTCCAATAAATTTCCGTAAATATATTTCATCATATCCGTAGTTTCGGCACTGTTGGATGTGTGCTGGTTGAACGTATCCGCGGACATCGTCGCAAGCCGCAAGACTTTCGGCTTATCGCTTGCAGTGCCTTTCGACTCTGTCGCAACCTTACCTTCATTCTCTTTACTTCCCTGATTCTCTTGTCCGGCATTCCCGCTCCCGCCCGAGCAACCCGCGAACGTTAGCATCATCATGATAGCCAAAACAACCAAGAACGGTTTTTTTGGCAGCTTCATACAATCCCCTCCTGATTTTCTCATTTTTTTCAATTCATTATGTAAAGTATGTGGGTAATAAAGTAAAAAGAATGTTGTGACGATTATGCCAACAAAATTGACACCTTGTAAATAATGCGCCTTTGGATTGGATGAATGAGTTCAATATGTTGTAGGTTTGATACTAGACTGAGAGCCGATTCATTGAGGAAGATCATTACTTGTCGGTTGCTATATATGCGTATATACCACGAATCGACAACGATCAAATGCATACTTGTGAGGTAAATTATGGTATAGTTTTTTTATAAATCTATCAAACTAAATACCCATAGTCAACAGTTAAATCACAGAATATCCCTTAGAATACTCAAGGAAATGCAGAAATAGAAGGATAAATGATGGATTATGCCGAATCATTCCTAGTCATCACATCAAAATATCTTCTCACTCGTCACATCAGAATCCTCCAACACATCTAGATACGAGCGAGTTTAAAGGGAAAGGATTTTTCGCCATGAAACGACTGCTGCTCGTTGTAACCCTCTTATTTACAGCTGGTTATTCCATCTTAAACGGTCATAATTCCCTGCTTATAAACCTGTCGAATTCCTTCTTCATCATCGGTCTTATCTACCTATTGATCGCCTTGCTTGCTTACGTGCGGAACATCGGCTTTTTTAAATCATTGAGCTATCATCTCCATCGCAAGGAGAAGGAAAAAGAACATGCGCTTCATTACGATTCCAGTAACATATCGTCGTCTGGGCAGCCCAAAAAGAGAATGGCCCTGCATGAATATGCTGAATTGATTCGTACAAACCAATGGTCCAGCAAAATATTATATTTGTACTCGATTCCGCTGCTGTTGTGCTCCTGTATACTGGCGGTACTCGCAGCATAACAACCCCGCTCCATAACAGAACGGGGAGTAATCAAACGCTATTCAATCTTTAAAGCGTTCATTTCCATGTAATCACAAAGTATTAACCCGTCCAGCAAGGACGGGTCTAATCCTTCATCTCTTTTTGACTAATTGGACAAGGTCTGCTGTTGCACATGTTCCTGCTCGCTTATCTCTGAATCTGTATAGCTTAATTGACGCAATGCTGGCCGCGTCATAGCACCAAATACAATGACTAACAAAAATATCCCAAAAATACGTACAACAAACTGGATACCTATCCCAGCATGCAGCAAATAAGCAACGAATGCGTAAGAAAGCGGTGTTAATCCGGTTACAATCGATATGAAAATACTCATTACTTTCCCTATCATATGATGGGGAGTACTTGAATGAATGTAAGTGAACAATGGGATATTCATAACCTGAATCAATACTCCAATCGAAAACAGCACAAGCATAGAAACGACTAAATGGTGCACATATCCGAGAGACGTATAAGCAATAACGATCAGAAACAACGAGCATAAAATAACAATTCCCGGTCTTGCGAAAGACTTTCGCAGAGATACAATAACGGATCCCAATATAAATCCAACTCCTAGTGAGACCTCTAATATGGCTAACACAACTGCGTTACCCTTGAAAATATCCTTAGCCAAAATCGGAAGCATTACCCCCATTGGACCAGTCACAAAAAAATTCATGATGAATCCAATTGCCATTAACGTGGGTAATGCGCGATGTGTACGAATATATTCGAAGGAGGAAGTCAATTCCCTCCACTTTGATTTCCTCGGTGTACTGGAATCATGCGATTGAATCCGAATAAAGGATATAAGCGTAGTCGAAATAATGATAGAAATAAGACTAAATAGAAAGACACCGGAAAAGCCTATTGTAATAATAAACGTGCTGCTGATTAAGGGACCTATGATTAAACTGTACTGATTAGCCATACGAAGCAGCGCGTTGCCTCTCTGGTAAGCCTTTTTATCAATGATAGACGTTATAACAGAGTCATAGGCCGGGCCAGCAAATGCATCCAGCACACCGAACAAGAAGGAGACGATGATAAGGAATAACGGGGTGATCATATCCAGCCAGTACATCGTCAGCAGTACCCCGATCGAGAGCACCTTCATCCATTGCGATGAGAGGATAATGATCTTTCGATTGACGCGATCTGCGATTACTCCGCCGTATATCATGAACAGCAGTCTCGCACCGGAAGAGGAGAAAAGGATCAAACCCAAATAACTGCGCGAGTCAAATAAGGTCACTGTCAGCCATTCGACAGCAACAATGTAAATATAATACCCAGGACTAACTAGAATTGCGGCGGTCAGCAGCAGCATGTAGTTCCTGTTGCTACGGAGATTAGTTGTTGTATTCATAGGCAGGCTCATTCATTCTGGATTCTTCAAGCAAGATCAACTGAATCAATTCTTCAGGTTGCGGAAGAGCGGCATCTGAACCGGTATAGGTACCGCTTGAAGCCTTATAGCCCTCTGCCTGTACATTAACGAACAAATGTCCATCCTTCTTGAGGATTTCCACGTTCCGCTGCACGCTCGGCTGATTCCACATGGTGTTATTCATATTCGGGGCGATGTATATCGGGTTCGTATAGTTCAATACGCAGCAGCTTAACAGATCGTCTGCTATCCCGTGCGCCATCTTGGCCAAGAAGTCCGCAGATGCGGGAAGTATGAGGAAGATGTCGGCATCCTGAACAGCGTTGACATGCGGAGCTTTGAGATTTGTCGTAAATAAGTCATCATAGACATGGTCGCACAAATTGGCTAGTGCAAGCGTAGACACGAACTGCTTGGCATTATCGGTAACCACAATATCCAATTGACACTGAAAGCGGCCTTTAAGCGCGAAAATATAGTTATGTACGTTCAAGGCGCCAATTGTACCTGTAATCCCTATTAAGATTTTGTTATACGCTCGGCTCATAAGCATAATCCTCATTTACTAGTGTAATGTACTTCTTAATACTCTTCTTGACTGGAGGACACGGTGTTGCGCCAGTCTCAATTCGTTCGAGCGGGCATGCATTCCCCTGGCATGATGGTCTGAAGAAGCATTTGGTGCAAGAAGCATCCTCATTGACTCCGCCTGTAACCCACAAGCTCCATTTCTCTTGATCAATGACCATATCCCCATTTTCAAGAATATCGCCTACATGATTCATTGGATTATTGAATGCAACTGTGCATTTGTAGATCATCCCGTCAGACCCGATTACACATGAGGATGGACTGGAGGCATAGCATTCAGAACCTCCTGGACGCAAGTATTGCTTGTAGAAATCGAAATTAAATCCTTTTTCTTTCGCTTTCTCATAGAACGGAAACAGCATTTTCGTATCGCATAAATGGATGTCAGCTGTCTGTTCCCCTTTCAAATTCTGTATCGGCACGAAATGCAGCATGAAACGGGGATCGTCAACAAATGCACTGCTGACTAACGAAATATAGTTATCCATCACAGTCGACACTTCTTGATTGATATTGGAACGCAGTACAACATTGAATGGTTTATCGCTTTGCTTCATCTTCAATAAATTCGAGAAGATCGTATCAAATGTCTTCTCTCCGAATCGGCCAACTCGATAGCTGTCATGCGTTTCCGCAGTCCCATCCAATGTGATTTGAAAGCTTCTCACATTCATCTCTAGCAGTTCCTCGAAAGTCTCACTATTAAGCAAATAGCCATTCGTTGTGATATTGGCGTGATATTGCACGTTGTATTTGGCGCAAATCTCTTTGATTGGAGCAGACATGCGCTTAATGACATCGAATGATTTGAGCGGCTCCCCGCCAAACCAGCTAATGAGCAGCCGGCTATAATTTTTAACGTTCCTCTCCAAAAAATTCAATATTCCTTGCTGCACTGATTCCTTCATTTCGGACTTCAGAAAGTCTTCATAACAGTATGTACAACGGAAGTTGCAATCCTCATTTGGCAGTATAATCAATTGAAGCATACGGTTCTCAGCTAACATATTGTACTTTTGCGCAGTTGCCAGCTGAAATTCATTCACTCGATTCTTAACTAAAAAACCTTTGTTTTGTAAATGTTGAATTAATCCACTGCGGATCTCATCTTGTGACTCTACTGCCTCGAGGTCCCTGACTTTCAATAGCTCATCAACAATCTCTGCCTCTCCACCAGTGAACTTACTTATTTTCCCGGTATATGAATTATATAGACGCAAATATTCACCGTCTGCGACACGAACATTGAAACGAGATGCCTTGAGCGTGCTGCTGTCCTGGATCGTTATATCTCCTCTTAATACCAATTGAATCCCTCCGCAGCTATTTAAAATATCTACCAAATTGAGAATTATGTACTCGCTCAGCATTGCTGCTGCTATTGCTATATGGATAACTGTCCTGCTCATTAGTGCAAGTAGAATCAGTAGAATAACCTCGGTTTAAATAGATGTAAACGATTACAAAATAGGCTGGAGCCTATTTTGTAATCGTTTGGGATAAGTGCTTAACAGAAAATGTTGATTGTCTTGGATCCGCCTTCTTCGCCTTCTTTTTCAACTGAAAATGCCATTTGATTCACCTCCATAATTTGGTTTGTTTCCCACTTGCAAGTTCAGAATAATTCCATTTTATACTAAAGTCAACTCTTTTCTTGAAATTTTTTTTGGTATAATATATAACAAAATTAGGTTTAATCCATGTATGACAACATTCTATCTATTACCCTCTAATCGCTAAGTGAACAAGTTGTTTCCACACTGATGTTAAGTTGATTCACTCCCTTATTGCGAACATTCGATATCAATCTCCACAACAAAAAGAGCCAAAATCCTGCAGGCAGAATAATGGCTCCCCAACGTATATGTTATCTGTTACTTGTAATCATGACTCTTCCTCTCGTTTCTTAAGGCAAATATTCATATCTTACGTCAACCCAAGCATTTTCGTTTGTGGCAAGACCTAACGTTGAAGCAACGCCTGGCGACAAATCGATCCCGGCAGGATTGAGCACCTTGCGACCCTGTGCATCCTTGCCATTGTTCCAATTGTTATAATAGGCAGCTGTTGAAGCAGGAGTACCCAATGCTAATCCAGAGCCGAATCGCCTAGGATTGCTTCCGTTGGCAGTATCCCAATAATTATCATCGACATTCCAAGGGCCAACATCCTTCACTTCTACACCAAGGGCAGACTTAACCGTATTTGGATTATAAACATTGACTACATACTTCGGATTGCCATACGTCCCTCGCAATTGGACTGGGATATTACTAATCCAGCCTTTATTCGCAAATTTAATATATTTATCAGGCAGTGCGACCTCATAGGAGCCGCTTATATCTGGATCATATTGAGTTGCAAAAATTCCAGAGATTCGCGGTACGTCAGCATTTGCACCGTATTTTGTCTTCAACCATGTATTTCTATATTCTTTCTCGTCTGCCCACCACTTCGTCACCCATTCTTCGAAGGCAATGTGCTTATCTTGGAGCAGACTCTGTAAGGCAGCATTCCGTACTTGAAATAAGGTGTCTGCCTTCGCGTTATAGCTGTCCACCGTTAGCGACTGCGCCTGCAGCTGCAGTGCTCTGGCTGAATCACGTTCTTTGAGCCCCATATCCTTTAGTTGTGTTATTTGCTGATCGGACAATCCCAGAGCCGACTGAAGTGAGGCTACATCCGCCTTCAGCTTGTCGTCCTTGGTCCAAAATAAATAATTCAATACTTCCTTGCTGTCCAGCAGTGGGTTCGATTGTTCATCAATTGCATTTCCATAAGCAGATCCCGTCGAAGCAAAGAGAGACAAAATGAGGGTAAAAAGCAACATGATGGTCATATTCCTTTTTAACATAAGCTTCGCCTCCATATTTCATGGCATGTAATCCGTGCTTATTCATTACTCGCAAAACGATACTGGCTTACGACAAATATGCCAGAAGGACCTTCTTTACTCGGTTGGATGAGCTCTAGCTGAATGCTTCTCCCGTCTTTGAGTGTGTATTGGACAACTTTCTTGGCTTTCTCATCTACAATAAGCTTCACATCAATGTCTTCATTAACAACGAGGCCTTCTTGTGTATTGAGATACTCATCACATCAAAGGCATCCCCCGCTTCTCTGATTGTTAGGGCTTGTCCCTCTTGTTGCCATCCAACTGATGTATATCTATTACTACGTAATAGACCAATCAAACTTGACACAAATGTGAAAATATAAAAGCAGATTAAGCTCATTGAGACGAAAGACTAGATTGTAACCATATGGAGTAGAAGAAATGATAATCGGTAACCGAGGGGGTATGCTGGGAGTTATTGTAGCGTTCACACAAATACGAACACCTTATCGGGAAGCCGTGAGGCGGGGTATCCCATTGACATCCTCACGTGCCTCCCTGCACAAGCGTATCCTTGTGCATGCCTGAGGTGCTTCCAACTACATCAATTGCTTAAGCTCACGAGTGCTCGCAGACAGATTCAAGAAATAGATCAACGTCTTCTGAACTCGTTGAATCACTTGCTCCTGAACAGGCTGCCCTTCTGCTGTGAATTGTCTTGCATCACCGCCGATGGAAATCCATTCTGGACAGTTAATTCCGTGCACATTGCGAACGATTGTCTGTAAATGCGTCAACGAACTGATACCAACCGCACCACCAGCAGAGCTGACCGACAAAACGACCTTATTGTTGAAATAGTCAAAGCTCAAATAATCGAGCGCGTTCTTCAATACGCCGGATATACTCCCGTGATACTCAGGTGTAGCCAACACAATGGCATCCGCTGCGAGAACCGACTCTCTTAACAGCTTCACATTCGTATGCTGTTCTGCATCGTCTGGGCTGTAAAGAGGAAGCTGCAGTTCATTGAGGTCAATGACTTGAGCCTCATGGCCTTTCTCCTGAATACTTGCTGCTAGATAACGAACGAGCTTCGTGCTTGTTGCTTCTTTACGATTGCTGCCAGAAATACATACGATGCGCATGATCGCACTCCCCTTCCATCATCATTCGGCTGACAAGCGTCTATTACGTCTATTAATCTCGAACGGGGATGATATATCCGCTGCCATTCACGCAGCGTTTCTTCTCTAGCAAAGTCAAGCCCTCCCAAGTAACACCTGGGATCTCCCGCTCGAAATGTGCTTCTGCTTGCAGAAAAGCTTGTTCTTCTGTATCTGCTGTCAGCACACATACGAACGTTCCTTGCGTCGAGGACGCTTCCAACCGATATATGTACATTTTTCCATCCCCTTCCCTATCGCACATCATACATAAAACCGGAATCATGCGTCAAGATGTCACATCAATTGAAATCGTCTATCCCTCCTCCGCACATCTTGCAAATATAGAAAAAACCCGGCCAACCGCATGATGCGGCTTCGCCGGGCTTATCAAAAGCTGCGTGAACCAGCAGCGTCTTATTGAGACAGACGTGTAGCCAATTCGTACAGCTCCATATTGAATTCCTTCTTCGTGTTCACCACAAGGTCGATGTCCGTTGCAACTAGCTCGCCCTTAATCATACCGCAAGCCTTGCCGGATTCGCCTTCCATCAGCTTGCGAACTGCAAAGTCGCCCAGACGGCTCGCCAAGATGCGGTCGAACGCTGTTGGCGCACCACCGCGTTGAATATGACCGAGAACCGTAACACGCGGCTCAACGGTTGGACAGCGTTCAATGATTGCATTCGCTACATCTTCCCCGCGTCCAACACCTTCTGCCACGATAACGATACTGTGGCGCTTGCCGCATTCGAAGTTGTCCTTCATACGACCTGCAACTTCATCGATGTTATGGTCAACTTCAGGTACAAGAATCGATTCCGCACCACTAGCAAGACCTGCATACAACGCTATATCTCCACAATGGCGACCCATCACTTCTACGACGGAAGAACGCTCGTGGGAGCTCATCGTATCGCGAAGCTTGTTTACTGCGTCAACTACGATGCTGACAGCTGTGTCGAAGCCAATTGTATAATCTGTAAAGGAAATATCATTATCAATTGTTCCTGGCAGACCCATTGTCTTGATGCCAAGCTTGCTCAACTTGTTCGCACCTTGATAGGAACCGTCGCCACCGATAACAATCAAGCCATCGATGCCATGCTTACGCAAAATGTCTGCACCCTTTTGCTGGCCTTCTGGAGTTCTGAACTCTTGGCAGCGAGCGGATTGCAGAATCGTTCCGCCACGTTGAATGATGTCACCTACACTGCGAATATCCATTGGGCGAATATCTTCATTCAATAACCCTTGATAACCGCGCTGAACTCCATAAACCTCAATTCCATTGAATATAGCTGCACGCACTACTGATCGGATTGCAGCGTTCATACCTTGTGAGTCTCCGCCGCTTGTCAATACGGCAATCTTTTTTACAGCAGTCATGATTCGTTTCCTCCCTCATAATCCTCAATACATATGTTTACGTATCCAGAGGCTGTTCAACCAGAAAAATAATCGCATAAGCGGACTATTCTTCATGAGACGCTTGGATACTTGTTGAACCGCGGCCTGTTCCCTTACTTTCGGATCTGATAAATATAGAGCTAGCAGCCCTTCTATAATCATACGATGAAATCGTCCATCCGGCAGTGAGCTAACTCGCACCGTTGCAAGGTCTGCAAAGTGGCCAATCCGGTTCACGACCAAGCTCTGATCGTCGTAATAATTGCAGAAATTCAAGTCTCCGCCGGCACGATCTTCTTCTTGATCAATTAAATAATCTAACATAATATGCAGTCCACATACATATGGAAAATATGCCTCTAGAATGCGGTCTGCATCTGCTTGCGTCAGACTCTCGTCCGCCGCAGCCAAAAATAACTGGAACACACCTAGTGTGGAGCCGGTCGCCGCAGCGAATTCATTCCAGCCCAGCTCCATATAAGCCGATTCATGCAGACTCCACCAATCCAGCAGCGCCTGCTCCCGGGAATCCGGGTGAATATGCTTGTACACCTGAAGGTCTGTATACAGTCCGACGAGACGAACAATGTGCGGCTGTGCGATTCCATACGCCGGCAGTGAAGCAATACTATCTCTGCACGTCTGTACTAGATCACGCAAATAGCCTCCGTCCTCTTGATCATCACGGAGCGCATAATAGTCTTTGAGCGGTTCGTCCGGTTGGACCGCATCCAGCATAGCCTGATGGAGCAAGCGGAAATCATCCGCATCCATCGAGGTGCTTCGGTCGCACAGGTTGTCCAAATAGTCACTGATCGTCTGAAAAGCAACAATGAGCGGGATCAATGTATGGCGTACATCTAACCTAGCCGCAGCGTATACCGCACCGCCCTCACAATGAAATTGCTTGCTAGCGATGCTCGCGAGCGCCTGCTTGCGCAGCTCCTCGTTCGGAATTCGTTCAGCCCGCGTCTGCCAGCTTGCCAACGATTGACGAACCCCCGGCAATATATACTTATATACGCGGTACATGAGTCCGAGCGGCTCTTTCGGAGCTCGCGTACGGCGTTGCCTCACCTGATTCAAGAAAATCCTCCGTCCTCTGTGTAGGTCAACTTCTACGAGATGATGTGATTCTCATTTATTGCGTACCCATTTTAATCACACCTATTATATTACGAAGTGACTAATTGCACAAACGATTGCATGCGATAATCACTAGTGGTGATTTTTGGCATCTACGTCCTGATGAACCCGGTACCACAAATTCAAATCGATAATTTGCGAAGCAAGCTCTGCGATCTCGCTATTCAGCCGACAGGAAGCTTCAAATTGCTCCTCCTCATTCAGCGCATTCTGCTTCAAAATAATCGTACGTTCCAGCTCTTTAATACGGTCGGGAATTCTGCCGCGAGTGTGTTCCCACTTGTCCATAATGAGCACTTGTTCGTCCCAGCTCATTCCATCCCAGGAATCCTCAACTATGGGCACTTCAATACCAAGCCGTTCGTCGAATTCGAACCAATCATTCACCATGCTACCACACCTCCGGTAAATAGGATGCATCATTAATGCTGTTAATGTACCATGCCGCTTGCGAGGATGTAAATGACGAAACCGCCCCAATCCACAGGAAGCATGCTATACTAGGGATTATTCCATTTTTACTTGCTCAGTTGACAACTCCGATATATACACATTCATCTACTTCATGGAGGGAACACGCATGGCGTATCCGGCACCCCGGAACACAGAAGCGCATTGGCTGCGCGCCTTTACATTTATGATCTTTATGACCTCTTCGGTCGTTGTATCGTATTTGCCGCTCTACTATAAATCATTGCAGTTTACAAGTGTCCAGATCGGACTTCTCTATTCCATTGGACCGCTCATCTCTATCATTTCCAACCTATTCTGGGGCGTAACCAGCGATAAACTCGGTACGTTGAAAAAAGTGCTCATCACGTTGTTGGTCGCACAAATCGTATTATCTGTGGCACTTGCTCAAGTATCTTCGTACGGGTTGGTTGCTCTGCTTCTCGTTTGCTTTTATTTCTTTTACTTTCCGATATATCCACTGAACGACAGCTTCGCGATTATGACTGCACAAGCGCAAGGCAAGAGCTTCATCGGCATTCGTGTTTTTGGCTCGATCGGTTTCGCTGTATCAGCACTCCTATTCGGATTCATATTACGCTCGGTAGGCGCTTCGTACAGCATATGGGTCATTGTTGTGCTTGGCGTGCTGTCGCTGGGGCTTGCCTTCCCCCTTACTGATAAGCGAGCCACGATGAAGAAGATGGAACTGTCCGGACTGTGGGTTGTCCTGCGGCAGCGAGAAGTACTATTGTTCTTCTTGTTCGTGCTGCTGCTTGCCATCGGACATCGTCTGAATGAAGCCTTCCTCGGTTTGTCATTGTCCCAGATTGGGGCAGATGAATCTTTGGTTGGATGGGCTTGGATGCTCTCAGCGCTTAGTGAAATCCCGATCTTCTTCTTATTGAATGCCTATGGGGAGAAATTCAAGGAACTGCCGCTATTAGCATTCTCCGGGTTAACCTATACCATTCGGCTTCTGCTTATTGCAGTGCTGCAAGATCCAACATGGATTGTATCTACGCAGCTGCTGCACAGCGTGTCATTCGGGATCTTTTATTTCGTTGCCGTTCGCTATATAAGCCGTGTCATTCCTGACGAATATCGTTCAACAGGGCTTGCACTGTATACGATCGTCTGGTCCAGCATCGCAGGGCTCATAAGCGGAACTTTCGGTGGAATCTTAATGCAATCCTTCGGCAAGGATGTGCTATATGAGGTTGCAGCAGGCTTCTCATTCATAGCCTGCCTCGGCTTCATAACAATGTCCATTATTGCCCGTCGTAGTGAAACAACGACAATTCGAGCGTCCAGCAGACAGAGCTAATTGCATTTTTTCAACTGTACCGTATAATAGTAGTAGGTCTTAATACAAGGTCTTAAAGCAATCATACTACTCGTTCGGTGGAGGGTCACCAATATGACAACAACGTATGAGACAATAAAGGAAGTCATTCATGGGCGCCGCAGCGTTCGTCGCTACGATGAACGTCCAGTGTCTGTCGACGACATTAAAGAGCTTGTGGATTGTGCGCGTTACGCGCCAAGCGACACCAACTCCCAAACATGGGAGTTCATCGCCGTTGTGAATCGTTCGATGATCAAGCAAATCGAGCAGCTTACATGGGATGCACTGCATGCCAAGGCTGAAATAGCGGAAGAGCAAGGATTAAACAAGGAAGCGAGAATGCTGCTCAAGTCCTTCGGGCCCTATGCAACAGCCTTCTCAGACGCACCAGCACTCATTGTATGCTTAGCGACGCCTTACACTTCGAAATTCCGTGAGCGCATCTTCGATCCGATTCAACTGGTGCCGACTGCGGTATGGGAAGAAGAGGGCATTAAGAGCAGCTGCTTGGCCATTCAAAATCTAATGCTAGCCGCTCATGCGCAGGGCTTGGCTACCTGTCCAATGACTGGCCCTGTCCTACTGGCTGCTGATGCAATCAAGTCACTGCTTGACATTCCAGAAGACCGCCAGGTCAACATGGTGCTTGCACTCGGCTATCCGCTGGAAACACCGGCCAAGCTCCCACGCAAGCCGGTCGAAGAGATACTGCGCATCATTGAATAACAGGGCATGTCCACGTACCAATAACACATGAAGCCCCTTAGCTCCCCACAATAACTGTGGCGGAGCAAGGGGCTTCTCTTTTGGGAGATTCGTATTATTCCTACTATAAGATCTGATATTACTGCCGGATCTATGTTCCATTCACTTCTGTGGCATCAAATACACGATGATCACCCATCAGTTTCCCCGCATGAAGGAGACGGAACTGGACAGGCGTCATTCCCTCTTGTTGCTTGAATCGATGAATGAAATAACTCGTGTGCATGAAGCCAACCTCCTGTCCCACCTGCTGGACAGACAGCCTCGGGTAAGCGAGTAGAAGCTGCTTCGACTTACGAATCCGCAGACGTATCACATATTGAAGCGGCCGCATATCAAGTGTTCTTCGAAACAGCTTGCATACATATTGCGGAGTAACACCTATCTGGTCGGCCATCTGCTGAAGTGTAAGCTCCTGATGAACATGTTCTTGAATCCACTCCAACAACGGCGTTAACGGATCATTATCCACGTGCCGCCCTTCCCTGACCAGAGTCTCCCATCCGGATTGAGTCCACGCCATAATCAGCTCATAGGCAAGTCCTGACAGCATTGTGCCTTGTCCCTCATTGAACGAGGATCGGTTCAATAGAGCAATCGCCCTCTTGATTGGCTCTAGCGTGAGCTCAGGGTTCATTGGCGTAATCCTTGTCGATTGATACAATTGAGCCGCAGTCAGCAGCTCCTGCGATAAGCTTCCTTGAAATCCAAACCAATAGATTCCCCATGGCTCCTCAATTGGCCTATATTCATGCGGTATATGGGGAAATAAGATAACACCCTGCCCAGTCTCAACAACGATAGGCTCACTCATCCCCTTCCACCAGAACTCGCCGTGGCCGGACGTGCATTGCAGCCACTGGTAATCAGGATATCCGCTCAGACGCACAATTTCCTGTTGGCTTACCCAGCTTCCTACCGTAGTTACAACGAGTGGCAACGACCGCTCACGTTCGCTGATCATTGGAAAATGAAAATGCTGCATTGACTTCACCTGTTTCGAGTTTCATATATTGTTATTTCAAATAAAATCGTTAGATTGATTGAGCGTCTTTTTTCATTTTATCATATATACAATCAACAGCCTTTTATATTCATATCGTGATATTGAGTCTATAGCATTTGAAGGGAAGATGAGAATGTCAGTAGAACGAATGAACCTGGTAAATCCGCACAATGAACAAGCTGCATTAACACTGAATGAATTATTGCAGTCACCTACTGTATTGCATCAACAACGCCTCCATGACCGTGCCTACTTCATTCCTTGTGCAAGCGCCTCCGAAGCATTAACGTACGAGCGCGGTGCATCGACCTATTTCCAGCAGCTGAGCGGCACCTGGAAATTCAGCTACGCAGCGAGTCCCGAGCAAGCGCCGGCAGCGTGCTGGATGCCCCAGTACGATGATTCCGATTGGGACGAGATTCCAGTACCTTCGAATTGGCAAATGCACGGCTACGGAAAACCAGAATATACGAATATCCTCTATCCGTTCCCAGTTGAACCTCCCTTTGTTCCCCATGAGAATCCTACTGGAACGTACCGCAGGACTTTTTGGATTGAGCCAAGCTGGATGGAGCAGCGGGTCGTCCTTCGATTCGAAGGTGTGGACAGCGCATTTCGAGTATGGGTGAACGGGCACTTTATTGGCTACAGTCAAGGAAGCCGCATTCCTGCGGAATTCGACATCCGTCCCGCGCTGCAGCAAGGTATGAATCAAATTACTGTTCAGGTATACCAATGGTGCGACGGCTCCTATCTGGAAGATCAGGATATGTGGTGGTTAAGCGGTATTTTCCGCGATGTGTATTTGCTAGCCTTCCCGACGGAGCATATGTGGGACTTTACGGTTCGCACACACCTGCTCGACAATGGTGAGCGTGCTCAACTGGACGTTGATGTCGAGCTCTGCATCAGCGAGGAGGCTGCGCAGTCACATACATTTGCATGGACATTATTGAATGCTGCCCGCCAGCCAATTTCGCCGACTAACACGATCTTGGTAAGTGATCAATGCCAGCAATCAGACCCGTTCATCCGGGTAAGCACTACCGTGGAAGCCCCTACACTATGGTCAGCGGAGACCCCTTATTTGTATCATCTTGTTCTGGAGCTTCGAGACAAGAACCAAGAGGTCATTCAAGTAATCTCGCAGCGGATCGGATTCAGGGAAGTGAAGCTTACCGGTACGAATCTTCTCGTAAACGGGAAGGCCATCATGTTCAAGGGCGTCAATCGGCATGAATTCCATCCGGATCATGGACGTGCGGTTCCCTACGCCACAATGGTCGAAGATGTACGCTTAATGAAGCAGTTCAACTTGAATGCTGTGCGGACCTCACACTACCCGAATGATCCGCGCTTCTACGCCTTATGTGATGAGGCAGGGCTATACGTAATCGACGAAGCGGACTTAGAAACACATGGATTTCAAGCTGCTGGGTGTTGGTCACTGCTCAGTGAGGATGAGACATGGAAACAGGCCTATGTGGAGCGAATGCAGCGGATGGTAATCCGCGACAAAAATGCGCCGAGCGTCATCATGTGGTCGCTTGGCAATGAATCCGGCTGTGGGCCCAATCATGCAGCCATGGCTGCATGGGCACAGCAATATGATCCGACTCGCCCCGTTCATTACGAAGGCGATTGGGGTAACATGCTTGGACTCGGCATCCGCTCAACGATGTACCCAACAATCGAAGCCATTGAGAAGTTTGTCCAGTCTGATGACGATCGTCCGTATATTTTATGTGAATTCGCGCATGCAATGGGCAACGGCCCGGGAGCGCTTAAGGACTACGTGGAAATGTTCTATCGCTACCCGAAGCTGCAAGGTGCGTTCGTCTGGGATTGGGTCGACCAAGGCATTCGGCGTGAGCGAGAGGATGGCCGCCAAGAAATGGCGTATGGCGGTGACTTCGGCGAGCTTATTCATGACGGAAACTTCTGCTTGAATGGACTCATCGACGGAGACCGTAAGCCGTGGCCCGCTCTGCATGAATACAAAAAAGCGATCGAGCCTGTCAAAGTCTATGCCAGCAGTGAACCAGGAGAATATATCATCGAGAACCGGTACGACTTCCTTCCATTATCATGCTTGCGCGGTCACTATTCCATCATTGCCGATGGTGAACTAATTGCCGAAGGGACATTCGAGGTACCCGAAGTACCTCCACGTGAGCGCGCTGCATGGCGGTGGGATGCGCGGACAGCGATTCGAGCCGCGTTCGGCCATACGATATCTGAACCGGCATTTCAGCATATGTGGCTTCGGTTCTCCTTCCGTTCGGGTAGCGGCACTTATGGCACAATCCCCTGGCTTCCTGTGGGTCATGAAGTGGCATGGGCTCAATTTGAGCTTGAGCCTTCGCAGGTTCTTCAGCTACAGCATACCGATTGCATACAGGAGACAGCAGCTTCCTCTACCATATCATCGTCTAAGTGCAGCCTGACATCCGGCTTCGGTATTAATACTGCCCGTGCAGGCATGATGTCACTGAAGCCCATTTCGATCCATGACAAAGGAGATAGCCTCATCCTTACAGGAAGCAGCTTTACTATGGAGATCAATCGGTCAGACGGAAGCCTTCTCTCTTGGCGTTTCCATAACACAGATTTGCTAACTGGCAGTCCCCGCCTTCAATTGTGGCGTGCTGTTATCGATAATGATCGCTATCTGGTGACGGATTGGCGGAATGCTCGACTACATCAATTGAAGAAACGGGTAAAACAGGTGACCATCGATTCATCACGCGCATCAGAGGGGATGATTACCGTAACGACCTGCTTCCGGTTAGGAGCACCTGCCTTCATGTGGGGATTGGCCTGTGAGCAGATCATGACCATACATGGAAATGGGATCATACAGCTGCATATTGACGCTCGGCCTGATGGATACCATCCAGAGGTTCTCCCTCGTTTTGGCTACGAGCTTGGCATCCCTGCCGGCTTGAATTTCTGCAGCTGGTATGGACGCGGTCCAGGCGAAAGCTATGTCGACAGCAAGGAAGCAGCTGCAATTGGCTGGTACGAAGCGAAGGTCGATGATCTTATGGTGGCATACGAGAAGCCGCAGGAGAATGGCAATCGTACAGATACAAGATGGGTATCTTTTGTGAACGCTCATGGCACGGGACTATTCTTTACAAGCAGTTCTGGAGTGGACACCTTTGACTTTAGCGCCCATCGCTACTCGGTCATGGACTTGGAGAATGCCGCCCATCATGCTGATCTAGTGCCTCGAAGCGATATTGTTCTTCATCTGGACAAAGCACAGAATGGTCTTGGTAGCAACAGCTGCGGCCCGAGAGCGCTCCCTGAGCATGAATTGAAGTGCAAGGACATGTCATTCAGCCTGCAAGTGATCCCATTCAACTGTGAGACACTGTCTCCGAGGCAACTTGCGCGGCTCGTGAACAGCGGTATTCTATCTTAATCAAATCCACGACTCTCGGATCGAGCAATATCTTTATGAACAAGTCTGATGAACAAACAGGGTACAAGATAACAAAATAATGGGTTCAGGCTACTGCGATCAGATGAGAACATAAAAAAGCAGCCATGCTCAACATGAACATGGCTGCTTGGCGTTGCTAGTGCACTATTTATAAATGACAGCCCTTAACGGGACAATTCATTATAATTTAATGACATTAGCTGCTTGCGCACCGCGATTGCCTTCAGTAATATCGAACTCTACTTCTTGGCCTTCGTCAAGTGTTTTGAAACCGTCGCCTTGGATTGCGGAGAAATGAACGAATACGTCTTCGCCGTTTTCCACTTGGATAAATCCGTAGCCTTTTTCTGCGTTAAACCATTTTACAGTACCTTTCAAAGTCAAAACCTCCTCACTTCTTCGCCCTGTCAGGCGAATAGTAATATTATACTTAAGCAAAAAGTCAAACGCAACTTTTCCCACAAAAAAGATTTCTAAAAAAATTGCAAATAATGTGGTCTATATTGCGGCTTTCCAGTGAAATCAGATTTGATTTCATTTAATGGCTAAGGTATCATGATCGGTAAGACAAACTGCTTGGCAATACCGCTTACAACTTAGAGTGACAGTGCCCTGCACCAAGAAACGAGGGAACCAAATTATGATGAAGAAACATGTTATTTATAAAAAGGATAACTGGAATATGCTTACGGTTGAAGTACAGGGCCGTTATATCGTATTGCGTGAAATATCCGAACAATGGGGAGAAGAATGCCATAACTTCTTGAGCCGTCCGGCCTTGATGCATTGGGCTGAACAACGCTTTCCTAAAGAAGATTACGTAGGCAAGGAAGAAGAATGGAACGAGATCATGGACAAATTCAAGCAAGTATAAAGGCAGGATGCTTATGAATTCATCAACGAACCTTATTTTTATTTTGCTTGCATTTTCACTTGGAGTGATCCTAGTCTGGAAGAGAGACACGCTGCCAGAGAAGCTGCGCAGGCCGTTGGCAATTACTGCATTATGCTTGATTACATTCGCCTTCTTCCTAATTGTCTATTCTTTCTTTGCGCTCGGCAGTTAGCTTCTTCAACGAACAAGCACAGCCGCCCGCAACAAATAGTTTGGCGTTCTCTGGTCATACTACCCTACAGATTAATCGGTGAGTGCACACAGCACCATTGCCGCACGGCAACGCTACCGGAGGGGGATATATGGCCACGACACGCCAATTGGTTATCGGGCTGGTCACCTCTGCCATCATGGTGACCAGCCTACTGTCTGCTTCAACAGCCGCTAGTTATAAGCAAGCGACAGCGAAGCCATTATCGCAACATCAATATATGAGGAGGGTACATATGGAACAAGTATGGAAACGTTCAGAAGTCCCACAGGATGTCCGCTGGAAATTGGAGGACTTATTCGGATCACAAGCAGAATGGGACAAAGAATTCTCGCTGGTTAACCAGCTGTTGGATAAAATGAAGCAATATCAAGGCAAGTTGAATGATGCGGAAGCACTGAAGAATTGCTTTGAGCTGGAAGACGATATTTCCCTACATACCGAGCGCCTGTACGTATATGCGAGCATGCGCCATCATGAAGACACAGCGGAACCTGGATATCAGGCATTGTCCGAGAAGGCCAAGCAATTAAGCGTAACAGTTGGGGAGGCTCTCTCTTTCATTACGCCAGAAGTTCTGTCCTTGTCTGATGAGCAATTGAATGCCTTCATTCAAGAACCGAAGCTGGCTGCTTACCGCTTCACGTTGACTGAAATGCAGCGCCAAAAGGCACATATTCTGTCCAAGCAAGAAGAAGCGCTGCTCGCGCAAGTTGGAAGCATGTCCAAGGCGCCTGAGACCATTTACAGCATGCTGAACAATGCCGACATGAAGTTCCCAACGATTAAGGACGAGAACGGCAAGGATGTAGAGCTGACACATGGCCGCTACATTCAATTCCTTGAAAGCCGCAACAGCGAAGTTCGCAAGGCTGCTTTTGAAGGCGTATACGGTACATATCGCAAGCTTCGCAATACAGTTGCTTCTACACTCAATGCGAACGTACAGAAGAACCTATTCTATTCTCGCGCACGCAAATACCCTTCCACATTGGAAATGTATCTGTACGGCGACAACATTCCGAAGGAAGTATATACGAATCTGATTGACACGATCCACAAGCACTTGCCGCTTATGCACCGCTACATGAAGCTTCGCAAGCAGCTTCTGGGTGTGAAGGAACTACATATGTACGACCTATTCGCTCCGGTTGTCGATGAGTTCGACATGAATATTACATTCGAAGAAGCGAAGGCAACGGTTAAGGAAAGCTTGAAGCCGCTTGGTGAATCGTATCTGAATGTGCTTCAAGATGGATTCGATAACGGATGGATTGACGTTTACGAGAATGAAGGCAAGCGTACTGGGGCATACAGCTGGGGCGCATACGGCACGCACCCTTACGTGCTGTTGAACCATAAAGACAATTTGAACAGCATGTTCACATTGACGCATGAAATGGGTCACGCACTGCATTCGTACCATTCGGACAACAACCTGCCATATCGTGACGCGCAGTACACCATCTTCTTGGCAGAGGTTGCTTCCACATTGAATGAAGCGCTGCTCATGGATTATATGCTGAAGAAGACAACGGATAAGAAAGAAAAGATGTATCTGCTTGCATACTACATCGATCAATTCCGTACAACTGTATTCCGTCAGACGATGTTCGCTGAATTCGAGATGATTATCCATGATCACGCTGAGAAAGGCGAAGCACTGACACCGCAGCTCCTCTGTGACGTGTACTATGACTTGAATAAGAAGTACTACGGAGATGACATGGTCATTGACAAAGATATCGAGATGGAATGGGCACGTATTCCTCACTTCTATACAAGCTTCTACGTGTTCAAATACGCTACAGGCTTCTCGGCTGCACAAAGCTTCGCGAAGCAAATTCTCGAAGAAGGTCAACCGGCAGTCGATCGTTACACAGGCTTCTTGAAGAGCGGCGGCAGCGACTTCTCGATCAACATTCTGAAGAAAGCCGGCGTAGATATGTCCACTCCGAAGCCAATCGAAGAAGGCATGAGCTTGCTTGAATCCCTTATCAAAGAGATGGAACAGCTCGCAGCAAAATAAATGTAAAAGAGACGCTAGACAGCCTAACTAACTGCTGTCTGGGCGTCTCTTTTTTTGTCAGCTATCCTGTCACATTCACTCTTGTATCAAATTGAGTAAACCTAGGGACACGATGCGTGCTAATAGGTAAGAAGCGAAGAAGTTGATATAGCTGCGCTATGCGATTTCGGTTCCATCGAACGGCCAGCTTCGCTGTACGCCTGCCCCATCCAGCTCCGCTTGATAAGCGCTGAGATGCTGCTTATCCTCATAGACTTTGCGCGGAATGACCCCTTGCTCAATCGAATAAGCGATCAAGTGACCGACGGATTCTCCAATATTCCATTCGGTTGGATGCAAGCGATAGCACCCGTTAGTGAGCTGAGTCGTACCGATATTTTTGCAAGCAGGCAGAACATTCGTGACCCGCTTCGGAATGAGAGATCCAAGTGGAATTTCATAAGGCAAGGTCGGAATATAGCAGCTTCGTCCAGTCTTGGTTGTTGTATGCAAATCCATAGAATAATGCCCTACTCCTACACTATCCTCATATCGACGAATACCTAGTCCCTGCCCCTTGCGAAGCTCCTTGCTCACATCATGTTCCGTTATTGTATATAGGGCTTGAATTCTTCTCGATTCACGAATGTAAGCCGACTTAGCAAGGCCATCGTCAGTGCCGACAGATGGACGATACAAGCGGAATTCGGGGTACCCTACTCCACCATCTTCACGTGGCGCTTCTGTCTGAAGCCAGTATAACAGAGACAAGCTTAACTGCTTAGCCTCCTCAACAATCGCATCCCGTTCTTCATAACTCATCTCAACAGGAGATGCAATGGAATAATCATTTTGCGGCCAATTAATTAAGGACAGATCTCCCTCATAATGGCCGTCCCGAAACTGCGATGCGTCCACAGTACGGCGATACGTCCACAGAGGCAGCGGGTCTATACCGTCGGGCAAGCAAATGAACTTGCGCAATTCATGAGTCGCATTCGGCTTTGTATCCCACCAACTTAACAAAGGATAAGGCGATCCTTCATGGTGAAAGCTCCTCCACCAATCATAACTTGCCGGCTTGGCAATCGGCTCATTGCGTTCAGCGGCGTTGGCATCCAGCTTCTCCAGCGACATCACTACTGTAAACGCTTGCAAATCAGCCGGGTCTGCTTCCGGTAACGCATGAGGCTCCCCCGTCATCTGCTGTGATTCCGCACCAACAATATATTCAACACCTGCGAGCGGCAGCACGTCACCACATTCTGTTGCATCTACGTAATATTGTCCAGTGAGTACTGTCTTCTCTCCAGTAATTCGATTAAGCACGATGATGTCTTGCACGGCATCGCCCTGCGTGTGCGCTTCAAGCGGAACCGTATGATACAAAATGTGCAGACGCCCTTCCTCAACGTGAGGGCAAAGCCACGCTTGCAGCAGATCATGCGCAACATTCGGCTCGTGACACAGCCGGCTTACCCATCCATTCCCCGGATTGAAAGTATTGTCGTATGCATCTCGATCCTGCAGCAGCTCCGGCTTCACAAGTGCAGCATAATAACTCCGAATCTGATTGCGGAATGCTCGATAAGCAGCAGTACATCCTGTTTGTTCAATCCATGGGTGTTCATCTGGTGGAACTGCTTGACTGGTAAGCTGGCCGCCAATCCAGTCCGTCTCTTCTGTCATGATCACTTCTAGGCCCCGATTCGCCAGTGTCCAAGCTGCCAGTGTTCCCCCAAGCCCTCCACCAATAATGACAACGTCTGCCTTCCTCGTATTCATGAATGTCCCTCCATCCACTTCCAGATCATTCCTCCCCATGATCATATCATGACATGTCTGTATTATGAATCCTTATTCCATAATGAAAATATTTGATTGGAGCAACCATTCAACTTGTGGCGAATGAAGTCGAACATTATACTGAGAATAGATACATAAACATAATGGTAAGGAGGCTACCTGCAATGCGTATTCAATGGTCCCTGCTAGCAGGACTTATATTTGCGCTCATTACGGCGATATTTGCAGTCATTAACGTGAATCCAGTACAAGTGAATCTCTTGTTCGGCACATTCGATGTACCGCTCATTCTTCTCATTTTGGGCTGCACCCTGCTTGGAGCTGTAATTGTCGGTTCATACAGCATTTACCTGCAGTTCCGCTCCCAGAAGAAGATTAAGCAATTGGAGCATCAGCTTGCTCAATATACAGGCGACGCTGACACTAGCTTGTTCGAGAATCATGAATCGACAAACAACCTCGAAGAATTGCATCCTCATGGCGACAGCACGACAAATGAGGATTTAACAGGACTCACATCAAGCACAGCCAATTCGAGCAAAATTGATCACTAGCACCAGTACTTGCATCAGTACTTGCATTAGTACTGCATTAGTACTTGTATTAGTACTTGTATTAGTACTTGTATTAGTACTTGTATTGGTACCTGTCTCAGTACTAGTATTTTTTGCACTGACATTAATGCTGGTATTTAGCGTTAGCGATTAAATCGTACCCATTCATCATTTCAAGGAGGAATACAGTCATGACTGCACCTGATCATTCAACTATTTCATCACAACCCTTTCAAGCGATAATTGACGAAAATTACGTAACTTCCTTCCTGCTCGAATTGCTTAACACACCAAGTCCAACAGGCTATACCCACCATATTATGGCCCGAATTGGCCGTGAAGCAGAACAACTCGGATACGCATTCGAGCAGACTCAAAAAGGCTGTGGCGTCATTAAGGTAGCAGGAGAGAAACACGATTCGAACAAAGTCATCGGATTGTCTGCCCATGTCGACACGCTGGGTGCTATGGTACGATCCATCCATGCTGATGGCACACTGCGCTTAACTTCCCTAGGCGGATATATGTCTAGTTCCATGGAGAATGAATATTGCCACATACATACTCGTGACGGTCGTACATACACAGGTACAATTATGACAAACCACCCTTCCGTGCATGTATACAGCGATGCACGCGAATACGCACGTGAAGAGAAGAACATGATTGTGCGCATCGATGAGCTTGTACATACCAAGAAGGATACCGAGGAACTTGGCATTCGCACAGGTGATTACGTTTCATTTGACGCACGTCCTGTACACTTGCCAAATGGATTTATTAAGTCGCGCCATCTGGATGACAAAGCTAGTGTAGCTGCCTTATTCGGATTGCTGGAGAGCATGAAGCGCCATGCATGGCAGCCAAAGCACGATATTGTCATTTTCATTACGAATTACGAAGAAATCGGACATGGCGCATCCTACATTCCCCAGGAAATAACGGAGATGCTTGCTGTTGATATGGGAGCTATGGGCGATGATCTGTCTTGCAAGGAGACGGACGTGTCCATCTGTGCGAAAGATTCATCCGGGCCTTACGACTATATGATGACGGGCACTCTTATTGCTCTGGCAGAACGAGAGGGAATCGAGCATGCAGTTGATATTTACCCTCACTATGGTTCCGATGCTTCAGCTGCGCTTCGCGGTGGCAACAACATCCGTGCTGCCTTAATTGGGCCAGGCGTTCATGCCTCACATGCGATGGAACGCACTCATCAGCGGGCAGTAATCAATACAGCACGCTTGATTGCTGCATACATCACAGAGGAATAAGAACCTGATCCCTTATAATAAATGCTGTCTAAATGCCAACTCTGAAGCGAGTGATATCAGCCTGTCTTCTACCTAATTACACATAAGCAGCATGGAATGAAAGGGAGGTTCGAAGGTAAGATGAAACAGCAATTTGCAGCCTTATGGATTAACCAGCAAACGGATGGGACGCTGGATGTAAGTGTTCAACAATGTACCCCCGAGCAATTGTCAGCGGGAACCGTAACGATTCGTACCGCGTATTCTGGATTGAACTACAAAGACGCGCTTGCCTGCTCGCCAACAGGAAATATCGTAAAATCATACCCCTTCATCCCCGGAATTGATGTATCTGGGGTCATCATTGAATCAGAGGATGAACGATATTCGGCAGGACAGCGTGTACTGGTAACGGGATATGGGCTAGGCGTAACCCATACGGGCGGTCTCAGTGAGATTGTGCGCGTACCAGGCGATTGGATCGTTCCACTCCCCGATTCGCTCAGCCTAAGGGAAGCGATGATATTCGGCACAGCGGGTCTCACTGCTGCTCTCGCTGTCGAACGGATAGAACGCCATGGTATTACAACTGATAAAGGCCCTATCCTTGTTACTGGTGCGACAGGCGGAGTCGGCTCCATCGCAGTCTCTATGCTGGCACAGCTCGGATATGAGGTTGCCGCTTCTACAGGTAAAGCTCAGTATGAAGAGTTACTTCGTTCTCTTGGTGCCAAGCAGATTGTTGCACGTGAGGAACTTCTTCCAGAGCGGCCTCGGGCTCTCGATAAGCAGCGCTGGGCAGGAGCGATCGACGTCTGTGGCGGCGCGATTCTTGCCTCTGTCCTAGCGTCCCTCCATTACGGCGGGGCTGTGGCCGCAACAGGAATGACGGCTGGTGGAACTTTGCCGGCTTCTGTCTTCCCATTTATCCTGAGAGGGACCGCCTTATATGGCATCGATTCTGTATTCGTACCAAGTACAGATCGTGTCCGCCTCTGGTCACGAATCGCGGCGGAGTGGAAGTCATTCACCCATACCCCGAACTGGATTCATGAATTGCAGCTGACTGATGTCCCTGGCTATCTCAACCAGTTGCTCCAGGGCCAATCATCTGGGAGAGCCATCGTCAAGATTGGCGAAGATGAATAACAGTATGAATTGCGATTGATCGGCAGAATTGTTGAACGGTTTGCCGCACGAAAAAAAAGAGCAGGAACCTCACATGGGGACTACCCACTGAGGTTACCTGCTCTTCTCTTATTCGCCTAAGTATGTTGCGACTTGGCACGATCCCAGCGTACGAGCATCTCTTGAGCCACTTGCTCCAGCGAGCCTCGAATGCCAACCTTTGGGATGTTGATCTGCGTATCAACGAATGCTCGGTTCGCTGACATGAGCGAACGTTTCCAGCCCGGACACCGAGCAAGGAATTCTTCCGGATTGGTCATCTTCACTCCTAGGAAGGATTGGCCCATCATATCGTACACTTTAATTTCTTCTACCTCTGACCACAATACTCTCCCTGCTGCCCCAAGCGAGGCTTGATCATAGAAGGCATCCGCTGTCAGGATGACAGCTGGCTTGGGGACTAACATGCGGTATGCGCAATATACACCGCACATACCGAAAAATACGACACTTACTCCCCCTAGAAGCACGACTCCACCTTGATCTTGCATGAGCATGACCATTCCAATCGCAATAAACACTATGGAACATAAGAACATGACGACTAACTTGCGCTTGCTAGGATATATCACTATATCATGTGGTGCTGGTTCATACTTCCCCCTCATACGAACGCTTCCCCTCACTCCGCTGATATTCCATCGTAGTTGTTTCGATCGCTATAATCATCGATGAACTATGGTGTATTCACATTCACTCGAACCAGCAGCATTATTTCGACTTCTCAGCCTCGATTTGCTCCGCTAGCTCGCTTAAATAAGTCCATCTCTCCATCAAATGCTCCAAGAGCTTCTGAGCCTCCGCATCTTCCTTCATCAGCTCCTGCAAGCGTACTGAATCATTGAACGCTTGTTCCATATCTTGCTGGATACGTTCAATATTGTTTTCCGCTTCCATGATTCGTTCCTCAATCTGTTCATACTCCCGCTCTTCCTTGTATGACATCTTGAGCTTAGGCTTGCGCTCCGATCGGCCCGCAGGATCTGCAGCAGTTGCTGTCTTCACTGTTGGCGTACCGCCTTCTGTATTCGCCGCATGTGCATGCTTAGCTCTCCATTCCATATATTCGGAGTAATTGCCAACATGCTGGGAGACACGACCGTTCTCAAACGACCAAATACGTTCTGCCACTCGATCTAAGAAGTAACGATCATGAGATACCGTAATAACAACGCCAGGGAAGTCATCCAAATACTGTTCCAGCACAGCAAGTGTCTGTACATCCAAGTCATTCGTAGGCTCGTCAAGGAGCAGCACATTCGGCGCTTCCATCAAGATACGAAGCAGTTGAAGGCGTCGCTTCTCACCACCGGACAGCTTGCCAATCAATGTCCATTGCATCGTAGGGCTGAACATGAACCGTTCGAGCATTTGTGCAGCCGTTACGGTATACCCCTCGGCGGTTTGCACGGTCTCTGCTCCCTCACGTATATATTCGATGACACGAAGGGATTCATCCATCTCTTCATGTTCTTGTGTGAAGAATCCAATCCGAACCGTAGGACCGAGCACAATTGTCCCTTGCTGCGGTTCGCGCTTGCCTGCAATGACACGAAGCAATGTCGACTTGCCGCTTCCATTTGGCCCTATGATACCAATGCGATCCCCTGGAACTGCGATGTAGCTGAGATCCTTGAACAGCTCCCGTCCATCAATCGAACACCCCAGAGACTCAATCTCCATGATCTTCTTCCCTAGCCGTGCAGACATCGCAGATATCTCCACTTGACCGTTCTTCGCTGCTGGGTTATCGGCCTGTAATTCCTCGAAGCGCTGAATACGCGCCTTCTGCTTCGTCGACCGAGCCTGTGCCCCGCGCCGAATCCATGCCAACTCATTACGGAGCAAATTCTGACGCTTATCCTCCGAGGCTGCTTCACGCGCCTCACGATCTGCCTTCAACTCTAGGAAATGCGTATAGTTCGCTTCATAGAAATACGCGCGTCCTTGATCTAATTCAATCATGCGATTCGCGACGCGATCGAGGAAATAGCGATCATGCGTAATCATAATCAATGCACCGCTTCGCTTCTGAAGCAATGCTTCCAACCACGCTACGGTCTCATTATCAATATGGTTCGTAGGTTCGTCCAGCAGCAGAAGATCCGAAGGATGAATAAGTGCTGACGCAAGCGCCACACGCTTACGCTGGCCACCTGAGAGATCGCCCATTCGGGCATCGAAGCGCTGAATCCCCAGACGGGACAGGATCGTCTTCGCATCGCTCTCAAGCTGCCAAGCCTGGAGGCGATCCATGTCATCACTCGCGCGTACCAAGCGATGCTGTACTTGCTCATCATTCGGTTGGGAAGATGCTGCTTCCAAGCACGCGGTATACGTCCGGATTGCGACCATTTCTGGGGCATCCCCACCCATCACCTGATCCAATACAGTTGCATTAGGATCAAATTCCGGCTCCTGCGGCACAAATTGAACCCGAACGCGGCTGCCAACCATGATCTTGCCTTCCTCAACGGGCTCTAATCCCATAATCGTACGAAGGAATGTAGATTTCCCCGTCCCATTCACCCCAACAATTCCGAATCGATCCCCTTCTTCGATTCCGAATGATACGTCTTTAAATAAGGTTTTGTCCCCATAACTTTTACCTAGCTGTTCAATCGTCATTACATGCATGAATTCCGTTCCTCCAATCAAGCATCAGCCATCTATAACGAAGGTGAAGCTGCAAGCGAACTAAGCTTACTTCATCCCCTTATAACCTTTTATCCTAACCCGTAGACACATCCAGATTGCAAATAGCTGTCAACAGAATAGAGTGCAGATTTATCCGCCTATCTCCTCTCCCATCATCGAAAGAGGAGAACCTACGGTTCCCCCCTTGCACGCGATCAGGTATGAAGCTGCTAGAGCGGTATGCCCTGCTTACAGCCATTCACAAACAACTCAGATGCGAACTGAATCCGCTGCCGCAAATCCTGGTTAGAGAAAGTCGGATTAAATAATATATCCATCTTGAGCATATCGAGCATACCGATAAATGATTTGGCATGAAGGAGAGGATCTGGCAAATTGAAATCCTCCATCGAGCTTGCGATTCGCTGTACATAACTCTTCATGAAGTTGCACAGCGCCTCCATCATTTCCGGATCCTTATTTGGCGCCTTGAAGAACAGCTTCGTATACTCCCTGCGATTATAATAATATTCCAAATGATGCTCGGCAACGAAACCTAGACTTCCCTCCAAGGAGTCCCGCTCAAGAAGCCCCTGATCCAACTCTTGCAGAAATTGCTCAAAGCCTTGCATCATCATTACGGTAAACAGCTGCTCTTTGCTCTCGAAATATAAATATAGCGTTCCTTTGGCAATACCTGCCTTGTCAGCTATATCCGACATTTTCGTTTCATAAAAACCATTCGAACCGAAGAGTTCATAAGCCGCGTCCATAATCAACTGCAGCTTGTCACCCTGTCCATAACTCACTCGGTTCACCTCCTTGTACGCTGCTGCCATGGTTACTTACATTCTGCTTCGACTATAACATGAGACAGGAATGTTGTCGATTTCAATTGCATGACAATTGATCAACTCTTTTCGCCTATAACAGCAGAATGACAACAATAGACATCAGCCCGCCGGCACAAGAAGCAAGCAAGTTCACGTTATCATTATTTAACCAGGATAGGCCGCGGATGTGCTTGGTTGCTGCACCGCAGTGCATAAGCCGCTCAGTCGACGCCCCGCAAGCGTTGCATTGATATCCTGCTTGGATAGTTGCCCCCAGCAGGGAATCGACTAATGCGCCTGCAGTACCGCCAATTGATGCTGCGACTATGATAATCAGGAAATAGGTCCAATTCAATCCTTCAACAGGCTCTTGGCCTATGATTGCATGCTGCAGGATCATCAAGCACATTGCCGCCATTCCAATCGTGAACGCGCCTGCAACCGACGCCAGGGTTCCGAGGAGTGATATCGCCCCTGAAGTACCCGCTTCGACTTGATTGCCACTTAACAGTGAGCGTGGTAATCGACGGCTCAGGCTGCCAATTTCGGTTGCCCATGTATCTGCATTCACGGTCGCCATTACCCCAATAAACAGCCACAGCCAATAGGGACTCGGCCAAATGAAATTGACAATGCATAGCAGCATCCCAATTCCACCATTCGCGAATACTTGTCCAGCATCACGCTCGCCTGTCTTCTCATAAATCTGATCCAGATGGGCCTTCTTCCGCTTCTTCCATTTCGACCAGAAGGTCGATGATATGAAGAAAGTAAGCAGCAAGCCAAACCAGACAAGATCACCGCAGCTATAATAAATCGTACCCATGATCACTGCTGCCGCAGCCCCGGATCGTGTTAGCGAACGCTTCCACAAGGCTGCTCCGGCTACAGCAGCGCTGCCGATAAATCCGATCATCCACGGATTGATGCTAAGCCCGTACTCAATCCAACGATGGAGCATTGTAGCCCTCCTTACGTTCTACCATACCATCACCGCTCAACAGGCGGCTTGGCTGCAATATGAATGCTGCCAACCGATTCTTCGCCAAGTTTAAGCACCAATTCATCATGCTCTTCTATCGGCCCTACACCAGCTGGTGTTCCTGTGAAGATGACGTCGCCTGCACCAAGCCCATAATGCTCGGCAATGTGGTTGATAAGCACATCGATAGAGAACAGCATGTCCCGTGCTGTACCGGATTGAACAGCTTCTCCATTGCGTAGAAGGCTGAATGACGAATCGAGCAATGCAGCAGTTCCTGGATACGGAAGGAAGTGTGTAATCGGAGCAGAATGCAGCACCCCCTTCGCCGCCATCCACGGATGACCCTTGCGTTTCAACACATCCTGAACATCACGCAGCGTAAAATCAATGCCCAGCGCATAGCCGTCAACTACCTCATCTGCAGTCATGCCTGGCTGCACGGTTGTTCCGATATGCAGGACAAGCTCTAACTCATGGTGAACGGCTCCAAGATCCAGCGGAAGGGGCAGCAGTGTCCCCTCTGCTACGCTATGAACCGCATGAGATGGCTTCATAAATACCATTGGCTCTTGCGGAACCTCGTTGCCAAGCTCGGCAGCATGCATGCGGTAATTACGGCCAATGCAATACACATTACGAATATTAGAAGGATCTATCTCTCCTGTAAATTGCGACTTTACTGGATTCATGTTCATCCGTTTCTCCCCCACTTCATATGCCATTCATTATGATAAGTATAAGCTATGATTTCTTCCGAATGTTCCCGCCCTGATCGATCTGGACGCCCGGGGATATTTCCTGCACCCGCTTCATTAGCTTCTGCCCTCGTTCACCTTCGAGTGGTATAGCTTGTCCTACATTTGTAAAGAACGGGGTTATCTTAAGCTCGCACTTCCCATCCTTCTTGCATTCCGCTTGAAGCGCCATCGTTTCCCAGGTTTTTGGGTTTTCTGCTTGCGTAAAAATAAAGTTGCCCATTGAGTATGCAATCCAGCTGTTTTTTTGCTGCTCGAAGCCCTGCACGACATGGGGATGGCCGCCAACGATGAGGTCTGCTCCGGAATCCACGAACAGCTTCGCCAGCTCCTTCTGCTTCGCATTCGGCTCGTCTGTCCGTTCTTCTCCCCAATGCGCAATCACGACAACAATATCCGCTTCCTTCTTGGCGGACTTGATTGCTTCTGCCGCCCGCTCCTTCGTCCCTTCATAGGTTGTCGCTACTCCAGGCTTGTTCTTCCATGCATACCAGGTATCGTCCGGAATGACTCGACTAAGTCCCAAAAATGCCAATGTAATGCCATTGCGCTCTACGATATGCGGCGTATAGGCTTCTTTGGAATTGCTTCCAGCTCCTATGTAAGCAACGTTAGCAGATTTCAATGCTTTAAATGTATCAAGCAGCCCTTCTTCACCTTGATCCATCGAATGATTATTGGCCAAGTTGACAATGTCGATTCCCGCCTCAGCCATTGCCTGTGCCATCTTCGGAGAGGATTTGTATACAAACAGTTTGTTGTCTGCTGGAGAACCACCAGTCGTTAGCGGCGTCTCCAAATTTCCAATCGCAAGATCCGCATCCTGCAGCAGTGACTTCGCATAATAATAAGGGAAGTCATAGCCCTTCTCCTTCACAACATCCTCAACACGACCTGACATCATCATGTCACCTACGAAGGCTAGACGAACTGTCGGCTCCTTCTTATCATCCGGCACTGCTGTTCCATCATCCGCATTGGCGTCCTTAGAATCCTTCGAGTCATCCGCACCTTCTGAGGTCTGATCTTGTCCGCCTGTCCCTGACTTATCTCCGACAGGAGCTGTTATTCCATCCTGCGCTTCCGTTCCACCCAAATTGAACAACTTCCCCTGCCATGCAAACAGCGCCGCTGCAATGATGATAATACCTAGAACACTGTATCCCCATACAGCTCTCCGCTTCCTGTTCTGACGCTGCTCTCGCTGCTGCTTGTGTCGTTCCGTTCTTGATAGCTCCATAAGCCCTCCTTTGTATGTTCATTTTTTTGTATGGTTAGTTCAAATACATGCTATGTTCATTATAACAAGGGGACGATAGCCTCGGCAAAGAAGCATTTTCAACTCCCTCTACTCTGCCTATACCCAAACGAGGAACGAATGAACTACATTCTAAGTCCAACCAGTTCCAGTTCCAGTTCCAGTTCTAGTTCTAGTTCTAGTTCTAGTTCTAGTTCTAGTTCCAGCAGATGTTAGTCAGCCTGTATGGTCTGGAATCTATCTTTTTACAACAATTTGCAGCGCATGAACAATACAAAAAAAGAGGCCATGTTCATACACGACCTCCTAATTATCACGATCTATTTATATACGTACGATATCGCACTCATTTTATCATGGCAGTATGTCAGGAACTGCAAGCTTCTGCAAGCGTTCAGACCATGCTGCTCGCACATGCTGTCGGCATGCCGTTCTCTGAAGCAGTCTCAGCTAAGATTGCAACGGACTGTTCACCCGCCATTCGACCGCTGTGAATACAGTCTGGCATTCCAACCCCTTCATAGGGTTGACCCGCAAGGAATACACCTGGCAGTTGAGTGCCAACTGATGCGCGCAGCTTCTGAATCGCCTGGACATGTCCTACCGGATATTGCGGCATCGAGTGCTTCAGTCTCGTAACCTCTACGAACTCCGGCTCGGATGTAATTCCCATAAGGTCTCGCAATTCATTGCGAACCGTGCGCTTCAGCGCTTCATCCGGCCAGTCGACACGCTCCTCATCTCCCGCTCGCCCAATGTAGCAGCGAACGATAAGCTTATCCCCTCTTGAAGTATGGGGCCACTTGATCGATGTCCACGTGCAAGCCGTTATGGCTCGCTTCTCTTTGCGTGAGATGAGGAAGCCAGTTCCATCCATCGGCTTGTTCACCACACTGCGTTCGAATACACTGACAACATTGGCAACCGATACATGTTCAATCGCCCGTAGTGCAGATGTATCCACATGTCCCTCTAAGAAGGTCGAAGCATGGTACGATGGTGTTGTGACCACGATTGAGGACGTCTCTATCTGGCTCCCATCATGGAGATGGATGCGATAGCGGCCATCTTCCATCTTCTCGAATCGGTCAGCACTCACGCCCAATTGAACATTCACCTTCAATTCTCGCAGCACATCCTCCAAGCGCTCAACAAGTGAGGTTAGTCCGCTGCGGAACGTTAAGAAGGTGGAGCCTCTTGCCACATCCGGCAATCCAGGGAGATTCTGTCCAGCCTTCCGGCTTGCCATCATTCCCTTGATAAGACTACCATACTTCCGTTCCACTTCAGCAAATTGCGGGAACGTCTGCTGCAAGCTCAACTTGCTCATATCACCTGCATAAATACCGGCAAGCAGCGGCTCTGCAATGTGCTCCATCACTTCATGACCTAATCGCCGCTCCAAGAATGAGCCTAGCGACTCATCCTCAGTCGACATACGCGGCTTCTTGAACAAATCCATCAACGCTCGCAGTTTGCCCATGACAGAAATAAGGCCTGTCTTCGCGAATGGAGTAAGCTCAGTAGGAATTCCAAGAATAAGGCCTGGCGGCATGCGATGCATAACCCCCCGCCTTACAATGTATGTCTTCTTGGCATGTGGATTCGTAGCTACAAGCTCCGTCTCCAGTCCGAGATCGCGTGCTAAATCGATCATCGGCATCTTACGGGCGAGAAAGGAATCCGGTCCCTTCTCGATAACACATCCATCCTTGCGCAAGGTCTCGATCTTGCCTCCAAGTCGTGTTGCTTGCTCAATGATAGTTATATTCAGAGTTCGTCCGTTCTCTTCCGCCTTCTTTGCCGCGTAGTAGGCAGCGGACAACCCCGTTATTCCCCCGCCGATGATGACCAGATCCCGCGAACAGTTCATGTTACGCCCCTTCTTTCTCTAGCTCCCTATTGATCCAATTTCATAATCGTGTCGGCCAATACCGACATGAATTGTGGATCGTCGTTCAACATGCGAATGCGCTTGAAGCCAAGCTGCAAGTTCTGTGCATTCTGAAGTGCTTCAATGTCCAAATCATACAGGACTTCCAAATGATCGGATACGAATCCGATCGGTGCAGACAGCACCCACTTGGTTCCCTCGTCCGCAACAGTGGACAGCGTGTCTAATATATCTGGGCCAAGCCATGGTGTTGCAGTCTGGCCTGCACTTTGCCATGTAAAGCGCCATTGGCCATCCTTCAAGCCACACTGCTTGGCTATAGCTGCAGCTGTTGCATTCAATTCATCTGGATACGGATCGTTCATCTCCAGTATTCGTGCCGGCAAGCTGTGGGCACTGAACAGCACCTCAACCGCTCCACGATCGGCTCCTTCTTGTACGAATGCATCCAGTTGCTCATTCACTCGCTTCGCAAGCGCATCAATAAGTTCCGGATGCAGATGATAGCTATTCACACATTTCATCCGGATACCGTGCTTCTCCGCCTCTTCCTGAGCACGTTTATTGTAGCCGCCGACACTCATCACGGAGTAATGCGGAGCCAGTACAATACTAATAGCCTCCGTTATACCGTCGTGCGCCATTGCCGCTACGCCGTCTTCTATATAAGGCTGAACATGCTTCAACCCTTGATAGCACATATACTGTACATTTGTATCTTCCGTGAGTCGATCCAAGGCAAGCTGCAAGCCAGCGACTTGGCGGTTCGTATGCTCACGAAGTGGAAATACACCGCCTACAATTGCGTCATAGCGCTCTTGCAGTTCAGTTAGCTGCTCGGCAGAAGGCGGATTTCCTCTCCGGATGTGCGTGTAATAGGGTTCGATTTCTTCCATGCTGCGTGGTGTCCCGTAAGACATGACGAGGACGCCTACTCTTCTCTTACTCATGCGCCACCTCCATCGTGATTTACTGCCATGTTCTATTTACGAGAAGCAATGGCTTCAGCCGAGTACGAGTGAACAAATTCCGTTAATTGCTTCAGCTTGTCTAGCGATGCCTCAGGGAATAGTCCGTGTCCAAGGTTGAATATATAACCTGGCTCCTTCACGCCTTCGTCTATAATATGAGCCGCTTCACGTTGAATAATGTCCATCGGACCGGTCAGCAGATAAGGATCAAGATTGCCTTGCACCGAATATTTGCCAGCCAAGCGCTTGCGACCTTCTGCAATCGACACACGCCAATCCAGTCCGATCACATCAGCCTTCAGCTCATGCAAATACGGCAGCAGCTCACCTGAGCTAACGCCTGGGAAGTAGATGCTTGGCACACCTAAATCAGATAATTCAGAATATATCCGTTCCATAACAGGGAGGACATACCTCACGTAATCACGTGGCGACAAGGAACCCACCCAGCTGTCAAATAACTGGAATGCCTTGCCCCCATTCGCAATCTGAGCACGAATATAGCGAATAACCATATCGCCCAGCTTGTCCATAAGAGCGAACCATACTTCCGGCGCTTCATACATCATCGTCTTCGTCCGAATATAGGACTTCGATGGCCGTCCCTCAATGAGATAGCTCGCAATCGTGAACGGTGCTCCCGTAAATGTAATCAACGGTACGTTCAGCTCCGCGTCCAGTATCCGAATTGTCTTGAGAATATGCCCAAGATCTCCTTCTGGATCAACTGGCTTCAAGCGCTCAACATCCTTAGCAGTGCGGATCGGATTATGAATAACTGGACCAACCTGCGCTACAATATCGAAATCAATACCCATCGATGCGACTGGATTCATGATGTCTGAATAGAGGATAGCGGCATCGACACCAAGCTTCTTCACTGGCATCATCGTCACTTCCGCAGCCAAGTCTGGCTGACGGCATATTTCAAGTAAGCTGTACTTCTCCTTAATCTTGCGATACTCCGGATCATAGCGACCCGCCTGGCGCATATACCATACTGGCAAGCGATCTACTGATTGTTTGCGGCATGCGCGGATAAAACGATCATTATAAGTCATAGATACCCTCCGAACGAACGGTATTGTGCAAATTGTTACAACCTGACGCTTCCATTATGCCCGTTTTCCAGAACGACCACAACCAGACCATCTCTCGAAGCTATGACAATCTGTTGACAATCGACGTCCAGAAATGAACAGACCTTGACATTTTATCATACATGCCCCTCCTTTGCCGATATTCCACCACTTCTCTGCATTCATTCTGCGTATTCAAATTTGAACATGGACACATTCGAGACAACCTTACCTTCATAAAATTTATAATGTTGCACATCATATGCTCATGGATTAGGGACACATAGGAGGGACAGCACTTATGGACTTGCTTCAGCAGTTGAATGACGCATTTCATGATTGCGATGACTTAACCGTGCGTTCTTATGGTGACGGAGAAGTAACGCTATATTACTTTGACCACCTACTTGATGGATGGAAATACAGTTGCTAAACATTTGGAGAATTCGCCGTACTCATTTTTCCCGCAGTGGTACGATACAGAACGGCCTGATGCAATTGCTAGTTGTCTATCGCTTGGCAAAATCGCGCTAATTACTGATAACAGCCTTCCGTGCTGGCGGCTCCTGCACGTTTCTTGGAATTTTTCGCATCAACAGGGGACGCATATGAGAGATGGCATTTCAACGTTTTTATTCGCTTTCTGCGCTTCGCTGCCTTCATGCTTTCTATTATGTTTAGTGCTTTTTATGTGGCGGTTACAACCTATCACTATCAATTCATTCCGGCTACGTTGCTGAAGACCATTGTTAGTTCACGCTCGTCTGTTCCCTTTGACCCGATGATTGAGGCACTGCTGATGGAATTTGTCATCGAGCTGCTTCGAGAGGCAGGAGTTCGGCTGCCGACGAAGATTGGACAGACTATCGGTATCGTAGGCGGTCTCGTTATTGGACAAGCCGTTGTTCAAACTGGACTAGTCGGGAATGTACTTATCGTCTCTGTTGCGGCCGGAGCGTTGTCCTCCTTCATCGTGCCGAATTATACCATGGAGACCTCACTGCGCCTGCTGCGCTTTGTTGCGATTCTGTTAGCCGGCTTTCTTGGCTACTTCGGGCTGATGGTGTTCTTCATCGTCTTCATTGTGCACCTATGCCATCTGCGCAGTATCAATCGGGAGTATATCTGCTTAAATGGAGTGCCCTTCTATATGTTCTTGACCCGATCCCTAATGCCGCAATCTGTGGCGCACCCAGCAACTGATGTTGTGGCGGGTGACGGAAGTAAACATGAGATGATATCGGAGGTGCAGCCTTGTCACCAACATGCAAAGCCTGGGGAGTAGGTATTCTCATCTATATGGAATGCCATTCGACATCTCGTCTATGATTCGAAGTTCCCGCTCACTTCTAACCTGCTCATGGTACGGGGCAAGGCGAACTCTATCCTCCAAGCACCGAAGGAAGAGCTGAACCTGCCACTATATCAATTGCTGATGAAGCTTCACAAAAACAAAAATTTAACCTTGTCCTCGCTCTTCAACTTTATCCGAGATGATCTGGATGACGGAATTGAGCCTATCTGTTCGATTGCGAGGTTCGATAATAATAATGTATCTATTCATGGAATGGCATTATTCCGTAATGGAAATTGGGTCGCAACCATACCTGAGGAGGATGTCAACTTCATGCTCACTATGCGTCATAACCGGATGACTGCCCCACTGTATATCGCTGAGAAGCATCTCAACACTACCCAGCCGCTCATTATTGAGAACGCTCAAGTCAGAAGGGAAATTCGAGTCCTTCGAACAGATCCCCATCCAGAGGTGAAAATCGTGCTTACCATCAAAGGAGCCACCACCTCTTCATTGAACGAGCTTGGCAACAATAAAGTCGGTACCTCAACAAACATTGCCAAAGAGCTTCAGCGCAAGTATGAGCAAGTCATTCACTTCCTGCAAGAGAATCGGACAGATTGCCTTGGAGTAGGCATGCACGTGCGCAATAAAATCGGGTATCCCGCTTATAAAGGGGAAGAATGGCCGGAGCGATTTGCGAAATCCAACATACGGTGCACAGTGAGTTTCACGAAAATTAACGAGGTGTAAGATTGATTGGCACGACACCTTTCAATATGACAACATTGTTATAGTACAATATGGTATACTGATACCAGTTGCTGGCACATCGGACGGACCGTGACCTAAGAAAGTGGTGAACAGGATATATGCAGCAATGGAAACTGAATCTCATCATTTTATGGTTCGGTTCATTTCTTGCCATGGCGGGAATGACCATGGTAACACCGTTTCTCGCTTTATATTTGCAGCATGATATTGGGTTAACGGATACCCATCAAATCGCACTCTGGTCGGGATTTATATTTGCTGCGAACTTCTTCACTTCATTCATCTTCCAGCCAATCTGGGGGAAATTTGCCGACAAGTACGGTCGTAAAGTAATGCTGCTCCGCTCTGGATTCGGAATGGCGGCAGTAACCGCGTTAATGGGGCTTGCGCAGACGCCTTGGCACCTCCTGCTGCTGCGCATGCTGAACGGAACCATTTCCGGGTTCAACCCTGCCGCAGTTGCCCTCGTGTCGTCAACGACACCGAAGGAACGAATGGGCTTCGCGATGGGTGTGCTTCAATCCGGCGTCGTTGCCGGCTCTATCTTAGGCCCACTGATTGGCGGCGTTCTAGCCGATTGGGTCGGATATCGCCCTATCTTCTACATTACAGGCACCTTGCTCTTCCTCGCGACCTTGCTGACGATGTTCATGGTGAAGGAATCATTCGACCGCGAGAAGGCAACCGACGCAGCCGAAAAGTCTGTACTCGAGGGCTTCAAGGAATTGGCTCGCATCCCGCAATTGAAGTCGTTATTGGCTGTAACCTTCCTGCTTCAATTTGCAATGCTCAGCCCGATGTCGCTGCTTCCGCTCTATGTACAAGAGCTGCATGGGTCACAGAAAGATCTTGCGCTGCTTGCGGGCATAGTCAGTGCGGTTACCGGGCTATCCAATATGATATGCTCGCCGATACTCGGGAAGCTTAGTGATAGGATTGGGTCGCATCGCATCTTGACCGTCTGTCTTATTGGTGCAGCCTGCTCCTTAATCCCTCAGGCATTCGTCAATCAAGTATGGCAGCTTGCTGCCGTACGATTCGTGCTTGGCATATTTATGGGAGGTCTTCTCCCTTCCGTCAACTCGCTTATTCGCAAATATACGCCAGACGGAATGGAAAGCCGAGCTTACAGCTTCAACAGCAGTACACTAGCACTAGGCAATATGGTTGGGCCAATCGTCGGAGGACTGGTCTCCGGCGTGATCGGGATAGAGGGAATCTTTATTATGTCGGGAGCGTTATTGCTTATCAATACTGTGTGGACTCGCTTCTCGTTGTACAGCAGTACACGTGCACAAGTCCGTCCGTAGTGTTAGCGAAGCACGTTGTTCCATTTGAGTAGTCGTTCATAAGCAGTTCAAGAATAGGTCACAGCAGCATGCCAGTTACCTCAATAGGCTTCAGACATAACGAGAATATCGCCAACAAGACCCAGGGATGCCCTGGGTCTTGTTCTATATTAGACTCGCCACCGAGCTTCGCTCTACGAACTCAAAACGCATAATATGCTGCTCTGGCATCGCTTCTGGCTGCATTATGCGGGTATAGCAAGCCTTGAACATGGCAGCACCAGCCTCTTCGTTGCGATAATCAATCGAAGTTACGCCGATTACTGCCGCCATAGGGAAGTTCTCACAGCTTATCAGGGACAGATGTTCCGGTACATAGATGTCCCGCTTCCTTCCCTCCAATATAATCCCAGCCGCAACTTCATCGCCAGAAACAATAATAGCGGTCGGACGATTATCCATGGCAATCCACCTCTGCAGTACCTCAGCCCCATGCTGTATATTACTGCTTCGATAGAACATCCAATCCTCATCAGGTGTTACACCAACATCCCGCAGGGCATCCATATAGGCCTGCAAGCGGATTGAACTATTGTAGCTATACTCCCTACAGACTGATATCCCGATATGTCGATGACCTTTATCGATTAGATAGCGCATGGCATAGCTGTAGCTTCCATAGTAATCGAAGCTGATCGAGGTGATCGGGCGATTGCCAGCATGCTCTAACGACACAATCGGCCCATAGTGTGCGTACTCCTCAATCGTATCCCATGATAAATCCTTCGATACAATAATCAGTCCGTCAATTTGTCTACGCTTCAACATATGAAGCGCGCGCAGCTCTTCTTCCTCGTTATAATCCGTTTGAAAAAATACGAGGTTATATTTATGTTTCAGCGCTTCATCTGCCAATCCCGTCATGAAACTGGAGAAAAAAGGCATATCCATGCACGGAAGCAGGATGCCAATCATCTGTGTTCTCCCTTTGACTAGATGAACCGCATTGAAATTTTGACTGTAATCAAGCTGCTCGACCACCTGCATGACGGCCTCACGCTTCTCCTGACTCACATAGGGATGATTGTTCAATACACGGGATACCGTGGTGACGGATACCCCCGATAGCTCCGCAATCTGCTTAATATTCGCCATATACGTAATCCCCCTCATTCATCCATCGCACTCTTTATTATAACGCATGGTAACCGTTGTCTGAAAAAAAGTAAAAAAAGCTTGCTATGAAATGCATTTCATCTGTTACGTTATAGCTGTAGCCGTTATCTGCTGGCGTAACCGATGCATGTGATGAAGCACGTACAGCATTGCTTCGTCCCATGGAAGAGGGCGTTACGGCAGAACGGCTCGCAGCCGAGCAGCATGAAGAAGGAGAGATAAATGATGACAAGAAGCATCGTATTTTTTGACATAGACGGAACATTATTGAATGAACAGAAGCGGATCGATCCTTCTACGAAGCAGGCTATCACGCAGCTCCAGCAGTCCGGCATATATACAGCGATTGCAACCGGCCGCTGTCCTGCATCCTTCAAGTGGGTATGCGAGGAGCTTAATATCCAATCCTTCGTGTCCATGAACGGACAGTATGTCGTCTTTGAAGGACAAGTTATCCATGATAATCCGATTCCAGCTGCTGAAGTTGACCGCTTAACTACAATGGCTGACGAGCGCAACCATCCTCTCGTCTACTTGCAGGCAGATGCCATGCAGAAGTCCATGAAACAGAATACATTTACCGAGGCGCTGAAGCAGTTCCAAATCGAGCGGCTGCCTGTTCGTCAGGCCAGTGATTCAAATAAGCCCGTTTATCAAATCTTACTATTCTGCAATGAGCAGGATGGAATGGAATACGCCGCACACTTCCCTGATTATCAGCAGCATCGCTGGGGCACCAACGCAGTAGACTTTCTACATGCCGATACAACAAAAGCTGTTGGGCTGCAAAAGATGATCGAGCATGCCGGATTTTCTCGGGAGCATTGCTATGCTTTTGGCGACGGCACGAACGATATTGAAATGCTACAATTCGTTGGCACTGGTGTGGCGATGGGGAACGCATCCGATGATATTCAGATGCATGCTAATTATGTGACATCCTCAAATAATGAAGACGGAATTCGGAATGGTCTGCAAGCAATTGGTCTCATTTAGCACATAAATAAACACCCCTCCGGCATGCAGGCCGGAGGGGTGTATGTTCTGTTCTTAGATTACTATGATGTCTTATACAATGTGCAGCAGGTTCAAGAATACGAGCAGAATGACAATCGGAATGACATAACGCAACAGCATCACATATAGGGCAAGCCCCTTCTGCCACCATGCTGCTTCTGTACGGAACTCCTCCTTCAACCGATCCTTAGGGAATCGATAGCCGACGAATAATGCGATTAGCAGTACGCCGAGCGGCATCAAAATATTCGTTACTGCGTAGTCAGCAGCTTCGAAGATCGTCAAGCCGAATAGCTGAACTTCGGACAGTACGCCGAAGGACAACGCAGAAGGTACACCAGCCAAAAAGATCAAGATACCGAACAGCACACTTAGCCGTTTCCGATTGATTTTATTCCCGCGCGAGAAGCCCGACACCAAGATTTCCAACATCGAAAATGCGGAAGTCAATGCCGCGAATAAGAAAAGCGCCAAGAATAACGTAATAAAAATTCCGCCGTAAGGCATTTGCTCGAACAGTGCTGGAAGCGTGCCAAACAGCAGACCTGGACCTTCCTGCGGCTTCATCCCCAATGCGAACAACGCTGGAAAAATCGCGATTCCCGCCATAATCGAAGTCAACACGTTCAAGCTAACGACCGACGTCGCAGATTTTACCAACGACTCCTTCTTGTTCAGGTAAGAGCTGTATGTGACCATAACAGATACACCGACACTGAGGCAGAAGAAGGACTGTCCGAGCGCATTCAGAATAGCTTGTCCGGTCAGCTTGCTGAAGTCTGGCATAAGGAAGTACTCAAGCCCTTCAGTCATACCCGGAAGTGTCAGCGATCGAAGAATAAGGACAAGAAATAGAATGAACAGTCCTGGCATCAAGATGCGGCTTGCTCGCTCAATGCCTGACTTAATCCCTTGACCGACGACGACAATCGTAATCAGCATGAAGGATAGCTGCGCCATGACTGCAGTCCATGGATTGGAGACTGTCTGCGCAAACAGCTCATCATAATTTCTGCCTTCTACGAGCAGTCCCCCTACAATACCACGGGCCAAATACAGTAGAATCCAGCCTCCTACCACACTGTAGAAGGAGAGCAGCAGGAAACAAGTTCCCATCCCTAAATATCCTGTCCAATGCCAACGCGTGCCCGGCGCAATTTCTTTATATGCACCGATTGCTTCCTTGCCTGTTCCACGACCGATCACAAATTCTGCAATGAGCAGCGGCAAGCCAATGCCTAATGTAAAAATAAGAAACAGAAGTAAAAATGCCCCGCCACCGCTAGTGGCGACGACATTCGGGAACTTCCATATCGCTCCGAGGCCAATGGCCGATCCCGCCGAGGCCAATATAAATCCAATCTTCGAAGTCCATTGCTCATTACCCTTCATGAATTCCTCCTGCAACCGTTCTTTCTCGTTGTCATCATCTCAACTTGCTTGTTGCCTAATCTGTGATTGTTGAACCTTAGAACGGAAGCCAATTCATTCCGTGCAAAAACACAATACCTACGATAATTGGCAGAACGTAGCGCAGCAGCACTACATATAACATTAGACCCTTATGCCACATTGATGGCATTGTGCTCCATTCTTCCTTCAATCGCTCCCGAGGGTATCGGAAGCCGACAAATAAGGAAATAAGCAGTACCCCTAGTGGAAGCATCACATTCGTTACCGCAAAGTCTGCCCACTCGAATACATTCTTGTTCAACCATGTCAGCTCGCTGCCTATTCCGAACGACAGTGCGGATGGCACGCCGAGCACGAAAATAATCGTGCCAAACAACCAGCACATTCGCTTTCTACGTACCGCATCATGATGCGAGAAGGCAGCGACAACGATCTCAAGCAGCGAGAACGCTGATGTTAGTGTTGCGAACAGGAACAGAGCGAGGAAAACCGCTATAAATACACTGCCGTACGGAAGCTGCTCAAATACATTTGGCAAAGTCACGAACAGCAACCCAGGCCCGTCCACTGGCTTCATCCCCAACGCGAACAATGCAGGGAAGATGGCGATTCCCGCCATGAATGAGGTCATCACATTTAAGCCAACGACAGACAGTGCAGGCTTGCCAAGCGATTCCCCCTTCTTCAAATAGGAGCTGTAGGTCACCATACAAGAGCCGCCTACGCTCAAGCAGAAGAACGACTGCCCCAGTGCATTCAGCAGCGCTTCCGAGGACAGCTTGCTAAAGTCAGGCTTCAAAAAGTATACAATACCTTCATACATTCCTGGCAGCGTCAAGGAACGCACTATCAGCACCAGGAACAACACGAACAATCCTGGCATTAATATACGGCTTGCACGCTCGATGCCCGCCGTAACCCCTTTGGACACGACGATTATCGTCAACAGCATAAAGACGCCCTGTGACAGCACCGCAAACCAAGGATTTGCTGAGGTTTGCGAGAATAACTGCCCATAATCACGTCCGGTCTCCAGCAATGTCCCGCTAATTGAACGAAGAAAATAAAGTACAATCCACCCTCCTACTACACTATAGAAGGAAAGCAGCAGCGAGCATGTTGCCATCCCGAGATATCCGATCCAGTGCCAACGGCTGTTCGGCGCCAGATCCCGATAAGCGGACACTGCTTCCTTGCCTGTTCCACGACCGATAAGAAATTCGGCAAGGAGCAGCGGAAGACCGATACCGAATGTAAACAAGATAAATACAAGAAAGAAGGCTCCGCCGCCGCTCGTTGCGACTACATTTGGAAACTTCCATATTGCCCCGAGACCAATAGCGGCTCCGGCAGAAGCCAGTATGAATCCTAGCTTGGACGTCCATTGTTCTCCCGATTTCATATCATGATCCATCCTTCATTGTCGAGTTGCCGTCACATATTATAACATAAGAAGGAACGGCTTCACGCATGATTTTAGGGCTTCGGCTGCGGAATTCATACACCAAATTACGGTTATCGAACAATCGCGAGCGCCAAGCCGTCATAGGCAGGTAGCAGCGTGCTGATCAGGCGTTCATCCTGAGCAATTCTCTCATTGAAGAGACGCATAGCCTGTACAGCTGGCCCTTGCTTGGATTCATCGAGGGTGCGTCCACGCAGCATCAAGTTATCTCCTGCAATAATGGCGCCCGGTCTAGCCAGCCGTATTGCATACTCCAAGTAGTTCGGGTAGTTCCCTTTGTCCGCATCAATAAAGAAGAAGTCAAATCTTGCCTGCTCCTTCTCTAGCTCAGCCAAGGCGTTCATCGCTTCACCGACTCTATATTCCACTTGACTTCCATATCCCGCTTCTGTCAAGTTGTTCTTGGCAATATCCGCATAATCCTGACGCAATTCAAGCGATACCAGCTTGCCGTCTGACGGCATTCCGCGAAGCAGACAGCAGCCGCTATAACCGCCTAGGGCTCCAATCTCCAGTACATCCTTGCCCCCTGACATACTTACAAGCATGGTCAGCAATCTTCCGTACCCTTCGTGTACGGATATATCAGGCAAGCCATGTTGCCGAATATTTTCCTTAATCTTCTCTAATTCATGATCCTTCTTATAGAGCTGTTCCAAATACGTTTCAACCGCTTCATTAGACATTTTCACAACCTCCTGCTTTTTATGATATGATGAATGCCATATGAGTACAAGTCAGACGAGAAAACGGAGTTGAATGAGAACAATGAATCGACCTTGGTCGTTAATCGCAACTACGCCGATGGGGCTTGAATCCGTCGTCGCACGCGAATTGCAGCAACTAGGATATGAAACCCAAACCGAGAACGGACGCGTCAATTTCACTGGCGGCCCGCTGGATGTGTGCCGCGCCAATTTATGGCTGCGCTCCGCGGATCGCATACTAATTAAGATGGGACAATTCCCTGCCCGCACCTTCGATGAGCTATTTGAAGGAACCAAGGCCATTGACTGGCATGATTGGATTCCGGCTTACGGCGAATTCCCGGTTGATGGACGCTCACACAAATCCCAGCTGTCCAGTGTGCCTGCCTGCCAAGGCATCGTGAAGAAGGCGGTTGTTGATAAATTAAAGCAACAGTACCATATTGAGTGGTTTGAGGAAACAGGGCCGTTATACCGGATTGAGGTATCCCTGCTTAACGATATCGCTACCATTACATTAGACACAACAGGGGCTGGACTCCATAAGCGTGGGTATCGCAAGCAGCTGACTGGGAAAGCCCCGCTCAAAGAAACAATGGCCGCTGCACTTGTTCAGCTTAGCCGCTGGAATCCAGAGCGGCCGCTGTATGACCCATTCTGCGGCTCCGGCACACTGCTCATCGAGGCAGCTATGATTGGGTGGAATGTAGCTCCCGGACTTCGCCGCTCCTTCTCCAGTGAAGCATGGTCCGTCATCGGCGAATCATACTGGGAAGAAGCACGAGATGAAGCATTCGATGCTGTACGGGACGATATTGAACTGCAGATCATGGGCTCTGACATTGATCCAGAAGCGATTCGCCTAGCTGAAGCAGCAGCGAAGAGCGCAGGCTTCGGTCGTGAGATCCAGTTCCGTGTTGCACCAGTTGCACAGGCTAAGCCTACCGGAGATTACGGCGTCATATTGACGAACCCGCCGTACGGGGAACGATTAAGTGAGCAGGAGGAAGTCGACCGCATGATCCGCCAGCTCGGCTTCGTCTATAAGACGCTGCCGACATGGTCGATGTTCGTCATCAGTCCAAACCGCCAGTTCGAACATCGAATCGGCGATCCAGCAACGAAGCGCCGCAAGCTGTTCAACGGCAATATCGAATGCCAGTTTTATCAATACATGGGCCCGCTCCCACCACGCAAGCCGCGTCCGGAGCAACAGTCTTAATTTTAATCGGAGGCCGCCTCTATCCAATCGAGTTGTACATCACTCGATTAGGATGGGGCGGCTTTTTTTATCGAATCCATCGGATAGAAAACGTTGACGGAAATACCTCCATTTTTAAATAATTGGTAAACATATAAACGAAGTCCACTACTGTAACAGGTACCTTCTTTTTCAATTATTACATTATCGTAAAATCTGGTATGATGAAGATTGTTTGAATAAGTAAAAGTACAGAAAGGATGGAAGTATGAATTCGTCTATGTATGGCTCGTATCACAACTCAAGCCGTCGTCTTTCTTTCTCGTCCATATTCGGACGATTCGATATGGTATGGTTCATTATCTTCATGATGTGGAAGCTGTTTTGGTTCGATCGAACGCTATCGATTCCCTATATGACGATGACCACACCCGACTTTTTCGTCGCACTAGGCGCTGTTATCCTTATCGCCGGATGGACGTTCTGGCTGTCGAAGCGCTGGCGTACAATGGTACTGCTTGTGCTCAATGTACTACTTACAATTCTTATCTTTTCGGACTTGGTATACTTTCGTTATTTTCAAGACTTCATCACAGTACCTGTGCTGCTGCAAGCTGGACAAGTTAGTTCACTTGGCGACAGTATCGCATCCTTGATCCATATCGGGGACATCTGGCTATTCATCGATTGGATCATCGTTATCCCATTGACGATCATGTATTTCAGAGTACTGTCCAAGGAACGCCGGGAACATCGGAGTGGATACTCGCTTAGCAGTGAACGACGCCGTCGACCGGCATGGGTGAGTCGCTTAATCACCTATATTCTTAGCCTTGTCATAGGCGCATTAATGATGGCTGTGCCGATACATCAAGCAACGACTACATGGGCATCCGGCGTCTTCTCGAGCAATTGGTGGAATGCCTCCATTTACAACATTACCGGGCTGTTCGGATTTCACGGCTATGATATATACCGCTATGCTGAACTGAAATGGTTCGGCGGAAATAAGCTTAGCGAAGAAGAATTGAATAAGGCTCAGCAGTGGTTCGACGACCACCGTGCGAAGCTGCAAGGGCCTCCTGCCTCCTTCGGCAAATATAAGGGCAGCAATGTCATTATTGTGCAGGCAGAAGCTTTTGAGAATTTTGTCATCGGCAAGTCCTTCAACGGACAAGAGATTACACCGAATTTGAACAAGCTGCTGAAGGAAAGCATGTACTTCAGTCGTTTCTCCCATCAAACCGGACAAGGACGGACATCAGATGCAGACTTTGGAGTGAACGCAAGCCTTCACCCATTGCCAACCGGGTCTGTCTTTATCCGTTATCCAGATCAAACGTATGATTCGCTGCCATCTATTCTGAAATCGTCAGGATATTCCACTGGTGCGTATCATGCCTATGATGCGGGGTTCTGGAATCGATATATTATGTACAGCAATATGGGATACGACACCTTTATGAGCCGTACCGATTATAAGATAGACGAGCCGCTTGGGTGGTCACTTGGTGATAAGTCATTCCTGCACCAATCCGTAGCGCACATGGCGGACGGCAAATCTCCATTCTATAGCTTCCTTATTACGCTGACCAGCCATCATCCGTACAAGCTGCCAGCAGATAAACAGGAGCTGAATGTCGAGCCATATCAGGACACGATCTTTGGCGACTATTTGCAGGCTATCCATTACGTAGATGCAGCACTGGGCGAAATGATTGAAGATTTGAAGAAGCGCGGTCTATGGGATAAGACAATTTGGATGATGTACGGGGATCATGATAATTCGATTGAAGATCGCGAACCGCTTGCTCGCATGCTTGGACATGAGATCAGTGATTTCGATATGCTTGAAATGAAAAACCAAGTGCCACTTATCGTGCACTTGCCTGATGGAGCAAATGCAGGTACCTATGATACCGTGAGCGGTCAGCTAGATGTTGAGCCGACGCTCTTGCATTGGCTCGGAATCGATGCAAGCGATAAGCACCTCATGGGGCAAAATCTGCTGAACTCAGCAAATCGCTTAGTCGTCTTCCGTAATGGCTCATTCACAAACGGCAATATATATTATGTACCGTCTGCTGACGGACTGCTCGAACACGGTACCTGCTATGATTATGGGACACGCCAGCCAACTGATGTAGCTGCGTGCCAGCCATTCGCGGCAGAAGCGCAGAACCGACTTCACATCTCAGATCAGGTCATTATGAACAACGCAATTAAACAATTGCGTGAACGCAAGAAATAAAATAAACAACGAAAAGAGCCGCTGCATCATCGCAAGCGGCTCTTCTTATATCTTCTTGCTGACCGTGAACCAAGGTGCACAGACATCATGTAGTGCAATGTTTACAGTAAATCCTCCTGCTCCAACAGCTTATCAACCTTGCGCCGTCTGCGCTTCTCCTTCAAGCGGTAGTCCCGCTCCTCTTTGCGAAGCGCCTTCGTTATGGACAGACACATCCCGAGCAGAATGACGGCAAATGGCAGGGCTGTAAGAATGGATGCGGTCTGCAATGCCTCCAAGCCGCCTCCGAGCAGCAGGACAACTGCGATAAGGGACTGGAATAAACCCCATGCAATTTTAATCAGCGCACTTGGATTCGGATTCCCATTCGTCGACATCATGCCGAGCACGAAGGTTGCGGAATCTGCTGATGTAACGAAGAAGGTAATAATCAGCAGCGTCGCCAGAATGGCAATATAACTTCCAAACGGCAGAGCATCCAGTGTTACAAACAATGCTGACGTAATGTCCGCTTTGACCGACTCTACGATTGGGAGTCCATCGAACATTTCCAACTTTAGACCCGTAGCACCGAATACCGAGAACCAAATAAAGCTGAATCCACTTGGCAACAGCATCGTTCCTAGTACGAATTCCTTAATCGTTCTCCCCCTGGAGACACGCGCAATAAAGGAACCGACAAATGGCGCCCACGCTATCCACCACGACCAATAGAACAAGGTCCAGCTTGCTACCCAGGAATCTTCTGTGAACGGCGTCAGCCGCAGACTCATCTGAATAATATTTTGCAAGTAACCGCCAAGCGTCGTAGTAAAGGAATCAAAAATAAAGGATGTTGGACCCAGCAGCAAAGTGAACAAGAGCAAGCCTAACGCGATCAGTAAATTCGTATTGCTGAGAATACGAATTCCCTTGTCCAGTCCCGACACTGCAGAAGCAAGGAACAACACCGTTACAATTGCAATAATGATGACCTGCACCGTTGCATTGCTCGGAATACCAAATGTGTGGGCAAGTCCACCATTAATTTGCATCGCACCGAGACCTAGCGATGTTGCTACCCCGAAGGCCGTTGCAATAATCGCCAATATGTCGATCGTCTTACCGATCGGCCCCTTTACCCGATCGCCAAGCAATGGCTCAAAAGTCCAACTGATCAAGCCATTATGGCCTTTTCGGAACGTAAAATAAGCGATTCCCAGCGAGACAAGCGTATAAATGCCCCAAGGATGCAATCCCCAATGGAAGAAGGAATAGCGCAGCGCTTCATTCGCAGCACCAGGCGTCATCCCTTTCAGCGTTGGCGGATTTATGTAATGGCTGATGGGTTCGGCCACCCCCCAGAATACGAGCCCGATCCCCATACCTGCACTGAACAGCATGGCGAACCAAGAAATATTAGAGTATTCCGGATCATCATCATCATTGCCTAGTGTAATATGTCCAAACTTGCCAAATGCAAGATAAAGACAGAATACTAAAATGATTAGCGCCGTAATCAGGTAGAACCATCCAAACCGCTCTGTCGTAAATGACAAGGCTGCGCTAGATTGCGTGGATAAGCTCTCCGGGGACAGGAACCCCCAAATTACAAACGCTAAAATAACTACTACTGATATTCCAAATACCATAACCTCACTCCCAGATGCTAAGACTTGATGTCGGCGATGGAAGGGCAAAAAAATCCCAGACATAGTCCGGGACAAGAACAAACATCATGACGATAAAAGACAATAAATTGCGTGCACCTATCCCTCAAAGGAATCCAGTTGGTCTGCACCAATGGAATTCAACCGGGATTGCTCCGCTGCAAGCATTTCTTCAGCTAATTGGACCGGATGTGGATTATCGCTGTCTGCGGCCTGTTGTACGGCACGTTCAGCGTGTTGAAGAGATTGCTCCGCCTGATAGACGGATTGGTCCGAAGGATGTGACATTGCTTGAGATACAGCGTTGTGCGCTGTCTTGACTGCGTTCTGCGCTTGCGAAATCGGGTTTTGCGATTGCAAGCTTGAGTCATATTTGGACATGCTGCGTGCCTCCTGCGCCAGAGTATGGACTGTTTCCAACAGAGAGTAGTTGTCTCCAACGATTAGGATATCGCTTCGCAGCTGTTTCTATGCGGTTAAAAACTTACTATTTCACAAAAGGCTTCGCCTTCTCGATAGCTTCATCCTCCGTCGGAGCGATTACGTATCGTCCGTTGATAAAGATGAACACTCGCTTGGCACAATGCCCACAGTATGACTTACAGCCGATCTTGATATCCGCTTCCGGATCTAGACCTTTGACTTTCGGCAAAAAAGTCTTCATTTTGATATGCCGACATTTATCACAAATACGAATATCGTTCGCCATTGTTCTTCACTCCGCTTTACCCCATTGTCTTGTTGTACTTTCGCAATGAAATTGTTGCGTTCGCCAACCTCTATGTCATTGTACGGGAACCTGGGGCGAGAAGCAACCTTTTGCGTCACATTCCGTCATTTTAGGTTCGGATTTTCATATTTTAGGGCACGTTTGGAAAACCAAGGCAGCAGAACTAAGGTGAGAATAATGTCATCAATCGGCATAAATGGAATCAAATCCACCGGAACCAACCAGTAGATAACAATTGCACCTACAAATACTGCCTTCTCCCAAAAAGGAACACGCTTCGATGTCAATAGTCTTGGCACCGAGCTGAGAAGCAGCCACAACCTCTGCCAAGACCGCTTAGGACGTGGTCGCCGTTGTGGGCTGCGTGGAGTTGGATTCGCCAATGGTTACACACCTCCTGCTGTTAGTGTGCGTAGCGAATCAGAGATCATACAACAGCATGCGGCAATGCCCTTGCGTGCCCACCATTATCGTTGCCTTCGCGATGGAAGCAGCGCTTCCTTCATGATAGCGGCGACTTCCCGATACATCCCATCGAAGTCATCGAGCGGCAGTGGACTTATTCCGTTGCCAACTTCAATCGTGAAACCAGGCTTCCTATAGCGCTGTATGAACCAATCCTTATAGCCTGCATCGCTGCCTGACAACTTCACTGCCCGATATCCACTTGCCCTCTGGAATCGTTCTGCCCAGGCTAAGGATTCATCTGGTTCGAAATCACGATAGTTCCAATATATTTCCTGTCCTTGCGTATGGAAGGACAGAGCAAGCTCAAATGGAATCCGCTCTGATAATCCCGCCAGCGCAGCTGCTTCCGGCTCAGACAGCGGTCTCGTCCCACCATAGTTGAGAGGTGCTGGCGAATACACACCCCTTCGGGCTTGTTCTTCCTCCCAAAAGGCAGGGAACTGATCATTGAGATCAATCCCGCGAATATTGGCTTTCCAACGATGGAATCTGCGGGAGCCTTGATTCCATTCCATAATCGAATTGTAGAACGGGTGATTCGGGGAGATTCCTTCTTGCACAAGCTCTACCCCATCAGGATTCGTCATCGGTACGATCCACAATGTCGTTCGCTCATACGCAGCAAGGGGATCCCATCCGTTCCATGCTCCGCCACTGTCGTAGGCTCTTGCATAATCTTCGGCAAATTGCATCAATAGCGCCGATGTGATCCATTCATTTGCATGTACGGAACCATTCGCATGTACGGGCACAGTACCGTTGCCGATTACAATTGCAGGAATCGGCTTCCCCAGCACACTCATTCCGATCTGCTCAACGCGGACGAAGGGATAACTGTTCTGCAAATGATGAATGTCTCGTACTAACTGACCATAACCGTATTCGGTGGTCTTCCTCTCCCATTCCCTACTCCACTCGAAAGGAATTAGCATCAATTGCCCTTGTATGATTCTCCTCGGATCAATGGTTGGATTCGCTTCGGCGAGTCGCTGTGTCGATACTTGGAATCGCTGAGCGATATGATAGAACGTGTCTTTTGCCTGCACTACATACTTATTAATCGGCAGCTCCGGAATATCAATTACTTGTCCGGGAATTGCGTATCCCTCTAAGCGCAGCTGAGGGTTGGCGTTCATCAACGCATGCAGTTGTATGCCGTAACGTGCACAAATACGAAGATAGGTATCCCCTTTTTGCACTAGATAAGGAACAGCCACGATTGTCGCTCCTCTCCCAATTCGTTATTGGTTGAGCATATGCGGCGGGATAGAGGTTCATAACTTCAAGGATGATCATCCCTAGGTCGTAACACAGAGAAGGCGTTCCTATCTGGCAGACTATCTGCTCAAAGGAACGCCCTCAAATATCATGATCATATATAAGTTCATGAATCTCATTGAATGATAAGTTAGGATTACATGATTTTAGGAATTTGCCAAATGACTGGAGTAGCCTGAATCTGCTCGCCAAGCCACTGGCGGGCGATATTCTGGAATATTTCCGGATCGCCGCTGCAGAAAAACTGATGAACCGGTACCGCTTCCGTATTCGCCAACTGGCTTTTGTCCTGCAAAATCGTACTGATCTCGCGCGCTGTCTCTTCCGCTGAGTTAATTAGTTGTACCTTAGGCCCAATCGCATCTTGGATAGAATCGGACAGGAATGGATAATGGGTGCAACCTAAAATGAGAGTATCAATAGGTACATTCTGCAACTGTTCGAGTGACTCGCGTACAACATCAGAAGTTGATTCACTGTTTCTAAACATCCCCCTCTCGACAAGAGGTGCTAGACGAGGACAAGCTTGGCTGACTACTTCAACATGAGGGGACAGCCGCTTCAATGCTTGTTCATATGCGCCACTGCGGATTGTGCCCTCTGTACCGATAACACCGACATAGCCGCTATTGGTAGCGGACAGCGCCGCACGGGCACCTGGATGAATGACTCCGATTACAGGAATGGACACGTAAGCTCGAATATATTCCAATGCTACGGCTGTCGCTGTATTGCATGCAATTACGATCATTTTAGGCTGAAATTGAATAAGATAATCTACGATTTGACGGGTGAACAGCCTTACTTCCTCGGCAGTACGAGGACCATAAGGCGAACGGGCTGTATCACCGAAATAGATGACTTTCTCCCGCGGCAGTTGACGCATCACTTCTTTGACAACTGTCAACCCACCGACACCCGAATCGAGCATGGCTATAGCTTGCTGCACGAATACACCGCTTCCTTCGTCTCTTGATTGACTGACCTTACTTACCATATGTACTCTTTAAATAAAACGTACCTCGATCTTATCAGTAAGAAGGACAAGGTTCAAGCCATCCCGTACTGGCAAAACACGGTGCGAAACTTTTTGCTTCCAAAAAACGTCATTAATAGGTGGAGACAAATCAGAAAGGGTTGAAAAAGATGCAAACGGAGCGTTCTATCTCCAAACACAATAAAAATCGAGCGTTGCCTCCGCGCCACGCAATTCGAGCAAAACAGCGGACTAGCAATCCCAAGCAAGGGAAGCCGAGGAAGAAACGATCTGTATGGCGCATTCTGCGCATGGTTGCGGCTATCTTCATCCTAATTTGCTCCCTTGGCGCCGGATGGTTATTCCTGACCCCTTCCGGTACAGATATGCGGTTCTTGATTGCCGATACACTAATCACGACGCAGCATCGACACTGGGCCAAGTATATTATTGGTCAGGCCGAATTAGACAAGCGTGTCCAAGAGTATTGGAAGAACTTCGAGCGAATGGGAGATGAGAAAGCCACGATTGATATCAAGAAGCCTTCCATTGCTGAACAAACCAAAAAACCACTCATCGAATATAAGGAAGTAAGTGGTACAGGCGCTACCGGTGCTTCGTTCAGTGGGTATCTGATGATAGTGAACGATCCATCCAAAATTCGAATTGGCGTTCCCGGCAAGGCCGGAAGAGGCGAGAAGGTCTCCAGCATGGTAAAACGTACTGGTGCCCTTGCAGGAGTCAATGGCGGTGGATTCGCAGATCCGAACTGGGAAGGCAATGGCTTCAAACCAATTGGAGTCGTCATCAACGACGGCAAGTTATATTACAACGGAGTAGGCAAGAAAAATACACAAATTGTAGGAATAGATAAGGATGGGAAAATGGTCGCCGGCAACTTCTCGGTGAGCGAGCTGCTCGACATGGGGGTAAAAGAAGCAGTTACCTTCCAGCCTCGCATGATCGTGAACGGCAAGGGGCAAATCCGCAATCATGCTGACGGCTGGGGAATTGCACCCCGGACGGTAATGGGGCAGCGTGAGGATGGAGCAATTTTATTCCTTGTTATTGATGGCCGCCAGCCTCATAGTATCGGGGCAGACTTATACGACTGCCAAAAAATTATGCTAGAGAATGGCGCAATCATCGCTGCTAACTTGGACGGAGGCTCGTCTACCGTACTTGTCGAGAAGGACGGCGTCATCAAAAATTCACCATCAAGCCAATATGGCGAACGTTACTTGCCTACTGCATTTTTAATTTTTGAACATCCTGAAGAAGCGAACATTCCCAACATTTGGGAAGGATTGAATCCGGGTGATATCGATCCATCCAAGTGGTAATCAACGTAATTAGACGTATTTGAAAACACAATGATCCCTACCATCTCATTGCTTACGCATAAAGTGGTAGGGATTTTTAACAATAAACGCTGCTAACGTCTCCTTACGGCTATTGTACTTCTTCCTTATTCTCCCCATCCTGCACGTTCACTTCCGCCTCTACTTCCTCATTCCATTCCTCAGTCGGTTCTGCTGTTTGTTCAGCGGATAAACTTGAAATGGCCGCGATTTGCGCCTCTTCTGAATTCCGCTGTTTCCATGAGCTGAAGCCTTGCTTGAAGGATGCAACCTTGCCCTTGGCGGATGAAATCAATTCGTCTGTCTGCTCTCCAACCTGCCTTGCCCACTCCTGTGTCCGTTCACTGACCTGCTGTGCACCCTCTGCAATATCTTTGCGCAGCTCGCGACCGCTCTTCGGTGCGAACAGCAATGCCGATACCGATCCAATCACACTTCCGATTAATGCCCCTATCCAAAACTTCTTATTGCTCATCTTTCCTTCCTCCTCATCACTCAGTTCCCGGTCTATTTCTCCGAGCTAGGAGATGTAGACGAGCTAGGAGAGCGCCCAGATAGCTTCCCTTGAATGGAGGCCCATATAGAGCATCCTAGCTCGAATAGCTGGAGGATATCCGTCAATCGCTGCTTCCCTGCAGATTCCGTACCTTGCTGGCTAGCATGAGATATAATTCGCTCCAAAGCATCATTTCCTCGTTGAATGATATCCCGGGCACGCTGCAATTCATGTGTCCACTCCTTGACCGTTCCTACTGTCTGTTCTGTTTCCTTCAGCACATCCTCAGCACGACGCGTCAACACTTGGAGCTGGTGAGCTAATTGCTTCCCTTCATCCAAACTAGCGTCTGCCTTCCCCAATGTGCGCATCCCACGGATAATCAGAACGATAGCAGCTATACATACAGCACTCCAAGCAATAGCAGCCAACAAGATGCTCCATTCCGTCATCGTCTCCCCTCCTTAGCTGTGAAATCAACCGGGCGCATGCCCATGTCGTATTGACAGTATAAGGAAGTTAGGCTCGTATTGACACAACCATGCCTGTACTTTTTGGGTATGCCTGTCCTGTGCAGCACAAAAAGACAGACCCCTGAGGGGTCTGCCTACATCTACCTAACATATGCAGGAATACGGCTGTGCAACGGTGTGCGCTGAACTCATTCCATTTATTCCTGCTTGTCTGTTCGAGGACGAATCTTGTACGTACAGCGCTGACCCCGCTCAGCAAGGCATTCTGTCCGTTCTACATCACTATCCAGTAAATCCCGGAACAATGCTAGTTCACAAGCACACGGTTCTTTATATTGCTGAGCGACTTGTGCGATCGGACAATTGTACTCATGCAGGAGCCAGCTTCCATCGTCTGCTTGCTCCGTCTCTACCATATATCCATTTGAGTCTTGGATGTGACCAAGCGCTTCTAATCGTGCTTCAAAATTCTTGCCTTGGACAAGGGGTGTGTATTTTTCCAGCATCGACTGTTTTCTGCCTTCGAACAGACGTTGGACACTATTCTCATCCTGCCAAGATTCCATTTCTTGAAGCAGATCTAATATAAGCTGATGATATTGCTTCGGAAATCGTTCATCGCCCGTATCGGACAAGCGATACATTTGCAAGGGACGCCCCATCTGCTGACGAACCATTTCGGTGTCCAGCAAATGATCCTGCTGCATGGCATATAAGTGCCGTCTTACCCCCATCTCTGTCATCTCCAGCTGCTTGGCAAGCTGAGCAACAGACATAGCCCCATTTGTCTTGAGTAAGCCCATAATCTCTTCACGTGTGGATAATTTGCGTACTGGTTGCTTCATGTAACCACCTTAACTTTGGTTGTCATCGTATCGTCATTGTATCGCATCACTCCCATACAGACAACAACCTTGCCTCAGATCCCATACATGAATTATTTCAGTGCCAGTTCTTTCGTTATGAATTGGCGAACAGATTGAGCGAATTCTGGCAGCCATACAGGGAGGCTGGACAGCTGAGGATGTATCGCCCCTCTCTCCCAAGCGATATAATCTTGAACCAGTGCCCTGCGCAAGACAACAAGCTGAAGCAATGACGCATGAAGCTCAGGTGATACCGCTTGTTCCTGAGCAATAATCTCGACGATATCCTCATAGCTGCTCGCATCACGCATCAAGAATCCGTCAATAAGCAAGCTGCCGACATCGGTTATAATCTCGATCGCGATGTGCAGCGCACGTTCCTGCGCGAACGAGCTATGTAGACTTCCGTCCCATTTCGCTATAATCTGCTCTACTGTCTGTATGAGATTCGGTATAAAATCAAGACGCTGCTCGATCTGCTCCATGTTTACATAATACATTCGTTAGCCCTCCCCTGAGATGGTATAGCGTAGAACGAGGAATGTCGACTTCTACTTCATCCTTCAAAGCCTCTGTCTTCCGTCCCATTACTACATTCGGCGTAGGTGATCAATCTCCTGTTCCTGCCTGCGGCATGAAAAAAAGGAGCTTGCCAGCCCCTTCTCTCAACTGAAACGTATTATTCTACAATAAGAACCGATTTCATATCATCATGGCCTGTACCACACATAACCGAACATTGGATTTCGTATTTGCCTGGTTTCTCAAATACAACGTCCTTTTCCATTTGGCCATCCTTCAGATCAATGCCTAAATCTTTAATTTCAGCACCATGCAAGCCGGATTTGTTCACAAGCTTCATGCGAACCTTCTCCCCAGCCTTCACTTTATACTCCGGTTGGTCGAACTTAAAATCACTCGTTGCCACAAGCTTAACTAGAGTGACTCCCTCAGGAGCTGCCTCCTCGACCTCCGGCTTCGGCATATTGAACAGCATCAAGCCAGCGGCAAGCAGGCACGCAATGCTGAACAAAATGAACATAGCCCATTTCTGCATAACAGTTCTACGCCCCTTCGTCAGTTACATTCATCACTTCTCATATTACAAAATCTTTCCTATTTCTCTCAATACATTCTTGTAAATTTCGGAAGCAAATTTTGTAAATGTGACAATTCAATGAACATCAAATAGGTGTAAAATGACATCTCTTGTGTCTTGAGGAGAAGATATCCATGTAAAAAATAATATTACGCTTCTAGCTGTTCATTCGTATCTCGCAGTTCACTAGGTGACATTTGGAAGTGATCCTTGAATAGTCGATTGAAGTTGGACAGGTTGCGGAAGCCACTTTCTGCGGCAATCTCGATGATTTTTTCATTCGAAGAGGTTAATAACTGAGCGGCATATGTCAATCGAAGCCTGATGAGATAATCCAGTGGTGATGTGCCTACCGTCTGTTGGAACAACGCACTGAATCGGGATGGGCTTAAATGTGCCAAATCAGAGAGCTTCTTCAACGTCCATGGAAAGGCTAGTTGACCTTCCATTACGCGTATGACCTCTTTCACCGTCTGCACACCTCTAGATGGCGCAGGAGTATAGCTAGAGAGGGGTTTGCTAGCATATCTGCTAAGCAGCGTCAGCAGCCGCATGTATTGTGCTTGAACGATAGATACATAGCCAAACTCCCTCTGAGCCAGCTCTTGCTTCACATCCATCAACACTTCGGATAGCAATCCGCATTGCGGCATAGACCGATACAGGACATGTGGCACAGTTTGTCCGATACGATGTATTACAGAACTCATATCTTCGGCCCACCAACCATTCATCTGGTGAGGCGTCTCAAGATGAAACGCTTCCAGCAGCAGCTGATCTGTCCCGCATACCCGATGCAATTGCTGAGGTGGGATAAGCACAATGTCGCCCTGCTGGATCGTATACTGTGTTCCGTTAATGATATATAGGCCGTTGCCCCCAGCGACACGATTGATTTCCCAATGCGAGTGCCAATGCGCGAGGGTCACCCTTGGATGATTGCCATGCACCATTTGCTCGATTCTCGGCATCATCACGTTCTGCTGCTCGCCTCCCATTTCAACTGAAGCGTGGCCCGATGATTCTAAGTCAGAGTACCTTATCATATAATTATCAACCTCCTGGCATTCTGCTATGAATATAGAGGTGAACATTGGTTAAGATTATGAGAAAGGCTTATTTGCGTTTGTGTGAAGCGGAAATACTCTCAGCAAGTTTGGACACCCGCTCCTCCTGCTTCATCGTCATTCGCGCAAGTATGGAGTTAATTTCATTTTGAAGTTCGTTTCTCTTTTCAATTAGTTCACTAAGATGCTTGAATTCTGTGTCGTCTTCGTGCATGGTGGGCTCTCCTCCAATTTTGTCTGAGAATCATTCGCTCACTATATGTATCACCATCTGCAAGACAAATGAAAATACTTAATTTTTGGAATATGGATTTTCCACCCTTCGTGAAGAAATAAATTGACAAACGAGCCCAAACAACATAATATGTTACTTGCAAAAAATTTAAGGATGCAGGTGAAGCCAACGTGACCTATGAACCGATTGTAAAGGAAAAAACGTTAATCGAACGCAACGATGCCGATAACCTTTATCAAGTAAAAGTAAAATTGCAAGATGGTACGCTATGCCGCGTCTTTTATAATCACGGTGCCAAACATGTTAGCAGACTGCTTACTATTCCATGCCCGATTTGCCGCAAGGACTTCATTTGCAAATGCATGAGTCGCTTCGCAGACCAACTTGACGAGCAGATCAACTTGCCTGAACTGCTGGCTAAGTAAATCGCACAACGATTCATCCGTTCGGATTCGTTCACTGAATATAAGCAGAAATACAAACTCTCTTACTGCCTCGTGCGGGAAGGGAGTTTTTGTTATGCCTTGCAGCATAAACTTCCTGCCCTTTTTCTCCTCTCAACAAAGCAACCTAATTATACCATTTATTCATTGTAAATTTGAATAACCCTCCATTTTCTAAAATTTTTTTTATCTTCCCTTTCCTAGCTGTGAACGCATGTTAGTACCGCTCGCGGCTATAAGAGCAGACCACTGAAAATCATAAGAACATTCATCCACGTATGCCAGACCACGACAGGAATGAGGCTGTTGGATTTGATCGTAATTCCTCCGAAATACAGCCCACCCAGCGCAAAAGCGATGCAAACGCCCCAAGGGAATCCAAGGGAATAATGCTGTAAACCAAACCCTGCGCTAGTCACAATTACTGCCCACCTATCACCTAATTGTTCAGAGAACCGGCTAAGAAGCACCCCTCGCCAGATGATCTCCTCCAACACATTTATGAATGAAAAAGCGAGCGCGAATAACCAAATTTCTTGCACGTGACCCCATCCGTTTCGAATCACAAACGGCATAAAAGCTACAGAAGTCGCTGCAATTGCGACGGGCAAGAAAATCTTAACTTTGGATTGACGGAAGCCCGACCAAATAAATGGTATATCTATCCGCTCGTTCCAAAGTGGTTTTTTCGCATACAGCATAAAAGGTAATTTTTGAATAAGCGCTAAGACAAGCAAGGGAATGAGGATACAAATCAGTGACAATCTGTTGAGAAGGATATGCCATTCTTTGGGCTCCAAATCGTGAATCCAACTTGAGTTTATGAATAAATAGAGAGCAAATCCTGCACCCAAGCCTATCGTTGTCAGGAGAAATGATCGCATTGGCTTGTAAATGAAAAGCAAGCCAGTGCAGCATACCCACAAACTCATCAATATGTAGTTTTGCGTTTGCAGGGAGATCATAAGTGATCCAACCAAGAACAGACAAGCTACATTTCGAAATAAAGTGAAATTCATTCTTTATCCTCCTTATGGAATAGACAATCGTGGAATTACGCTGGAGGGTGCTCATGTGTCCATATTATCGAGGCACTCCATACATATACTGGACTATTGTGAGAGGATGTGAGTATTGACATGGATAGGAAGGAAATGGGCTTTGCTGATCGTGTAATCTTTATTCTCGGACTAACCCTAGCCGGTGTACTGACATTTGTCCTTCTGGTCGGAGTCATTGTTGCAATATTAAAATTTTTCATGGATAGAAAGGAACGAACCATCCAAGTTCAACCAGCTCCAATGCTAAAGGATGATCCAAAAGCACCTTTGGAAAGTGTTTCGACAAGTGAGCAATTATCTGAAGAAAAAGAATTGCAAGTCAATGATGAGCAAGAGAGACCACCGAATTAGATGATTTTAGAATGGAGATGACACAATTGGCAACGAATAATCAAGGGATGTCGAAGTTCTTTAGTGATGTGAAAAACGGATTTTTACATTTCGCCAATACCTATTCCGTAGCGGTGAAAAGCGGCGCGAATGTGGCAGAGAAGCAAATTATTGATGCGATGGAGGATGCGGATCAACCATCCGATATTCCTGCTGGAAAGCTGTTCGCAGCCGTTAAAATTGGCGTACAACATGCCAGTGAGCATTTGGTGAATTCAGGTATGGAATTCGCAGAACAAATGAAAAACAGCCAGAAAAGCAATATGGAGAGAAAGTGAATTTTGCCATCGCTACAATTAAATAAAAGGGTTGACTCTCTGTTTCATGTTTTCTCCTCTTGGTTGATGAACGTACGTTATTGACCAGAGGTTTTTTTGAGTTGGACACGCATCTGCTACGAGAGCATGGTTTGAATTATTGAGAAAACATAGGACCACTTCCTTCAACGATAATAAGAAAGCAGTCCCTATTACATTTTCATGTATTTATTACTCTTTATTTTCCTTATCTTTTGCTTTTTTTTCTTTTTCTTTTTCCTTTTTTTCTTTTTCACGCTGCTCTTTCTCAATCTCTTTTTGTGCTTTTTCTTGCTCCTTTTGTGCCTTTTCTTGCTCCTTTTGTGCTTTTTCTTGCTTCTTTGCTTGCTCTTTTGCCTGCTCTTCTTCTTTTTTCTTAGCTTTTTTCTCAATCTCCTTCTGTTCTTTCAGTCTCTCCTTTTCTTTCTTTTCTTCTTTTTTCTTTGCTTTCTTCTCAAGTTTAGCCTGCTCTTTCGCCTTTTCTTTTTCCTCTTTGTCCGTCGATTTCTGTTCTTTCATTTCCTCACTCATGTTTTATCCCTCCATTTTGGAATTGAGAACCTTGTTCAAACGGTATCTAATGACTTCTGGATTAAAATATTCAAGCATATGAACCCCTGGAAATACCTGAAAATAAATGTCATATCTCTTATAAGGGATTTTAGTAGTGTGCAGATCAGGGATACGAAGATTGAGAGGCTTTTGGAACAGATCAACAGCCTCTTCTTCGCCCTTGAGCCCAGAATCAACCACTTTCCTGTAGGATTGTAATCCCATCGAGCTGATTGCTTTGCCAATCCCCTCTTGTCTATGAGCAATACTCTCAAACAAAGAATCGGGTACGTACTTTGAATTCACGATTGCAATATTGTGAGAAACGATAAAGTCACTTTTGTCGCTTATCAATAATGATTCTCTCAGATATAAAGGAGCGGCAGAGGAGTCCACTTGATAATCAGCAGGTACTTCATTCAATTGCTCTTGTCGAATGACCGTTACGCGCATCTTTTCATCCAACAAGGTTTCCAGCAAATCTGTTGTCCTTCCATCTGTCACTAATAGCAAATCGAAAATCAGTTTCTGCAAAAAGTCCAATTCTTTCCCCGCATACTGCGAGTCCTTGCCATCGGTATCTGTCATACAGTTACCTCCATTAGCCGTATGTCAGCTCGTGTTGATATATAACCTGTGTACAGCAACTTCTGGTATGATAACTTGCTGCTAACGATAGAGACCGGAATCGCGGAGACCCTGCAAGAAGGTATGAAATTCGTCAAGATTCAACTGCTGCTTCGCATCAGAAAGTGCAACCTGCGGATTCGGATGCACTTCGACCATAATACCGTCCGCGCCAGCCGCTAACGCTGCTTTCGCGCATGGAAGCATAATATCCTTACGACCAGTCGCATGGGTAACATCCACGAGAACGGGGAGATGGGTCTCTTGTTTCAATATCGGAACAGCAGAAATATCGAGTGTATTACGCGTCCATTTCTCGTAGGTGCGAATTCCGCGCTCAATTAACATAACTTGGTTATTCCCGCTGGATAGCAAATATTCAGCCGCAAATACGAATTCCTCGAGTGTGGCGGAGAGACCGCGTTTCAACAAGACAGGCTTTTGAGTTTGGCCAACGGCTTTCAGCAAATCAAAGTTATGCATATTGCGGGCACCAATCTGAAAGATGTCAATGTAACGAGCTGCCGTGTCAATATGCATAGGGCTCATGATCTCACTGATCGTCACCATCCCCGTTTCATCAGCCACTTCCTTCATGATTTTCAATCCTTCTTCACCAAGGCCTTGGAAATCATACGGTGATGTTCTTGGTTTATACGCGCCTCCTCGTAAGACGGTAATGCCGGCATTCCTCATTGCGGAAGCAACGGTTAGCAGCTGATCTCTGCTTTCAATGGAGCAGGGGCCAGCGACGATAATAGGCGAAGAGCCGCCGATTTTGGTATGATTTACTTGAATAACGGTATCCTCACTCTTATGCTGGCGGCTAACGAGAAGCTTGCGCTCGGCAGGAGCCTCTTTTTTTATTTCGGGATTTGCAAAAGAATGGGCAGCAAGCTCTTTCAGTAGTTGTTGGTTGCCAACTGGCTCCGCTTGTGAAATGCCCTGCTTATTCTTTTCTTGAACGATTTCCGCAGCCATTCGTGCACGTTCGTTCATCAGATCAAGCAATTGTTGGTTAATTCCATCCCATTGCGTAATTAATTGTTTCCATTTGTCGCTCAATACGAGTACACCCCTCTTTTTCACAATTGACTGCAGCCTTTCCCTCATCAGCTTAGATTTTATTTCGCTTCTGGATATATACCGGTTTGGTCGATGACGCATTATTCACGAGCCCAACTCGATCGAGAAGCGTTGCGTCGGTAATGATTTGAAGGGTGATTGGTAAATGAAGCTTTTCAGCTAATCGAGTTTGGATGTCCTCCCTACTCCATTGTCCAGCATCGTGCGAATCAAGAAGAACGTACAATCCCTCTTCTTGCTCCAATACCTTCCATGCATCTGGGGCAGGTGTCAACGAATAGACAGCTTCTTGGATGTCATAAGCATCTAGAATCGTATCACCGATTACGATTCGATCCTTACTTCTACCGTAATGCATCAACTTGCCCATTGCTCGCCCACAAGCACACCTGGAAGGTTCGACGGAGATAATATCTTCATTAAAATATCGCAACAGAGGAGAAGCTTGATGTGTGAGCGTTGTTATCGCCGCAAACCCTCTTTCTCCTTGAGCAACAGGACCTGAACCATCTTCATACAGCACTTCCACGTAAAAATCCTGCTCTACGATATGCATCGATCCATACTCACACATGGTTGCAATATTCGCGGTTTCAGTCGAACCATACATATTAAAAACGGGTACACCCCACAGCCTCTCGATATGCTCTTTGCGTTTCTCGCTCATTAACTCACCAGCAACGCATATAGCCCGTAGCGCTGGTAATTCTTTGTTCACATCCAAACCAATGAGACGCGCTGTCTCAGCCAGAAGCTCCATCTCGCGCGGAAGCCCCGCTAATACAGTAACTTGTAGGCGCTTCATAAGACTTAATACTCTCGGATATGGTGTAACTACCGTACGTCCGCTTGCAGGTACAACCCCTGCTCCTGTCTGCCAAGCAGCTTGCTGCATTAAGAAGGCGGGCAGCGCCAGGGCATACGGGAATCGAATCAGCACAAGATCATCCGCTGTTAATCGGACTCCGCATTCCTGAAGCTGTCTTCCGCCTACTCGCATATCTTCATGCGTGAACCAAGAAGCGGAAGGTTCTCCGGTTGTACCCGTGGATTCGTGGTATTGGGCAATCTTGCTCATTTCGACAGCTAGGTGTCCGAAAGTACCGGCATTCCGGAGATCTTCTTTCGTTGTCAAGGGCAGTGTTTGAATGTGCTCCATCCCGATATCATCGATGTTATAGTTCGCTAATCGATCCTGATATAGAGGAGATTTCATTAGGCGTACTAATAAATTCTTGAACTTCTCCTCCCGCTCCCTCTGAATATCGGTCATAAGGGCACCTCCTCTCGGCGTAACACGGCGCTTTAGGATGGTTAATGCGAATCCTTGGCCCCATGCTCCTAGCTGTCTTACGTGAATATTCGCGTTGCTTTGCCAAAAGTCCGAGGAATATCATGTCTGATTTCCACTTCGCAATCAATTCCGATTCGATCCGTCATATGCTTCCGGATTTTCGTTGCCAATTGCTCATCTGTTAATTCCGTCCGAAACGGTTCGGCTTCAATCTTGAATGATCCCTGATTCAATTTAAAGTGATACCACATACCCACATCTGGAATTTCCATCAAAAATTGTTCTAATAGGAACGGTGAGTAGTCCTCATTCCCCAATCGAATCATACTCTCCATTCTTCCTCTCAAATGAAGGACGTCCATCGTGAGACCACAATCACATTTGGATTTCTGTAAATATCCGATGTCCCCACTGCGGTAACGCACCATTGGCATGGCCTCGCGCAACAGCGTCGTTACAATGATTTCCCCCGTCTTGCCGTAAGGAAGCTTTTCCTGCGTAACTGGATTAATAATTTCGACTTTTACATGTCCCTCCATCACGTGATAACCTTTGTGCTCACTGCATTCGACCGCAACGACGCCGCATTCGGTCGAACCGTAGAAGAAGGATACTTCGCATCCCCACCATTTTTCCAAACGCTCACGGAATTTATAGGAGCAGCCTTCACCTGTAAGCACTATTTTTTTCAATCGTATGTCTTCTCCTATTTTGATGCCGAACCGCTCGCTTTCTTCAGCCAAAAGCGCCGCATAAGAGGGTGTCGTAGTCAGAACGGTAGCTTGGAACTCCTTCATCAATTCTAATGACTTATCGACGGGAGCCATGTAACCGCCTTTGCCAAGTGACAGTACTGCCGTTCCAAATGCAAACTGAAACAACCGCTGAAACCCAAGACCAGGCAGAGCAAATTCATAAGGCAAGGCGACGGCTACCACATCAACATCCGTTTCCTTAAACAATTCCAAATATTTCGGCAGCAAATCATAGACATACTGATCAGCTAACGAGTACGAGGTATAAATAGGCTTTCCCGAAGTACCGCTCGTAAGGTGAACCTGCCCGATTTCTTTCGGGTCTACACATAAGATCTTCTGCTTATCGCCTCGAATGACGTCTTTATTCAATAGCGGTACATTTGTTAATTGCTCCAGGCTTTCAATCTCCGGCACTGTAAAGCCTGCTTCTTCCAGCTTTGAACGATAATATTCATTGTGGTCCCAAACATGAGCAAGCGTGGCGTTAATTGCTTGTAACTGATACTCTTCGATTTTTTGCCGAGGCAGCTTCTCAATGGTGCTTCCATCCTCATCCAATTTCGTGAAAAATGCTTTGAATTGTTCTAGATGGGATGTATGTTCGTCCACGGTTACCTTCATTTTATGGGTTTGTGCTTTCATAAAAATCCTCCTAACCATTTTCAGTCCACACCTGCGGCATGTTATTCGTCTAGCATTCTCTCAATGTTTTTTGTACTCCCCATCCCTCCAATTCATCCTTATATGAAATGCAGGCAATGTCACCCTTGACTCGGACAACTGTATATCTTCTGAAAACTGATTTTTTCATCCAATCAATGCAGTAGGGACTCGCATATCGTAGCAATTATATAACCTTCGAAATCAAGAGTTGTTGGCGTAGAGGGACTCGACTTTCAAATGAATGGCGAAGCAAATTGGAGGTTAGGCATACATGTCATCTGACAGCACTCCTGAAAAACAATTCAAGATCGCAAAAAAGCTTCTTCAAGATGGAGTTGATGGAGACAAACAGGCAGCGAAAAGAGCGCATGAGAAGCTTTTAAGGCTCCGTGAGACCCAGCCTCATCATGCGCTTATTGAAGCCTATTACGGTAGTTCATTAGCCCTCTTATCACGTGATGCCGTCAAACTTGTTGAGAAAGAAGAAAAAGCACTCGAGAGTTTGGAGGTATTGAATCAAGCAGTAGAAATGGATCCCAACGAAAAAGAAATTCGTCTCTTACGCGGAAGTGTCTGCCTGCATCTGCCGGAGTCTTATTTCTATTCTTCGAGAATAGCGATCGAGGACTTCACATTCCTCCTTGACCGTTATCAACAAGATTCAAATTACCTTACCCACAAACAAGTCAGAAGAGTACTTCGAAAGCTGAGCAAAGCCTACCAAAATAGCGGCAATCCCGCCAAGGCGAATGAAGTCTCACAGCGTCTTGCCTCCATGTATCCAAAGAAAAAAGATGATTAGAATCATGCAAGCGAGCAATGTGTTCATGCATGAGTACAGAGAGGATGAAATTGAGTGACAAACCTTAATCCCAGCGATATGGAAGGCTCAGCCTTGAATGAGACTTCAACATCAAGCGATGATTATGCTTCATTGACCGAATCTGTTCTAAATTCCGTGTCAGATCAGATGTCTACTCCGTCTGACCCGTTCAATGAAAGACTCACCCTAGCTATCCAACTTTATCTGGATGGCGTAGCTGGGAGTGCGGCTGCTGTTCAAGAAGCACATCAAATTTTAGAACAGCTGCACGCCGATGATCCAGATCATCCTCTTGTTGGTGCTTACTATGGCAGCACCATGATATTGATTGCAAGAGATAAAACAGAGGCATCTGATAAATTGAAATGGTCAAAGCAAGGATTAAAAATGCTCGACAATGCGGTAGCCGCCGACCCACACAACAGTACGATCCGACTGCTTCGCGGCAAGTCCTCTTACAATCTCCCAGAGCAGTACTTCCATCGGACGAAGACGGTGATTGAAGATTTTACCCACGTCCTCAATACACCACCTGACACGCTTGACACCGAAGAACTCATCTATGAACTCGGTGAGGCTTACTCTAAGATAGGCCAGAACCAAGACGCGGCTACGCACTTTAGAAAATTGGAGAGTCAAACACAAAATTCGGCATGGAAGCAGCTTTCCAAGCAAAAGCTGCAAGAGCTAGAAGGAAAACCAGCAGTTGAAAAAATACCAAACAAAGGCCCCTCTTCCATCTTGATTGAAGCTACTCGAACTGTAGGCAACGCCCTCCTTACTTTGTTTGGTAATGAAAAGGAGTATGAAAAAGCGAAAGAAAAGGCGGAAGATCGCGAGAAGAGACGTGCAAAAGAACGTGCAGAAGAACGTGCGAGAGAACGTGCGAAAGAACGCGCGGAAAAACGTGCGAGAGAACGTGCGGAAGAACGTGCGGAAGAACGTGCGAAAGAACGCGCAGAAGAACGTGCGAAAGAACGTGCAAAGGAACATGAGAAGGAACATGAGAAGGAACATGTGGAAGAACGTACGAATGAGCATGTGGAAGAACGTACGAATGAGCATGTGGAAGAACGTGCGAATGAGCATGTGGAAGAACGTGCGAATGAGCATGTGGAAGAACGTGCGAAGGATCGTGCGAAAGAACGTGTGAAAAAACGTGTGAAAGAACGCGTGAAAAAACGTGTGAAAGAACGCGCGAAAGAACGTGCGAAAAAACGTGCGAAAGAACGTGCGAAAGAACGTGCGAAAGAACGTGCGAAAGAACGTGCGAAAGAACGTGCGAAAGAACGTGCGAAAGAACGTGCGAAAGAACGTGCGAAAGAACGTGCGAAAGAACGTGCGAAGGATCGTGCGAAGGATCGTGCAAAGGATCGTGCAAAAAGACGTGCAAAAGAAAAAGCCAAATAGTTGGTGCAAGAAATGGCCTTAGAAAAAGAAGAGAAACATCTCTCCTTCTAAACCACTCCTGATGTTAGTTGGTCGACGCAAGCAGTAAGTCGAATTTCCATCAGACTATACTTCAGGGGGATACCCGTATTATCGGAAGGGGGTGAGATACATGTCTGATAAACACAAAGAATTTTTCAAGGGTTTCCTTGACTCTGCTTTAAAAAGCGGCGCTAACAACTTCGGCAAACATCTTCTAGATGCAGTAAATGACGAAAACCAACCCGTTGATATTGTTTTGGGGAGAATCGTAACTGCCCTTAGGGACGGTGCCATTGCAACAGGTCAAGACGTGTTGCGAGCTCAACTTAATCAGAATAAGTAGTTAACCTTGACAAAATGGGTTGAGGATCTTGTCCTCAGCCCATTTTTGCTGTTTGAACGAACAGTTTGGAAGTGATCGAAACCTCATTTCACTTCTTACTTTGTTGATGTTTAATTTCTGCTTGGGCTGCCTCTACTCCTCTGACGATGGCCTGCTCAAGCACCACCGCTGCTACGGTGCCGACTGCGGTTACGGCCGCATTGCCAATAAGCCCGCTGGTATCGGTTCCAGTAGCTATGCAGAATACAGTGTCTCCGTCACCCTGAATATGCACCGGGGAAATCGCCCGCGTGATTCGCATTAGGTCACAAATGATTATCGCGTCTGAGGAGATGAGCTCCTACTATGTGCCTGATGTGCATGCCATGTTGGCGTGTTTGGCTCTTTAGGGGTCCAAGTTGACATAGCTGAGGGCTTCGCTTATCATTTAGATACATTTAAATGTATGTGTAGGAGAAATAAAATGGCCAGAAACAAATTTCCGGAAATTACACGAAAAAGAATTATGGAATCTGCAGTTAGACTATTTACGCTTAAAGGTTGGAACAATGTAACGATTCAGGATATTGTAGATGATGTAGGAGACATTACTCGAGGTGCCTTCTATCATCATTTCAAATCAATCTCAGACATCATTCAGTCCGTTACCAAAGAGATGATGATCCAGCAAGATGTTTTTATTCATATTGATGATTTAGAAAACTTAAATGCCTTAGATCGTTTAAGACAAGGTATCTCGTATTCGATTCTGCAAAGTATAAAAAACGGTGACCATTCGACCATTTCTCGCGAAATGATTTCAGCTGAGTTTGTGTTTAGTCGGATTACAGAAGGTATGAGAGTTGTTGCGCCAGGCATTCACAAAGTCATTGAAGAAGGTAATAAAGACGGTTCGATCCAAGTTGCGTATCCAAAGCAAACAGCAGAAATTTTTACAATGCTTTTTGATATCTGGATGAATCCAGGAATCTTTCATGTCAGCCGCGAGGAATTTGTTCAGAAAATTGAGCATATCGCCCTAATGTTTGAAAGAATTGGCATGCCAATAGTCAATGAAGAATTGAAAAATGTTTTTCTGGAGTTGTTTGATAACGTACAGGGACAATAAACTACTCAATGTAGTTTATTATTTTGCCATTTTACATTCAAATGAATGTAAAAAAATTTACCCACATACATTCAAATGTATGTATATGAAATGGAGGTTCTATGATGAGAATCTTAGAGATTATTTTTGTAGCTATACTGATCGTATCAAGCATCTTGTTGCTTTTTAAGCAGCGTGGTGTTACCAAGTATAATGTCATCATTTTATCGGTAACTTATATAGCCTTATTTGCAACTAACCTTGCAGTCGGGGTCAACTGGCGCTTGATACCAACTTATATCGTAACAGTGCTTTTGACCCTGCAGGTTTTTATCAAACCACGCAACACGAATGTATCAAAAAAAAGAGGAGTGAGAATTTTAAAAGGGGCAGGTATTGTTGCCGCGGCGGCTGCCATGATTTCTTTACCGACGATTTTTCCCCTGCTCACATTTCCAAAGCCTACGGGAGAATATGCGGTAGGTACGCAAGCCTTTCATCTTGTTGATCAGAATAGAAAAGAATTTGTTGTTCCAAATAGTCAAGTTTATCGTGAATTGATGGTACAGGTTTATTATCCAGCCGAAAAAGGGGCAGGCTCTCCTGCTCCTTATAATAAGAATATTGATGCATTAACTAAACAAATATCAGCTACACAGGGATTCCCTTATATCGCAACCACTCATTTGGGATTGACTGAAACCCATTCGTTTACAGACGCCACACCCTTACAAGCAACAAAGAAATTCCCACTGTTATTGTTTGCACATGGTATGAGCCTATACAGTCAACAAAACACCTTTCAGTTGGAGGAGTTGGCGAGTCACGGTTATGTAATCGTTGCTCTTAACTTTACAGGCGATGCGGCAACAACCGTCTTCCCGGATGGAGATCGGGTTGATTTTACACCTATTGAAAATACAATCACTTTTTTAAACAATCGGATTAAACTTTGGGAGCAGGATGCCGCATTTGTGCTAGATGAAGTAATCAAAGCAGATTTTGACGATAAATTTAAGCCGATCGCTAAGTTAATAGACTATGACCGTATTGGTATGTTAGGTCATTCTTTTGGTGGTGCCACTTCAGCTCAAATGTTGGTAAAGGATGCTAGAATCAAAGCTGCCATTGATATGGATGGCGGATTGTATGGTGACCCTATGCCGAAAGATGGCCCTGGAAAGCCGTTTATGCTGATGAATGCCGAGGCTTCGATTAGGTTCATGAAAGAGGCAATCGGCCGGGAACCAGGAAATCGGGATGAATTGTTTGTGGAGGCCTACCTGAGAAATCAAACCATTGAAAAACCTGGCGTGTATACTGCGATAATTCCTAAAACGAATCATGGCAGTTTCACTGACTTAGCAGCCGTTTCGTCGATCATTAATGAACCAGGAGCTGATGTACCCGCGATTTTTCAATTGATTAACGAATTGTCACTGAGCTTCTTTGATAAAAATTTAAAGGGAATCACCGATAATAAAATGAACGAAATTCAGCAGAAACATCCTGAAATTAACTTAACTAGATATTGATACATGGTAGCTGTTTTGTAAATGGATGTTGGCACGCCGTCCCGGACTGTTCATCCATTGGTTCATCACTTCGGAGGGATCGTCTGACTTTTGGCGATATCTTCTCCTGCAGAACTATAAGTGATTCACATCCTTTAGTTTGTACATTGCGGCGAAATGTTCCAAATATGTCAGAAATAACTAGCGAAAGTACGCTGAAAAAAAGGAAAACCCATAGCTTATAGGAAATTCCCCGATAAGCTATGGGCTTCATTACATATCATAAATATAATATTTATTCAGAAACATCTTGGAATGTTAAACCAGGGAAAACGGTATAATTCTTTAATTGAGTATCACTGATTATGTTTGCATAATCTATCAGGTATCCCTTGCTCATATATGGAGCTACATCAAAGTCCCATTCAGCCACAAATGGTGTGGATAAGTTCATGTAATGAACTATTTTTACACGTACTTTGTATTGATCTCCATCGCTCCTACCTTCCCCTTTTCTTTTAGCATCTACTATTTTTTTAGCATCAACTATTTTCAACTCTAAAATGGAAGGATATACTCCTCCTCCTGGTAGTTCGATTGAACCGTTATTCAAGTAACTAGAGGCTATTGTTTTTTTCCAAGCTTCTTCATCCCTTGAATCATATGTAACGAAATACTTATTAATTAAAGATACGATGTCTGCCCATTGTCCCCCAGTCAGATTTAATTTTTCATTCCATAGATCAGGAGTAGAAACCGAAGTTCCGCTTTTCTGATTAATAATTACTGTTTGTTTTTTAGAATCCCAAGTCACATCAGCACCTAATGCCTTAGAAATCGTACTAATAGGAACCATGACTCTTCCATCAACATTGCGAGGCGAAACGTCAGTAGGTACTGTTCGACCGTTTACAACAATTGAAATTTTCCCACTAGCAAATGCTCCCCCAATTAACAAAGAGGTAAGAGCAAAAACAAGTGATAAAACAATGACCTGCTTTTTCTTCATTTTAAACCTCCTAAAATATATTATTGGACGGAATTCCCAGGATGATCTTATCACACTTATTGATAAATTACATCTTTATCGATCTTCATATCTATCCGGCAGTAGTTTTTTCCATTCACAATATACATTTACCGACGCTCCAGCATATGGAATGGGAAATACTTTTATTTTGTTTATTTCACTCCTAATAATATCTATACTTTATTTAATGATACTTCTCTATTCCTCGCTGCTCTGCCAGCAACAAATTTACCATACCACTATAGCTATTCAAACCGTCTGTCTGATTATTCGCCTTCAGATATAAGTCATTTACAATTCTTGAAATACTCGAAATAACACCCTCATACTTATCCCGATACTGCTCATTTTGTACTATGTCATGCTGCACCGCCTTGGACAGACTGGACATTATATCAGACGCCTGATCTGAATCAACTTTCTTTAGTGCTGATATAGAATAATCAAATGCTAGAAAAAAACCACTGTAGAGTATCATTGGATCATCCTGCTGCTTACATGCCAGATAGGCTATAAAATTTGCCTCATCCTCATGCATGAAACCACTCTGATGTGCCAATTCATGTGCCATAGTAGCAGGCACTAAGAAAACTGGCACATTAACATTAATATTGGATTCAAAAGTAAAAGGGACAAAAATACCGTGTATCCCTGCACGCGACATTAGTTTTGACATCACCACTGGTTTTGGTGTTGAATATAAAGAATGCTCCAAAACAGGATATTTCTTTGATAACATTTGCATCGAGAACACTGCGTGTTCTGCATAATAATCAAAAACCTCTGGCACTTGAGCCAAAAGATCAGTATCCGCTAACTTTTCCCTTGCCAATTCCATTTCAACAGCAAGTGACTTACACAATTTCACTAGTTCGTCCTCGCTGTAGTTTCCCTCTTGATATTCGGTATAGGACAAAAAAGAATATCTGTGATAGTTTATTCCACCTAAAACAGTATAGCAAAAATATATCACGCTACAGATTGCAACTATTCCTAGAGTACCACGATAAACTACCATCCTACGTACACCTTTACTCATGATAACCTTGCGCACATAATAACCTATATAAAATAGCAAAAGTAACACAACCAACACTACGAGCCATTCACTAACAGAAAATTTGACCCAAGAAGGTACAAATCCTACTGTTTTTGACAATATCGGATATACAGACTTACTGTATTTTTCTGCCCAATCCTGATGGTTCTGCGCGTATTTTGTCAGTATATAAGCCATAACTCCAAGTGAGATCAATGGCAATCTCTTAAGTAAAAGCTTTTTGATAACACATCCTCCTATCAAAGCCAATCGGCTGCATTTATTATTTATTTGGTGGAGCCAAGGTGATTACGCTCGCAATGCTCACTCCATCCTTTATGGGATGTCCCATTCCTGATTGTTCTTTCTGTCGAAGCTTACTCAACGAAGACTACCTTAGGGGTGGAATGGGACGCCGTGCTCTATCGCCTTCGGCTCCTTGCGCGCGGACGAACCCGGGGTTCGCCCCCTTTTGCAATCCACCAAAATAAAAAAGCAGCCAATCGGCTGCATTTATTATTTATTTGGTGGAGCCAAGGGGGATCGAACCCCTGACCTCATCGCTGCCAGCGATGCGCTCTCCCAGCTGAGCTATGGCCCCATATTTTTTGTATGCCAAATTATTATACTACCTCAACACAATTTCCTGCAAATTCCTATTATCGGCCCTGGCAGATTATTTTCTACTTCTTTTTAACAATTTCATAGCAATAGGAAGCACTTAGACATCATTCCTTCTTTTTTCTCTATTTATCTTTCTTTTTCATTAAACCGTACAAATCCCGTGATTCGTTAGGTCGTGTTTCTTTGTTTGATCGATTTCATTTTCAATTGACCCGAAATGGATATCGTTGTATTCTTTATCCGAGGATATCCTCTTTTCTTTCCTCTATGGGATATAACGAACAAACAATCATTTCTAGCGCCCTCGCACAATAGTACAGCGTAATCAAAGACTTCGCCCTTGTTTCACAATCTTCCCGAAGTCTATACATACCTCCTCCAAAATGATCATATCATCATCATTGCGAACGTCATTCTAGGACATACGCTCGTATCAAGCATATACCGAACACAAGCACACTAATCCATTCATTATCTACATCCTTATTGAATACCATTTATCCTAGATAACACGCTGTTCGTTAAGCGTGTTTCTTTGTGCTCATCGCAACACTTCATTTTACCCCGTTGTTTATCGGTCTACAGACTGACTGGAAAACCATTCCACAGAAGGTTTAACAGGTTGTAAATTACTTCTACAATGCAAATAGACTAAAAAACGAGTGCATACATTCCACCTTGAAGTAAGGAGAAATGGAAATGAACAATAATTACAAAATAGCAGGTTCGAACAGTTGTGAATGGGCCGTTCAAGCCCGTGGGCTCGTCAAAACATTTGGAGACAATCGCGCTGTCGATGGCGTAGACTTGAACGTTCGCGCTGGTTCGATATACGGCGTGCTGGGTCCGAATGGAGCAGGGAAAACAACGACGATTCGCATGTTAGCTACATTATTGCGTCAGGATGCTGGCGAGGCACAGATCTTCGGACATGATGTCGTGAAGGAATCCCATATCGTTCGTCAATTAATTGGGGTCACAGGACAATACGCATCGGTTGACGAGTCCTTAAGCGCGACCGAGAACCTCATTATTTTCTCGCGGCTGCTCGGTTTAGGTCGTGCGGAAGCGCGGCGCAAAGCAGTTGACCTGTTAGAGGAATTTGGCTTGTCAGAGGCAGCCAAGCGACCGCTCAAGAACTTCTCCGGAGGCATGCGCCGCAGGCTGGATTTGGCTGCGAGCCTCATTGCCCAGCCCCCGCTCATCTTTTTGGATGAACCGACAACAGGGCTGGATCCACGTACGCGCTCACAGATGTGGGATACGATTCGCCGTTTAGTTGACACAGGCTCAACCGTGCTCCTCACCACACAATACCTCGATGAAGCCGATCAGTTGGCAGATCGTATCGCTGTTATCGACCGCGGCCAAGTTGTCGCAGAAGGCACCGTGGATGAACTAAAAGCTTCCGTTGGAACGTCGTCGCTGCATGTAAGACTCCAACATGAGAAAGATATCGCCGATGCGCGTGCAATCGTAGAGCAGGTACTTCAAGTCCGCTCCAATGTTACCGCCGAAGCTGGAACCATCACTGCACCGATGGCCGACGCCGACCAAGTAACAGACCTGTTGATCGCTCTGCGCAACAAAGAAATTCGACTTGCCGAAATCAGCGTACAGAAGCCTACCCTTGACGAAGTGTTTCTAACCATCACCGGGAACAGCTCGGCGAGTGCGATAGAGAACACGAACGCGATCCAGAATACCGAACGCATGAACGTTAGAGAGGAGGCACGAGTATGAGTAATGCAACCGTAAATAAGAGCCCACACCAGCAGTTAAAAAACTATGCCAGCTTCGGTCAGTCACTACGTAATTCAATGACAATGGCCTATCGTGGGCTGCTCAAAATAAAGCGTACCCCCGAGCAATTGTTCGATGTAACCATTCAGCCCATTTTGTTTACCCTCATGTTCACCTATATATTTGGCGGGGCAATTTCAGGAAATGTGCATGATTACTTACCGATCATTATCCCCGGCATTCTTGTTCAGACGGTCATCACGAGTGCCGTCGCCACTGGTGTCCAATTGCGCGAAGATATGGATAAGGGCGTATTCGACCGCTTCAAGTCCCTTCCGATCGCGCGTATTGCGCCTTTGGCGGGAGCCCTCCTGGCAGATACGATCCGCTTTGCCATTGCAACCGTACTCACCTTTGTGATGGGCTACTTAATGGGCTATCACCCAGCCGGAGGCCTAGGTTATATCGCAATCGCCGGCTTGCTTGTCATTGCCTGCTCCTGGGCGGTCAGCTGGATTTTTGCCTTTTTCGGCGTCATTGCTCGTACAGCAGCTAGCGTACAAGGGATTGCCATGATGGTGCTGTTCCCGCTCACCTTTCTCTCCAATGCGTACGTACCGGTCAATACAATGCCAGATTGGCTTCAATGGTTTGCTAATATAAATCCAATCACCCATTTAGTAAGTGCTGTACGTGAGCTCGCCAATCAAGGTACGATCGGCATTGAATTTGGTCTCACTCTCCTGTGCGCTATGGTCATCGTAGCCATCTTTGCCCCACTCACTGTTCGCGCTTATATGCGCCGCACCTAAATTTCAAACACGTATCAGATGGATGACCTTGCTGGTAATGTTCTTGCAGATGGTCATCATGGGCGATCACTCAAGTATACAGCCCACAACAATTTCGGTAACTGAAAAAACATCTTAACACCCAAATGTAAACATGTACGGTAAGGAGTAGAGAACTAAATCCCTGCTCCTTATCGCATGATACGGGAAATGGCAGTATTCCTAACAGAGTCATACTACACCCTTAGCAGAGAAGGGAATATCCTTGAATATCCACGGATACCCCCCTTAATTCTATTTTACGAATCGCCTGTAGAGGTCTATACTTAAGGGGTCTTAAGGAACAAGGCATTTCACAACAGCTTCGTTCAATCGGGATGTAACAAATCCCCCTTGAACCCAGTTATCATATGGGTTCTTAGCTCAGTTGGTAGAGCAGTTGACTCTTAATCATCAGGTCGAGGGTTCGAACCCCTCAGAACCCACCAATTATGTGATCAAAACGGCAGAAATGCCGTTTTTTTGTTGCATCCTTTTCATTTTTCCGCTTACCAAACCTTGATCCTCCTAATAGAATCTTGCACCCCATGTCCCCTCCCCCTAAGATTCTGTTGTTCATCGAAAATTTCACTTTACATTAAGGTTACATAGAATCTGGATTAAGTTTGCTCCTATATTCTGATGATGCACGAAAATGATACAGAGGAGAGAGCAAACAATGAATATATTTTCCAAGCGCGTGACGGCCATTGCACTGACCTTCACCGTAGTAACCGGCTTGCTGAGCGGTACGGATACATTATCGAAAGTTTCGGCGGCTACGTCCGTAAACATAGGACCGCAAGACCCAAAAGAAGTTGAGCAATTTGCTGATGATTTCTTTAGCCGTCCAGAAATTAAGGACAGTATGGCAGGAGCTGCGTTTGTCGTCGTCAAGGGCGACAAGGTGCTGTTGAAGAAAGGTTACGGCTATGCAGATGTGGATAAAAAGCTGCCGGTCGATCCGGATCGAACCGTATTCCGCGTCGCTTCGATTTCCAAGGTGATCACCGCTACGGCCGTGATGCAATTGGCAGAGCAGGGTAAAATCGATTTGAACAAAGATGTGTCTGCATACCTGGGAGATATTAAAATTCCAAATAAGACTGGCACTCCCCTAACCACGAAGCATTTAATGACGAATTCGACCGGATTCGAATTCGGGGACGGCTCCGAATTATCTACCGACGATTTAACTAGAGAAGCATCTATCAAGCAATATGTATCGGACAATACGCCTATGGTGATCCGCAAGCCTGGCGAGTACTATCGCTATGACAATCTAGGCTTTACGATTCAAGGTTACATCGTAGAGCAAGTGAGCAAACAGCCATTTGGTGCATACGTGCAGGAGCATATTTTTAAACCGCTAGGTATGACAAACAGCGATTTCCGCTTAACCTCGAACATCACAAAGCACCTGGCTATACCATATAACGTGATGGGAGAAGCAATTCCCAATTACGCAACGGTTCCGACAGAGCTTCCAGGCGGTGGCATGCTCTCTACTGGCGCTGATATGGCCAACTTTATGCTCGCTCATCTAAACGGCGGCAAGCTGGGAGATGCAACGATTCTTAAGAAAGAAACAGCAGCAGAAATGCATAAGCCTCAGCTTGCCATACATGAGAAGCTGCCGAACATGGCCTACGGATTCGAATACGCCAATCAGCAGCAATACAACGGACGTTATCTCATTGAGAAATCCGGGGACATGGCCGGGTATCACAGCAATCTGTGGTTGATTCCTGATGAGAAGGTCGGCATTTTCGTTACTGTAAATAAAGATGTTGAGTTCCGCAAGGAATTGTTGGAAGCATTCATGGATCATTATTACCCGAAGAAAGAAGGCGCCCAGGCTCCTCATGAGCGAGCAACACGATCATTGGAAAAATTTGAGGGAATGTACAGCGATTTGCGAAATCGGATGTGGACCTCTCGGATTCGTGCCGAAGATGGCAAGCTTATCGTGAAGGATCCGTTTGGAGAGCACATACTGCATGAAATCGAGCCACTGCTCTTCCAAGATGAACAAGGCGTAAAAGCTGCATTCAAGTTAAATGACAGCGGCGAGGTAAAGGCATTTTATTACGACCTGAAATCAGATAGTTGGACCGAAAAATTAGCGGCGCCGCAGCAATATCAGGATGTTAATGACGACCATCCGTATGCTCCGTATATCTATCACTTGCGCCAATTGAAAGTCATTGATGACAGAAGCGGCGACAACCGCTTTCAGCCTGCACAAGCAATTACCCGGGAACAGTTTATCGGTTGGTTTATTCGATGGGCCGGGGTGTCTCCATCCAAGAGCAAGCCTTCTTTTATAGATATATCCGACAGTGCGTTTGCTAAAGAAATACAATCTGCTTATGAGCTTGGTGTCATTCAGAAGCCTGAGAGCGGCAAATTCCATCCGCAGGAATTGTTGACGCGTCAGGAAGCAGCGACTATTATATGGCGTATGGCATTCAACCATGTGGGTACAGGACCGAAAGAAGCCCGGCTCAGCGGCTCCACCGATACCTGGGCGCGCGAAGGCGTTCAGTTCGTCATTGCCAAGCAATTATTTGGGCCTGAAGTTATCCAAGGGAAAGACGGGGCGTTCGACTATCGATCCAAGCAGCCGATACTGAAGCAAGAAGCTGCAGCAATGCTGTCTACGTTCGCTGACAATTTATTCTAATTCAACACAACTCCCGATCAATTTGCGCTTAGCCGCAAGTGAATCGGGAGTTATTGTTGCATACATAGAGGTGGAACAACAAATGAAAACCATACTTATCATTGATGATGAAGCCGAAATTCGGGAACTGCTGACCATCTATTTGACCAACCACGGCTATGCCACGATTACAGCCGGGAACGGTGCCGAAGCGATGACCATCTTACAGGAGCGGTCCATCGATTTGGTCATAGCCGATATTATGATGCCGCAAATGGATGGCTTGGAATTACTCAAAAAAACACGGCAGAATTCGCAAATTCCGTTTCTCTTTATTTCTGCCAAGTCTGACGATATGGATAAAATCTACGGCTTGCAGCTCGGGGCGGACGATTACGTGGGCAAGCCCTTCAACCCACTGGAAGTCGTCAGCCGCGTTCAAGCGCTGTTCAGGCGAATCGACTCTTTTGCCAAGGTGGATAGGCAGGAGCAGGAAGTTATCGAAATCGGAGATGTGAGGCTGAATATAAGGAGCTGCCAACTGTTCAAGTCCGGCATCCCAAAAGAATTGACATCATACGAGTTCAAGATTGTGGAGCTTCTTATGAGAGAGGCTGGCAGAGTATTGACCAAAGCGCATATTTACGAGCAGGTGTGGGGCGAGGAATACATCGGAGACGAAAATTTAATTATGGTGTACATAAGCAAAATCCGTGAGAAAATTGAGGATAATCCGAGAAAGCCTGTTCATCTCATTACGATTAGGGGGTTAGGTTACCGTTTTGAAAAAAGCAAATAATCTCTCCGGTCGACGTCCCTTGAAACGGGTATTTTTTCGAAATTATGCAGTGATCTGCGTCCTGATGATAGCAGCGATTATTGTATCTCTCCTTAGCACGAACCTATTTATGAGGCGATATATAGATGAACTGGTCGTTGCTCAAATTAATGGAACGGATATTTATCGGTACCCTTTCCACAACATCAGTGGGCATTTGCTGGACAAGTACGGCGGTTGGTTCGAAATCGTGAATGAGTCAGGCGAGATCATTTTTGTCAAAGGAAACAAAGAGGACGACATCAAGCATTACGAAGACGGTCAAATGTATGCCAAGATGGATGTAGAGCGCAACGATGATGCAATCTCCTACCATGCATACCAAGCCAAAGGGCCGAACGGCGAATCTTATGTATTGCTGTGGAAAATTCCTGAGCGCTTGTTGAAATTATCAACTGCGACAACGATCTTTGGTGCATTGTTAGCTATTTTATTGTTTATCCTGCTATACTTTTACGCCCGCTATTCGGTTAGACAAGTGAAAAAGCCGCTGCGGCAAATCTTAGAAGGCATCAAAGAGATGGAGCACTTCAATTACACGAAGCGGCTTCATTACTCAGCCGAACAGGAATTCGCGGAAATACAAGATGCGTTTAACGGCATGGCTGAACGTTTGCAGCGCACTTCTGCTGAGAAGGAAGCTGCCGAGAACAATAAGCGAAACATGCTGCTGCATCTATCGCATGATTTGAAGACGCCGATTACTTCGATTTACGGTTATTCGCAGCTTCTGTTGGACAACCAGGCACTGGAAGACAAAGATACCCGCAAATATATTCAATACATTTACGATAAGTCAGCTTATATGGCCAATCTGATTAAAGACTTATTTGAACTGGCGAAGCTGGATGACAAGCATACGGAATTGAGCAAAGAGAAAGTGAACATTACGAAATGGTTCCAGCAGCTCGTGGTGGAATTTTATCCGGAAATTGAAGAGAAGGGATTTGAGCTTGAAGCACATATCCCGGAAGAACCGCTCTATGTCAAGATGGACAAGATTCATATGAGTCGCGTCATCACCAACTTAATTAGCAATGCACTGCGATATAATCCAGCGGGAACGGCGCTCTATGTGTCATGTGAACGACAAGCAGGAAACGTTATACTGTGGATCGGAGACGACGGAATTGGCGTTCAGGAGCCGATCAAGGAACATATTTTCGAGGAATTTATTCGCGGTGATGGCCCGAACAAAGACAGTACAGGCTTAGGTCTCGCCATTTGCAAAAAAATCATAACGCTCCATGATGGCAAGATTGAACTAATGCAGGATCAGCATTACCATACCTTGTTCCAAATCACGTTGACTATTACGGAGGACTAAAGTCCCAAGTCCCTTCACGATGTCGGGCATCACCTTTAGGCTTCGATATCCCGGATCGTTTTGCATGCCCGGATCTAGCCCATTGCAATAATAAGCTCCAGTTTGAAGTATCCCTTTTGGTGTTACACCCTTTACAAACGGATCATCCCGTGTATAATGAAAGCTGTCAAGCATATGAACGATGGAACAACTGCATAGTGAATTTCGAACACTAGGGGTGCTGTAACAAGCTGAGAGACAGCGGCAACGCTGTTAACCCTTATAACCCGAACTAGATAATACTAGCGTGGGGAAGTGTAGTCGACTGATTGATATAAGCTGCGGCTTCATCATGTTCGTCATTGCATGAAGCCATGTTATACCCTTGTATCCTCAAGCGCAACTGCACCGACTCACGGTGCAGTTTTTTTGTTGTCTGCTGACCTCAATTTGATTCGTCAGGGAGGATATAAGTCATGAGTCAGTTATCTTGCGGTACGAGCCGCATCGTTGGTTGTCGCTTTTCCATCTATCCGATGAGCGATCGCTTTGTTGAACTTATTTTAGGAGCGTTGCGAGACACAGACATGTCCAAAGTATGGTGCCATACCGATGATGTCAGCACCTGGGTTCGTGGGCGCAGTGAACATGTATTCGATGTCGTTCAGTCAATCTTTTTACATAGTGCGGCAAGTGGAGAGCATGTTGTGCTGAATGCAACGTTCTCTGTTGGCTGTCCGGGCGACACACAAGGAGATGCCTTCATGAATACGGACGAAATTCGAATGAATGCGGATCGGTATCAAGCGATTCCTCTCAAGGTCGCTGCTCATTTTGCGCTCTACCCGCTCGGAACAGCAGATTACATGGATACGATCTATGAGATCATTGGCCTTGCTAAGGAAGAAGGCACTTTCGATGAGAGCGCTCATTATGCAAGCCGCTTAGAAGGAGATGCACAGCGAGTATTTGCTACACTTGAGAACGCGTTTAATCGGGCGAGAAAATCCGACAAGTCCCATGTCGTGATGACAACCACGATGTCAGCCAACAGCCCTTCCACAAGGTAGCAGCTGAAGAAAAGAAATTCCAAAATGCAAGCTACAAACCCAACGGACACATCCGATCATCGTTTTAAGAAAAGAGGAATGTTCATGAATTCGCGAAACAGCCAATGGAAATTACGAGATATCGTCGTTCTCAGTTCATTATCTGTTGTGTTTGCCGTCATTTATCTGCTCTTCTTGCAAATAGGCAATGTGCTTGTTGGCTTTATGGGGCCGATGGGATATGAAGTCATCTTCGGCATTTGGTTTATCGTATCGATCATCGCCACCTATATTATCCGCAAACCGGGGGCTGCCGTCATTTCAGAGACAGTCGCTGGACTGGTTGAGGTATTAATCGGCAACGCTGTAGGGCCTATTTTGATTGTATCCGCCCTTATTCAAGGTTTAGGCGCCGAAGCCGTATTTGCCGCTACAAGATATCGGAATTATTCAACCAAAGTGCTCATGCTGGCTGGGGTGGGCTCCGCTGTATTCAGCTTCGCGTGGGGGTATTTCCGCAGCGGTTATGCGGCCTACTCTGTTGGTCTCATCATCGCGATGTTCGTCGTTCGCTGTATAAGTGGCGCACTCCTCTCGGGTCTGCTTGGCAAATGGATTGCGGACGCCTTGGCCAATACAGGAGTTCTTAGAAGCTTCCCAATTGCAAAGGGGCAGCGATAACATGGCAAGCCCAGCGCTTCTCAATTCCAAGCACCCAGCACAATTGACTATACAACATGACGTCGAGCACGGATCTCATATTGCACTGGAAGCCACTGATCTGACACTCGCCTTCGAGACCGAAGGCGAGCCCGTCTTATCCAACATCAATGTCACCCTGCATGAGGGGGAAACCGTTCTGCTGCTAGGCCCAAGCGGCTGTGGAAAAAGCTCCCTAGCCTTCTGCCTTACCGGGCTGTATCCACATGCAATAGACAGTCTAGTTGAAGGCAGTGTCCTCGTGTACGGCAAGCCAATCGAACAATACGATTCCGGTGAAGCGGCCCAGCATATCGGAATTGTATTTCAAGATTTCGAAAGTCAGTTCTGTATGCTGCGTGTAGAAGAGGAAATAGCCTTTTGCCTAGAAAATCGGGATTGTCCTCGAACTGAGATGGAATCCATGATTCAAGAGGTATTAGAAAAGGTAGGATTGCTCGCATGGCGTCATGCGTATGTCCACGAGCTGTCGGGAGGCATGAAGCAGAAGCTGGCTCTCGCCTGCGCTCTAGCCCTTCGCGTGCACATGCTTGTATTGGATGAGCCCACCTCGAATCTCGATCCGTATACAAGACACCAATTTGCTGTACTCATTGCAGAGCTGGCACGCAAGGAAGGGATGGCTCTGCTCATCATTGAGCACCAATTGGACGATTGGATCGGTATGGCGAATCGCCTGCTCGTGATGGATGAGGATGGAGCTCTCGTCTTTGACGGGCTTCCTGCCTCCTATTTCAGGCATCATGCAGCTGAAGCCAAGTCACGCGGTATCTGGCTTCCAAAAACGCTGGAACTGCAGCAATTCATCCGTGAGTGGTTTAATCGCAGCAACAGCAGCGATAGCAGCAACGGTGACGATAGTAGTAACATTATCGATTTCAGCAATTATGATGAGCAGTTCGTTCATCAGCTTCTCGAGTCCGCAGAACCCGCACTAACCGACGAGGATCTGCTGGACCTGCTGCTGTCGCTCCCTGAATTCGCACAGCAGGATGTGATGCGCATCCTAACAGCACAATCGAATGGTTCCCTATGGAGGCCTGTGGAAGTCTTGCAAGCGAACAACCTTGTCTATCGGCGTAAAGGGAGAGTAATCCTCGATCACGTGTCCCTTACTCTGCATGCAGGGGAATGGGTGGCACTTGTTGGTCCGAACGGTGCTGGGAAGTCTACGTTCGCCTCCCTCTTGTCTGGATTGACACAGCCGGAGGAAGGTCAAATCCTCCTGAATGGCATGCCTCTTCATCGATATGCTGAGCGGGAGCTGAGAGCCTTCATCGGATATGTATTCCAGAATCCAGAGCATCAGTTCATTACTGATACCGTGTTCGATGAACTTGCATTCGGGATGCGCTTGCAGCTTCTGAGCGAAGAAGAAGTACAGCAGCATGTTGGAGAAGCCTTGACACGCTTCCGCTTGAACAAGGTTGCCAATGCCAATCCCTTCTCCATCAGCCAAGGGCAGAAGCGAAGACTTAGTGTCGCTTCCGTTCTTACCGACAGCCAACAGCTATTGATATGCGATGAACCGACATATGGACAAGACGCTTATACATCCAAGCAGCTGATGGACACCCTGCAAGCACGAACCCAAGCAGGCGCTACTGTTCTGATGATCACGCATGATATGGAGTGGGTTCAGTCCTATGCCGACCGAATTATCGTGCTAGAAGAAGGTTCCATACGGTATGACGGCAGCCCTACCAAGCTGTGGAGGGAGCACCCTGAGCTCGTGAAGAAGTGTCATCTGCGTATGCCGATGAACTTCGCGGTGGCATCTCGCTTACTTGCACAGACGCCAGGTATCGAAGGAGGAGATCATCCTGATACTCCGTGATTGGAATCCAAGCATTAAGGGGCTCGCGATCATTATAGCGGTTATTATGCTGTCGTTGACGTTCGATCCGGTTACACCGCTTGCAGCACTTGTCTACATCGTTCTATTTACATTCCTATTAGGGAACATATCATGGCGTAAATGGCTGCTTAGCTTCTGCCCCTTCCTCATTATGGGCATCGGCTACGTGTGGACGGCTCTCGTCTTCCCTCGTTCTGCCGATCCCGCTTCAAGTGCCATTCTATGGCAGTGGGGGTCGTTCATCATTACAGAGGCCACGTTCCAGCAGGCGATATCACTCGGACTCAGAGTGCTTATCTTCTCCGCCTTGTCGCTCATCTTCATCTTGACGACAGATCCTGTTCGCTTCATGCTGAGCCTGATGCAGCAGTGCAAGCTGTCGCCCAAGTGGGCATACGGTATTCTGGCAGGCTATCGCTTCCTACCCTTCTTCAAGGAAGAACTGCGCATCATACAGGATGCCCACCGCATGCGAGGCATAGAACGGGAGCGTGACTGGAAGAGCAAGCTGCGGGCATGGAAGCGTTATGCAATTCCACTGCTCGCTTCAGCTATCCGCAAGTCGGAGCGTGTAGCTGCCGCCATGATATCGAAGGGATTCACAGGCCGACGTGGAAGAGCTTATTATGTGAAGCTTCGAGTTACATGGAAGGATTGGGCCTTACTCTTCCTTCTGCTAGGCGGAATCGCGTTATGCTACTACGTATCCTGGAAACTCGGGTTCGTACAATGGTATCAGGGACAATTGTGACACATTATGACACCCTTTTCGTACATCCTGCATAACATATCTAAGCACATTGTGTGTTCCGCTATTATGCGAAAAGGAGGTCTTTCTATGCCTAAAAAAATCACGCCTAAGAAGATTACGTCTAAGACGTTATCCCCCCATTACTCCAAAAGTGTAAAGTTCTTGAAAAAATTCGTAAAGATAAAGGCCAAAAACGGTAACATATATACAGGCACCATCGTGAAAGTAGATAAAAAGAGAGTGTACTTAAAAGTCAACTCCGTAAAACATGCGGGAAAAGTACACACTTCATTTTTCCCTTTTATCTTGCCGTTGGTGCTCTTCGATCTCCTTGCTATCGTGCTGCTTGACACCCGTAGACGAATTATTTTTTAACGGCCTATTCTCCCTCAAATGTTTGAGGGAGTTTTTATTTGGCAATCCGCACAGTAATAGATTGCTCTATAAAAAACAACAAACCCCTCAAGCATATTGTTGCTTAAGGGGTTCTGCTTTGAATTATTTATCTGGATGTTCGCCAAGGGCGTTCTTCGACAGAAGATGATTCAGTTCCTTCATAAACATGCTGATATCCTTGAACTGACGATACACCGATGCGAACCGCACATAAGCAACTTCATCTACTGGATAGAGCTGCTCCATGACGAAATCACCGATGACACGGCTGTCTACCTCCGCATGGGCGGTATCGCGCAGCTGCTTCTCGACCTCCGAGGCAATCATCTCCAGCCGTTCCACAGATACGGGACGCTTCTCACAGGCACGAATAAGTCCGCGCAGCATCTTATCCCTACTGAACTCTTCCCTGCTTCCATCCTTCTTAATGACGATGAGCGGAGTCTCCTCCACCATCTCGAATGTAGTAAAGCGTCTGCTGCACAGCTCGCACTCCCGCCTGCGGCGAATAGACTTATTGTCGTTCGCTGGACGAGAATCAAGTACCTTTGTTCCTAAGTGGTCACAATAAGGACACTTCATTTTCGTTCCTCCGTTCTACTCTTGATGTTTATCACAATTCACTTTTTAAAAAGTTACCAGTGGTTACCTGTAATGATCTTTGAAAGAATGCACACAATACAATTACCAACCGCAAGGAGGTGAATCAAATGAGCCAAAACAATCGTTCCAGCAATAACTTGGTCGTACCTCAAGCGACAGCAGCTCTTGAACAAATGAAGTTCGAGATCGCACAAGAGTTGGGCATTGCCATTCCATCTGACGGATACTATGGCAACATGGCAACTCGTGACACGGGTTCTATCGGGGGTTACATCACGAAGCGCCTTGTCCAAATCGCTGAACAATCTCTTGCAGGTCAATACAAATAATGACGGAAGAAGCGTCGGACATCATGCGCGATAACGGTATCGGCTTGTCCGATGCTTCTTCTTCATTCTACTTTATTTTCGGATAGATGTTTTTATACTTATCATAATAATGGATAACACGCTGTACGTACAACTTTGTTTCCCCATATGGAATTTGCTGCTTGGCTGTGTCATAGCTGCCGTCCCATACTTTGTTGCGAATCCATTTGTTCACATTGCCGGGACCCGCGTTGTAAGCAGCGATCGCCGCTATCCAATTCTCATTGAATTGCTTATGCAGCGATTTTAGATACCATGTTCCAATAAGAATATTGGGGTCGGCCGTATTTTTCAATTCGTCCAAAGACCAACGATTATTCATCTTCAGCTGCTCCATCGCCCATGTGGCCGTTTCCGGCATCAGCTGCATGACTCCAATCGCTCCCTTGCGAGATTCGCGCCCCGCTTGGAAGTTCGTCTCCACTCGAATGATAGCAGCCACAAGCAGAGGATCTACATCATATTGAGCTGCATATTTGCGGATCTCGTCTTCATATGCAATCGGGTACATCCATCTCCCCAGCCATTGCGACTGAACGAACAGCAAGAACAGCATGCCCAAAAACAACAGCAATAGCACTCTCTTTTTGCGGAGCATTTTCATCATACGATTCATGGCAAGCCTTTCTCCGACCAGAAATGGTCGAGCTGCTTGATCGTATCTTCCAGCGAACCGCTATTGTCGATAATAATGTCCGCCAGCTCTCGCTTTTTCTCCATACTCCACTGAGCATTCAGCCTCTGTTCAGCTTCGCGCTCGCTCCAACCGTCCCGTTCCATTAGACGCTGTAATTGAACACTTTTTGGAACATACACTACCAATATCGAATCGAACATCTCGCTTAGACCTGACTCATACAGGAGCGGAATATCAACGACAACAAGACGTTCTGGATAGTCCGTCTCATATTGATGCATTTGACGCTGGATTTCCTTCCGGATAGCCGGGTGGGTGATGCTTTCTAACGCTTTGCGACTTGTCTCGTCTGCAAAGACAACCTCCCCTAATCGCTTCCGATTGAGCGTTCCGTCCGCAAGCAGCATGTCCGATCCGAAATGCACCGCAATTTGTTCCAACACGGGACTGCCAGGGAGAACGACTTCCCTGGCAATCTTATCAGCATCAACCAGCAGAGCGCCTCGCTCCACTAGTAATCGGGAGACGGTGCTCTTGCCGGAAGCAATGCCTCCGGTTAACCCGATGTTCATGCCTTCACCTCATTCTATAATAATGCCGCTTACGTCAGCAGCTTAATAATCCCCATTATAATTAACATCAGTCCTGGCACAAATGACAGCTTCCCAATCCAGCGCGCGCCTGCGAATGCAATCCCAACATGAATGCCGAATCGCAGAAATATGCCGCTGAATAAGGCAATAACAATCGCGGTCATGAGTGCAGGATAGCCTAACAGCGCGGCCCCTATACCCGCTCCAAATGCATCCAACGACAACGCTACTCCAAGCCACGCAGCCTCTATTGCACTAATGGTGCCCGAACGATCCATGTCCGCTGCGCTTGGAGTCTTCAATATTTGAATGACAACGCCCAGGCTCTTCAATTGAATGCGCACCACTTGCTTCGGCTCATCCCCCATCGGAATAGATGAAACTGAAGAGGATTGAACAACTGCTGATATATGCATCTGATCTGCTGCCGCATCTTCACTGCTTGCTATCTGATCCAACGGACCATCCTCATCGTGCGATGAGCGAAGCAGCTGCAGGATAGCCCAACAGCCAATCCCGACAAGAATAAGTGATCCGATCCATTGAGCTACAGCAGGAGATACATACTGAATAAGCAAGTTGCCCACTTGCATCGACAGTAGAATGACCAGTCCAGAGCAGCATGCAATGACAGCAATTGAAGTCCAAGGGATGCGGAGCCGGCGCAATCCGTAGGTCATTCCTACTCCGAAGCTATCCAGACTCAATGCAAAAGCCAGGATGAACAAAGATACTGTATGAATAAGCAACTACCGTTCCCTCCCGCTAGGCAGTTCCCAAGCTAGTGCAAACTAGCGTACAACACACAGCTCAGGAATCCCGATTTACCATATCATATGGGCAAGAGTGGATAAGAGTGCTTATTCAACTTTTCAGTTTACCTAGGTTTCCATTACTTAGAACGATGCTGGCATACCGGGCAGTAATGGGTACCCCGACCGCCGACTACTGTCTTCTCAATGATACTGCCGCATTGAACACAAGGTTGCCCTTGACGTCCATACATTTGCAGCTGATGCTGGAACATCCCCATTTCCCCTTGGCCATTCACATATGACTTGATAGAAGAGCCACCAGCTTCAACCGCTTCCTTAAGGGTATCAATAATCGCGCGATGCAGAAGCGCGTACTCTTCGTCCGTAAGCTCATCTGCCGCACGATTCGGGTGAATGCCTGCTCTGAACAGAGCTTCATCCACATAAATATTTCCGATTCCTACTACGATGTTCTGATTCAGCAGGACTGGCTTAATAAAGCTGCGTCGTCTTCTCATCGCTTCTACGAAGCGTTCGACGGTAAATTCCGGAGACAAGGGTTCTACTCCCAGCTTATGAAGAGGAGGCTGCTCCCATTCCTCACCTGCTGCGAATAGATGCATCGTACCGAATTGGCGGACATCCTTATAACGCAGCTCAGTACCGTCATCGAAATGGAAAATAACATGCGTATGCTTCTCAACTGGCTCATTAGCAGCATATACGCCGTAGCGTCCTTCCATACGCAGATGGGATACAAGAACAAGCCCATCCAGCAGGATCCGCAAGAACTTGCCCCTGCGTTCAACCCGTTCAATCGTGTGACCCTTCAATGCATCACA